>Ga0206130_10005680_pt1 | contig 14662 bp, 11 predicted proteins | sample Helgoland_Spring_9_FD_148637 | JGI IMG/M metagenome (GOLD analysis project Ga0206130, IMG submission 148637) | Pelagic subsurface seawater microbial communities from Kabeltonne, Helgoland, North Sea - Helgoland_Spring_Bloom_20160512_1 | ecosystem: Environmental > Aquatic > Marine > Epipelagic ... | reverse complement strand
CCACCATAGAGCATTGTTGTGTATGACCATTGACCCAACGGTGGTCATAGAGGCGACCATCTCATATGTACCACCGTCCAAATCAACACGGGTAATCGATTGTTTTGAACTCCAGTAGAGGTGTTCATCAAAGACCAATAGATGTTCTGCTTCTGGTGGACTGTCTGACAGTCGAGTTTCAGTCCAAGAGGCTTCGGATCCGTTTAATTGTACGATCCATCCTCCATAGGGCCACCGGCTTGAACGGGTGGTTGCATACAGTGTGTTGGAATCCAAATACAGTTTGCGTGGTTCATCTGAAAAATTGAAGGCGACGGTGACGGCACTGGTTTCGGTGTCGAACCAGTACAGGGTTTTGGCTTCGCGATCCAGTAGATACAGTGTGTCATTTACTGAGATGGCTTCATCAACAGCAAAGTCCAATGTCCATTCTGTTCCCAGATCATTGATGAGTTGTGTTGAATCCGTTGTCTCGATTGTCCAATACAAAGACGATTCGCCATTCTCAGTATGGTTGAATACGATTCCTGTGGATTCTTCAACAATTGTACCACCATCTTGAGCATAGATTCCACCAGCTGTTTGCCAAATGATATCATCACTGTGATGGAGTAGGGTCAGTGGTGGTGATTCGATGTTGAGATCCCAACTTTCAAGGATGCCATCCGAATCACTGATATGGAGTTGTCCAGCATCTCGTTCTACCCAATAGAGTCCTGCTTCGGTACTTAGTAGATGATTTGGCCACAGTAAATCGTCAAACGCCGGCGCCAAGACGTCTTGTTCTGCTGTAAAAGTGTGATCTGTAAATTCAAAAGCCTCTGGTGCACAGCCGATCAGCCATAGTAACGGAAGTATTTGGGTCATTGTGCCTCCACAGAGTCGCTGGATGTTGCGCATCGAAATCCGATTCCTTCAGCACGAGACTTGGGGTTTGCCAAGACACGATCTGTCGTTCGGATTGCATCGGAGGAATCTCGGAAACCTCCACCGCGTAGTATTTTGTAGACTCCATCATTCGGTCCTACTGGATTGAGTTGTGCTTCTTCAGTATATTCTTCAAACCAATCAAAGACCCATTCTGAAACGTTTCCAGCCATGTCAGAGATGCCCTCTGGAGTGTTGCCATCAGGGTGTGTCCCAACAGGTTCAGGGCGTGAGGCACAGAGTGTTTCATTGGTATAGTAAATGGCTTTATGGCATGACCATCCACCACCTTCCCATGGAACGTTTCGTGGGTTTTCCACATCAGAACCTTTGGCGGTCAGTTCCCATTCGGCTTCTGTTGGCAATCGTTTTCCGACGTGTGCACAATACGTCATTGATTCATACCAGGAGACATAGTTCATCGGTCGATCTGCCATATCATCAAGTGGTGTGAATCCTTTGTCTGCATCATAGGCAATGGGCATCAGTGGATGAATTAAGCGTTCGAGTGTACTGGGAAAGTCACTTAGTGCGTTGAGCATGTCAACATAGTCCTGTACTGTCACTTCTGTTTTGTCTAGAAAAAAACCCGAGACGGTCACATCGTGTTGTGGCTTGGAATATGCCTTCCAGTGGTTGTTGTATGGCCCTGGATCTACGTCGGGATATCCCATTCGATAGGGTGTGTCGGTCGAGACGATTTCGACCATGTTTGAGGTGTCTGTCTGAGTGTTGAGTGTGTGTTCTTCACCACATCCAATAGTTGCAAGGATTGTCCACATCATTGTGCACCGCCATTTGTTGCGTACAAGGAATTTGGGTGATCATACAGCCAGTTCCACGTTTCTTGATTCAGGTGGCTTTGCCATTCATGGGTTGCCCCAGGGATTCTGAAATAGAGCCAATCTTCAAAATACGCATAGTCAGCGGCTTTATACAGGTCGTGGATGGTGTCGGATTCCACCACGCGTACGTCTGGATCGGCATCTCCATGGATGAGCACCCCGTTGATGGGTTCTGATGCCAAGAGTTCTTCGATGCGTAAGTTGTAGTCATTGCTTGAACCAAATCCGGCTTGAGCCCAGTATCCAGCAAAGAGGTCTGGTCGTTCAAATGCGGCGATCATAGAGAGGGCTGCACCACGAGAGTGTCCTGAGGTGTAGACGCGACTTTTGTCAATGTTGTACTGGGTAGAGAGGTCGTTGTATACCGATTCCATATAGGCGATGTCTGGATTGTCTATCCAGTCTCCTTCAAAAGCGTTGTTGTAGACGTACCATGAAAAAACATCGTAGGAACCGAAGTCTCTCCATTCGGGATGTCCATAGACGACGATGAAATCTTCTCGATCGGCCATTCGGTTGAGTTCAGTAAATTCGGACATCCAATACATGTCTACCGTAAATCCACCCAGTGCAAACAGTAGTGGTACGGGTGAGGATGGATCGTAGCGTCTTGGAACGTACACTCTGTATTGCCTGTCTACCAAATCACTGCTTCTAGAACCACGAACGGTCACCGTTGCATCATACGATCCTGTCAGTCCGCCTTCTCCAAGTGTGCCTTCTCCATGACGCTGTTCACTTTTGGTGACCATATTGCCATCATCCAACGCACAAACTCCGGCCATTCTGAAATCGTTGTCACTGGGTACCCATTTTCGACAAGCGGCATCACAGTCCGTAGTATCTGTTCCAAGGGCACAGGTGTTTAGTTCATCACAGGTGTCGTTTTTTGCAGTTGGACAGACATCGGTTGTGTCCACAGTACACGCCAATAACCACCATATCATGTCACATCTCCCATCTTGTATATTCAAATCTTATGATTCTAGCACAATGAAGGATCGGAGGTCAAGATGTTTGGGCAGCAAAGCCTTCGTCTGCGGACAATATGGCACCTTCAACCCCACGATGTTGGCTTGTACCATCTCCGATGATGGTGAGATTCATTCCTGAAAAGTGCTGTTGAGTACACTGAATTGATTCTGAAAAGGCATATTTCCACCAGTGCACATTGGACCATTCAATGGGTGGAAGTGGCTGGTTGAATACTTGCTCTAAAGGGTGTTTAAGTGTACGAAGGACATCATTTTCTGGCATTTTCCAGTGTGTGTCGGTCCATGTTCCATCCAGTACGCAGGTCCAATGTCGACCATGTAAACAGGAAGACTGCTTTGAAATCCAGCGTATAGGATATGAACCTGCATCTTCCAAGAAGGCATGTTCAAAATTTTCGGGAAGGTGTACAGGATTGGCAAAGCGAATCATGACAGAACAAGCAGGAGTTTCTTTTACTGTGATCGATTGTTGCACCGAATCACGACATGTTTCGGGCATTAATTCCAACAGTTGTGTATAAGGGAGGGAAATAATCAGTTGATCACAACTCCAGCGTTGATCACCACTGCATACGACCCACCCTGTATCGAGTTGTTCTATGTGTGTAACGCGTGTTTGCAGATGAACAGAGGTATTTTGTACCCAGTGTTTACAAATCGTACTGGTCTCCGGAAAGAACCGCACTCGGTTTGCTTCATGGGCCTTTGTCCATCCTTGTTCTGTTGAACAGTATCCTACCGAATTCAAGGGTGTGCTGTGTGGTGCTCTAAGCCATGGTTGCAAAAGGTCTTGTACTTTTTTTGAACGGATGTGGGCAAACTGCAAGCCGTGTAAGAATCGTCCATGTTCAGATCGTCGATGACACAGTCTGCCACCCAATCCTCTGGATTTATCAAACAGACGGACGGTATGACCTGCCTCTGTCAACAAATGTGCCATTCGACATCCAGAGATACCACCTCCAATGACGATGTATTGTGAGTGTGTGGATGTTGTAGATTTTGTACTGTGTTTAGTCATGTGGACCCCAATCATCAATGACCAATATCCATCGATGGCATTCTTGATATCCGTTTGCAACGATTTTCATTTGAGACAACATTAAAAACTTCTCTTTTTCCATAGGTGTATTCAACACCTCTTGTGTGGTTAACAGTTCCGTTCTCTCTGTTGTAAGATAAGGCGCAATCCACAGTGGGTGCAGTCGCACTTTCCATAGCACTGTAGGGTCGGAAAACAACCCTGAAAAGGCCGTTCTGTTGATCCAATGTCCCTGTGGTTGATTGGGGTCACATCCTTTTGGGGGGAGAAACTTGACATCATATTGTCCAAAAAAACGGCCAACACTCAGGACCTTTTTGGCTGTTGGAAGTGGGAGCGATAGATGTGCTAGCAGTTCTTTTGCTTCTGGTGTATCACAAAGGTTGAGTTGTCTTCCTACCATCTTGGTGAGTTTTCGATGCATAGAGTCGACATGTGAAGGGCCTACAAAATCAATCCAATCAAGCGAAGGGGTTCGTTGTAAGAAAAACTTGATAGCCATTTCCCAATGTTCGACTTGTCCAGTAGGGGTTTGAATAAGGAAGTCCATGGAACCGATACACTGTTTGCCACGAAAGACTTGTCGATCGTGTAGCAGTAGAGAGTATTCAGACTGATGCTCCAAGAAGTACAACAGAAGGTCTTCTGCATAGAGACCCAACTTGTATTGTCGAGGGGTGTTTACAAAGTCGAGCAAGGGTTGTGGATCTTTGGCATCCTCCACAATCCAATTTTTGTATTGTGTAAACCAGGCTGAAAAGAGTTCACTGGGTACAACATCAAAGTCATCATTGGAAGCCAATAAACAAGGTGCTTGAAGAAGATACGCCAAGTCTCGATGGGCTTGGTGTTCAAGAGACCAGTAAAAATCCCAGTCTAAATTGGCATAACAATAAGGTGGCATGTCTTTGTGTAACAGACTCTTGTCTATAAACTTGCTCAGATTGGATTTTTCCAAGGACATATTTAGGTGAGTTTAACTCTCCATTCTACACCATCAGTGGTGTCCATGATTAAAATACCCATGGCATCCAACTCATCACGAATTTGGTCAGAGGTTGCCCAGTCTTTGTTTGCACGAGCTTCTTTGCGAGCCACAAGTTTCTCATCGATGGTGGATTCATCCAATCCCATGGCGCGTAAGCATTTGGATTTGACTTCTACTTGGAAATCAGACACATTGGCCCCCAGTAATCCGATGGCTTCATTCATTGACCGAAGTCCTATCAGGGCTTCTTTGACCAATGGTCCACCCCGTTTCTTTGCCTTTTTGTGAGCAGAGAATCGATTGATGGCACGGGCCAGTTCAAAGGCAAGTCCGAGTACACCAGATGTATTGAAGTCTTCGTCTAAGAAATTGAGCATTTTCTGATGAAATGATGTTCCCAAATCTAAGACTGTTTGGGCATCTTCTCCGAGTGACTTGGCTACATCTTGAGCCTTTTCTTGTCCACCCATTGCTTCTGCGGATTCAACGGCTTCATAGAGACGTGCCAGCATTGCAAGAGCCTCATTGAGGGCATCTCCAGACCATGGAAGCGGTGAACGATAGTGGTTTTGCAATAGATACAATCGAATGGTTTCTGCAGGATAGTCATTGAGTGCATCTTCAATATTGATGACATTTCCAAGTGACTTACCCATTTTTTGGCCACCTTTCATGGTTAGAAGGCCGTTGTGCATCCAGTAGCGAGAGAACTTCTTTCCAGAGGAAGCCTCTGATTGGGCAATCTCATTTTCATGGTGTGGGAACACCAAATCCAATCCACCACCATGAATATCAATCTCATCACCCAAGCAGCATTTTGACATTGCAGAGCACTCAATGTGCCAACCCGGTCGACCAGGGCCCCATGGTGACTCCCAAAATGGCTCGCCAGGCTTGACGGCTTTCCAGAGTGCAAAATCGGCAGGGTGTTTTTTACCAGCTACGGTATCAGCCGATTGCAGGGAATCCACTTTTTGTCCCGATAGGCCACCGTATGATTTAAAAGAAGGAACATTGAACCAAACAGATCCATCAGAGGTGTAGGCATGGTCCTTTTCAATTAGGGTTTGAATCATGTCTATGATGTCTTGAATAGAAGTGGAAACACGGGGCTCACTGTCTGGTGTCAACAGTCCCAAGTGTCCAGCATCTCTTTGGAAAGCGGCAATGTATCGCTCTGCCAGTTCCATGGGTTCAACATTTTGTTCAGCAGCCCGTCGAATGATTTTGTCGTCTACATCGGTAAAGTTTCGTACGAAATTTACATCCCAGTTGCGAAATCGAAGATAGCGAACAAAAGCATCAAAGACGACCATGGCTCTGGCGTGTCCAATGTGCGCATTGTCGTAGACGGTCATTCCACATACATAGAGACGAATCTTTCCTTCTTCAATTGGCTTGAAGTCTTCCATTGTACGATTGAAACTATTGTAGAGTCGAAATGGTGCTGGCATGATGTGTCTCCCTATGACGTTGCAGTGAATGCGGATGTAGACCTGTTGCGCAATGTAACGTATTAGACGTCAGATTGTCGACTGCGAAGACTGTCAAAATGGTTTGGGTCTTGAGATCAGTTCTTCACTGCTAAAAAAGAAAACCGCCTTAGAAAACTAAGACGGTTTATGGTATAACCCGTACGGGATTCGAACCCGTGTTGCCAGGATGAAAACCTGGTGTCCTGGACCGGACTAGACGAACGGGTCTCAAAATAGGCTGTGCAGGATTCGAACCTGCGACCAATTGATTAAAAGTCAACTGCTCTACCAGCTGAGCTAACAGCCCATTGAGTGTTGATATTTTAACTTGGTCTACAGATTCTGTCAAACTGTTTGCCGTACTTTTTTTGGTGGTTTGATCTGAACTAAATCACATTAAACACATTGGAAAAAATGGGCTACGATTAACAAAACTGCGCATCTATAAGAAACTTGTAAAAGAACAACGTGTGTTTGAACACAACAGACATTTTATATCATATTTGCTGAAAGTATGCCAAATAAAATAATGAAAATTTACGATAAGACGTCTTTATAATAGGCTCTATGACATTCTAAAAGTATCGGTTCGGATAATGCTCTCAGATCTCTTGGGTCCCACTCCAATCAGACCAATCGAGACCCCACTGAGTTCTTCGATTCGCAAGATATACTCCTGACAAGCAGCGGGGAGAGAGTCAAAGTCTCGACAGTGTTGAATATCTTCATTCCATCCCTGCATAATTTCATAGTGTGGCACATCATTTTCGTATCGTGTGCACAATGGGATCTCTTTATAATGCGAGAGAATGTCCAACTTGGTGAGACATATATCAGTGACGCCATTCAGCATACAGGCCCGTTTCAATAACGGTATGTCAAGCCAGCCACATCGACGAGCGCGTCCTGTTGTTACACCAAATTCTCCACCCAAAGTGCGTAAACGCTCAGCATCTTCTCCATGAATCTCTGTTTTAAAAGGCCCAGAACCAACACGTGTTAAGTAGGCTTTTACGATCCCAATTACATGTGTAATGTGTGTTGGTCCGACTCCTGTCCCAATACATGCAGCACCAGACACAGTGTTCGAAGAGGTCACAAAAGGATAGGTTCCGTGATCAATATCCAAGAAGGTACCTTGAGCCCCTTCAAAGAGTATGGGTTCTTGTTCTTGTATTGCGGTGTGTAAGTTGTCAATGGTGTCACATACATAAGGTCGCAAGCGTTCAGCCAACGGAGATGCCCAAGCCTCCATTGCATCAAAAGAGGGAACATTCATTTTCACATACTTGTAAATGGGAGATTTTTCGACAATCATCGATTGTAGTTTTGCTTGTCTCTGTTGCGTATTGACAAACTCGGCCATTCGCATCCCACGTCGTGCAACCTTGTCCTCGTACGTTGGTCCGATCCCACGACCGGTTGTTCCTATTTTGTTTTTACCACGTGCAGCCTCACGTGCTACGTCCAATGTGCGGTGAAATGGCCAAATTACATGTGCATTAGACGATATTTGTAGGCGTTCTGTAGTGACAGTATAGCCGGCACGGTTGAGTCCTTGCATTTCTTCTAGGAGCACAGCGGGATCGACCACAACACCATTCCCAATCATACAGCAGACCGTATCATGCAATATGCCACTTGGTATTAAGTGCAGTCCAAAGGTCTCGTCGTTCACCACGAGTGTGTGTCCAGCATTGTTGCCACCTTGAAATCGAACGACATATTTGAAATGCGGAGTCAATAGGTCTACAACCTTACCTTTTCCTTCATCACCCCATTGCAAACCAACGATTACTGTATTCATAGTGAACCCCACGCTTGTTGTCTTGTTTCATCTAACAGGATTTAGAGATACTGTGCAGTATGATATAACTCAATCGTTATAGAATTTTCAGACCATCAATGGCGCGTTCATAGTCTTTTTTAATCGCGATGGCGGCTTGAAACTCTCGTTTTGCATTTAGGGTCATTCCTTGTCTAAAGTACGATTCACCAAGTAGACAATGATATTCGGCATTGTTGGGATCTTTTTGTACGGCGATCTGTAGAAGACGCAGGATTTCACGGGGATCTGGATCCAACTTGGACAACAAATAAGCCAGTCGTGCATAAGGAGTGGCATCTTCACACTCATAGGAAACCGCTTTTCGATATTGTTCAATCGCTCGACCATAATTAGAGAAACTTTCAGCATTTTCAGCCGCTGCAATAAATTCTAGGGCCTTGATGGTACGTGCTTCTTTTCGAACAACACGAAAATGTTCTGCAAAGTGTTCGTTTTTTGGATCTAGTTTGCATGCAAGATGGATTGCTGTTGCGGCTTGCATGACATGTCCATTGGTATACTCTTTCATACCCTGATCAAAATGCTCTTGTGCCTTGCGCTTTTGCTCTGCAACTGTCATGGAGATTTGACCGAGAACGTCTGCTTGGCGCTTCTTCTTCATGCGTTCTTTGATGTCGCGAGCAGATTCTACTTGAGATGCACCCGTGGAGGCTTCCGTTGAACGTTTTCGTTCTCTTTCTCGTCTACGACGCCCTTTTCTATGGCGGGTTCCGACGCGTGTATTAGAGTCGGTGTTGGGTGTATCCTCTGTTTGGACTGCTTTTTGTGCGGGATGTTTTCGATCGTACTGTTGTTTCTTTTTGGGATCGCTCAGTACTTGGAATGCTTGAGTGAGTCCCATGAATATTTTGTCGATAACTGGACCATACTCTCCAACGTCTTTACGAAAAAACGCATCGGGGTGCCATTTTCGAGAGTGTTTATAGTAGGCTGCTTGGACAACAGAGGCTTCAGAGTGTCGGCCCACATCGAGCAAACGATAGTGTTGTTCTTGATCGACCATAATGGAAAGTCGTTCCAATTCGGAGATTTCTTCAGATGAAAGTGGAGTTTTGGACACGGAGGGTAGACCTTTTGTAAATTAAATAGTTAGAGTCAACAGCACAGAAAATACAATTATTTTCGTGGTATGACCACCTCTTTTGACAAAAAGTAACCGTTAAACATTGTTTTTTATACTTTTTTGGTCATCCATCGTCATCTGAACGATCAATTCGAGGGTGCGCTCTTCGATAAGATTCCAATAAAGCAGCGGTATTGATTTGGGTGTATCGTTGAGTAGTGGATAGAGAACTGTGACCCAATTGTTCTTGAATACTCCGTAAATCAGCACCCGCATCTAGTAAATGCGTTGCGCAGGTGTGTCGGAATGCATGGGGGTGTAGACCAAACACTCCATTTTCTTTCCCTGAATCATTGCAGATTTGCCAAATGGATCGAGTGGAAATTCGATTTCCGAATTTGTTCAAAAATAACGCCCCAACATTGGGGTGTGTTGGACCATTCAGTAATTTTTGTATGGCAATGGCGGCTGGTGGACCAAATGGTACGATGCGATCTTTTTTACCTTTACCTTCAACAACATGAACCATACATTGTTTGAGATCTACTTGTTCGACATTGAGGTTGGCGACTTCACTCACCCGTAAGCCCGCTCCATAAATCATTTCCAATATGGCCTGATTTCGAATCTGAAAGACGCCTTCCTGTGAAGGGTTTTCCACTACCTTAGCGGCTTCTGGGATACTCATAAACTTGGGATTGCGTTTCGGGATTTTTGGCAGTGTAATGTTGCTGGTGGGATCGATTTTCCCATGGCCATGAAGAATCATCCATTGATGTAGATTTCGAATGGTGGAACGTTTTCGACTGAGGGTAGACGCTGAAATGGGTTTGCCTCCCCTTGGAGGTGCAAGCAATTCTCGAAACCAACCTCGAACGACATTTTTATGGCTTTTGTTTAGCGGGGTATCTTGTTCATGTAGATATTCTAGATACCCTTGTGAGTCCGTTCTGTAGGCTCGTAAAGAATGCTTGGAGAGTCCTTTGTTGACGCTTAAATGGTGTAGCCAAGTGTCTCGAATGTGAATATCTGCTGGGTTGCACATGGTGTGTCCTACTATAGTTATTAACGACAATGGTTGACGTGTCAATAATTATAGCACAACTATATACGTTCCCACAAGGATCCTCGTTGACGAATGTATCCCAAGCGCTTTAATTCCAACAATGCCTCAAGCATTTCTGATGGGTTGGAATGTTGTGTTGTGGCAATTTCTGCCAAAGATTGGGGAGTATCCAATGATTCTAGAAGTTTGTGCTCTGGCATACTTGTTCCAAAGAGCGTGGTTGGATCCCACAAAGGATGCGCCCCTTGTTCGATCAGTTGAAGGCACCCATGTCCATTGACTCTGTTTGGGTGATGTGGGACGGCATAGACATCCTTCCCTAATTCAACACCATACAGGGCCGTACTAATAGACCCTGAGGTTTTGGCAGCCTCTACTACAATGACGATGTTGGAGAGAGAAGCCAACAATCGATTTCGTTCTTTGTAGTGCCACTTCTGTACGTGTTGATCTTCGGGGTACGCACTCAACACCAAACCACCACGTTCAACCAACTGATTCATCCATTTTTTACGATGACCTTGAATGCAATCCATGCCTTGTTCCAATACCGCAACCAATCGAATATTGTCTGCTTTTTTTGAGAGTATGGCATTGTGTGCTGCTTGTTCAATTCCAAAGGTCAATCCACCAGAAATCACGTGAGAAGGGTATGCATTCCATGCCAATCGACTCGTGAAGGATAGACTGTCTTTTGAGCAGTGTCTCGCTCCGACAATCGCGACAGAAGGAGTGCTTAACAGTTCCAGATTTCCTTTGTAAAAGAGAACAGGTGGCGCAAAGGGAATATCTCGCAAGTGTCTAGGGTAGTTTGCTTGGTCAATGGTGACAAAAGGTGTGTAAGAGACCTGTACTTCGGCAGACTGTACTTTTTGAAACGTTCTCGGAGAAACGGTTTTACGTAGGTGTTGCCAAATCTCATCTTCTGTAGGTGTGGCTGACAGGTTGGAGAAGTCAACCGTACCAGATAGAGATAGTAAACCAGTGTATAAAGCAGACAGCGTATGCATGGAGGTGTTGATCCTTGTTTGAAAGAGTGTTCTTTGCTAAGGTAGACCCAGTTTGTAAATAGTCAATGTCTAAAGAGGGGCAAAATATGTCAGAGAGTACTTTGTTTCACCATCGACGCATTGTGCGGTTTGGTGAATGTGATCCAGCCGGAGTCGCATATTATCCAGTATTTTTCGATTGGTTTCATCAAGCGATGGAGGCCTGCTTTGAAGAACGATTGGGTGTGGCATATGCGGATATGATTCAGCACACAGGATTTCCTGCCGTTCATACGTCTGCGGATTTTCATCGACCGTTGGCCGTGGGTCGTCATATTGATGTCGTTGTGGGGATTGAACGATTGGGTCGAAGTTCAATTAACTGGCGGTTTGATATTCAGACCGAGAATGGAGCGGTTGCTGCGGTTGGTAGGGTCAAAACCGTTTGTATTGCTGTATCCAATGGTGCCTTTGAATTTTCGTCAACGGGCATTCCAGAAACATTGATTCCTCATCTACAAACACTGTTGATTATCGAAAATCACTAATGTGTAAGGTGACGGTTTCTTCCAACTCATCTTGTTGATCCCAGGCATCTTGTTCGTCATTGTTGTCTAGCCGTTTTCGCAAATCGGCCAACGACATAATGTATGTATACAGTTCGCCTTTTTTACCTTTGATGCGTTGTGCACCTCTTGGGTAAAACGGGTATTCATCTTTCAACGCGAGGTAAATGGACTCACTTACTTGAATATAGTTTGGGATTCCAGTAGACTCCATCCGAGAAGCGGTGTTTACAGTGTCTCCCCATAAATCGTAGATGGACTTTTGTCTGCCAATAACACCTGCGACAACCGGACCAGAATGTAGGCCAATTCGAATGGATAACTCGCTGTCGAGTTTGACATTCAATCGTTCCATTGCCATTAGTAGAGCGGATGCAAATCTCATGGCCTGTCGTTTGTGGTCAGGGTGTTTGGTTGGAACACCGGCAGCTGCCATATAGGCATCCCCAATTGTTTTGATCTTTTCTACGCCCATGCGATGAGCGATTTGATCAAACTCACCGAAGAATTTGTTTAATATCCACAGTAATTTTTCAGGTTCCATGTTTTCTGACAGTTGTGTGAATCCAACAATGTCCGCAAAGATAACGGTCACATCTTCGTAGTTGTCTGCAATGGTTCTTTCTTGGAGTTTTAAGCGCTCTACAATGGTGGGTGGGAACAAATTGTACAGCAATTCTTCTGAGCGTCTGTGTTCGACACGCAATTGTTTTTGTTGAGTCCGCAAGGAAAGGTAAAACTGGTATACAATTGCTGTTGTGGCAATGGTTGCTGTCAGTGTCGTAATGAGTCTAATGGAACTGACCACACTTTGTGAAAGGTCGATGTTGCAAAAAGGCGTTGGGTTGATGCCTTCCAACAAAATGGTCAATAAGATGTTGGTGATTGTGAGACCATTGATCCATTTTTCTTCAGATTCTGGCAACAACAAGAATGTACTGGGCATTAAAACCAACAGTGCTCGTTGCATCCCATATTCAGCTGAAAAGAACAATAGATTACTGAGGGCAATATGCAACAGAGCCGTTGTGGCAAAAAATATGCTCGCCACCACCAAGTCTCTTTGTTTACCAATGACAATTGCTCCAACATAGAGGAGCAAAATGGGCGTTAGAAATAGACTTTCCAGCGCTTCTTGGAGTACGATAAGCAGTCCAATTTGAACTACGCCAAGGGTGATGTAAAAGCCCAGCAGGCTGCTTAGGAGGTTCCTGCTGATTTTTGCTCTTGACTGAGACCGCGATGGAATAGAAGAAGACGGATTCATAGAAGTGTACACGTACGGTTTGAAACAACAAACGACCATGTCCATCTTATCATTGTACTGTCAGAATATCAATATGCTTACAAGAACAGATGAACAGTGACAGGCATCCTTTCAATGCGTTATAGCACTGACAATGATATTTTTTCAATCCGGTAGGAGACCCCATGCAAACATCACCCACCCAGTTGCAATCGTATTTGTGTGACCAATGGCAAGTAGGAACAGGCACTGCAGAAGAATTGTTCAATCCATCTACTGAGGCTGTGATTGCCACCACCTGTACCACGGGTTTGGACTTTACGGCTGCATTTGATCACGCTCGTTTGGTTGGTGGTCCTGCTTTGCGTGCATTGACGTTTGTTGAAAGAGGCGCTTTGTTGACACAAATGGCTGCTGTGCTTCATGAACACCGTGAGTATTTGTTGGAAGTGTCCAGAGATTGTAATGGTGCAACACGTGGTGATTCTAAGTTTGATGTTGACGGTGCGACCATGACATTGTCCACATATGGACGATATGGTGCCAAGATGGGAGACTTTTCTTTTCAAGTAGATGGGCATGCCAGTAAAATTGCGGCCAATGCACGTCATGTAGGCCAGCATTTTCGGTTGCCGAGAGAAGGTGTTGCTTTTCACATCAATGCGTTCAACTTTCCTGCTTGGGGAGCTTTTGAAAAGATTGCGTGTGCATTTTTGGCTGGGATGCCAGTGGTTACGAAGCCTTCTAGTACGACTGCTTTGTTGACGTATGAAATGATTAAAATTATTGTGGCCGCCGACTTCTTGCCTGCGGGAACCTTGTCTTTTATTGCTGGTGATTCTGCGGATGCGCTGGACAAATTGCAAGCCCAAGATGTCGTTGCCTTTACCGGAAGTGCAACAACAGCAGCCAAATTGAGACAGTCTGCAGGTGTGTTGCACAAGTCTGTGCGATTCAATGCCGAGGCAGATTCTTTGAATGCTGCTGTATTGGGGCCAGACGTGACCGTTGGTGATGATATTTGGTATCGATTCTTGAACAATGTGGTGACAGACATCACACAAAAGGCAGGTCAAAAGTGTACAGCATCGCGTAGAATCTTTGTTCCCGATGGATTGGTTGCTGCCGTAACAGAGGCACTCGTCGAACGATTAGAAGGAATTACTGTTGGATATCCAACTGAACGAGCCATCGATATGGGACCTGTTGTCTCTCATAAACAGTTGTTGGATGTTCGAGCGGGGATTGATGCCTTGGCAGAACATGGCACGATAGCGATCGGGGGTTCTCATTCTGTGAATGGACAGAACGCTCCTGAAGGAAAAGGGTACTTTGTCGCCCCGACTGTGATTGTTGCCCATGATTCTGACACCGCCATTTTTCATGAAAAAGAAGTCTTCGGTCCTGTAACAACAGTGTTGCCCTACGATGGAACGGTTGAGAAGGCAATTGAATTGGTTGCACGAGGCGAGGGGTGTTTGGTATCTTCTTTGTATACCAATGATCGAAAATGGCTCAAAGCAGCGTTGCTTAAAGCGGCCGTTTGGAACGGTAGGCTGTTTGTGGTATCGGCGAAAGTTGCAGACTCTGCATTGACCCCGAGTACAGTGC
>Ga0206130_10005676_pt1 | contig 14667 bp, 13 predicted proteins | sample Helgoland_Spring_9_FD_148637 | JGI IMG/M metagenome (GOLD analysis project Ga0206130, IMG submission 148637) | Pelagic subsurface seawater microbial communities from Kabeltonne, Helgoland, North Sea - Helgoland_Spring_Bloom_20160512_1 | ecosystem: Environmental > Aquatic > Marine > Epipelagic ... | reverse complement strand
CATCCGCGCTAAAGACGGTGTACGGATTTCCATCCTTTACCAAACATCTACCAACGCTGTGCGTCAGGACTTCCAAGCCCTAATCAAAGACTACTGGAGCCAAATCGGCGTCGAAACAGAACTTCGTAACCTTGATGGTTCAGTATTCTTCGGCGGTGACCCAGGTTCCCCCGACACGTTCCAAAAATTCTACGCAGACGTAGAAATGTACGCGAACGTGTTTGACGGTACAGACCCACAAGCTTACCTCGCGGCCTACCGTTGTGGCAACGAGCCTAAGCCATCCAGCCAATGGCAGGGTGAAAACATCAACCGTTTCTGTGATCCGGCATATGACGCTATGATCGACGAGTTGGCCCGAACAGGCGATCTTGAAAAACGTGGTGAGTTGGGCAAAGCAATGAACGACATGCTGACAAAAGACAGCTTCACAGTCGTTCCATTGGTTGACCGTGGCCGCGTATCTGCACACTCCAACACTTTGGGCGGCGTTGTTCTTAACGTATTCGACTCAGAGCTTTGGAATGCAGCTGAATGGTACCGCACAGGGAACTAAATCACTCTAAATCATCGTAAGGTGCGTGCCCGTCGCGCACCTTACATCCATACCCAACCAATCTAAACGACACTGACGCACAGAGGCGCCGCTTATGTTGACCTTCACAATCCGTCGCATGTTCACTTCGATTCCGACGCTTTTGTTTATCAGTATTGTAATCTTCGGACTGTTACAGCTTGCCCCCGGTGACCCAATGGCCCAAGTGCCGCTGACCGTCCCACCAGAGGTGAAGCAAAAGATGCGCGAAGCCCTTGGCCTTGGCGCACCGGTTCACATCCAATACCTCAAATGGCTCAACCAGTTCTTCATCGTGGAACCACAGTTCCTCATTGATTGGATGACCCGCGACAGCTTCTTATTCGGTTGGCTCCCAGACACACAACTCAGCATGGTCTATGATGTTGAACTTGAAAAACTGGTCCCACAACAGCGCAACATCAGCTGGCAAACCCGTTCGCCAATCATGGACATCGTGATCCAGCGCATCCCACAAACGCTTTGGGTTGTTGGACTGGCTTATATTGTCGGCATCCTGATCGCCCTACCCATAGGTATCTATTCCGCCTACCGTCACTACTCGGTCTTTGACCAAGCCGGTACTTTCATCACAATGGTAGGCTTCTCAATCCCGCCATTCTTCACCGGTCCCCTCTTGATCGTGATCTTCTCGGTGACGCTCGGCTGGCTGCCCTCCATCTATGACACCACCCACGTGGTCAACGACTGGGTCAGCTTCAAATACCAACTGTCGCAAATGATCCTACCGGTCATGGTGCTGGCATTGCAAACCACCGCACAGATCAGCCGCTACATGCGCGCCTCGATGCTGGACAACCTGAACCAGGACTACGTGCGCACCGCACGGGCCAAAGGCCTGAAAGAGGGTATCGTGGTTATGATACACGTGCTGCGCAACTCTATGATCCCCGTGATCACCGTCATCGCTCTCGGCGTGCCCTCTATTTTTGGCGGCGCGATCATCACCGAAAACGTGTTTGGCGTGAACGGGATTGGCCAACTGCTGATCACCGCCCTGTTCGCCAACGACATCCCGATGGTCATGACCATCACCTTTATCTTCGCTATTATGATCGTGGTGTTTAACCTGATCGCAGACGTGCTTTACGGCGTACTCGACCCAAGGATCCGCTATGACTGATACAGCAAACAAAATCGATCCGTACGCCGCGCTTCAGGACAAAGAACCGGGCAAGCCACCACGCAATCAGTGGCTGGACGTCTGGGACCAGTTCAAAAAGCATAAAGGCGCTGTGTTTGGCGGGGGCTTCCTTGTTTTCATCACGTTTGCGGTTCTGCTTGGCCCATACCTGTGGACCGTGGACGCGCAAAAGCTGGACATCCGCAACAAGAACGTGCGCCCCATCTGGATCGCGATCTGGGATGGCGGGGCCAAGACCCTATGGCACCGCCCCTTTGGCACAGACAACTTAGGGCGTGACCTGCTTGCGCAAATGATCGCCGGCGGGCGTGCCTCAATGGCTGTGGGTTGGACAGCGATGTTGCTATCGCTCTCAATTGGCACAAGCGTTGGCGTTGCTGCGGGCTATTTCAAGCGGGTCGACGGGTTGCTGATGCGCCTGACAGACCTGTTCCTATCGCTGCCAATTCTGCCGCTGCTATTGGTCGCAGTGACCCTATTCCGCCAACCCCTGCGCGCCAACTTTGGCCCAGAGGGCGGTATGTTTATCCTGATCGTTGTGGTCGTGGGGCTAACCAGCTGGATGCAAACCGCGCGGATCGTACGGGGCGAAATTCTGGCGTTGAAAGAGCGTGAATTCATCCTTGCTGCGCGTTCCATCGGTACCACTTCAGGGGCCATCATACGGCGTCACCTGCTGCCCAACGTTATCTCACCGATCATGGTATCTGCAACACTGGGACTGGCGGTCGCGATCATTACCGAAAGCGCCTTGTCGTTTTTAGGTGTGGGTTTCCCATCAGATTTCCCAACATGGGGTAAAATGCTGGCCGACGCCGTGCCACGGATGGAAGAATATCCAGAACGCGTCTTGCTACCAGGCATCGCCATCTCGCTCACCGTGCTTGGAGTGAACTACCTAGGCGACGGATTGCGCGACGCATTGGACCCCCGCATTCGGGGACGGTAAATCGTAGGGCGGGGTTCACCCCGCCTTGCAGTCCAGTTGTGCTCAATGCCTAGAACCTCTCAGCAAGCAATGTGCGCCAACGTGTGAGCAATCACCGAGATGGCATAGACTTAGGAGACAACATTCATGGCAAAGATGGGCATTGGTATTCCCTTTATCTTCGTCTCGTTCCTTGTCGCTGTGACAGGCTAAATTTGATTGGATCTGGTCCCATTTCACTTAATGTCCACACGGGTAAGGTCGACCTAACCCCACTTGGCGGTGACTGGGAAACAGTTTGTATCATTGGCCCTTACGCCGCCAACGAGATGGCAAAGGATCTTACAGGTCATGCTGTTGATATTGTAACGCAAAGTGAAATTTCGTCATCAGATGGCATTGCACTGCTGATTACCATCGACGCCAAAGACCGGACGACCCTTTTCGACGTATCACGCAAGAACTTAGATTTCATATCTTTAAGTGGAACATGCTGGCCAAAGGGTACAAAGTTTCGTGTTCCGACAGTAGGTTGGCCAGTGGTTTTCAATCCATGATCAAAATCGTAGACATAATGATTTTGCCGTTAAAGGCCCATACCCAATGATAGCATACATCACAGTCGGCGCTGATAACATCGCCCTCGCAAAGCGGTTCTACTCGGCCTTCCTGCCTGCGCTGAATTACGGGCTTAAAGAAGGACCTGAGGGCCTCAGCTACGCCCTCCCCGTCCCCGCAGGTCAGCGCCCCACCCTGCCAGACTTTTACGTCAAACCCACCTTCAACCGACAGCCCGCGACGGCAGGCAACGGCGCGATGACTGCGTTCGAAGTACAAAATCAAAGCCAAGTGCGCGCCCTGCACGCAGCCGCCATAAAAGCAGGTGGCACAGACGAGGGACAACCGGGGTTTCGCGCCGATTATGGCGCAGATTTCTACGTGGGTTATCTACGAGATCCCCAAGGCAACAAGATCGCGCTGTTCTCAAGCGATCCAAATGAACCCAGCCGCAACGACTGACGCCGTCTATTAAGCTTGCGTAAGCTCGATCTTCAACGCCCCGGCGCCGTCAACGATTTCTAACAAGCGGTCGATATTGGGATGTGCACCCGGACGGTTCTTGGCATCCTCTGTGTTTTCCGCAAACAGCGCGAGGCCAAGATCGCAAGCCTGCGCATCAAGACTGTCAAACGTCTGGGCAAGGTATTGGTAAACGGCCAATGACCCCTTTTTACCAGCTTCATTTGGGATGGTGGCGACAATTGCACCATTCGCATCGACAAGATCGATACGCGCGAGACCCTCAATGGATGGCAAAAGTTGCAGATTGTCTTTGAACGAAGCTGTAGCTTGGATCATCGGGATATCCTTTTGGAAATGCATTTGCGCCCGCTCTTAACAGCTTTGATCTGCCGCCACTACCCGCGCGCCGCAACCCGTCCACGCCACATGATGAACAGGCCCGTAGCTACAATCAGCGCACAGCCCACAATCGTTGCCCCGTCTAAACGTTCACCAAAGACCAATACACCCAAGCCAACGCCAAACACCAAACGGGTATAGCGAAACGGCGTGACCACAGATACTTCGCCCGTGCGCATCGCCTTCATCAAAGCGGTGTAGGCAAACACGCCAATGCAGATCGCGCCAAGGATAAATGCCGCCGCTTGCCCCTGTGGCCACACAAACGCGCGTCCCTGCCACAGCGCGAAAACACCGCCAGCAGCGATTACCGTCAAAAAGCCGTAGAGGCCAAGTAACACGGTGCTCAGCGTCTTTGGCGCTGCGCGGCTGGCCAGATCACGCCCCGCCAATCCTAACATCCCGACGACGGCCAATATGGACAGAGGCGAAAATGCATCCGTTCCCGGGCGCAACACGATCATCACGCCAATCAACCCAACGATAATCGCGGCCCACCGCATCCAACCCACCCGTTCACCAAAGAACACAGCCGCCCCAGCAACCACAACAATCGGGGTCGCCTGTAAAATGGCAGTGGCCGAAGACAGCGGCGTGATCGCTACGGCCAGCACGTAAAACAAGCGGCCTGTAATTTCAAAACACATCCGAATGCGCATAGGTGGCGATAAGACATCCGCATGATACAGCGGTTCTTTATTCCACAATGCAAGACAGGCAAAGATGATTGCGCCACCTGCCCCAAACAACATCAACATCTGCCCCACAGGAACAGTGACCGCCGCCGCTTTGAACAGGCTGTCCTCAATCGCAAAGGCCGCCATTGAGGCAACCATCCACAGACTACCGATCACATTCGACCGCTCGATATTCTTCGCATTCGCCATCATTTTGGAGGTTGCCGTTGTTAGGGAACTCAATTGCATCCTTTGTGGCGCAAATGATCTTGGGGGGCAATCAGGCGCTAAAGGTAAACACAGAGTTACGTGGCGGTTTCAAACCTTAACAAACGCATGATCCGAGCAGATCGGTAATGGGGTCTCCGTCGGTGTGAACTACACAGATTGGCAAGCAAACGTAAGTCTGCCCTTAAACCGTCGATTTGGGCCTTAAACCGCGCGGCCGACTGCACAGTTTTAGGCAGGTTCTGTACAGTTAGGGCGATAATGCGCGTCGCGCGCCCTGTTAACCCTTGATCGTCTGGCGCTGAATGCGACGCAGCATCAACCAGACTAAAGCGACGACAGGCAAGGTGATCAGCGCCGTCATCATTCCCTTGCTCAGCCCCACGACATCCCCAATTGGATAAAGTAGATACGCCACCAAAGAGACGGCATAATAACTGATCGCAACTACCGACAGCCCCTCGACTGTGCGCTGCAATTGCAGCTGTTGATCAGAGCGCCGGTCCATACTGGTCAACAACGCTTGGTTCTGGGCCGATCGTTCCACATCTACCCGTGTTCTCAATAAGTTAGCGGCGCGGATCGACCGGTTACTTAGCGCATCCAGCCGTCGTTCTGTGGACTGTACAGTGCGCATCGCAGGTTCGTATCTGCGCATCATGAACTCTGCAAAACTTTGTCGTCCGCAAAACCGTTCTTCGCGCAGTGCCGCAATGCGTTGACTGACAATCGCGCGATAGGCTCCCGTCGCGCCAAAGCGAAAAGAACCCTGCGCAGACAGTGTTTCCAGCTCTGATGCGATGCCCAAAAGTGCATGTAATGTGGTCTCTGCATCCGCATCACTACTGCGCATATTCCCCATTAAATCAGTGAGTTGACGGTCTAACGTATTGAGTTTTTCCCCCATGCTTTGGGCATGCGAAAACCCCAACATCGACATCGCTTTATAGGTCTCAATTTCACACAAACGCTGTACAATGCGACCCAGTCGCCGCCCCCCTGTTTCGGCACTTAGAAAGATAGCAAAGCGCTGATGACCCAATGGATCAATTCGAAAATCCGCAGCAACAACCGCAGCATCATCCAGCACCGAACTCACCGCCAAACTTTCAGGTACGAACCAGTCTTTGATGCGCTGCGAAATTTGATCCCGCTCTTGCATTTGTTCCATCCGCAATGAAACAGTCGTGATCCGTTGACCCGGAGCGTTGGCGAGCCAATCAACTGGAAAGCTTGAGAAAACTGTATCTTCAAAGGGGCGCGGGTCCAAGCCATCGTTGAACACTGTATAGGTCACAAACTCGGTATGCTGTTCCCACTTCAACCAGTTCTTGCCTATCTGGCCATAGAAATGCGTCGCATTGGGCTGTGGGTGTGGTGCGCCGTGGCGGTCAAGCAGCTCCAAAAGATGTGCAAACTCTTGCTCCGGATCACGGGTGGCCGCGTCACCCTTTTGTTTTAAAGCAATAAATGCTGCCGTACAGGGGGCCTCCATAATCGGAAAAGGCCGCGTATGAAGTTCGTTTGCAACTTTGAAACGCAAAGGATGATCGTCAATTTGCAACATAAGGGATGCTCCGCTGATTTACCCAAATCATATCTAAGGAAGCAGGAACGTCAAACTATTATTAATAAAAATCAGCTACTTAACTGAATACCACGGTATACCGCACAAATAATCATCTTCTCGAAAATGAAAAAGGCGGGTCCGTAACAGACCCGCCTTTCGGTTTTCATTTGGAAAATTTCAGTCGATCATCGGCAGCAGCTTGTCCAATGACGCCTTCGCATCACCATAGAACATGCGTGTATTTTCTCTAAAGAACAGTGGGTTCTCAATACCAGAGTACCCAGTTCCTTGACCACGCTTTGACACAAACACTTGTTTGGCTTTCCAACATTCCAACACAGGCATGCCTGCGATGGGAGAGTTAGGATCATCCTGCGCCGCGGGGTTCACGATGTCATTGGACCCGATCACAATCGCCACATCAGTTTCAGGGAAATCTTCATTTATTTCGTCCATTTCCATCACGATATCGTAGGGAACCTTCGCTTCAGCCAGCAACACGTTCATATGTCCCGGTAGACGCCCTGCAACAGGGTGAATTGCGAAACGCACGTTTTTGCCTTGGGCACGCAATTTGCGCACCAATTCCGCAACGCCTGACTGCGCTTGCGCCACAGCCATGCCATACCCTGGAATGATAACAACGTTGTCTGCCTCATTCAGGGCCATAGCCACACCCTCTGCCTCAATTGCGATCTGTTCACCCTCAACGGCCATCTGCTCCCCTGCAGGGCCACCAAAGCCGCCCAGGATCACAGACACAAACGAACGGTTCATCGCCTTACACATGATGTAGGATAGGATCGCACCGGATGAGCCAACAAGTGCACCAACAACAATCATCAAATCGTTCCCCAATGAGAAACCAATCGCCGCCGCGGCCCAACCTGAGTAGCTGTTCAACATAGAAACAACAACAGGCATATCCGCGCCGCCAATGCCCATGATTAGGTGGTATCCAATGAATAACGCGGCCAAAGTCATTAAGAATAATGGCAAAAATCCACCAGTGTTAAAGTACCAAATCAATGTGATCAGCGACAATGTAGCCGCGCCAGCGTTCAACATGTGACCACCCGGAAGCTTTGTCGCTGCACTATCTACACGGCCCGCCAACTTGCCATAGGCGATGATGGAACCCGTAAACGTGATTGCACCTATGAAGATGCCAAGGAACAATTCGACCCGAAGAATGGCAATCTCAACACCATCTTTCTTGGCCAAAATCGCGGCAAAGCCCTCAAGCCCCTTCTTAGCCGCATCATCCATTGCCAACACACGACCCAGTTCAACATGCGCGATAAAGCCCACGAAAACAGCCGCCAAACCAACTAGTGAGTGCATCGCAGCCACCAGTTCAGGCATTTGTGTCATTTGCACCTTGGTTGCCAATTGATAACCAATGTAACCGCCACCAGCGATCATGATCATGGACAAGAACCACAAGCCAGAGCCCGGCCCGATCAACGTTGCAGCTATAGCCAACGCCATACCCGTAATACCATACCAGACGGCGCGTTTTGCACTTTCTTGGCCGGACAAACCGCCAAGGCTAAGAATGAAAAGAACTACTGAGACCACGTAAGCCGCTGTTGTAAAACCATATTCCATGGATTCGCTCCTTTACGATTTCTGGAACATGGCGAGCATACGCCGTGTCACAAGAAAGCCGCCGAAAATATTAATACCGGTCATAAAGACACCAAGCGCTGCCAGCAGGATGACAAGGGATGATCCCGATCCAATTTGCATCAACGCGCCCAAAATGATGATCGACGAAATCGCATTCGTGACCGCCATCAGCGGTGTGTGCAGGCTGTGTGCCACGCCCCAGATAACCTGAAAGCCAATGAACACGGCTAGCACAAATACAATGAAGTGCTGCATAAAGCTGGCTGGCGCGACCAATCCCACGGCCAATAGCGCAGCACCACCAACGGCCAACAAAGTAACCTGATTGCGTGTTTGTGACTTGAACGCAGCAACTTCTGCAGCGCGTTTTTCCTGAACTGTTGGCTCAGGCACCGCTTCTTTCTTCGGGGCCGCAGCGATCGCTGCGATCTTGGGTGGCGGTGGTGGAAACGTGATTGCTTTTGCGTGAGTCACAGTGGCCCCACGAATAACATCATCTTCCATGTTATGATCTATCACGCCGTCTTTTTCAGGGGTCAGATCAGTCATCATATGACGAATGTTGGTCGAATACAGAGTCGACGCCTGCGCTGCCATACGGCTTGGGAAATCCGTGTAACCAATTATGGTCACACCGTTTTCTGTCACTATCTTCTTGTCCATGACGGTCAGTTTGCAGTTACCACCTTTTTCAGCAGCCAGATCAACGATTACGGAACCCGGCTTCATCGCCCCGACCATGTCTTCGGTCCACAGCTCTGGCGCGTCGCGGTTCGGGATCAATGCTGTTGTGATGACAATATCGATTTCGGGTGCCAGTTCGCGGAACTTGGCCAGTTGGGCCTCGCGAAATTCTGGGCTAGAAACTGCAGCGTACCCACCTGTTGCAGCGCCGTCGGCTTGTTCTTCTTCAAAATCGAGAAAGACAAATTCTGCCCCCATCGATTCAATTTGTTCTGCCACTTCTGGGCGGACGTCAAAGGCATATGTGATCGCGCCCAAGCTGGTGGAGGTACCCACAGCTGCCAATCCAGCAACCCCAGCACCAACAACCAAAACCTTGGCCGGTGGCACCTTGCCCGCAGCTGTAATCTGACCGGTAAAGAAACGGCCAAAGTTATTGCCAGCTTCAATAATCGCGCGGTAGCCCGCGATGTTGGCCATCGAGGAAAGTGCATCCATCTTTTGGGCACGCGAAATGCGCGGCACCATATCCATAGCAACAACCGTAGAACCCTTTTTCGCAGCCGATTTCAGCAGCTTGTCATTCGCAGCAGGGTTGATGAATGAGATCAGCGTCTGCCCATCGCGCAACCGCTTCACTTCGGCTTCATTCGGCGCGCGCACCTTGGCAACCACATCTACGGCTTTCCAAAGAGCGGCTGCCGTTTTGGCGATCTCAACACCAGCGGCTGCATAATCGGCATCCGAAAAACCAGCTTCAGCGCCGGCTCCCGTTTCGATTAGACAGTCGTAGCCTAATTTTTGTAATTGAGCGGCACTTTCCGGCGTCATAGCAACGCGGCGTTCACCTTCAAACATTTCCTTTGGTGTTCCGATTTTCACTCGAGCAATCCCCCCATCCATCATATTAGCTTTACGCCACATTAGATATTAAACACGACAAAAAGAACTCTTCCAGAGCGAACTTGGTATATTATTGGTTTCATAGGGCGTTATTCGAAGATGTGATCTGTTGGTAACATTATTTCTAAAATTTGCAGAAGGTGAGGAATTATATTTCGCGACACATCACTCCACTAACAAACTAAGGTGGACAGAGACAGGTCGAATGGCCCGTTTACCCTGCCCTTAAAAACGCCCGAGGGGTTTCACTGATCCTGCTGACAAGGGGGTAAAACAACCTAACCGAACAGCGCGGTTCATGGACGAATACGGCTAATCCTCTGGCCGTTTGACCAATCCAGTTTGAATAGACGCAAAATGGATCATCAGCGATGCGCCTCTAAATCTTCAACGTCTCGCAAATGGCATTCCCAGAAACGCCGTTTCCAAATTCCTTTGTTGTCGGGTTTGAAATCAGATGATCCGCCAACCTCAACGGCAGGCAATTCGCGCGAGAACTAGGATTTCAGCATACGCCACCGCTTGCTAAAATTCGCATCTCCCTCTGGCAGCGTCCATATCGTGTGGATTGCAGCAAGCATCACAAGGATCTCGTCGATCTGAAATGGAATAGTATTGAGCGTTTTGCACGTTGTATGACGCAGACCCTCAAGCTGCTGTACCAAAAGGTTGGAATGACGGTTTTGCAGGCGCACTGCGAAAAACAGCTCGCCGATGGGGCGGAGGTGTTGTGTTTGATCTAACATCCCAACACGCTGTAACAGCGTGGTTAAGCATCGCTTAAAACGCGTTGATCAACCGGTTTTCTTTGATGCAGGACGCATCTCGCCCGCGTCCCACGCGTGTACCGCCTCGCCAAAGGCCGTGAATAACGCCGCAGACACCGGGTTCTCTGCCGCTTTCCATTCGGGATGCCACTGTACAGACATTGTAAATCCAGGCGCGTCTTTAATGTAGATTGCTTCGGGCGTGCCATCAGGGGCAATACCGTCAATCACGACACGTGCGCCTGCTTCTTTGATCCCTTGCCCATGCAGCGTGTTGGTCGAAACCTCGTTAGAGCCAAGAACGCGGTGGAAAACACCGCCGTCCGTAAACTTCACAGCGTGACGCAACGCGAATTTTTCTTCCAACGTGCCATCAGGTGGCATCCGGTGATTGCTGCGCCCAGGGAGATTTCGAATTTCTGGATATAGCGAACCACCCATTGCAACATTCACCTCTTGGAACCCGCGGCAGATGCCAAAAATAGGCAAACCTCGTTCGACACAAGCGCGTATCAAAGGAAGCGCGACACCATCGCGGCCGCGATCAAAATCGCCATAGGCGGGTGTCGCCTCTTCGCCGTATTCATCAGGGTGTACGTTTGGACGTGCCCCAGTAAAAATAAAGCCAGCGCATCGTTCAATAAGGTCTTCGATTTGGACATGCTTGGGGGATGTTGGGATCAGCAGCGGCAAAGCATTGCAAACATCACCAACGGCTTCGACGTTGATCGAACCACTACCGTAGATTTCATAAGTATCATTGATCATGTGACTGTTGGTCAAAATACCGATAATTGGCCGTGCCATACCATTCCCTAAAAAGTTTTCGCGTTTTCAGAGTATGTAATACGAAGAGCGGACTGTGAACAGCCCGCCCAATGCGCAGATATCTGTGCGTAAATCCGCAAGTCAGATCGTTTTAGATTTCGCCGGTCAATCCAGCGGCTTCGATACCAGCCATTGCAGCAATCGCATCGTTGTCAGATGTGTCACCCGTCACACCAACGGCACCGATCACGGCACCCTTTTTGTCGCGCACCAAAACGCCACCCGGAACCGGGATCATTTGGCCGCCAAATGCGCCACCAGCAGCAGCAATGAAATAGGCCTGCGCCTCGGCACGTGCCATTTGCGCAGTACCAGCCATGCCTAGCATAATGGAGCCGTATGCTTTGCCTTGGGCAATCGCGAAACGACCCGGTGCTGCACCATCTTCACGTTCAAACGCTTGGACGTGGCCGCCAGCATCCAAAACAACAACAGACATTGGTTTTAGGTCTAGCTCACGGCTTTTTTCCATGGCTTTGCGGATGATTGTGCGGGCTTTTCTAAGATTGATCATCTTGATTTCCTTTAAATCTTTTTAGTTGAGCTGGGCCTTAGCCCGTTACGCTTTTGAATTCGAGGCGACGTTCGTGGAGGACTGGCTCTGTATAGCCTGATGGTTGTACGCGGCCCTTCAGCACCAGATCACAGGCAGCTTGGAACGCAACTCCGCCAAATGTAGGTGCCATAGGAATATAGCTTGTGTCGCCCGCGTTCTGACCATCCACAACTGCTGCCATCTTGCGCAGGCCTGCCATCACTTGATCCTCAGAAATCACACCATGGTGCAACCAGTTCGCCATAGCTTGTGCTGAAATACGGCAAGTTGCGCGATCTTCCATCAGGCCAACGTTGTTGATGTCTGGGACTTTGGAACAACCAACACCCTGATCAACCCAGCGTACAACATAGCCAAGGATACCTTGGGCGTTGTTCTCAATCTCACGTGCGATTTCTTCGTCGCTTAGGTTGCGGCCTGTCATGACAGGAACGGTAAGCAGATCCTCAAGCGTGCCACGAGCACCGCCCTCTTTGATCTCGACCTGACGGGCCAAAACGTCGACGTGATGGTAGTGTGTGGCGTGCAAGGTGGCCGCTGTTGGGGATGGAACCCATGCACAGTTTGCACCTGACTGTGGGTGACCTACTTTCGCAACCAACATGTCTGCCATTAGATCAGGCATGGCCCACATGCCTTTGCCGATTTGCGCGCGTCCCTGAAGGCCACAGGCCAAACCAATGTCCACGTTGCGATCCTCATAGGATGCGATCCACGGCGCAGCTTTCATTTCGCCTTTCGGCACCATTGGGCCTGCTTCCATGGATGTGTGGATTTCATCGCCTGTGCGATCCAAGAAGCCAGTGTTGATGAAAGCAACGCGTGATTTTGCAGCGCGGATACATTCGCCAAGGTTTGCTGAGGTTCGACGTTCTTCGTCCATAATGCCCAGTTTGACAGCGTTCGCAGGCAAGCCCAAAACGTCTTCAACGCGAGTGAAAATCTCATCAGCAAAGGCCACTTCTTCTGGACCATGCATCTTTGGCTTAACCACATAGACAGAACCAGTGACCGAGTTGCCGCCCTCACGCTGCAAGTCGTGCATCGCGATCATGGAAGTCATCATGGCATCCATCAGCCCCTCGCCCACTTCCAAACCATCGCGGTCTTTGATCGCAGGGTTGGTCATCAGGTGGCCAACATTACGCACCAACATCAGGGCGCGGCCCTTTGCGGTGACTGTACTGCCATCGGGTGCAGTGAAGGTACGGTCGCCCACCATTTCACGGGTGACGGATTTACCGCCTTTTTCGAACGTCTCTTTCAGATCACCCCGCATCAGGCCAAGCCAGTTGGTGTATGCAACAACTTTATCTTCAGCATCGACTGCTGCAACACTGTCTTCGCAGTCCATGATTGTGGACAATGCGGATTCAAGCCAAACGTCAGAGATATCAGCCTGGTCTGCTTGACCAATTGGTGTGGACCCATCGACACGGATTTCGATAAGCAGACCGTTTTTGCGCAAGTAGTATGAACCACCGTTCTGACCAGCAAACTGTAACGGGTCAGCCAAAGTTGTTCCGCCCACCATCAATGCACCGTCAACGACACTCAAACCATCAATGTCAGCCCATGATCCAGACACCAATGGTGCCGCTTGATCCAAATGCCCACGTGCCCAGGCGATAACGCGTGAGCCACGCTCAGCGTCATAACCTTTGCCAGTTGGCAAATCGCCCAGCGCATCTGTGCCGTACAATGCATCATACAAGCTTCCCCAACGTGCGTTCGCAGCGTTAAGCGCAAAACGTGCGTTCATGATTGGCACAACCAACTGCGGCCCTGGCAACATCGCAATCTCTGGGTCAACGTTTGCTGTATCGATTGAGAATGGTGCGCCCTCAGGAACCAGATAACCGATCTCTTTCAGAAAATCACTGTAGGCGACTGCATCGTGATCTTGGCCACGACGGGCAAAATGCCATGCATCAACTTGGGCCTGAATATCAGAGCGTTTCGCAAGCAAGGCGCGGTTCTTTGGCCCCAGCTCATGGACAATGTCGGAAAAGCCTGTCCAGAAGGCATCAGCCGATACGCCAGTCCCTGGTAGGGCTGCGTCTTCAACAAATGTCGCAAGTTCCGCGGCTACGTTTAGTCCAGCTTTGTTCACAAAATCGGTCATATTGGCACCTTTCGCTGTTTGGGGCATATTAATCTGACGGTAGGAGTAGGCAAAAAGTTTCCGATAGTAAACACGACTGGTAAACTTTTATGACCAATATTTCCGTCAAATCTGCGAAGCACTGTTTATCTGAATTTGATAAAGCCGCTCAGCAAACCTGCAACCAACTAAAAACTCCCATTTTTTCCCACGCCCATTGTTCAGGCACCGCTTGCGGGCAATGCTATAGCTGATAATCTGCTACCTAATTCACAAGTATAGACCGGATTAAATCATATGCGCGATGCAGCACCACAGACAATCCACCTCAAAGATTACACACCTTTTGGTTTTACCGTCGATGCGGTGCGCCTGACCTTCGATCTGGCCCCAAATGCCACACGGGTCACCAGCCGCATCCATTTCAGTCCCGTAAAGAACGCCAAGGACACGACCTTTTTCCTACACGGCGAGAACCTAACCCTACACTCTGCCAAAATTAATGGCGAGGCGGTCACACCTACTGTCACACCTGAGGGGTTAACCTGTGAGGTCCCCAACATTCCCTTCATCTGGGAAAGCGAAGTTCAGATTGATCCTGCAGCCAACACCGCACTTGAAGGGTTGTA
>Ga0206130_10005675_pt1 | contig 14667 bp, 9 predicted proteins | sample Helgoland_Spring_9_FD_148637 | JGI IMG/M metagenome (GOLD analysis project Ga0206130, IMG submission 148637) | Pelagic subsurface seawater microbial communities from Kabeltonne, Helgoland, North Sea - Helgoland_Spring_Bloom_20160512_1 | ecosystem: Environmental > Aquatic > Marine > Epipelagic ... | reverse complement strand
ATTTTCTAAAATTTAATAATGGCACAAAATTCTTGTCATTTTCTATTAATGTTAAATAAAAGTTTGATATTAATAAATCTTTTTCAATAATAAATTTTTTATATTGATAAATAAGATTAATTCTTTGAACCTGTATTTTTTGTTCAATCTCTAACTCCTCTAAATTCAGATTCTTTAATTTGTGTATATCTCTTATATATATATCTTTAAGGAATAATATAATAGTATATGATCTTTGTTTTTTGGTTGAATTTGTAATTAAAGTACTTAAAAGAGTGTCTAGAAACTTTTCGTTTCTTCGTTTAATATATATATTCTCTAGATCGCTAAATCCTTCTTTTTGGTTTAATAAAAAATTTAAAACGGACAAAACTTTATCTACTTGATTTCCTTTTATTAATTTTATTTTTTCAAAAATATTTGTTAAGTGTCTAATAGACCCATTTCTTCGATTGTCATTTGATAATTTTTCAGCTGTAATTAAGTTGAATTTTAATCCATATTCTTGAATCTCTTTAATATGACTGTACTTATCGCATCTATAGCATACTGACTTTAATGTATCAATATCTAATTTTTCTATAAACTCATCTCCTTTCAAAACTATTGAGTCAATTATACGTTTTTGAATTTCAACAACTTTTTGACTAAAATCAGATCGATTAATATCATTATAATTACTTCTAATCCACTTGTGAAAATTTTTATTTGTAAATGAGTATATATTATCATAATTCGATTCGTCTTTAATAATTCCTAAATCCTCTATCTTTTCTAGAATCTTTATTATTTCAATCAAATCTATTTTCCAAATATTAGTCAATATTGATGCATCAAATTTAACACCTATATAAGCTGAAGATTCTAATATCTGTTTCTCATTATTGTTTAAATTATCAAATTTTGTCTTCATTGATAAGTGAAGACTGTCTTTATATGTTATTTCAGAACCTGGCTCTTTAATTAATATTAAGTTTTGATTTTCAGATATTAATAATTTTGATTCTTTTAAAAGTTTTATATAATTAAATAAGTATCCGGGATTTATATAACTGTTATTTTTGCTAATGACATTCCTTAAATGAATCTTTAGATTTTGTGAAAATTTTACAGTTTCATTCTTGCTAAAATATTTAAATCCATTTTTATTAAATAGTCTATTGAAAAATTGATCATTATGAATTACTTGTAAATTACTTTGTTTTAATCGCCCGTTAGATTCTTCTTTAATTTTATCAATAATTGATTTTAGAATCTCATTATTACTGTTTTCTAATTCTTGTTGAGTAGATATACTTAGAACTATTTTAATGTTTTTAGACCTGTTTCTTTTAAGGTTTCTAATAAAGTTTATCAATAAATCACTAGTTGCAGCATCTATCCATTGAAAGTCATCAAGAAATAATATCATTTTTTTATCTTCTGAAAATTCAGTAAGAATTTCTGTTAGTTCACCGCATATTTCCTCAACACTTAAATTTTGATTATCATCAATTGAAATTAATTCGCCAAAATCTATTGGAGAAGAAGTTGAAGCAATTGAAGCTACTTTTTTCATAGCTTTAAATGTTTTTGAACGATCATTAAAAAATCCTTTATCTAACTGATATTTTGAATTGCTGTGTAAGCAAAAGGCTTCGTAAAATGGTTCGTATAATTGAATTGAACCTTCTTTATATTCGTTAAAATCCCCATAAAAGCATTCATAATTTGAGCTATTAGCGTGAATGAATTCATTAATATTTCTGGTTTTTCCAAAATTTGACTCTCCTTGAATAATAAATACCAAATCTAGTTTATCATTAATAAAATCATCAAGCTTCAAATTAATTTCTTTAATGTTGGTTCCGTCCTTAATGTGTTGAAATGGATTTGCTAATGAATATGTAAAATTATTTTCAGTTAAATCTAAATTAGCTTTTTTCTTCAATTTTAATTTTGAACATATATATAATAAAGGAATAAATGTCACTATTGATATTATTACAAATGAATTTTCGGCAATCAATAATACTAGTGAAATAAAATAATTTAAAACAATTAGTGATGCAGTAAATGAGTAAAGTTTTGGGAGCTGCCCTTTATTTTGAATTTTATGAAGAATTATCGAAAAATGATTTGACGCAAAACTTAAAACACATGTAAAAAGCAAGGAATATATAAGGAAAGAAGGGTCAAAAATTATCTGTGAATAAATTGAATAATAAACATTAATAATTGCTGGGCTTAGTAATGAAATAAATATAATCTTTCTTTTATTTTTTAGGTCGGTTGAAATAGATTTTGAAAATTTAGTATGTATCAGAGTTATTAAAACTGTTGAAAGAATAGTTGGTAAAACTAAGTATCCAAGAATCCATATTTTAGTAAAAACCTCACCTTTAAAAGCATTTATTTCAGGAACATACAAACGTAATATAAATGTTGAAATATACATTGATAATATAAACGCAGTTAAAATTATTACATCAGATTGTACATTTTCCTTATTAAAAGTATACTTATTTTGAGAAAAATTATTGAATCCAAAAAATAGAATAGAAAAAATTAATATTATGTAAAGAAAGCTAATAGCACTGGCTTTTAAGTAATCACCTTCTTTTTCAATGGTAAAAGATTCATAATATCTTATAAGTTCTTTATTGTTTTTGTTTTTCTTGATAATATCAAAAGAAATTCCAGAATAATTTAACTTATTAATACTAGTTTTGTCTAATTCTAATGAAAAATTATATATTTTATCAACGTTATAATTTTTCATTAATTCTTCATAATCCTGATATACTAATTTATTTGATTTATAACGCTGAAAGCCTTCCAAGCCAAGAATTTCAAATATTTCATGACTAAGTATTGCGTAAGAATTAGTATTCATATTAATAAAATCTGTACAAACTCCATGTAATGTTTTATCATATGGATTAAGGTTTACTAATACAAATTGATTGTTGTCTTTTATAGGACCCTTTATTTCTGGATCAGATTGAATAATTATGTTTTCAATTAATGATTCTATTAAAAGCTCTTGAGCGTCATCAACTTTTATAAAATCATCTCTGTATCCAGCAAATGAACTAAATGAAGGAATAATGTAATTGATATTATCAACAGCAATTTCTAATGATGAATTATATTGATTCTCAAGAATCTGTAATTGTTCAGAATATTTTTTTTTTTTTAAAAAATCCTCTGGAAACTTACTCAAATAAATATAAGCAGAATCAATGTAAGATTTTGTTAACATTAATTCGTGATACCCATTACTAGTCTGACCTGCATAAAAAGTTGACTCCTTCGCACTATTATAATATTCAATAAATACTGTTTCAATTCTTTTTTCAAAATCAGCCACATACGTTTCAGCTTTAACTGAACCTATTGTTTGACTAAACATAGTTAGTGTTAATACTATAATTGATATTATCAAAACATTTATTTTCATAAACCTATATTTTAGTTTTTATTATAGCCAAACTGTCTTGTATGTAAAGTTTCTTTCCACCAATTTTCTCTTGCAATAATAGACTCATCGTTAACAGTAGATTTATAAATATCTAAGATTGAGTATGTGAAATTGCTTTTGATGTATTCAAAGTCTAATTTTTTCAAGCCAACATTTCCACCATTACCATTCTTTATATAAGATTTCCAACGACCTAAAATCATATCCTCTCCAGTGGCAGAACCAACATACATTTTACCGTTGGATTTATCGGTGATTAGATAAATACCCTTTTGATTTTTTAACGCAGTTCGCCAACTTTCTTTTGTTACTACTCTTGATAATTCAATCCAAGAAACATTAACATTTTCATATCCAGGAAATATGTCATTATCAAAAGTGTCAGGTAAAATTTGGTGTACCTCACAATCATTAATAACAGAATTTGCCAGTCGAATCATCGTTTGAGATTTATTTTTAAATTTAACGATTAGTCTTCCAAAATACTTCTCGTATTGAGTTAGTGTTTCATATTCATATCCAACAGCATTAAATTTATTTAGATCTTTAGTGATTCTACCTAAATGAAACAAAAGCCAAGAATCGTTTTCATTTAGCCTCACTAATCCAATTGTTATTTGACCATCTTTATAAGATTTTTTTTTACTGTAATTCCAATAATGCCCATTAAGCATAGTGTCAAAGTCAGCATTTTTATATAAATCTATTGGATCCCAGTTGCCATCAAACATTAAATTAAACCTAACCTTAACATTATCAAGGTTTTCTAATTTTAAGATTTCATTTAGCAATATTTTATTAGATTTTTTCAAAAATTATTAAATTTTCAAGGTTTACTTATTTAATGGTTTTTTCTGCATCTTGAAACATTTCCCCATAGAGCTCAAAAAACTCCCTCTGCATTTTTTCTAATTTTTTTTCGAAATTATCTTGCTCTTTTTGCATATTTTTTAATTGGTTTTTAATTTTTGACTTTGAATTTGATTTCAATTTATATTCTCCCTTAGATGTTCTTAGAGAAGATGAACTTAAAATTCTTTCTAATCTCATTTTTGTTGATCTTCCACCGCCTGGGCATGGTATTTCAAATTCTTGTTTTAATAGTGCATCCATATTATTATTATTATTATTATTTCTGTTCTAAGAATTAATGTTTTCAATCAAACTAATATATTCTGGATGATGGTATTTTAACACCAGTTTATAAAAATTTTTAACTTCTTTTAAATCCTTTTCATTTTCCCAAGAATTCACAATGGATAATATTTTCTTGGCGTTATCTTTTGCTTTTACAGATTTAAGAAACATATTATTTTGGTTAGCAAAGCTATTAACAACTATATCTTTAAGCTCTTCGAAGTTTGCGGCAACTACAAATAAACCTTTTGGTACAGAATTACTTTTATATCTATTTAAACTAAACCCTACTGGAACTAAATTTTCTATAATATTACCTGGTCCACCAATAGATTTTGGAACGAAATGATCAATATCAATCCAAGTTGATATACTATACTTTTTATTAAAAAAAGAATATAATTTTTGTCTCAACGCACCAGGAATTGATGAATTAAGTTTTATATTAATTTGTTTAGTTGGATTTTCAATTTCATTTAATAAAGGTTCCTTTATTTTACTAAATGCGCGCTGAACTTTCTTTAAACTAGCTAAAGGTCCCTCCAACGGAACTACTTTATCTAACAGGGACTGATTTATAAAATATTCATGAAAAAACACCACATTATCAGGGTTTTTGTTTTTAGCAGCTTTGAGTTTAGACATAATATCAAAACAATACTTAGCATCAGTTTCTTTGTTGAAATAATTGATTATATCGTGGTAGTTATTAAAAATTATGGGAGATTTCTTTACATCAATTACTTTCCCTTTTGCATAAATTCCGTAATTAGTCTCAGAAACATAAATAATATCTCCAACATTTAGTTTTAAACTAGGTGGACGATTAACTCCACTTTCCGAATAGCCTTTCTTTTGAATATTTTTTTTAATTAATATACCTTTATCAGTTAAATCGGGTGATCGTTTTATTAAATATGTGTTTGGCATTTTACTTTGTAATTTTTGTTTTGATTATTTTTTGAAAAAACTATGGATTGTTTCTTTAGTCATAACCTTTTGTTGACTTTCTTCAATATCTTCTTGAAGATCTTCATAATTTGGTATACTAAACACTTCACCATTTTTATTTTTAAAGAAAAGTTCAATATCAGTTCCTTTTGTTCGTGATTCAACTAATTCCCCTCCTGAATAAAAGTCCTCATCCGTTACAGGATTATAGTATTCTATTCCATTAATTAACATTTTATAGTCAGATGTCTCAGTATAAAGAAACTCAGGCCTGAACTCAAATTCTAAAGTCAATTCTTCAAAAACATATTCACCTGCTTCGTAGGAGGTAGCCTCAAAAATAAACCTTCCTTCACCTACGTTTTTAAATCTATCAAACGTTTCTCTTTCTCCTAAGAAAATTTCTGTTGAATTATTCAAGTCACTAGAGTTTATAGAAATTTCTAAAATAGATGTATCCAATCCGTATTCACTATCTCCATAATTATACCAATTTGAGGAGCAATGGTCATACCAACTTTCCTCATCATCAGACAATATTGACTCAGTTAATTCGTCAATAATTTCTTCATATTCAAATTCTGAATAAACATACTCAAGCATTGAGCCACTAGAATCGTTGAATTTAATGGTGTAGTTATTTCCCTCTGTTAACTTAAGCTTTTTGTGGAAAGTAGGTTTTAAACTTTTATCTATTTTATCGTTTTCTATCAAACCTAATAGTTTGTATTTATCGTTCAAATCTTCTTTAGAATATTTCTCGACTTTTGAATAGGCTAACTTTTTGACCCAATTAAATGAGTTATTTTTTAAAGACTCAATTATTGATTGATCTGCATTTGGATTTAATATTGCACCCATAAGCTTATATGAGTATTGATAACTTAGATCATCTCCTGAAATAATTTCTTTAAGTTCGTCTTTGTTAAATAAAGGGTTAGCAACTACATTTTCTAAAATGGAAAAACTTCCATTATCAAGAAGAATTGAGAGTTGCTTTTTAGTTAATGATTTATTTTTACTTAAACGAAATTTTGATTGATAAGATCCATTCTTTAAATAATTTTCAATCTCCGTGTCCTTAAATACTTCCCAAAACTCAAACAAATCCTCTTTATACGATTTCATGCTATCACATTTATTTAAAAATGTAGCTAAATTTTCATTTAAAAGATTTAATATTTTGTTGTGCTGTTCAATTGAATTTTTTAATGAACCATCTTCATTATAAAAAATTACAGAAGGATGTGATGACCAAGTTTCTGAAATATATTCACGAAATAAATTTATCAGATTTGGTTTATTATACCGTTTTTCCAATACTTTAAAGTATTGATCGTAGTAAATTTTTTCTACAGTTTTTTGTTTAATTATAAGATTTTTAATTTCTTTTTCTGCTAAATCAAGATTCGAGTTTAATAAATAAGCATCACACAATCCAATTTTATATTTATCTTCCCATTTAGTTATTTGAATTGCTTCTTTAAAAGATTTTATTGAATTTTCTGCATCATCGAGAGCTAAATAAACATTTCCAATTTCATAATAGCTTTCTGAATTTTCTGGATTTAATTTAATTGACTTTAGAAAATAATCTTTGGATTTGTTTAATTGTTCTATTTTTTTCATGGATTTAGCAGCACTAAACCACCATGACCAATCATCTTTAAATAGTTTATTACCTTTACTAACAACTTCATTGATAAGTTTAACATTATCATTTTCAATTGTAATTAATAGTTTGAAAGCAGGTAAAAAATTGTTTATTTTAATACATTCAATTAAATCTTTTTTAGAGGACTCTAAGTCAATAACCCTTAAACCTTCTTTAGTGAAATCTTCCTTTGGAACAATATTTCCACTTATAATATTAGCTCTTTGGAATAATGCTTCATAATTATTGGGAGAAGATTTTAAAATTATTGACAAATCATTTAAGCAGATTTCATGATTATATAAGCCATCATTTTCACCTTCTTGATAGTATGGCTTAGAAATTACTCTATTAAGTCGAGATTTATCTAAAATAGCTTTATCTGCATTTAAAGATAAACTTTCGTCAGTAATAAATTGTATTTCCCTTGGATTTTTAAAAATATTGCTTGCCTTATCCTTTTTTAAAGCCATTAACAAAAGGTAATGTTTCCATAATGTTTCTTTTTTATCATATTTGAACTCATTATAATAATAAATAGCCTTTTCATATTTTTCGAAATAGTGGTATAGGAGAGCCATATTTCTTCCAATGTGACGAGTATTAAATCCTACGTAATTGCTACTTAATTCTATTAATTTTTCATAGGATTTTAATGCCTCATCAAACTCAGCTAATTGAAAATGCGAATCACCTTTCCCGTGATAGGCCCATTTATATTTTGGATCTATTTCAATAACATTATTAAACTCATTTAAGGCATTTTCATATTGTTTTAGAGCATAGTAAGATTTTCCTAGGTTATTCAGGTCCCATTTATCTTTACTCGAATTAAGATAAGCAGAAACTGAACCCTGATAATCTTCTACTTTAAGTTTTGAAAACCCTAAAATTGAATATGCAAAACGGTTAATTCTTTCATCATTTATGTCAATTGCTAATTGCGAATATTTAATTGCCTCTTCATATCTTTTAGCCCTTTTTAAACTATCTGCCATCCAATAATAAGTAAAACCATCTTTATATTGATCGCTTAGGTCATAACATTTTTCAAATGCAGATATTGATTTTTCATGATTATCTAGTTTGTAATAACCATGACCAATTCTTAAAAAACAAAACGCATCATTACCTCCACCATTCTTAACTGCTTCTTCATAGCAATCTACAGACTCAGCAGTTTCATCTTTTTTCCAAAAAATTTCTCCTTTTAATCTGAATAGCCATGAAATATTAGTTGTATTTATTGGTTGGGTTGGATTATTTTTAATTCCCTGATCTAGAACATTTATTGCTGAATCATTATCTCCTTTCTTTTTTACTAAAACATCAGCATACTGCGTAATTGCGTATATGTTGTGTGGGTTTATATCTATAGCTTTTTTATAAAACTCTATTGCATCGTCAATCTGATTAAATTCATCATAGCACCTTGCAATATGAGCGTATCCATAATCATTATTAGGATTAATTTTTACATAATGTAAATAATATTCAATCGCCTTTTCCCATTGCTCGGAACTTTCAAATGATTCTGAAATTAATCTAAAAGTTGAAGAAATATTGTCTGGAATAGATTTAGAAAGGTCAATATTTTTGATATAATCTTTCACATTAGTGTCTAACTCATAGTCTAAATATTTTAATGAATAATTTATAGAGGTTGTAAAATTTTCAACATCATGCTCTGTTCTGGCCATTTCTAAATAACTACTCCACCACGAAGTACTAACAGAAGCATTATCGTAATTCTTGATTTCCAGACTATATAAATTAGAAAAATCAATTTCAGAGTCATCTATATTACCTTTACTGTACAAAGAATGCATCTTATCTTCAATAATCGATCTTAATTGGTCATGTGAACTATCCTTTTCTTCTTCTGTCAATTCATAATCAGTACCCTCAAGAATTATAGAAATTTGGTCAATATCTTCTAAATCAAAATCATTAACACTGTTAATTGTTAAATTACCACTTTTTGTTTCCCACAATTCTTGATTATATTCAAATAAATCTGATGAGTTAATTTCGTTAAATGGTTTTTGTGAAAGTAATGTGTAAAGAATTTTAGGCGGTATATAATATTTAAACTCTCCAATATTCCATTCCATTGTGCAATCCAAACAGAGATCTCCGTCATTTACTATTAAATGTTCAGAAACTCCACCATCAACTTTAACCAATATTTCAAACTCTTTTAAATCAATCTCAGATAAATCAATTTTAGAAAGCCCAAGCTGTTCAAGTTGAAAGTTTATTTGTTTATTTTGCATACAATATTTTATTACAACAATTTAATTTACAAATAAATATATCCTGGTAATTTAAAATTGAGTGTATTGTAATACACCTATTGTTTTTTGGAAATTTTTCTAGAAATTCTCTTTCAAAGATTTTATCATAGTTAATATATGTTTTAATAAATTATTAATCATATTCAACTCTTTGAACAGTATATTTAACGTTTTTTTTTGACAACATATTGCTAACAGCTTCTATATTTTTTAAAGAATCATCTGCAAAATAAACATCATTGTAATTTTCATTATCGATTTTATTTTCAATCCAATTAGATTTGTCTATGGGATTATTAGAACCTAGAGCTTTCACAAAAATATTTTTTGTATTTATCCCAATATCATTTAAATATTTAACAATCGGTTTATAATTCTGTCTAGCAGTAAGAATATATAAACCAATGCCATCTCTTTTATTTGCAATTCTTTTAAACACTTTAGTCATTTGCCTAATTTGTCTAGGTTTATTAACCTGATCAAAATCCGAATAATCAAATTCATCCCCTTTTTTTTTATTATACACTGCATATTGACCCGGATTTAATTTTTGAATTTTTCCAGAATTTGACACATAAACAAAAGAATTAGTTTTTACTAGTGTATCGTCAAAATCAAAAACACGTAATTTTTTTTTCATTCGTTTTATTAATTTATGTACCGACTTTCATTTTAATACGATTCTAATAATTTTATTTAATTTTTCATACTTTGCTTGAACAATAAGTGTATCCCCAGCCATTTCATCAATCGGAGCTATGACTGTATTTATCTCACCACTATCTCCACTGTAAGAAAACTCGTTTATCGTGGGAACTATAGTTCCAGTAAATCCAGTTACATAAGTTGTATCTACATCAACCCAATCACCAAATACATTTATTTGTCTACGAATGAATACATAAGCTGTATCACTTAAAATCCAACTATGAGATGATTCCCATTCAACCAATTGTGGGTTTTTAGGCTCTTTTCCATGATTAAGAAGTTTACCACTTATTCTATGAATTGTTTGAATGGAGTTTTGTGAAGAATTTAAATTTAGTTTAAACAAACCTTCATTTGTAGTATCCAATCTGCCATCTAATTCCATTGTATATTTATCTGGAAAATTATCATAGATATTATCATCGCAACCTATTAGTAGTGTAAAAAGAATCAATATAGTTACTGAAGATATTATTTTCATTTTTTAAATTTGGATAAGTTTTTCTAAAATTTTCACCATTGCAAAGGTGTCCATATAACAATATTCCAACAATTGTTTTCTAGTTTCTTTAACATTTCCGTTAAATGTGCCATTAACCATTGATAAAAATATATTTGAAGCAGTACCACCATCTTTAATATCTAAATTATCATAAGACAAATCGGGTACTAAAGCTGGGAGAACGTATTTAATAGAATAACTACCCTTCATTTTTGGGGAATAATACCATTTGTTTTTAAATGGTAACATTAAATCTTTAAGTCTATTAATTATACTTGTCAATTGTAAAGAATAATTTGGAAAATTTTTTATAAGATTCTTTAGTTTTCCTCTTTCGAAACTAATATTATACACAATAATATCTCCATAACTACCACAATCGTTAATTAGTCTTTCAATAAATTGAGATCTTGGGTCTTCGTTTTGATTGGCTAAATAATCAGAATGTACTATTTTAGAATTGATAGATTTTTGAACATGTAAGGAATACTGAAAAACTAATTGTTGATACGGTTTAGTGTTTTTATACATTGGGATTGCAGAGGAGATGGTTTCAAAATCTAAATAAAAGAGTGGGTATTTTAAATCTTTAATAAACTTTTTTATTTTCTTTGTTTCTATATAAGTTTTGTTATTAAGATCGGATTGAACTTGAATTAATTGATCTGAATTTAATGGTGTTTTATTAATATCAACTTGGTCTATTTTGACAATACCTTTTTTGTAGAGATCGAATTTTTTCTTTGTACTTAATCTTGAAATATCAAAAATTGAATAATCTGGAATATGATTCCAACACACTCCTTTAAAATCACATTCATAAGGTTTTGAACAATGAGTCCCTATATCAACGTTTGGAGCTTTAGAACTCATTAAAACCTTTTTAAACCTATTAACATCTTTTGGAATTCGATCATTCAATTTTAAAACTTTGTCATAGACAGATTGAATATTAAATAACTGACTAACATCAATATTTTCATTCATTAAATAATTTTTATTAATATAAATTATTGATATGTCTTTTAAATTAATTCCCGAGTTAATGATAGTGTAATATTGGATAGCGGCATCATTCAAATATGTGGAAGATATTCTAGTTGAGCTCTTAACTTCATAAGCATGCCACCCGTCTTCTTTTTTAACTAAAATATCTAAGGCCGCAAGCACATTATTATAAATAAATGTAGCCTCATATATTGTAGTTTCACCTTGATTAATAAAATCAAAAGTTTTTTTAACTGAATCATTAATATTTATATAAGATTTTGTGGATGCATCAACACCACCAGGGAACAAATGTTGAGCTAATAATCCTATACTGGTTCCTTGTTCAAAAATAGTTTTAAGAGAAAGTGAAGGAGTATCTTTTAAATTAAAGTGATTTTTATAAAGATATAATGATTTTTCACACTGCAAACCTCGAACAAATGTTGATTTAGATAAAAGTTTTTTCATTTAAAAAATTTAAGATGAATATAATTTTAAGTACTCATATCCCATGGGTTGTATGTAGACTTGTCCATACCCTTTTTTAATCTATTTAAAAATAAAAAATTTTCATCGTTTAAAATTTTAATTTTAAATTCTTTAAAACTTATACTATCATCTAATTCATATAAATTTGTGGCCTCGTACAATGCATATGAATTTTTCCATTCAATTTTTGACCATTGTGTTGGATTTTTAGAATTTTTCATACAAAAATCTTCACTTAAATTTAAAAAAAATTATAATTTTAACTTAGATAAAAGTAGGTGTATTGCAAAACACCTATATTAAACTATTAAAATGCAAAATTCTATAAAAACTACAACTATTATATTTTTTTTAATTAGCACAACTATATTTTCACAAGAAATAATTATTCCAGAAAATATAATTCACAGCTTAAATAATAAAGCAACAATTCATCTTTTTGAAAACCAAAAGAGATATGAAATAAATCTAAATAAATTTAGTTTATCCAAAGAAATTAAATATTATAACAAGGATTACAACCTCAAATCATTTAAACCAATTATTATCAATAATGAATTTTATTTCGTAAGTAATATAGGAGGCTTAGTTTTAAAGTTAAAAAATGATTCAATTAAAAGAATAGACAAATCTTTCAACCATAAAATGCAAGTTGAAAGCTCAATATTTACTTACAATAATGAAATATATAGGTATGGGGGTTATGGATTTTTTAGTGCAAGAGATTTTATAATAAGATACGATTTTGACACAAATGAATGGGAGTCAATAGAGATAGAACACGAGATCGCTCCAACTGGGAGATTTTCGAATTTTCACACCATTAATGATGATGAATTTATTATTTTAGGTGGAACTACAGTTGATTTAAAAAAGAGAGAAAACAGAATATTACTTGATGATTCATGGACTTTTTCATTTGAAGAGTTACGTTGGAAATTTATTCAATCTTCTAAATACTTTGAGCTTTACGATTCTTTTGCTTTTATGTATGAAGATAAAATAGTAAGCAGAAATAAAAATGAAATGCAAGTATTTGATATTAAATCGAATAAACTTGAAACATTTGATGTAAATACAACTTTTCTAAAAAATAATAAGAGATTTAAAGTTCATTTTTTTAATAATAAACTTCACTTTATAGTTACTCGAAATAATAATCAAAAAGTAATGGTATCAAGAAACGAATCTGAATTTTTTGGGCCCAAGAAAAGAGAAATTTACTTAGGTAATAAAACTGAATTTTTAAGTGTTTTTATAATTATATTAATAATAGTCTTAATATTATTTTCAATCACAAAATTTAAAAGATATTATAATTCTATATTTATTTATAATGATAAAATTAAATATCGACGGAATTTTGTTTTGATTTCAAAATATGAATTTATTGTATTAAAAGAGTTTTTAAAAAATAATAATATTTTAGAAAATAATATTATTCAAGACTTGATTAATCAAGATCAATATGATCGATCTCATAATATTAGAAGAAAAAATAATTTAATTGAGAAACTTGATTCAAAATTTAAATATCTTTTCAATAATAGTTCCTTAAAATTTATAAAAACTAAACCAAGTGATTTTGATAAAAGATATAAAATTTACTATATAAATTTAAAAAATTCTAAAATTATTTTAAAAAGCTAATCAATCAATTTCCATCGAAGATAGAGCCTGTCTCTCCGCACAAAAAAACCCTAACTACTTTATAAACATGTAATTAGGGTTTTATTTATAAAACTTGTATGATTATTGTGCGGCCATATTATTTAATTAATTGTTTTAATTCTTGTTCAAAATTTCCATCACTAGAATTGCGATATGTCACTTTACCTTTATTATCGATTTCAAATGTATATCTGTTTGGGTGATTCTCCCAATGCGAATCATTCCCTGGATCATTTTGTATATCACTTAATGTAAATATTGGCCCATTAAATTTTTCAGGATTAGAAAGGTAATTTTTTATGTCAGCTAAGTATATGTATTTTAACTCATTATTTGAACAACCAGCTACTCTTACATATAGATATCTGTAAATAGAGGAAGACCTTTTTTGCATTTTAGTACCAGTTCCCCATTTTTTTATACTGTAAAAAATGCCAAGGCTAAAATTATACTTATCATTATAATCATTTAAATTAAAACTACTATTGTCAGTTTTTATCCAATATTTCCCACATACATTTTCATATCCAATTTTCTGATTAGCTAACTCCTTTTGAGCATTTTCTTTAGCAGATATTTTTGCTTTTCTATCAAGCTCCATTCTTCTTTTAGCATCATCATAGTAAAAAGAAATAAATGTTGTAGTGTAAGCGTTATATGGTGTATACAACAGTCTGTTTACATTTAATGGATTAATAATTAAATAACCAAGATCTGCAAGGCCTTTATCAAACAATCTTGTTTGATATTCATTTAGATTAATTGCTGTTTGATTCATAGTTTCAATCCCTTTAAATGCAAGACT
>Ga0206130_10005669_pt1 | contig 14684 bp, 19 predicted proteins | sample Helgoland_Spring_9_FD_148637 | JGI IMG/M metagenome (GOLD analysis project Ga0206130, IMG submission 148637) | Pelagic subsurface seawater microbial communities from Kabeltonne, Helgoland, North Sea - Helgoland_Spring_Bloom_20160512_1 | ecosystem: Environmental > Aquatic > Marine > Epipelagic ... | reverse complement strand
TCATAACAATTTCCCTTGCCGCTCATCGAGACCTTGAAGCCGTGCTTGGACAGGCGCTTCTGATACTCATTTGAGCAATATTGCGAACCACGATCCGTATGGTGAATGCAATCCTCCGGTGGTTGGCACAAAGCAACGGCCATATCTAACGCCCGGATTGCCAGATCCTTCTTCATGCGGTTACTGACCCCTGCCCGGCAGGATTTGCGCAGCATGCCCGAGAGGGGCCCAGCCAATGACGCGGCGAGAATACAGGTCAAGGATGACTGCAAGATACAGCCAGCCCTCACTGGTCCAGATATAGCTGATGTCGCCAGCCCATTTCTGATTGGGGCCCGTCGCTAAGAAACCTTGATCCAACAGATTCGGTGCGATGTTGAACGTATGGTTGCTGTCCGTTGTCGCCTTGTATTTCTGGGTTCTGATGATCTTGATGCCATTCTCGCCCATCAGACGTCCGACCGTACGATGACCCACCTTCAACCCCAATTCTTGCAGTTCCTCGGTCATCCGAGGCCGCCCATAGCTTTGCAGGCTTAAGCGATGCTGTTCACGGATATGAGCTAGGATCACCATATCATCTCCTTGTCGCTGGCTCATCGGGCGAACCCGCCACGCGCGGAAACCACGTGATGTGACCCGCATAACGTGACACAGAAACTCAACTAGTCATTCTTCTTTCCAGACGTCGATGAAAGCAAACCTCACCGGCTTTGGCCTGCAAAGAAACCCTCGGGACATTGCTGTGCAATGCCCTGACGGTCACTGGATCACCGCCTTTTTTAACACTTCCCTCTCCTCGCGCAGCAGACAGACTTCCTTGCGAAGCAGCGTGTTCTCCTTCTCAACGTCTTCATGCGGTCCTGACATCAGGTCATCGTGTTGATGCTGTTGAACCCATTTGTTCAGCGTCGGAAGCCCAACCCCTAAATCTGATGAAAGTTGAGGCCGCGTTAAGCCACTCGTCGTCGCCATGCGCACCGCATCACGCCTAAACTCGTTTGTGTATCTCTTTGACATTCTCTATCTCCTTCATACAAACTTTGCTCAAAAGAGAACTGAACTAAACCGTGACAAGACCAGATGGTTGGTTGTAAGGCATACAAACAATCATCCATTGGCAGGAGCGTATGACGCCGAAAAGCGACAATCATCGCTTCCTCATCAGCACTCAGAACCGTGGAGCTGGGGTGCGTTGGACCAGTTTTGCGATCTTCAACCGTTTTGCGCTTGCGCCATTTTGCCACCGTTTTGACATTAATACCGAGTTCTCGGCTCAGCGCCGCGGTTGTAGCTTGCGATCGCTGTATTGCAGCTCTGATAGCATGCGTAGTCGTGGCGCAGCCGTGACGCACCTGTCCCATAATGCTTCCTTCCATTCCAAAGAACAGATCGCACCATCAAACCATGGGATCAAACACCTAAGAAGACAATCATCTCATCCGCTCCCAGCCGCATCATCAGGGTCTCATACTTGGAGATAAAGGCTGCTTGCTTGGCCTCATCGGCCTGTGCCGGCAACGACTGAGGTTTCTTATAAACGAAGCCTAAGCGACGCATCAGCTTGGCGGCTCCAGCGGAGCTGTAGCTTTGGCCATGTTCAGCGAGAATATAAGCGCAAACCTCATCGGCGTTTCGAGCGGAATGCTCCGTGAAATGCGCTTGTGTGGCCCGTTCTTGTTCCAAAGACAGGTAGCCCTGACGCTGGCTGTAATCCTTCAACCCAAAAAACGAAAGACCCATACCTGCACGCCATTCCGTTAACACTGTGGAACCGATGTCCTGTATCTCGCAGATGCTCTTGGGATTGTAACCCGCATCCAATAATAAAAACGCCCATGCACGTTTCCAAACAAGCATCGACCTTGCGTCGACGGCAAATGGCCTAAAGTGCAGATCGCTCGTTTTCGCCCAGGGCCACTGATTTTGTTTGCTTGTCCATGATGCCAAATATCACAAGAAAAGCTTTGCGACCAAGTGACTCACAAAAATATGTGGCATTTAGGTCAATTCAGGCAGACAGGTATAGATGACAATACCCCTGACAGTCTGGGAACGCGATTTGCTCGCCTGCGTTGAGCGGTTGGTGAAGGCCTGCGAGGTCTCAGCAAAGGAATTGAGCAGGTTAGAGGCACGCTTGACGACGAGGATGCAGAGCCAGATAGATTGTTTGGCCGCCTGCGTGTCAGTGCTCATTCAATCACAAACGGCATCCATGGCTGCGTTGCACGGCTTGCTGAGCGAGGGATCGAACTACGGATGGCTGCGCACGCAACTAGAGACCAGCTTGAAATTAGTGAAAGCCGCCAAAGAGAGGCTGAGCCAGAGCTAGAAGCGCGCGAGGTCGAGATGGACCGGGGGATGACGCATTGAAGGCGGTCCCATCTTTTGGGTTGGCAAGGTGCTGTTACCTGACCACGTGAACGTGAATATCGGTTTCGAGACCTTTGCCCAAGATATGCAGACGGATCCTAAGCGCTCGATGAGACTGTTGCTGCAAATTGTGCGGGTCAGAACAACGGTTGACGAGCGTTGTCATATTTTCAACGATAGAGGTGAAGGTCCACGAATGACATGGCAACGATGCAGAAACCGCCTGACCATTGCGGACCATTCAGACCTGATTGAGTTGAAACTAGAAAATCTCACTGAGAAATGGTTGGCTTTGATCAGCATGAGATACAATCTTCGGACTGGCGGGCCAGGCGACGGCAATCTCAGGATCATTCCAACGAAGCCCTGCACCATGGCCAGCTTGAAACGTAGGCGACATCTGGTAAAGCAAGGTCGTATTCGGTTCCAACGTGAGAAAACCGTGTGCAAAGCCTTCGGGTATAAAGATCGCATTCATCTTTTCGGCACACAGTTCTACTGCATGCCACCTTCCGAACGTCGGGCCGTCACGTAGATCTACGGCCACGTCAAACGCGCGACCAGAAACGGCGCGAACCAATTTTTTTTCGCCATGCGGCGCGGACTGATAGTGTAGTCCACGCAATGTCAAAGCTTTATTTGTCGAAAGGTTAGCCTGAACAGGAATGAAATCAAGTCCAGCATTCCTGAACTCATCCACACAAAATACACGGGCAAAGCAGCCACGAGCATCGACAAGCGGTACCGCCTCGACCTCTATCAGTCCGGGCAGTGAGGTTGTCAAAAATTTCATTGGATTCTAAGGGCCGGAATAGCAGTTACAAACTGCCCTCCCCATTCCCGAATGTGAGCCTGTTGGATCATGACTTCTGAAGCAATATTCCAAGGTAGAATAACAAGATAATCAGGGCGCTGGGCGGAGATCTCATCAGGAGATAAAACGGGGATATGGCTGCCAGGTAGGAGCATGTTTTGTTTGGATGGATTGCGATCAACGACAAAGGCAACGTCCGTGGCATCAACACCTGCCACGTTGAGAAAGGTATTGCCTTTGGCCGCAGCGCCATACCCTGCGACGGTCTTTCCTTGTGCCTTGGCTTGTGAAAGGAAGTCGCAAAATTCAGCGACAATTCGGTCAACTGCCGCTGCCATGTCAGCATACCCGCCGCTTTGGTTCATATTACGTGCATCTTCTTCAGCCTGCACGCCAGCAACGCTTTCGCACACGGTGTGCGCGCCTTTGTGTCCTACATAAACCCTCAATGATCCACCGTGGGTTAGCAGTTTTTCGATGTCAAAGACCTCTAGCCCGACGTCTGCCATTAGGCGGCCTAAGAATGTGAGCGACAGGTAAGAATAGTGTTCATGGTAAATCGTGTCAAACTGCACAAGGTCCAAAAGACTTGCCAGATGGGGGAATTCAAAAGTAGCAACGCCTCTAGGTTTAAGGAGCACCTTAAACCCTCTTGCGAAAGCTTCGATTTCAGGGACATGGGCAAGGACGTTGTTTGCAGCCATCAAATCTGCCACGAATCCCTCTGATTCTAGTTGCATGGCTGTGTCTTCGTTGAAAAAGAGAACTTTAGTTGGAACTCCTTTCTTTTCAGCTAGGCTTGCGGCATGGCCAGCGGGTTCAACGCCGAGGACAGGAATGCCCTCCTTTACAAAGTGTTGCAGGAGGTAGCCATCATTTGATGCGACCTCGACAACCATTGACTGCTTTCCCAGCTTGAAACGCGCAGCCATGTCTTCGGCGTATCGAGCAGCATGCGCCACCCATCCTTCCGACCATGACGACAGATATGCATAATCATGTGAAAAAATAGCATCTGCTGGCGGCGTTTCCGTTGTCTGGGCAAGCCAACACGCGTTACAGATCACAACATGCAGCGGAAAACGCATCTCTGACGAAATCGCTGATGGATCGGCAGACGGTAGATAACTGTTGGCGAGGGGCGTCGCGCCTAAATCTACAAGGGTCTGTGTGACTGGTGACTGACAGAAACGGCATAAGCAGTTCATTATTTTCTCCCCCGAAAAGCGTCTATCTGGGTGTCTGTAAGTTCATTCATAGGTTTTCCTGATATGAACCCTTCGTACCAACGCGCTGTTAGGTCAATTGCCGCTTGGCTGTCCAAACGCGGCCTCCACTGAAGGCTACTAAGCGTAAGTGACGGATCAATCGACAAGAGCGACATTTCATGGGGCCCTTGTCCGTCATGGCTGCAAATTGAGGTCTGGCGGCCCAGTGTCAACAAGAAGCGGTTCGTGAGGTCGCCAACCGTCACTGCCGATCTGCCGGGCAATGGACCAAAATTCAAAGCATTGGGAAGGTCGCCGCCTTGTGCCAAAGACACAGCAAAGGTGAAATAACCGTCGAGGCAATCCAGAACATGTTGCCACGGACGAGTTGCCGCTGGATTACGGATTTTAGGTTCTTGCCCCTCCATCATCGCACGCACAATGTCGGGAACGATCCGGTCGACTGAGAAATCTCCGCCACCAATCACGTTGCCTCCGCGCGCAGTTACAATTGGTATCCCCGCTTCTGAAAAGTAAGAGCGTCGATAAGATGAGACTACAATCTCCGTCGCTGCTTTTGAGGCTGAGTAAGGGTCATGACCGCCGAGCCGATCTCCTTCTTGATGGGCGAGGCCTGACCCGTTGTTTTCATAGACCTTGTCTGATGTGACCACAACAATGGCCTTAGGTGCCGTGTGTCGGCGCAGCGCATCCAAAAGATGGACGGTGCCCATTACATTGCTACCAAAAGTTAACACAGGATCGGCATAAGACAACCGAACCAATGGTTGCGCAGCCATATGGAAAACGATTTCCGGTTGTGTCTTGGCTACAAGCTGGGCCGTCATATCTGCGTCACGAAGGTCAAGAATGTGGGAGCCACTCAAATGGTCGTCACCCAAAATCGCAAAAAGACTTGGGTCGGAATCCGGTGCTAAGGACATTCCGGTGACTTCGGCTCCTAACTTTGCCAACCACCTACCTGCCCATGCGCCCTTGAATCCAGTATGTCCGGTTAGCAGAACCCGTCTACCGGCCCAGAAACTCACTCCCACACCTTCCATGGTGCATTCCCTGTCGCCCAAAGTTTCTCAAGGTGGTTTCGATCGCGTAAAGTATCCATCGCATGCCAGAAACCCGGATGCCGCCAAGACATCAGTTGATTGTCATCAGCGAGCCCCGCCAGCGGTTCACCTTCAAACGCGGTGTCATCACCCTCAATTCGGTCAAGAACACTGTTTTCCAATACAAAAAAACCTCCATTGATACGGCCTTCGTCCCCTGGTGGTTTTTCAATGAACCGCTGAACTTCGCCATCGGGGCTGATTTCGAGTGCGCCATAGCGTCCAGGCGGGGTGACTGCGGCAACTGTCGATTCACGCCCGTGCGCCACATGAAAATCAATCTCTGCACGAATATCGATATCAGCAACACCGTCGCCGTATGTCATACAGAACCGATCTCGCAAATAGGGGCGAACGCGGCGCAGCCGCCCGCCCGTCATCGAGTCCGCTCCCGTATCAACGAGCGTTACGTTCCACGGCTCGGCTTCCGAGTTGTGATAAACAATTCCGCCGGTGCGAGTATCAACCGTTACATCAGAAGAATGGAGAACATAGTTCGCGAAATATTCTTTGATCATGTAACCGCGGTAACCACAGCAGATCACGAAGTCATTGACACCATTTGCGGAATACATTTTCATGATATGCCACAAGATGGGTTTGCCCCCGATCTCGATCATCGGCTTCGGGCGCAGGTGACTTTCCTCGGAAATTCGAGTACCTAGGCCTCCGGCAAGAATGACAGCTTGAATCTCCATATCGACTTTCTTGCTCAAAAATTGATTTTCTCTTAGATTGAAGTAACCTATCTGACAAGGGTGAATAACAATGAGTCGTATGAAGGTTGGCCACCATTTCTTTTATGTTCACCGTCATTCATCGATTTCATTTGCGATCAATGGGAATTCGGATACTTGATAATGCGCAACGTTAGAAAGGTGCAAAATGCCGCGAATCACAATAGGGCTCCCGGTCTTCAATGGAGCTGCATTGATTGACGAGTGCCTAGAGAACTTGGCCCATCAGTCACATGTCGACTTTGAAGTCATTATTTCTGACAATGCTTCTACAGATGGAACTTCAGAAATTTGTGCGCGTTTCTGTGATAAAGATCCTAGATTTCGCCACATAGTGCACCCTAAGACGACATCCGCCAATCAGAACTTTCTATTTGCGCGCGACCTTGCCGACTGCGATTATTTCGCGTTCCGCGCATACGATGATCTCGCTGCGCCCGACTTCTTAGAGCGCCTATCTGGCGTGCTGTCACAGGCTCCGACGGCACGCCTTGCGGTCGGTTCGATTCGACAAGAGTTTGAGGCCGAAAAAAAACCGCGAAAGTACCCTTATCCACTAACGCCTGAGGAAGATTTGGGAGAGGTCAAAGGGCGCATATTGCAACAGATGTGGAATGGGCACGCCAGTTGGTTTTACGGGCTTTGGAGGCACCAAGAGCTCACCCAAAGCTATGACCGCGTTCTGCGTGAATATGACGACCCTTGGGGGTGTGACCACCTTATCATTCTACACGCAATGCTACAGGATGGAGTTCGAGGTGTTCAGCATGGCGCCGAATTCACCCAGCGTGTATTGCGGACCCCTCGGCACTATATACCAGCCTCTCGTCCATCATATGCCGAAATGGTAGGCCGTAATGCGCATTTTGAAAGAACTGCGAGACATTTACTTGAAGAAAGTGGACTCAATGCAAGCGATCGGCTAGCTGTCTCTCGCAAAATTTCAATGTTCACCTATCGCCGTTGCCATGGATACAAGCGCCTAGCACAGGCAAAAATGAAATCGATCCTGCGTGGCAAACCTAAGTTGCACTGGAAAAAATAGCCGGCGTTTACCAGGCGACAAAACAGCGTTCGCTAAACATCTGGGCATGAAGTCCAAAAATATGTACCGTTCTGGGCCGCACGCACTTTGTTGATCAATCGGCGGCTGATGCACCCATGATAGATCATCGCTCCTGCCTGATATCCGCCGATCCGTGCCGTTTTGAAGTCGGCAAGCAGCGCTTTTAGATCAACCCGACGTACTCGCCTCGACAGTTTGTTGTTGCGTAGAACCACGCCCCCCTTATGACCGCGATCTGGATCCGGCCAGATGTAGTTTACAATCCGCCACTTAAAGATGTTGTGGTCACCGCTTGCTATCATTTCATACAATAGAACCAGCCCGATTGGTGCTACAGCATCATCGTCGCCCATGAAGACAACGTGGCTGCCGGTGCTGGCGTGAAAGCCCCGCTTCGAAGTTCTGGCGCATCGACAAGCGGTCAGGTTGGCGGAAGTACTTCAGCCGTGCGATATCACTTTGGGCGCAAACCTCTTCGGTTTCATCGTCTGACGCATTGTCCGAAACGAGCACTTCAACGTCTTGGTCGCAGGCCTGTACAGCAATCACGACGGCTTTCAGGCATTAGCGTAAATAGATGGCGCGGCTACGTGTTGGAATGACGAGCGAAATTGTCACGGTTCTGGCTTCGGGATAAATCACCTGCGCATTTTTCGGAATCCAGTTCGCATCCGGCGGTAGGATGTCCCGCGCGCGTGCCGGATTTAGCGCTGCAATCACTAAATCAACTGATGGGCAATCTTCTGGTGACAGGATCGGCTTTCCGTCTACAGTCCCGCCCAGTAAATGAGGGTTGCGATCTAGAAAACACACTATCCGAGCTTTAGCTAAAGACGAGAACAAGTTGCCATAAAACCCAGCACCGTAAACCGCGATTTTCGCATCGGCAGTCTCTGGCGTTGTTACGGCAAAGCGTAAGTTATCGAGCATGTGCCGCCAGTCATTTAAAAGGGCCAGAACATCCGCTGTTTGATCCGGCACGTCTGCGATTTCATCCTGCGCGCGGTGTTCTGCGACAACCACATGTGCCCCCCGAAAAAGGTCTTGGCGGGCTGACACAACAGACAAACCTGCAGCTTGCAAAGCGCAGTGCAGAGACGTTAGGACAAAATGGTTCAAATGGTCCACAACCAAAAAATCACCCGAATTTTCAATTGGGTCCGGCACTGTAAAGAACAGCCGACCATCCGGCGCGAGGCACGCTTTTAGGGACGCCAGTATAGATACAGGATCAGCCACATGTTCCAAAACAAAATGCGATGTGATTAAATCAAAGTGTCCCAACCAGTCTTTCGGCAAAGTATAAGTCGCTTGTGCGTCGCTGGGAACCCATTCGTCCCAAAAGCTTCGATAGTCCTCGGAAACGTCAAAGACATGGGGCCGAATATCTGGCCTTCGATCCAAAAACCGGCGGGTTGTGACGGCCTTAGCGGCTCCGAAATCCAACAGCTTTGCGCCAATTGGGATGTCTAGGTCTTCCAGTAATCTAGCTTGCTGGGTGGTCCGAAAGACAGGCCCATCAGCAGACATTTCATAAAGCTGGTCGTGACCGTCAGATTGAAGCGAAATTCGATAGTCATGATCGTAAAACCTCTGAACATCGGGCAAATCGGGGGATTGAACATGGCCGCACGTTCGACACACGAACACCTCGGTCCCAATGTCGATCATTGTCGACAATGACGTCATCGCCGGTGCATCCGCCCGATAGTCGGGCTGCGCCAAAGCTGATTCACAGATACGACAATTTTTCATTTCGCTGACACCGCCAATTCGGGCATTATGGCTTCAAAACCCTGGCCATCTGCAAATGATCCACGCCAACTGAGTTTGACACCAGTTGGGTCGGCAAAATTGAACATCCGCCATTGCATGGACCAACGGGGGCGGTCGGACACGTTGTTGCCTGACTGATGTAGCGTTAGAAAATCTATCAATATAAGATCGCCAGGCTCAGTGGTAGGTGCAATTTGGGGATACCTCGCGAGGCGCTCTTCTTCTCTTTCCAGGCGCAGGGCGTAGGCGCCGTACTTTCCGATGCCGCCATCGTCTTTGTAGACTGGAACCATGCCTTCGTGCTGAGACCCGACAGCAATTTCGACTGGACCCACTTCGGGGGTTATCGACATCAGCGGCGACCAAAACACCACACCGTCAAGGCTGCGCAATTGCGCCGGGAAGTCTTGATGCCAAGGTGCACGAAACTTGCCTTCGCCAGGGCTGTCGATGCGGATGCCATAGCCCCCAGCGGCAAGACCCGGTTCGGAGCGCGAGCGCAGGGCGCGAAAAACATCATCATTGTCTGTATGACTGACCAGCCGCATGAATGCCGGTATCTGTTTGATTGCGTCGTAGACCTCACCGCCCCAGGGACGATTTGCAGCGGCCAGCGCAAGATAAGCGGGTCCCATTGCTTCATCGGCTGTGCTCGTTGGGGCATCAACGCTGTACTTCTCGCAAAGTTGCTCCACGATCCGGCGTGCACTTTCGCGGATCGGATCGACCAGCGTTTTGCGGTCATAAAACCCACGCAAGACTGTGTATCCGTCACGGGCAAATTGTTCGGCCTCGGCCACATAGGTTTGAGTCATTTCGATAGCTCCTTGCCTGCTAGGAATGCGCGCCAATCCTCACTGTCGGGATGGAGGTGGGTTTTTGCGATTTTTGGCTCTAACGAGGCCACTAAGTCAAGGCCTGTCAAGTAGGGCGTAAAGTCACCAAAGGGCTGTGGCCAAGGCGATTGTCGGTATTTCATGTATTGCACATCGACGCCCGCGTCTTCGAATGCGTCGTGGTCAAGATAGTCGCGTGCGCCATGCCCCGTAATATATTCCTTCCCGTCAACGGCGAGGACCATCTGCAAAACTCGTTGCCACGACGATCCATCTACCCCCATCTGAGAGGCTCGCAATATCTTGGGCGGCAAAACGCCTAAATGGCGGGCCACACCTTCAGCCGAGGAAATAAGGCCGTCACACAAAGAGCCGCCCCCAGTGTTCGCAGCATCAAATATTGTCATAGCTTGATCTGCGTATGGGCGCCCCTGTAGGGATTGGCCTATCAGGGTCCGGTGGCTGGAAATCCAGTCATCTCCCGCGGCCTCAAGATCAAGTATCGTACGATGTGGACTCTTGCCTTGGAGCGGAACAGACATCCACTTGCAGCCCGTCGGCATTTTGACCTGAACGCGGTTGGTGAAGCTACCTTTAGAAAATTGCGCATCATCCAGCCAGATGTAGACATGGGCCAAAGCCATCTGAGCTAGAAAACCGGCCCATGGGAAATACATCGGTTGCGAAATGACAACTCGGGTCATAAGTCCACTAAAATTCGTTCGTAAATGATGACATCATGCCGATTTTCGCCGTCATCATAGTGTTCACGCAAGCGGCCGACCTACAGCCATTCCAATCGGTCAAATAGGCGGAGAGACGCATTATTGTCACTGCGGATATATAGGATCAACTTGTGTAGTTCCAATTCGATACGCGCGGCCTGTTCGATCTCAGTCATTGTGATGGAGGCAAGCCCTTTTCCACGTGCGGAAGGCAACAGAGCGATCCCAAACCAACCTGTGCGGTTTTTGTGGTGGATGTCGAAGATCTGGGTGAACCCTGCTGCGACACCGTCTTGTCCCGAAATAACCCTGAACCAACCGTTGGCATCACGCCGTTTGATCCAGTCTTGCGCATCAACAAGCGGGTCATTGACCGGGGATGAAGGTGGATTGGCCATCAAAAGGTGTTGGGCACCCACATCGGAACGCAAGGGTACGAAGGTTTCCGCATCCTTCAGTGTTGCTGCACGTAGCATCCAGCTATGCTGCCCTGCGACGTATGTAACCGCCAGGCGATGACGACATCACAAGCTTCCCGTTGAGCACTTCATCAACTTCGAAGTCGTCGCTTTCGCACATAAAATCGTTCAATGCGGACAATGGTTCGTTGCCTTTGAACCAGATTTTCGAACGCTTCTTGGGCGCGTTTTCTTCGTCAACGTGGCCAACCAAAGTATCAGCGACCACCATGTAGCACCCTGCCGTGACTAATGGCCCATAGGCGCGGCATTCTGCAAGCACATGATCACGGCTGTGATCACTGTCCAACACAACCATCACGCTGGCCCCATTGGGGATCAATGCCCGAACCTTCGCAAGCGTGCCGTCGTCGACTGCCCCCCCTTCGATCATCTCGACGCGTTTGGACATCGGATGGGTTTCGACGGCTTCGCGATTATGGACGCGAATGTCGATGTCGACACCGATGACTTTACCTTTGCCGATCATTTCAAGCAGGGATGCCATAAATAAAACGGACCCGCCGCGTGCAATGCCAGTTTCAATGATGACATCGGGCTTGGTGGTCCAGACCACTTCTTGGGTGGCCATCACATCGGCAGGCATTTGAATAATCGGGACGCCCATCCAGCTCCATAGGTAGGAATAGTCATACCGGTCAAGTTCTGTCACCAGCTCTGTGGACTGACGAAAAACGCGTTCATCATTCCCCAGTGCAAGCGATTGACGAATTTTTAATTCTTCAAAATCCTTGCGGTCGTCTGGATAGGTCATTTTATCGCTCGTCCTTGCATATCGATTTGGGTAGTTGTTTAAGTTAAGATTGCACGAGAGGAAAGTAATAATGACCCAAGCCGCCCCAGAGTTGCCTTTCATCCCCGTAGCATCCCCGTCAATCACTGAGCGCGAAGGTGAACTTGCCTGCGAAGCTGCAATGACGGCTTGGGGCCCCAGGCATTATGCGTTCAATGCGCGTTTTGAGGCCATGATGGCGAAATATGTCGGTGTATCTCACGCCGCCAGCCTCCCCCATGCGACGTCAGGTTTGCACCTCGCCCTTGCGGTAGCGGGCGTCGGACAAGGAGATGAAGTTATAGGGCCAGACGTTACGTGGATCGCGTCGATGGCGCCGGTCAACTACGTCGGGGCCACACCGGTTTTCGTCGATATCCTTCCTGACACATGGTGCATTGATCCCGATGCAGTAGAGGCCGCAATTACCCCTCGGACAAAAGCAATTATCGCTGTCGATCTTTATGGGTCTATGTGTGACTGGCATCGCCTTCGCGCAATTGCCAATCGCCATGATCTTGTCCTGATAGAAGACGCCGCGGAGGCGTTAGGGTCTACCTACGACGGTCGGCAAGCGGGATCACACGGCGATATGGCGGTATTTTCTTTTCACGGATCTAAGACCATCACAACAGGTGAAGGTGGTATGATCGTAACCGACGATGACGATCTCTTCACCCGAATCCAGAAGCTGCGCGACCATGGTCGCCCCACAGGCGATCGGTTTTTTTTGAATGACGAAGTCGGGTTCAAATACAAAATGAGCAGCGTGCAAGCTGCGTTGGGCATCGCACAAATGGAAAGAATTGATGCTCTGATCGATTACAAACGCAAAATATTTGGCTGGTATCAAGAACGGTTGGGACGCACCGAAGGGCTGCAATTGAACGCGGAGCCGCCCTTAGTTTGCAACTCCTATTGGATGGTAACTGCTGTCCCAGACCTGACATTTCCCCATGACAAATTCTCATTGCAAGCCGCGCTGCGTGATCATGGAATCGACAGCCGCCCGTTTTTCTCCCGCCTCTCGACGCTCGCGGCTTATAAAGGACAATCTGAGTCTTTTCGTTTCTTGCCACGACAATGTTCGGGTCAATTGGCTGCGACGCGCGGTTTGAATTTGCCTTCAGGTTATGACCTCGAAGAAAGCACTGTTGATCGAGTGTGCACTTCTTTCTTAAGCATTTTATCTAGTTCCGCTTGTTTTTGAACGCTGAAGCAAGTTTCTCTGCAATGTAGTAAAAGTGAAGACCGGCTCGGTAAGGCTTTGCCGCTTTTGACGCAAGGAGCTCAGTTGCCGCTTCAACCTCACCAGCGTGCGTAAGAAGCTTGAGTTGCCGTCTCAATAAGAACTTTGTTGCATCTGGTTGTGTTGCCAGCCAATCACCGTGACGAGACAGTATCATGCCAAAGTATTTCGCCCGCTCGACCGCACCAGCAGCATGCGTTAGATGGGGCCGTTCATTCCCGTCCGCTTCGTGATTGCGAACCATAACGCCAGCGTGGGGTGAGCTGATCCCTTTATAACCGGCTTTTAAGAGGCGGATCGAAAAGTCAGTGTCTTCATTCACACGAATATCTTCAGCAATTCCGCCCACGTCCAGAAATACAGAGCGATTGACCCAGAAACCGCAACCAAGACCGGCAATTTTTTTACGAAATTTTCCCAGTTCGTTCAGGTTTACGGCCTGCCCACCGGGAAAGACAGGTATATTATCAGGAATTGCAAGACCGTCAAATTTTAGGGGACTCGAGTGACCATAGTCTGCATCCTGATCCTGAACCCAACTAGCGTAATTTGGAAGCATCAAGTCGTCGTCATCCAGAAACAAAATACGATCGGCAAAAGCGTGGGAAACGCCAAAATTACGTGCGCCCGATGCTCCAGGTGTTGCTTCATTTTTTAAAACTCGTAGGCGGCTATCTGTTATCTGTATACTTGCCGCCACCGGTGAAACACTGCGGTCATCAACGACGATAACTTCGACGCCGTCACTTGGAATTGCCGCAAAAATCGATTGAATTGCTGCCAAAAGAAGCGTTGGTCTGTCCTTCGTAGGAACGACAATACTCAAATGCATTTTTGTTGGGTTGTTGTTCATCAAAACACCAAACTAGGAATGTACTTTATTAATGTATACGGACAACTCGACTTCGTTACCAGAGTGGTTTTTACCAAGGTGTGAATGAACCTGACTGTGAGTTTTCGCTGTTACAGTCCTGTTTCCATCGATGCCAGTTTCACGACCTTGGGCCGAACTTCGCCAGAGCTAATAAAGGCATCTGCACAATTCATAATTCCCTCACGCTGCCAAATTTTGTATCCTTTAGAAGATCACATTGGGGATTTTATGGATATTTTCAGCTACGAGAGCGTGCGTCCGATTGGGGATCAGAATGTCTTGCGCAAAGTTGATGCGCTTATGGATTAGTCTACGATTTCAGTGTTGCTCAAGAACGGTGGAATACCCCCGTTGAGTGGACTTGTCCCGCCTACGTTCTGGTCTCTGAACTCATTTATGGGGCCTTTCGCTCGAATGCCAAGGGGCTTTTGTCGCCAAGCGATGAGTGGCGACGGCGCGGGTTATAAAAGCCGTTAATGTACTGGAATATCTCGCCCTCAGCCTGACGACGTGTTTCCCAACGGTTCCGCCATATCAGCTCAGCCTTAATGGATTTGAAGAACGTCTCAACCATGGAATTGTGGTAACAATTGCCTTTTCCACTCACCGAGACCTTGAAGCCATGTTTGGAAAGGCGTCGTTGATATTCGT
>Ga0206130_10005667_pt1 | contig 14685 bp, 6 predicted proteins | sample Helgoland_Spring_9_FD_148637 | JGI IMG/M metagenome (GOLD analysis project Ga0206130, IMG submission 148637) | Pelagic subsurface seawater microbial communities from Kabeltonne, Helgoland, North Sea - Helgoland_Spring_Bloom_20160512_1 | ecosystem: Environmental > Aquatic > Marine > Epipelagic ... | reverse complement strand
GGGTATTACCAATAGCACCTATATAGTTGATTTGATACTCAAGGGTATCCAAATCTTCTGCTTTACCACGGCCATTTTCTATATCTTCTAGCACTTGCCTAGACCACGGCAGTCCATCGCGGCAAGGCGTACAAAACCCACAGGATTCGTGGGCAAAGAATCGGATAAGGTTAAGCACCATCCCTACTGGACAGGTCTGATCGTCTAGAATGATCATAGTGCCTGTACCCATGCGGCTGCCCGCTTTACCAATGACGTTGTAGTCCATGGCTAAATCTAGATGATCTTGGGTTAAGAAGTCAGTTGACCCACCCCCAGGCAAAAAACCTTTTAGCTGCAAGCCATCTTGCATGCCGCCCGCATGATTTTCTAAGATTTCACGGACAGGAGTTCCCATTGGAAGCTCCCAACAACCAGGATTTTTAACTCGACCACTGACACCAAATAACTTGGTACCAGCATCCTCACCCACTCCAAGACCTTTGAACCAATCAGCACCACGATCAATAATATGAGGAATATTACAAAGGGTTTCGACATTATTAACAATCGTTGGACGACCCCAGAGGCCACTAACCTGAGGAAATGGAGGTTTAGCTCTAGGGTTAGCACGCTTGCCTTCAAGGGCATTAATAAGTGCCGTTTCTTCTCCGCATATATAGCGGCCAGCGCTTGGGTGGACATACATATCAAGCTTGTAGCCACTACCCATAATATTTTCACCTAGGTAGCCCTTAGCATAACATTCAGACAGAGCTTCCCGCAGGCGCTCAATGGCGACCACATATTCACCGCGAATAAAGATGTATGAAACATCTGCACCAATGCAATATGCAGATAAAATCATGCCCTCTATGAGTTGATGGGGGTCATATTCCATCAGCAGTCTATCTTTAAACGTCCCAGGCTCCATTTCATCAGCGTTGCAGACTAAGTATTTATGCCCTGGCGTGCACTTGTCACCCATCGGCACGAAACTCCATTTCATCCCTGTAGGGAACCCTGCACCGCCACGTCCACGCAAATTAGACTGGCTAACCACTTCTCTACAATCATCTGGAGACATTCCTGACATGGCTTTACGCAAACCGGAATAACCACCATTGGCCTCGTAAGCTGCCATATCAGTAGGCCCTTTGTCTGGAGCTATATTACGAGTCAGTACTTTTTCCATTACTGCTTGCCTCCTGATTTTTCACTGGCAAACAAGGTTTCTACTACCTCGTTATCAAGATTGGTGACAAGTTCATCTCCGACCATCATCACTGGAGCTCGATCACAGGCACCCAGACAAGGCACTGGCAGCAGTGTGTAGGCGTTATCAGTAGTAGTCTCACCATAATCAACACCCAGCTTGTTTGAGATCGCTTGCTTGATATCATCACAACCGTTAATCCAGCAACTGACGCTATCGCAGAATAAAATAACTTTATCTCCCACTGGACGTCGGTAGATCAAATTGTAAAAAGTTGCCACTCCCTCTAGTTCTTCAGAGGACATTTCAAGATGCTTGGCAATAGCTTGAAGACATTCATCAGACACCCAACCACGTGCCTTCTGAACAATCTTTAAAGCATCAATGGCGGCGCCAGATTTATAAGGTATATGGACCAACTCACGATCTATTTCAGTAATCTCTTCGACTGTGAGCACAGAACTGAGATCAGTTTGAATTATTTTTTTATCACTCATCGGTCTACATCCGCCATAACAAAATCAATACTGGCAATAATGGCGATAAGATCGGGGATCATGAGTCCATTACTGATCAAGGGTATTTGCTGCAAGTGAGGAAAAGATGGCGTACGGATACGGGTTCGATATGAATTAGTTCCACCGTCACTGACTAAATGGTAGCTGTTGATTCCCTTGGTAGCCTCAATCATCACAGAGGCTTCCCCTGCGGGTACCACAGGACCCCAACTAACATTAAGAAAATGATGGATAAGGGTTTCAATGTCTGCCATTGTGCGTTCTTTGGGTGGCGGAGTTGTAAGGCGATGATCACTTTTATAGGGACCGCCGGGCATGTTATCCACACACTGTCGAATGATACGTAAACTCTGACGAATCTCTTCAATACGCAGTTCAGCTCGATCATAGCAATCTCCGTTGTGAGAGACAGGTACATCGAATTCAAACTGATCATAACCCCCATAGGGTCTTTTTTTCCGAACGTCCCAGTCAGAGCCTGTGGCCCGCAATCCTGGCCCGGTGATCCCCCAATCAATAGCTTCTTGCTGGGTGTATATACCTATACCAACCGTGCGTTCCTTGAGCATTTTGTTCTGCATAGCCATCTTGTCGTAGTGATCAAGACGAGCAGGGAGGAAATCAATAAACTCTCGGATCATGGTATCCCAGCCCTCGGGAAGATCCTGGGAGACACCCCCAATTCGGAACCATGCTGGATGCATTCGCCCGCCTGTGATTGCTTCAATAATCCCGAATAATCTTTCACGATCAGCGAACATATAAAATACGGGGGACATCTGCCCAACGTCTTGCACGAAGGTGCCATAAAAAACAAGATGACTGGAAATCCTAAATAATTCAGCCAGCATAATGCGAATAATTTTGGCTCGCTCAGGGACAACGATTCCACCAAGCATTTCTACGGACTGAATGTAGGCTAGGTTGTTCATGACCCCGCCAAGATAATCAATACGGTCCGTATAAGGAATATAAGTATGCCAAGTTTGTCGCTCAGCCATCTTCTCAGCACCACGATGGTGGTAACCAATATCAGGAACTGAGTCGACAATCACTTCACCATCAAGCTGCAGAGCTACTCTAAATACTCCATGCACGCTGGGGTGATTAGGGCCCAGATTAAGGAACATATACTCACTGTCGTCGCTGGCCTTCTCCATCCCCCATTCTTCAGGTCGAAATCTAAGCGCCTCCTGCTCTTTGGCCACACGCTCAGGGCCCATTTCAAAGGGTGCCATTTCAGTCGCGCGAGCCGGGTGATCTTTACGTAGAGCATGCCCTTCCCATGTTGGGGGTAGCAGAATACGGTATAAATTGGGATGCCCGTCGAACACCACACCAAACATATCCCAGGCTTCGCGCTCGTACCAATTTGCATTAGGCCAAACACCGATGCACGTCGGTAGATTTAAATCTGGCTCTGAAAGCGCGACTTTAATACGAATGTCATCATTGCGCTCCATAGACAGTAATTGATATACAACCGTATAGTCAGCTGCAGGCTGCCCAGCACGATTTTCCCTCGTCCGCTCATCAATAGCGAATAGATCATATAACATAGAGAATTGAGGTTTGAGAAATCGTAAAACATCAGACAAAAGAGATCTGGGCACCCATAGTGTCAAGATAGAGTCCGCTGTTGGTTGGACAGTAAATTGGTCCTGTCCAAACTCGCGGTATAGACCTTCTTCTACTTGGCTATGAACCATTGATTCAGCCGTCTGCATTTAGTCCTCTCTGATTGTTCTTGGGATCCTAGCTGTTTTTCGGTTCCCTTAATTCTGTTGCCTGGATGCGCTGCGCAGTCAGTTCATCGCGCTTGCTAATTTTGGCGGGTTTAACAATAGATTGATCTCCAGCCGCCCAAGTAATTGGGCGCCGCTCTTTACCTATCGACTCTTGAAGCATAATTAGACCCTGCATGAGGGCTTCTGGCCGTGGTGGACAACCTGGAACATAGACATCTACCGGAATAAATTTGTCCACCCCCTGAACTACAGAATAGATATCATACATACCACCTGAGTTAGCACAGGATCCCATTGAAATAATCCATCTGGGCTCCAGCAGTTGCTCGTACAGTCTTTGCACAACAGGTGCCATCTTCAAAAAACAGGTACCGGATATAACCATAAGGTCTGCTTGTCGAGGGGTCGCTCTTATAACCTCAGAACCAAATCGGGCAATATCATGACGACTAGTGAAAGAGGTCGCCATCTCTACATAACAGCAAGACAAGCCAAAATTAAATGGCCAAAGTGAATGCGCTCTACCCCAGGCAATCAAATCTTCAAGTTTAGCGAACGCTACATTGCGCTTGACCTGCTCTTCAATAAAATCATCACTTTCACCTATCACATTGCCCTGTTCGGGGCGCGTTAAGCTCCAATCCATTACTCCACCTCAGCCAATTTTTGCGCCGATTCAAGTCCAACGCGAGTTTTATTTCCCCACTCAAGAGCCCCAGATCGCCATTCGTAAACAAGCACCAAACCGAGGATTGCAATAAACACCACCATTGCCAAATATCCCTGCCAACCTAGTTCAAAAAAAGCAATGGCCCAAGCAAAAATGAATACAGTTTCCAGATCAAAAATAACGAAAAATATAGCAACCAAATAGAACTCCACAGAGATCCTAATTTGAGAACCACCTACAGAAACGATACCGGACTCAAAAGGATCATTAGTTGCTGCCTCTCGGCGACGCTGACCAAGGAGCCATGACAGCACAAGCATGGTGACTACCAACATAATCACCATGAAAAAATAAATGGCGAGAGGCCATATCTCATTCGCGTAGGAATTAGCCATTAGCAACCCTCCACAGAGAAGGGTTTAATATAAAAGTAAGTCTTGAAATGAGAAAAGTGAAAAATAAAAAAACTTCGATCATCAACTGTAGATGATCTAGTCGCCTGTGACAAAGATGATCTTTGTACAGATTCAATGGCATAAAACACCCCAAGGTTTTTGGGTTTCTTTCGCCTAATGTTACTTCGTTAGGGAAGGACCCTTTATTGTTATTAGGTGTAACTCATTAACCGTACCTAACATAGGGTTTTTCCGCAAGCATTCATTTGAATTTTATTCACTAATGGAGTGTTAATTATGCGGTTATAAATAATTTTAGGTTATATGTACAGCCAAAAGAAAAACTTAGACAGAAGTTATCCGTGGCTACCCTCCAAACTGAGTTAAGGTAATTCTGATAGCAAATAGTAAAACGCCATAAACTTAGACGCTTTACCATGTTTCTCCTGTGGGCAACAACTATATAGTCGGCGTTAGCGACGCCAAATGAGCCTCAATTTCAGCGGATGATGTTCGAGTGGCGTCTGCAGCAATAACATCACTGATAAGGGCTTCTCCCCGAAGTCCAAAGAGATACCTAAGGACTAGCAAGCCATCGGTCAAAGCATCTATTTGGCCATTGCCGTCAACATCTGCTAGGTTGTTAAGAAGTTCTATTCGCGTCTCAATATCTTCTGAAGAGGTATACAACGCATCAGAGGCTAGGGTTCCTGTAATAAGTGCATCGCCATTTAGGCCAAACATACCTCTTAGCAACAAAAGACCATCGGTGAGAGCATCATATTGCCCGTTACCATCAAGATCTATCGATCCAGACGGGACTGTTCCATTGAGGAATTCATCTAACGCCAGAACGCCATCATTGTCCTGATCACTTGAAGCATCTGAAGGGTCGTTTGGATCAAGACCATACTGGCTCTCCCAAGCATCAGGCATGCCGTCTCCGTCTGTATCATACGCATACTCGCTATTATTAGGATAGACGTCTGAGTTATCCCCTACTCCGTCAGAATCACTATCCATAGTCTCCGTGGAATCTAGCGGAAAACGATCAAGATTATTAGCAACACCATCACCATCACTATCATTGGTCGGATCTAAGGGTAATGCATCATCGCTATCGCTCACGCCATCGCCATCATCATCCGTATCCGCGTTATTGCCAATACCATCCAAATCCGAATCTACGTATTCTGTTGGATCCAGTGGTAACGCATCTTCTTCATCAACAACTCCGTCGTTGTCATCGTCTTCATCAGCATTGTTACCAATACCATCTAAATCCGTATCTAGACTTTCAGATGAATCTAGGGGGAACATATCTAAGTCATCACTAACACCATCACCATCATCATCGGTATCCGCATTATCTCCCACACCATCTGAATCGGTATCTGTGGTCTCGGCAGGGTCCAGAGGGAAAGCATCAGTGTCATTAGGGACTCCATCATCATCTGTATCTAAAAGAATGGTGATGTCCACAATTGCGTTTTCACTATCCAAACGTCCATCGTTTACTTTAAAGCTAAAGCTATCAGAGGTCGCGTCAGGCACAGAGCTTGTATAGGTAACCATCTTGGGTAATTGGTCGCCAACCTGAATACTGGAAATACTTGAATCAATAATAGCTAACCCACTTGTCTCGGCAATATAGGCGGTATTATTATCGCTTGATAGAGCTACTCCACGGGAATTGTCAGTGCTGAAGGATCCCTTAGATTTAGGCTTTAACTTATCACTGACATCAATCACTTGAAGACTTGTGAAATCAGCTATGTATGCATACCTGCCGTCTGAGGATAAAGCTAGGCCCCAACTGTCACCCTCCGTATCAAAACTACTGAGTATTATCGGATTCGTCGAATCTGTAATGTCCGCAATCTGCAGTCCAAAGCTATCGTCAGTAATATAGGCCGTCGTATCATCACTGGATAATTTTACTGCAAGAGCACTACCAGGAGTATCGAGGGTACTTACCAGGACTGGGTATGCAGGCTTACTAATATCAATAATGTCTAAGCCGGAATCTCTCACCGCAACATAAGCCATACTCTCATCGGAGGATAAGGCAGTTTCATATGCCGTACCAGAGGTTTCTAGAGACCCCAATAAACTCGGGTTTTGAATATCACTAATGTCTATTATCTGCAATGAATTAGCATCTGCAACATAAGCGGTCAAACCATCATCTGACAAAGTAACCCCAAGAGAGAAACGCTCAGTACCAAATGTACTTAAAAGAGTCGGATTGGACGAATCACTCACATCAATAATCTGAAGGCCTTCTTCATCATCGGCTAAATAAACCGTACTACCATCAGAAGAGACTGCTAAGCTATATGCACGCCCATTGGTATCAAAAGTACTCAGTGTCACTGGATTTGAGGCATCACTAACATCGACAATCTGTAACCCAGCCTCATAATCCGCAAGGTAAGCTCTAGCACCATCTTGAGAAATAACCACATCTACACCGATACTATTATTAGGTACTGAGCCTAGCAAACTAGGATTAAACGCTACTGCAAAATTTCCTTTAGTAGGCTCAGAAGCAAGATAATAAGTGAGCTTGTCGTTCTCTGGATCTGTGCCAGATAACGTAATGTCTGTTGGTATTTTTTCAACCAAAGTAATCTGTTGCGCAAGGGCCGAAGGCTTCACATTAGGATAGTCTCCTACATTAACTGCACCTTGACCTTGGCCACCAGAATTAAGCGTTTGGGTGACAACAATTTCTCCTGCCGTAGTCAGTAACAAAAAGTCAGCGCCGTTCCAGCCATCACCGTAAGAATCAAACATGGTTAAGGTATAGCGAGCATCTCTCAAACACATCATCCCACTAAAGGGTGCGATGCCTTCATACAAAACTGCACCTGCAGCATCTTCCAACTCCCAGGTTACCTCTTCCGGATAACTTCCGGAAGTAACATTCACAAAATAAGAAGTCGAGGAACAAGATAATATCCCGAAATTAACAGAATTAATAAGCGCTTGAACTTCATTTAATTGGTCTATATCAGCTCCGCTTGTTAGTAAACTAATAGCTGTCTGATAGGCCAAAAGGTTGTCAGCATTAATATTGACAAGCCCTATAATGGCATTCAAATCAGCAGTTGAGACTTCGCTAGCATCTCCCGAATCTGCGGCCACTAACAATTTATTAAGCGCGGCACTATTTCGATTGACCGCATCGCAATCCTCTATGGGAATTACGCTAGCTGACCCCACAGAAATAGACGCCCCGGGCCAGCCTGATTTTCCCTCGCAGTAACTTACAAGCTCTAGATTTCTATTGCCAAAAAAACTTTCACTCCCTAATGAAGGCCTGTCACCCAAAAAACTAGTAGCGATGAGATTGTTGTAACTAAACGCCCGCTCTCCAATTTCGGTGACACTATCAGAGATAGTGAGCGACCTAAGAGAATTAGAATGAAAAGCGTAACTACCAATGGAGGTGACACTGCTAGGAATAGTTACAGAGGTAATATCATTATCAGCAAAAGCACTATCCCCAATTGCAACAACCGAAGCAGCAAAATAGCCTATCATTTCTGGAATAACCAGATTAGAGGGACAGTCGTTAACACAACCAGTCAGAGTTAATCGTCCATCAGAGGTTTTTATGTACGTCCAGGTCCCATCATTAGTGATTGATGAGTCCAACCAAACATTAACATCAGCCACATTACTATCAAGAGCCCCATCGTTCACTTTGAAACTGAAATTATCTGTTGGTGCATCGTTCACCACAACTTGAGAAGTGTGAGTATAAATAAGAGTTTGTGGGATAGTGTCTCCAGCTGAGAATATGGTTGTCTCTACATCAATAATCTGCAGGCCATTATTACTATCAGCCAGAAAGGCTTCTGTCCCATCAGAAGACAATATAACGTCCAAGGCATTTGATTCTAAATCAGAGCTTAATCTAAAATTTCCTAGTGTTGGATATGAAGGGCTTTCTATATCAATAACCTGTAGTCCGGCCTCGCCAACTGCAACATAGAGGCTAGCTCCGTCAGCTGAGAGCACAAGACCTGACGCCGAGCCGCCTGTCCCTAGTACACCTAAAAGACGTGGTTCAAAGGAATAACTTACATCAACAACACCCACCCCTGAAGATCCAACAGCTAAATAAGCCGTATCTTCATCCGCCGACAGCGCTACTCCCTGAACTGATTGAGGTGTATTTAATGTGCCATACACATAAAGATTATTTGGATCACTGACATTAGCAATAGCTAATCCCGATGCACCATTAGCGACATAAGCTTTTGTACCGTTGCTTGATAGAACTAGGCTACGGGCCTGCCCACCTGTATCAAGGAAACCCCAAGAACTCAGGTTTTCGACACTAGTAACATCAATTATCTCTAGCCCAGGATTGCCATCTGCAACATAAGCCTTTGTGCCATCCGAGGACAGTACGACGTCGTAGGCATAACCACCTGTATCAAACGTTCCCATCAAAGATGGACTGCTTACATCACTAATATCGATAACATGAAGCCCAGAAGCACCATCGGCAACATAAGCATAATCCCCTCGCACCGATACTCCTAAAGCCTCTCCAGTTGTATCCATATAAGTTGGCACTCCAGGATTGGTAGGGTCTGAGATATCAATAATGGCAAGCCCAGAGAAAGAATCTGCTACATAAGCATAATTGCCATTAATCACAACCTTTCTTGCTCCCCCAATTGTAGAGACGCCCCCCAACAAACTAGGAGCTAAAACACTTAACTGCCCTTGGCTTGGAGTATCTACCAAAGAAAAATTTAGAGGTTGATTTTCAGGATCTATAGCCCCCAAAGAGACCTCGATAGCATTCTGCGGGGTTCCCTCAATTGCCTGTGCTAATGCGATTGGAGCCTTATTCACATAAGTGCCATCAGTACTAATTTCTAACGTAAAGTTATCCAGACTACCACCATCTCCAGAATAGATATCAGTAACAGTTAAAACCCAATCTCCTTGTGTGCTTTGATTGTTAAAAGTATCAAGATTGCCTTGTTGAGGCCTTATAATCCCTGAAACTACTGGACTAGACGAGGCACATACTAAATCTGGACCATCATCATCAAACACAACACTAACGTCAGGTATGGGGTACAGACCATCTATGTAGCAAGGCTCTTGCAATAAAGTAACCGTGGTTCCGGCAGGAGATGTAAGGGTAACGATAAGTTCCGCCACATACGTGTGGCTAACATCTAGACCAACATTAACATCAGTGATAACCAGATTGTCCGATATAGATATGCTCGAGGATACTGTAGTTGGCTCGCCAGAGCCTATCGCCACCGGCAAGTCTTCGGCTTGGAATAAATTAGGAGTAGTAAAACTAAATGATGTGCCTATGCCCGACACCCCGCAGCTATTCATGGGTAGCACGCGCCAATAGTATTCAGTCTCGCGAGTCAGTCCAGTGATCGTTGTAAAGTTTGCATCAACAGTAGAGCTTAAGAAAATCTCGCTGAAACTGTCGTCCGTAGCAACCTCAACTTTGTAGTTAACTGCATTATTCTGTTGTTGCCATTCTAACTTGGCGGTCAAACCGGTGAGCACACTTTCGTTGATTGGCGACGCCAAAATAACAGGCGTAAAGATCGAGCTATAGGTCGAAATATTAAATGTAACGGACTGAGTGCGAAGGTCTGATATTGCAGAAACTTCAACTGGGTATGTATTGGGTACAATATCATCTGTGGCTGAGAAAGTTACCTCAACTGCAGTGTTGTTCGCTGAAGCACTAAGCGGGGAAAATCCAACTGACATTCCAGATGGTGCATTTAAAGTTGAGAAAATAGCGGTATCAGAAAAAGACGAGGAAGTTTCATAGATCAATGATGCTGTGGTACTTTCATTATTGCAGACGGCATAGTCAAGATCATCATAGGTTAAAACAATGTCATCGCGGGTTATGCCAAAATCTCGAGCGTTTATTGCATAATAAACGTTATCAACTGCATCCACACGCACTCTTGCTGCAGATGTCACCACATCAGGCAGATCCACTGTATGACTGCCATCGTTATCAATGTTTTCAGCCAATGTATAGGGGTAGGTCAACCCTCCATCTACCGAAAATCTTATATTCACTAACTCGGTAAGAATAGGTGCTACGTCTGTGCCAGCTAAATACCAAGTAATTGTTTGCTCTGAAGCCGCTAAATATAGTTGCCCATTTTCCTGAGAGGTGACCGAAAAAGCACCACCACTATCTACAACCGTTATTTTTGTTCTTGCAGAGGCAACGCCACTCCCGCCAAGAGCATTGTCTCTTGCCGTGAATGCAAAATTAAACTCACGAGGCACCGAAGATAAGGTTTCCCATGTCGAACCCACATAAGGGTTAGTTAATGTTAAGTCACCAGAGACCACGCTGGTTATCAAAGGGAAATATCGTGTCGGATTTTCAGAAGGCGGTAAGGATCTGAAATTCGCACCTTGATTGTTTTCTGGACCAAACACACTACTGGGCACTAAACCATTGTCAACTTGCTCCCAGGTATAGGTAAGAACATCATTCTCATCGACATCTGTGGCAGATCCTGTTAAAACAAAGGGCGTTCCCACCGGAATAGTATAATCTTTGAGCGGCGCCACGGATGGCACAGTATTGTCGATATCTTGATTAATATGGCATGACTGGGCTTTAAGATAGCTCAAACCCTGCAAAATACTGACGTTGTGGTAATAATTGTCTGCAACAAAAGCTACATTGTCTTCCCCGGTACCTGCATAGCTCATTATGGTTGTTCCACTTGCAGGCTCTACATTGACGCCTGTCCCCTCGGTACGCATAGAGAAGGTGTGGTTGGCTCCCAATTGATGTCCCATCTCATGGGCAATCAGGTTTACAAACTCGCTACCCTCAGGTTGACTTGATGCAGACCAAGCGCTTCCTTTTACATTGTCATCACAAAAAGCACCAATCGCTCCAGCATTACCACCACCGCCGATACCACTGAAGATATGACCAACGTCATAATTTTCGCTACCGATCACCGAGTCCAAAACAACTTGGAGTTCGTCGTTCATTGTGCCATTTAAATTGCTAGGGTCATCCTGAAAAGGGTCAGTTTCAGAATTGGTATAGACAATAAGATCATTGTCATCTATCAGCTCTAAACGCATCCCTAGATCGGTCTCAAAAATAAAGTTGAGCTCCGTCAGGGTCGTATTAATAGCCGCTAAAGCCGACTCAACTGTGCCACCATGAAATTCTGTATATTGTCCATTAACCGCAACTGCCAGACGGTAAGTGGTAAGGGTGCTTTCATCAGAGAACCGCACCAAAGGTGACGTCTTTTCAGTCAACTCAACTAATGACTTAGCACGTTTTGACGTCTTAAAGGGAGACCTTGAAGACTGTGGTGTTGAACATACCAGTGGCTCTCTAGGCTTAGTGGCGCTTAATCTTGAGTAAGCAATGTAACTGTCGGGTGCTCCAGGTATACTTTTTATGATCGTTTTGGCTCTGGTGGCAGTGTCAACAACAGTTGCCTCCAACCCAGATCCTGAATAACTAAAATAAACCTTCATTTGTGGATAGTCTAAAGAGTAGCCACGATATGCTCTAATATCAGGGAATTTCGTCGCCAGCGCGGTTGAGAAGTTTGATTTTTCTCTCACCCGGAAACGGATCATCTTACCTTCTGTGTCAGGAAAATAGGCAATCTCGTCACTAGAGGCTTTCCTTAAACCGAGATCGAGAGATTTTCTGAAACGGGATTTATCCAGCGAAAATACAAAGGAAGACCCTAAGTCTGCATCAAAAATCTCATTCTCTATATGGTCAGAGGCTTTTCCTTGATACTTCCAATAATGACGTGTGTCGATGGTATTTTTATCGTCCGAGGAAAAAACAGTTGGCACAAAAACCGATAAGGTTAGTAAAACTAAAAGTACCCGCTTAGACATATTATTCCTTCTATTATTTAATGAATTGGACTAATCGTATGCCGACCTACTGTCCACAAATTGCGTGCAGTAAACACTTGGGTAATCTCTTAATCTCTTAATCTCTTAATGTTTTTAACGAAATCGATCTAAACTATGCGATAGCAAATTGAGGCTGACGATACTAAGTTAGGTATCAAAATGCAATATCAATATCGGAGCATAAATTCGCTACGGTAAGTTTTGTTTTATGATTATTTTGATGTCCACTAAAAGGCGTGCTTTAAGACAATCGTCTCAACCCGGTCTGGTCCTGTAGAAACCACATCTACAGGTGCCCCTGTGAGCTCCTCAATTCGATACATATAATTTTTAGCTGCTTCAGGTAAATCTTCTAACTTTTGAACACCAACCGTAACTGCAGACCATCCAGGCATAGTTTCATAAACTGGAGTGATGCTTTCGAAGTCATCGGCATGCATTGGCATATCTGCATCTTTACCATCCGTATCTTGATAACCAACACAAATTTTTATCTCATCCAGGCCATCCAACACATCGAGTTTTGTCAAGCAAATTCCCGATATACTGTTTACCCGCACCGCCTGGCGCAAAGCAACGGCATCAAACCATCCACAGCGTCTTTCCCGACCAGTGGTAGTACCAAACTCATGACCTTTTTCACCCAGATAACGACCTATCTCACAATGCAACTCGGTGGGAAATGGCCCCGACCCTACTCGAGTTGTATAGGCCTTGGTAATCCCTAAAACATAATCCAAATATAGAGGGCCGAAACCACTGCCAGTGGCGGTGCTTCCAGCAGTTGTGTTAGAGGAAGTGACAAAAGGATAGGTACCATGATCAATATCCAAAAGTGATCCTTGAGCACCCTCAAATAGAATATTCTCACCTGCTTCTCTTGCGTCATGCAAAATTTTGGTCACATCTGCTTTCATCGGCAACAAAACTTGGGCCCATTCTTTAGCTAGGGCTAGGGTCTGATCAAAATCAACGGGATCAGCCTTGTAATACTCGGTCAATGCAAAATTGTGATAATCCATCACCTCTTTGAGCTTTTCAGCAAAGCGTTCGATATTAGCAAGATCACTAAGTCGAAGACCTCGACGCGCCACTTTGTCTTCATAAGCGGGTCCTATACCGCGCCCAGTAGTTCCTATCTTTGCGTTACCCCGAGCTGCTTCTCGAGCCTGATCTAGAGCAATATGGTAAGGAAGGATTAGGGGACATGATCCCGACACTTTAAGGCGGCCTCGCACCTTGACTCCGCGCTCTTCCAGCATCTGAATTTCTTTAAGTAAAGCATCCGGTGCGACCACTACGCCATTCCCAATAACACAGTTCACATGACTACGCAGAATACCTGAGGGTATGAGGTGTAAGGCTGTTTTTTTACCATCTATGACAAGAGTGTGGCCCGCATTATGGCCACCTTGAAAGCGCGCAACGACGGACGCTTTGTCTGTTAGTAAATCAACAATCTTTCCTTTTCCTTCATCTCCCCATTGAGAACCCAGAATAACGACATTTCTACCCATAAGACTTTCTACTCGACTGTTTTAAATAACCTAACCCTGAGTGTTAGGACAAGCTTTGAACAATATATTTACCATCAATTTTAATGATCTGGCGATCACATTTCATCTCTTGAAAATCAACCTTTTGGCCTTCAAACCCTTGCACTACGCGGTTTCCTTGACTTCGCAAGATACGGACTTGATCTTGGCTTTCAGTATCTGCTGAAAAAGGCGCAAAAATACCATATCCAGAGGATGCCTCGCTCTGCCCTTGAATCATGAGCGACTTGAGATCAAAGGCAAACCCCGTGGCCGGTCGCGCTCGACCAAAAGCCTCACCCACATGATCATAGCGACCACCATTGCCCAGTGCTTTTCCGTAACCTTCGACATAGCCAGCAAAAACAATTCCAGTGTGATAGTGATATCCTGGCATCTCACCTAAATCTAGGTACACAGTGACACCCTTCTCTATGATGGAATCAACAACAACCTCTAATTGATCGATGGCCTCATGTACCGCTATTGGAGCGCCAACAAGGGCTTTTCTCGCAGCACTTAACACTTCGACACTTCCGGTGAGGGTTGGCAAGACATTTAACCATTGTCCCAATTTCTCATCTTCGATATTGACCATTATCCAATCTTTTAATTCATCTCTTGCCTTGCGCTGTAAAAGCTCACAAAGCTGAGCCTCTAGGGCATCATCAAGCTCAGCC
>Ga0206130_10005664_pt1 | contig 14688 bp, 13 predicted proteins | sample Helgoland_Spring_9_FD_148637 | JGI IMG/M metagenome (GOLD analysis project Ga0206130, IMG submission 148637) | Pelagic subsurface seawater microbial communities from Kabeltonne, Helgoland, North Sea - Helgoland_Spring_Bloom_20160512_1 | ecosystem: Environmental > Aquatic > Marine > Epipelagic ... | reverse complement strand
CAGGGCATTATGACCCCTCATTCACCCTTGATTTATGTCAGAAAGATCTAAACCTGATTGTTCAAGCATGTGATGATGCAGGAACAGAAGCCCCCACCACACGCCTTGTATGTGATCGCTTTGAAATGGCCAAAAAGAAGTATGGAGGTGATAAAGGTGAACTTCACATAGTGAAGCTTGAAGAAGATGCCGCTAACGTTAGTCTGCAAATGGATGGAAATTGGACACCTCATTGGGAAAAATAATCATAAAATAATCAAAATCCATTTCAAAATTAGTGTTGTTTAAAATACGAGATAAGGTTTAGACCCCACCTCGTGGGAACATCTCACTTATACCTAAACCCACCCTCGCCAAATGAGCGTCTGAGTAAAGGCTATAGAATCGCTGATATCAAGGCCTCAGCCCATGCATCACACAAAACGAACGCCTATATCTCGCTGAAACAACGCGGTTATTCACGCAATTATGGGCTAGTTTGCAATCTGGGGAAGCAGATGGCGACGCATAAGTTTTAAATACAAAATTAAATCATGCAATGGCACCAAGGGGTGCATCATATATTCATTCAAAGCTTTGTTCGTAAGAAACAATTCCTTGGACGTATATTCTGGAAACTCGAAGTTATCAGCCGCCCAATGAACAAACTTACGTTTCATTGCGTAGGATTCAGTCAGTCCAATTCCACCCTGATCATCAGCATATGCAAGTGTCTTGGATATGCCACGAATGAGGGGTGAATGTTGAAGAACATTGACTGAGCTGTATAATTTTAAATTGGGTGTCATGAAAAAATATTAAATCAGAGGTATGCGAGTTTCAATAAGCGTTTAAACTGAAGCTGCCCACAAGGCTTAACAACCCTCCGATATATGAAGTCTACGGGCCATTAAGCCTTGCTCCCGCAGTCCTTGAATTCACCCTTTGGTGACATTTCAACTTTGCACAATCCGTGACATTTTAACTTTGTTGACACAATGTATGTAGCCGCTGTGAATTCTATTTCCAAGTACACCATTGAGTTTAATACTACATTAAAACAATGGTTTGTAAGAAATGGAAATGCCTTTGAAAAAGCCCTATCATCAGTTTAATCTAGAGGAAAGACGCACGCTAGAACGGCTTTTAGCTGTAAAAACGCCGAGAATTATCATTGCTGAGAAGCTGAACAAGTCGCGCTCGACAATTTATCGAGAGATTAATCGGAATTCATACCATGATGATGAACAACCGCAATTGAACGGCTACTACGCTGTAGTTGCGGATCGTGAAGCAGCAGAACGGCGTGCCAGAAACCGTAAATTGATCCGCATACCTAAGTTGTTGGACGCTGTCTTAGAACGCCTGAAGATTGGCTGGACTCCCGAGCAGATTGCTGGCCGATTAATCCAAATAAAATCTGCTGTGCGTGTCTGCCACGAAACGATCTATGCCTATATTTATTCTAAAGAAGGATTGGCCAATAAGCTTTGGCGGTATCTGCACAAGCACCGCGCCCGCCGCCGCCCCAGAGCGGGACGCAGGCCGCAATTAAAGCGTTTTACACCAGAGGTTTGCATTAAAATGCGTCCTGATGAGGTTGCCCAAAGAAAACAATTTGGGCATTGGGCTCTCGGGGATTGCTATGCATTCCCCTATCGCCTGACAGGAAGCCGATTTAATCCAATTCCGTAAGAAATTTGGCAAAGCAAATGTCACCTTCATTGTAGAGCGTGTCAGCAAATTTACGGTTCTATTACGTAACAATGATCGTCAATCAAAAGAAGGTATGACGGGCATATCAAACGCACTGACATCCCTACCCTTTCATGCCGCCCGCACTATCACTTTTGATCGTGGAATTGAGTTCTCAGCCTGGCCATATCTACAAGCGCATCTCGGTGTTGAAGTATGGTTCTGTGACCCTCAGGCTTCATGGCAAAAAGGAACTGTTGAAAACACCAATCTTAGAACGCGTCACTGGTTACCACGTGACACGGACCCAACGGCACACCCAGGAAATGCTTGGGCTATAGAACCCCTGCCGAAGTCTTCAAAGAAAAAGTCTTGGGAATGTCATGATCAAGAGCTAGTTTAAAAACACCCAATGGGTCACTTGGGATCGAATCCACATTGTGTCAAAACCATTAACTATTGCGCATTTTTTTGGCTCGCTGCCGCGTAATAGCCGTCGCTTCCTCAGTTCCATCGTGGAAGGTTCCGAACCATTTATCGCAGGGAACCTCAGGTTCGCCATAATTGCATTCATAATAGCGATGGTGGAGTTGATGAAAAAAGTCCCCAACTTTCAATCCGACGTCGCTGCCATCTCCTGCTGTAACTGCTTCATATCCAGCGTGCGAACTGACTGCGAGCAACACTTTCTGTTGGAGTTGGAAAATGAAATGGATCGGATGCGAGGCGAGGATGATATGGATCAGAACCGAGCTGAGATAGCCTATATGTTCTACTGGATGCATTGACATCCCTGACCACGGTCCAACATTTACGTTCCGATGGTGCAGTGAATGAACTTGCCTGTAAAGTGGTCCCCAATGTAGCAGGCGATGAATCCAATAGAAATGAAACACCCCATACATAGGCAAGAACACGAACCATAGCACGAACCAAATGGGATGTTCCGAAAAGTTTAGCATCGGCATATACCCATTGGCATAGGCCCAAAGCCCTACAACTTCGCACGCCGTCCAGACGGTAACTCCGCTTACAATTGACCAGTAAACATTGTCGCGGAACTGACTGTTAAATGTAAAGAGCGCATTCTTTTTATGAAACGGCCGCTTATCATAACGCAGATAATTTCCCTGACGTTTAAATGTGTAAAGATACAGGTGCATCCCTCCGGCAACAAGGATTATTAGTGTCAGATTGCGAAGATAGACACCACCAACCCAATCAAAGGCAAATGTTTGCGTCGTTTCCAGAGATGGTGATAAATAAAGCCAAGTCAAAAAAGAAACGCCCAGAACAAGCAGGCGATCTGAAATAGGAAGCCAGGAATTCCATAGAACTTTTAGTGCCCATGTTGGCCCGCGTGACCAGGTGAAAATTGAATGATCCTGAAGTGGTAACTCAGGGTGCCAGTTCCAAGTTCGTTTATCGGGTAAGGTTGCGCCTGTGGCGCGGGTTTTGTCCGGACTTTTTGTCTTAGTTGTCATCGTATTATACCAATCAAGTTTAGCATTGCAATTTATCGGAATTGCCCAGTGCATCACAAAATGCCTGCAATTCATCGTCTTTCATCTGTACTGATACCTCCTCGTACGGAAACGACTGGTCGCGCACTGCAGATTGAAACGCGCTTAGGGCGTCCACACGCTCTTTGTTTATTTGTTTTTGCAAGCGCAGCACATCTCCATAAGCATGAGCATGTCGCGGCGGTTTATCTGTTTCCCCGCAAATATCCTCGGAGAATAGAAACGTCACATCGCCACCGGAACCAGAGCCTATTGAAAAAGTGATCAGGCTGGTTTCTTTATTGATTTCTTCCAACACCTGTTGCGGAACAAGTTCCACCTCCACGGCAAAGGCCCCAGCTTCTTCCATGTCTTTAAAATGCTGAATAAGCTTCATGGCTTCACCGGAAGTGTTTCCATAGGCTCGAAGCCCTCCGATCCAAGTGCTATAGGGCGGCACCAAACCAACGTGTCCCATCACCGGGAAGTTAAGATCTGCCAACATCCGGATCGTGGCAAGACTACGTGTAGTGTAAAGGGCATCAGCACCTTCTGCCATGGCACGCATGGCTCCCTCCAGAACATCTTTTTCAGTCGGATGATCGACAAGCATCAGAGCTGCCGTAACAAAGGTGTTTGGTGCAGCCGCACGTACTTCAGCTAAGGTCTGAACCCGCGTAATTATGGTATCAATTCCAGCCGCCGCAGCATTTGCGGCCTGATCCGCGTTCATGGCCGTTACTTCAGTCAGTTGCAGCTTGCCTTTGTTTGCCCTCATATCTGCAACGGTCCAGTTCCGGCATGCGGGTTGGTGGCCAAATGTGAATATGTTCTTCATGCTATATTGCCTGTTGTTTACGTGTGTTTTGAAAGAGATCAAACTCCCCACTCTACACGATAGTATTGCATTCAGGAGAAGAGTTTAAATGCTATTATGTGGTTTTCAGCATGTCTAAAAGGAATGCAGAAAGTGCAAATGTTCAGTGGGAAAAAGGACATTACATCACCAATTGGCTCGCGATGTTCCCACGATGACATCTTCCTTCGTTAAAGGGCTTGAGCCTGCTCCATGTAATGAAAAAATTATGCCTTAGGAACAAGTTTTCGCATCCAGAATACGTATTTCTGGAGTAGCGTACCGCCTAAAATTCAATGCATGCGCAGTTGAATAAGTTATTGATTTTTTTCATTTTCGCCAAATTCCGCAATAAGCCATTCTTGAAATGGGACTATATCCAAACTCAATGGCTTGTGGCGGGGGTACGCAACATAGTAGAAATCGTCGGTTTCAAATCGCTCGGTCAACGGAGCGACAAGTTGCCCATCCTTCATTTGCTCACTCAGCATTCGGAGCCAACCCAAGGCAATCCCTTGCCCGCCAAGGCAGGCCTGGATAACATGGTAGTAATTATTGAAAGCTAGCTTTCGGCTGCCACTGGGAAGCTCGATGGAAAAGTTGCGAAACCATCTTCGCCAACCTATCCAAGATGGATGTTGTGCTTGCATGTATAACAATTCTCGCGAAAACAAATCGCCCACTTTTTTTATTGGGCCATTTTTTTCCAGATAAGCGGGTGTGCAAACTGGGGTTAAGATATCTTTGAACAAGGGCAACGCCTTCAAACCTGAGTGATCAGGTTTTCCAAAAATCAATGACAGATCCACATTCTCAGATGGGTCAATACCCTGAGGATCTGACGTCATCACGAAAATTTCATTGTCAGGAAAACACTTTCGTACATCACCTACCCGTGGCATAAGCAAAAACGCTGCATTTGAAGTCGATGTCGACAGAACAAGCTGCCGTCTCGATTTCTTATGCAAAATGTCTTCAAGTGCGTCTGACAAATGTCTGGCCGTAAATGAATATGCATTAAATAGCTTTTCCCCTGTATCATTCAACACCACTTGCTTGTGCAAGCGCTGAAACAGATCACGCCCCAATCGGGCTTCCAAATCCCTGATTTGCCGACTGACCGCACTTTGTGTGAGGCCTAATTCTTCTCCTGCCAATGTAAAACTACCCAACCGCGCTGCTGCTTCAAAAACGGGAAGGTATCTATGAACCGAGCGCAACAGTCTTTTTGATGGATTAGGCATAATCAAGTCAGAACGCCCCAAGCGAATTATTTCAAATACAACGTAACCGATACAATTTTGCCTGTCACGCCTGTTTTAAAGTTTCTGAAGATGGCGACATCAGTTTTCGAGACGAGGAGGCCATTTGCAATGACTTCGAGAACTGACAATGCAGGTTTATTCCCGTGATAGCAACGTTATGACCTCATATGGCGCATTCGTCCAAGTGGTGGAGGCGTAGTGAAAACTATGCCGCAATCCGCGCATACGAAAAATTGGGCATTCCGATCCATGACGTGGTCACAGCAGGCACATTTGAAGGAGGCGATTTTAACGTAATTGAAGACGGTTGCGTTCTAATCGGATCCGGTGAAACGCGAACCAATGAGCCAAGCGTACGGCAGGTTGCCAGTTGGTTCAAGGCAGAAGGTTGGGAAGTGTGCGTTGCTTTCATCGATGAATATTATGTTCATAATGATCGGATGGTCATGCCCTTTGGTTAAAAGCCAAAGGGCATGAGGTTATTGATGTTCCATTCCAGCAAACCATGGCATTGGGTCGTAATATGATGGCCCTCGGCAATGACCGGGTAATCGTGCCGGCGTCATCCACAATTCTGGTTGAAACCCTACGCGGCCGCAGCTTTGATGTTGCCGCAGTAGGCACTGCATGGCACAGGTATTACGCCGCGAAATTGCATGAGCTAAACCTTTACATACATTGTTACTAAGCTACGCGCCAATTTGGCAACAAGTGACGTATTAATAGACTATAATATCCTGGTTAAAGCGCGCACGGATATGTCAGGGTTGAACCGAGTGCTTTTGGCAGCCTTATTGCGCCCTCATCGGTTAATGGTATCAACACTGCGTTGAAAATTTGCACTGAATCTGGTTAGAGTATCGTTCCCCTAGGTGAATAAAGCGATCTTGCCGGCATTGTCAGATAAACTTTCGCCAGTCTTGCCAGAATTGATCGCGTCCAATGTCACGCTTTCCACCATCCACCCAAATCGCTTTATTAACACTCGGCAGCAACCCCAATCGACAATGTCTAATCCTTGCGAGTTGAAGAGGCAAAACAAATATTGGAAAGCTCTGGTACTTCGCCTTCTTAGCTCATCAAACGTCTCCACATTAATGGAATAATTTGCATGGATCATTGAACTCAACGACTCTTCGTCAATTGCATACGCGGGGTAATTCCGTAGTGCGCGCGATAGACCCGTGAAAAGTGGCCCGACGAGCCAAAGCCGCAAGAGAGCCCTATTTCGGTCACGGAAAGTTCTGTCTGAATTAAGAGCCTCTGTGCCTTTTGCAATCGCATATCCATATAGTATTTTCCAGGAGAGCAATTTAGATAGCGCCCGAATACACGTTCCAATTGTCGGGTTGATATGCCGATTTTTGTGGCAATAAACGAAGGCGAAACAGGATCTTCGATCGCATCGACCATCATACGAATGGCTTCAACAATATATGAGTTTCGCATGCCGTAGCGTGATTGGATGGACACGCGCTGCTCAACGGTTGCTTCTCTGGCAGATGTATAAACCATTTGGTCAGCCACTGCGATTGCAAGGTCCGCGCCATGTGCGCGTTCAATGAGATGCAACATAAGATCAGCCGAAGCTGTGCCACCTGAGGCCGTGATAAATTTTTCATCCGCAACAAAGACATTACGGCAAAGATCCACCAAGGGAAACTCTTCTATAAACAGATCATGGAATTCCCAATGAACCGCTGCGCGGACACCGTCCAACATACCCGCCTTGGCAAGAATATAAGCGCCCGAGCAGAGCGCCCCTATTTGTACGCCTTTTGTGCGTTCGTGCCGAATGGCAGCAAGTAGATTAGATGTGTGGGACATGTGCACATGAATGCCCGACAACACAAAGAGATGATCTGATTTAGGCAGCGATTTATAATCGTGATGGACAAGTGTGACAGCCCCATTCGAGCACGTCGCCTGTACACCATCCTCTGATGCAAAAGACCATTTATAAAGCTCTTCGCCGCTGACCAGATTGGCAATTCGCAGTGGTTCAAGTGCGCAGGAAAATGCAAGATGCGAGAAATTTTCAACAAGAAGGAATAAAAAACATTCAGTTTTCTTCATATTAAAACCCTCACGGATAGCAGTGCCCATATATGGGCACTGCTCTTTTTAAGCCTTAGTTGGCTGCAGCACGGGCAGCTGCCAACCAGCTGTCATATTCTGCCTGATGCGCCGCAATCCAGTCGGATACGTGGCCGTCAATGGCCTCAGAACCATCTTCACCATCAGCCACTTTTTTATTCTGGGCTGAAATATCATTGATGTCCAGTTTCGCAAGCTCAAACAGTTTGGCCGCCGCTGGGTTAGCGGCAAGAAATTCATCGGTTGCAACGACACCAATGCTATCCACTGCAAAACCAAGGTTTTTACCGTTAAATTCGGTTTGGCCCGTCGCACCATCTGGCAAGGATGTATAAGGGACACCCAACCACTCCACATCTTTACCTGGAACCAATGCACCAGAAACCCAGTAAGGCGTCCAAGTGTAATACAACACATTTTCACCTGCTGCATTGCGCGCAATCGTATCCGCAATAATCGCGTTATAAGCTCCTTGATTATGGGCAACTGTATCACGCAAGCCATATTCGGTCAGTTGGTGTTCGATCACACGCTCACAGCCCCAGCCAGGAACACAACCAGCCAAGTCAGCAAGACCATCACCGTCCGCGTCAAACATTCTGGCTACTTCTGGTTTTGCCAGATCACCCAGATTGGTCACGCCTGCATCATAGGCAGATTTGCTGATCAGGTACCCTTGCAATGCGCCCTCAATATAGGTGCCTACTTTTTCCAGAACAGCATCACCACCAGATTCTTCGAAAAAAGTGTTATGAAGTTTGTTCCAGCTCATGGCGGTGAAATCCCCATCACCTGTACCAAGAGCAAGGTATACTGTTTGTGCCTCAACTTCCTGCGGTTCTGCAACTTCATATCCCAAATCTTTCAAAGCACTAAACAATATACGGTGCTGAAAAAACTCTTCTATATAGGATTGCATAACCGGACGTACAGTCACACCTTTGCCTGGCGTATCGCCAGCAAAAGCCGCCCCTGCCAACATGGTGCCTGCCATGAGCGTGGCAATTGTGGTTTTCTTAAACATAGTGTTTCCTTTTCTCTCTGTTGATTAGTTAAGTTTATTATGGTTTTTTGCCTGCAAGACGCAGGATCAGGCCTACAGGACCCGCTTGCCACCAGTGACGGTGCCCGCGGTCACGACCCGATTGCCCCATACCTTGGGTGATCCGATCCAGCACTATGGCCAGAATGACGATAGCAAGACCGCTGACCAACGCTTTGCCCGCATCCAGACGGCCCATGGCACGTAATACTTCGTTCCCGAGGCCCTTCACAGAAATCATTGAAGCAATCACCACCATCGATAAGGACAGCATGATCGTCTGGTTAATACCCGCCAAAATCGTTGATGTGGCCAAGGGCAATTCCACCTTGAACAGTATCTGACGCGGGCTGGCACCAAAAGCGCGGGCCGCTTCAACAACACTTTCATTAACACCGCGAATACCGAGTGAGGTCAGTCGCACCAAGGGCGGCAAGGCAAAAATGATCGTCACAATTACGCCCGAAACATTGCCGATGCCGATCAGCATCACCACAGGCACCAGATACACAAAGGCGGGAATGGTCTGCATGGTGTCCAATATGGGGCGAATGATTGATTCAAACCGATCATTCTTGCCCGCAAGCATTCCTAAAGGCAGACCAATTATGAAGCACAGGATCACCGCCGAAACCACGATCGCAAGCGTGGTCATCGCCAGTGCCCAGGCGTTGGGCGCCAGAAAACCCAGTATCGTCATACTGATCCCGACCAGTATCGCCACGCGCCGTCCGGCAGCCTGCCAGGCAATTAAAACCATGATCGCTAGCATAATCAGCGGCGGGACTGCATTCAGCCCATTATCGATGCCGACGATAATTTCGTTGAAGAATCTTTTGATCGGTTGGATTACGCCGCGATTTTCGATCGCCCATTGTTTAACACCATCCGCGTTTTCAGCGATGCCCAGATCCACATAAGAAAAGGGATCGAGGATATTGAAATCTTTTTCTGCCATGTGTCCGTTTCCTTAATGTTGGATTGATGTTGTATTGTCAGTGTCACCTTGAATGCCACGCAACAGTGCGTTCTTGGTCACAATGCCAACGGGCTTGCCATCTGACTTCACAATGATCGGATGCTGGGTTGCAGTCGACAGGTTGACCAAATCATCCAATGTTTGATCTGGGCGCGCTTCGGGCCAAGCCTTGATATCAACCTTACCCCGACGTTTTTCGAATTGAGGAACTGGTTCCATGATTTTACCCGCCGAAATTAGTGCAAGCTTGGAAATACCAGCCACAAAATCCGCCACATAGTCATCTACTGGATTGGTAACAATGTCTTCAGGTGTGCCAACCTGCACCAAAGCGCCATCCTTCATGATCGCGATGCGATCACCAATGCGGATCGCTTCATCCAAGTCATGGGTAATGAATAGCGTGGTTTTCTGCATCTCCGCAGATAGTGTCATGAATTTGTCTTGCAACTGACGACGGATCAGCGGGTCCAATGCAGAAAACGGCTCATCCATTAACAGGATCGACGGATCCGCAGCTATAGCACGCGCCAACCCTACCCGTTGTTGCATTCCACCTGATAGCTCATCAGGGTACTTTTGATCCCAACCGTTTAGATCAACTGCATCAATCGCGCGCATAGCGACATCACGACGTTCCTGAACATCACGACCGCGCACCTCAAGTGAGAAGGCCACATTGTCCATCACCGTTTTATGTGGCATCAAGGCCATGTTCTGAAACACCATACCGATTTTCTCAGCGCGCACTTCTCGCAGCACACGCGCAGACAGTGCATTCACGTCCTGCCCTTCGATGAATAATTGCCCTGAAGTTGGATCAATCAAGCGATTAACGTGACGAATCAGCGTTGATTTTCCCGAACCTGAAAGTCCCATGATGCAGAAGATCTCACCTCGTGAGACGGTGAAACTTGCGTCTTGAACGCCAACAACGCAATCATATTGATCGCGCACTTCAATTTTCCCAAGACCTTGTTCTTGAACGGCTTTCATTGCCTCGTCAGCGCGTTTGCCAAATATTTTCCATAATCCACGGCAATCAATTACGGCATCTTGCGAACTTGTTGTCACTGTCACCTCCCAAGCTTATTTTTGGGATAACAGCATATATTTTAATTGTATACAACTTATATTTTATATATATACACTATTTATTATATTGACGCGGATACTTTGGAGTTGGATACTCCTGAAAGCACAATTCAGCGTACGGAGAATCTGATGAAGGAAAATTCTAAATTGCGAAAAGGCGAGCTATATCGCGCTCTCAAAACAGCGATTTTAACACTGCGGCGGCACCCAGGTTCAGATCTGGATGAGGTGCAGCTGTCTGAAGAGTTTTCCCTTTCACGCACACCATTGCGCGAGGTGTTGCGGCAATTGGCTGGCGAAGGCTACGTTGAACTACGTGAAAACCGTGGTGCCCGTATTTCAGAAATGAGCCATACTTCTCTGCGGGATTTTTTTCTGGCAGCGCCTATGATTTATGGTGCGATTCTGCGGTTAGCTGCACGAAATGCGCGATCTGGACAAATCGATGACCTAAAAGCAACTCAAGAAACATTCAAGAAAGCATTGCGCAGCGGTTCAGGGGCTGATCGTTCCTTGGCAAATAACCGTTTCCACGAAATCACAGGCGAAATGGCAGACAATATTTACCTTATACCAAGTTTCAGGCGCCTGCTGATTGACCACGCACGCATTGGTATGACGTTTTATCGACCACAAGATACTCAGATGGTTAAAAACCTAGCCACAGCAGGTGAGCAACATGATGCAATCATTACAGCCATAGAAACAGGTGATGAAACCGCCGCAGAACAACTTGCTATAGATCATTGGAATTTATCGCGAAACCAAATTGAAATTTTTGTGATGCCAAACAATTTAGATATGCCGCTTGGATCCCTTTCACGTAAAACCCCTTAATGAGGATAAAATGACACCGATTATGAAATTTGAAGGGATTTATACCCCTGTTGTTACCCCGTTTTTTGCTGATGGCAGCGTCAACTATGATGGTTTGTCGGATGTTATCGAAAATCTGATCGACAAAGGCGTGCACGGATTGATCTCTGGTGGCTCCACTGGAGAAAACTATGCCCAGGGTGTTCCTGAGCGCTTGGAAATCGCGCGGTTTACCCGAGAGCAATCCAATGGCCGTTTGCCGTTAATCATTGGCACAGGTGCAATGATGACTTCGGATTCGGTGGCCTTGGCAACGGGTGCGCGTGAGATGGGGGCAGATGCAATCTTGCTGGCCACTCCGCCCTATTCAGTGCCCACCGAGCGGGAAAATGCTCTAAATGCGCTGACCATCGATAAAGCGGCGGATCTTCCCATTATATTATATAATTACCCAGGGCGCATGGGTGTTCATATGGGCGAAGAATTTTTAGATCGTGTAGGTCGCTCCCATAATATCTGCGCTATCAAAGAAAGCTCTGGCGATATCAACCGGGTGCATTTACTGGCTCGCGATTATCCGCATATTCAGATGTCTTGTGGTATGGACGATCAAGCATTGGAATTTTTTGCTTGGGGTGCACGTAGCTGGGTTTGTGCAGGCTCGAACTTCCTGCCAGAAGAGCATGTAGCGCTTTATCAAGCCTGTGCTGTTGAAGGTAATTTCGACAAAGGGCGCCGGATTATGTCGGCAATGATGCCGCTGATGCGGGTGTTGGAGCAGGGTGGTAAATTTATCCAATGCGTCAAACACGGTGTCACGATGAACGGTATTGATGCAGGCCCGATGCGCCCGCCGCTTAAAGGTTTAAACAAAGACGACAAACGGGCGCTGGAGCAAGTGATCCGCGTACTCAAAACCACCATAGCAAACATTCAGGCAGAGGGCTAAGAACATGGATCTGTTAACCACCGAAGAATATAAATCTATCGCGGCAAATCTTGAGTTGCCAACAACCGCCTATATTGATGGCGGTTACCGACCTGCGGCATCAGGTGAAACATTTATATCCACCAACCCTGCTACGGGTGAAACCTTGGCAGAAATCGCATCTTGCGGCCAAGAAGATGTGGACTTTGCTGTTGAAAAAGCTCGTGAAGCCTTTGACGATGGCCGTTGGAGCAAAATACATCCCTCAGAGCGTAAGGATGTGCTGATCCGCTTTTGCAAATTATTAACACGCAACTCACGCGAGTTGGCTGTGATGGAAAGCCTGGACAGCGGCAAAACAATATTCGATTGCGAAACCGTGGATGTGCCTGAAACCATCCACTGTATCAAGTGGCACGCCGAAGCGATTGACAAAATCTACGACCAAGTAGCCCCTGCATCTGACGATCACATCGCGATGGTTGTGCGGGAACCTATTGGTGTTGTTGGTTTGGTTCTGCCGTGGAATTTCCCCCTGCTGATGCTGGCGTGGAAAATTGGCCCTGCTTTAGCATCAGGCTGCTCTTTGGTGATTAAACCTGCCGCTGAAACGACATTAACGGCGTTACGTGTCGCCGAGCTTGCATCTGAGGCCGGTATTCCAAAGGGTGTTTTGAACATCGTGCCAGGATCGGGTCGTAATGTCGGCGAACCCATTGGGCGGCATATGGATATCGATATGGTTTCGTTTACCGGCTCTACCGTTACAGGGAAGCGGTTCCTGACCTATTCCGCTGAGAGCAACGCAAAAGAAGTTGTTCTGGAAATGGGCGGCAAAAACCCTTGCGTGGTAATGGATGACGCTGAGAACCTAGACATGGTAGCTCAGCATGTTGTGAACGGCGCTTTCTGGAATATGGGCGAAAATTGCTCGGCCTCTTCGCGTTTGATTGTGCATAAGGACATCAAAGAAGAGCTGTTGGAACGTATTGAATCCCACGCCAAACACTGGAATATCGGCGACCCTCTTAGCCCAGAAACCCGCATGGGTGCATTGGTCTCGAACGCGCATTTTGACAAAGTATGCAGCTACCTTGAAGGTGCCGAAGGTGTTCGTTTAGGTGGTAAAACCCATGATGGTGCTTTTGTCGAAGCCACTGTGATTGAGGTGCCTGACAATACACATCTTTTGGCCCGTGAAGAGATTTTCGGCCCGGTTCTGACAGTAATTGAAATCGGTAGCTTTGATGAGGCCATCAAGGTCGCCAACGACACTGAATTTGGTCTTTGCGCCTCAATCTTCACCGCTAACGCCAAACGTGCCATACGCGGTGCCCGTGCAATTCGTGCAGGGACTGTGACGGTTAACAGCTTTGGCGAAGGCGATATTTCCACCCCCTTTGGCGGCTATAAGCAATCGGGTTTTGGCGGCCGTGACAACTCGGTTCACGCCCACGATCAATACACCCAGCTCAAAACCATCTGGATCGATTTGAGCGACAACGATGATGAGGCCGTGGGGTGACGGAATACACTGCTAAACGACTACCTCGACACACTGGACCTGCCGCCTGGAATAATATTCTGGGAGCGCAATCTGCCGCCACGCCATTGAATGACGCTAAAACGGCCGATTTCGTAATAATCGGTGGGGGCTTTGCCGGACTTTCAGCCGCCCGCCTCCTAACACAATCGCAACCTGGCGCGCGGATTGTGGTGTTAGAGGCCGGGCGGTTGGCAGAAGGGGCTGCGGGGCGCAACTCGGGCTTTATGATTGACCTGCCACATGATCTGGCATCGGATGATTATGCTGGACAAGGAGCGGATGCTGATCGGTTGATGATTGGTTTGAACCGCCAAGCAATTGAGTTTGCCCGCGATGCGGTCGAAGAATACGGGACTGATCCAAATTACTTTGACCCAGTGGGCAAGGTCAATGGATCTGCCAGTGTCGCAGGTGACGCCCATAATGCCAGCTATGCGAGACATCTGTCCAGCTTGGGTGAGTACTCTGAGGTGCTGGATGCGCAAGCGATGTATGAGCTAACCGGAAGTCACCATTACCGCTCAGGACTTTACACCCCAGGTACAGTGATGTTGCAGCCTGCCGGTTATATTCGCGGCTTGGGTAAAGGATTACGACGCAGTGTCGGATTACATGAGAACTCCCCTGTTACGAAATTTACCAAGGTCGGCCCTGATTGGTGTGTTCACACCCCCAAAGGATCTGTTACCGCACCACGCGTCATTCTTGCTAATAATGGACATCTTGAAAGTTTTGGCATTGCCAAAGGACGTTTGATGCAACTGTTTCTTTATGCCTCAATGACGCCAGAACTGACAAAGGATGACATCGCCAACTTAGGCGGCCAATCACGGTGGGGCATCACCCCGTCAGACCCGATGGGTACTACCATACGTCGAATTGATACGG
>Ga0206130_10005661_pt1 | contig 14698 bp, 13 predicted proteins | sample Helgoland_Spring_9_FD_148637 | JGI IMG/M metagenome (GOLD analysis project Ga0206130, IMG submission 148637) | Pelagic subsurface seawater microbial communities from Kabeltonne, Helgoland, North Sea - Helgoland_Spring_Bloom_20160512_1 | ecosystem: Environmental > Aquatic > Marine > Epipelagic ... | reverse complement strand
GCAGATGTGTTATCCCCTAGGACTGTAGCTATATCTCCTGTTACTGAGTACGATATATCAGATGGTGTACAACCTGTAGCTCTAGGTAATTATATATACTTCACTTTTAGACGTAATGACTTTGAAGGGATGTACGAATACTTCGTTGATAACAATACTGAGACATTTAACTCAGAAGAGATCACTCAACAAATACCTAAGTACATAACCTCAAACGTACAAAAGATAGCGGGTTCACAAGCTGAGAATACTATTGTTCTTAATACATCGGAAGACCCTAAGACTTTATTCATCTATAAATACTTCTGGAGTAATAAAGAAAAGGTACAGAGTGCTTGGATGAAGTTTACTTTTAATAGAGACGTTCGAGGCTTTGACTTTATCGACAGTAACTTGCATTTATTAACAGCAGACACTGAAGGTTTACACTTGGAAAGCTTGACGTTGGAAGATGGTTTGAAAGATACCGACCTTGATTATACGTTGTATCTTGATAGTCGAGTGGATGGAGCTGATGAGAATATAGTAGTATCATTATACAACCCATCTACTAAAGTTACTCGTGTGTCTGGTATACCGTACAACTTAAGCATTAATACAGACGCTACGATCTACACGAAGTTAGGTAATGAGCGAGCTATCACTATTGTAGATTCTAGCACAGTAGATGTTAGTGGACCATTAGCTAGTTATGTGACATACGACGGTACTATTTATAAGTGTGATACAACACATACATCAACAGCTTCTGACACGCCTGATACAAGTGATAATTGGAGTACGACATCAGAGGTATCTACAGCTGTTGCTTGGTCTGCTGGTAAGTTCTACAACAACGATCAATACTTCTTTATAGGTAAGCCGTACAATATGTTGTACAGGTTCTCCGATCAGACATTAAAGCAACCTACAGAGCGTGGTGGTAGATCGTCCAGTGATTACGCTTATCAAACGATTCGTAACGGTAGTATAAACTATGCAGACACTGGTCACTTTACTGTTGAAGTAACTCCTAAGTTTAGAGACACATACAGCTACGCATTTAATCCTGACATCGTTGGGGCTAACTTAACACTTAACGCTTTTACCCCACAGAATGGACACTTTAGATTTCCCGTACAAGCACAACCAGAAGAAGCTACGATTGAAGTGAAGAGTGCAAGTGCGTTACCAGTTAAGTTATTAGGGGCTGAGTTTGAATCGATGTTCATACCTAGGAGTAGACGTTATGGAGCTTAGGATAGAAGAAGCACAGCCTGATATGGATGCTGTTGATCTGTACGAAGACCTACGAGAGGAAGATATGTTAGAGATACTAGGACTTATGCACCATCCACGAGATGCTGTTATTATGTCTTACGCTTGTAGTACAAAGTGTTACAGCGTGAAAGATGAGATGAACAACTTGTACTGTTCGTTTGGTGTCGCTCATATCAACGGTACGAATATCGGAAGTGCTTGGTTGTTAGGTACTAGAAGATTACCAAGTATTAAGAAGTTCTTCTTGAAACACTCCAAGGAACGTATGGAAGGATTGTTAGACGGCTTTGATTACCTAACTAACTTTGTTATGAAGAGTAACACGTTGAGCTATAGGTGGTTGAAGTGGTTAGGTGCAGAGTTTAACGATTGTCAGTTCGATGGGTATCTGTCATTTATATTAGAGAGGAAGTAATTATATGTGTTTTCCAGCAATAGGAGTAGCGTTAGGAGCTACGGCAGGGACAGCGGCTGCTACTAATTTAGGCATTGCGGCAACTTCGGCGGCTCTAGGCGTGGTATCTTCTGGTATGCAGTTCGCAGGACAGAGACAGCAAGCTAAACAACAAGCTGAGTTTCAAAAACAATCTATAGCGGCCGCTCAAAAGAAAGCACAGATGCAAGGAACTGCTGCAGTATTAGAGAGACAACAACAAGAAGAAGCCGTAGCTCAAGAAAAAGGAAGAGCCGCTAAGGCTGGTGAAGCTATTGTTTCTAGAGCTGGTGTGGCTGCGGGAGAGGCTGGTGTATCCGGGTTATCAGTTCAAGCGTTAATGGATAACTATATCAGGCAACAAACTGGACAAGTAGCTGCACTTACATCACAAGATAAACTGTATGCATTGCGTCACGGATTAAATCTTCAACAATTAGGTATGGCATCTGAACAAGAAATACTAGGACTCAGTAAACCAATCAATAAACCTAGTGCTTTAAGTCTTGCTTTAAATGTAGGTAGTTCCGCTTTAGGTGCTTACGGTACTTACAAAACTTTACAGGCAGCGTCTACTCCTGCGTTTATTAATACAGGTATGGGAACTTCTAGTTATATGCCTGATACAGATCAATACACATTACCAGCTCGTGGGCCACTTACAATAGGGGGAAGATAATGACAACTAAGCAAAGAGTACAAGTACAAGGCTTAGGCGAAGCTCCTAGCATTAAACCTGTAGGTCTTCCGGGCTTTCAATACAGCACAGCACAACGCCAAGCAGGTACTAATAAGTTGTTAGACTTAGCAACCGGGTTTCAACAGTTAGGAAAGATAACGACTCAGTATGCAGGTATCAGACAGCAAGAGCTAACTAGAGATATAGAGCTAGAGAAAGCACAAGCTGCACAGTTTCAAGAGGAACAAAGAGAACAAGAGAAGTTCGACCAGGTATTGTTAAAGCAGCACTTAAATACAGTTACGCTTCCTAGTTTGCAACAACAAGCAGAATCCTTAGTAGATGTACAGAAGTATACAAAGAGGGAGCAAACATCACAAGCTATCGACGAAGCGATTAGTAAAGAATGGGAGTCGTTAAGCGAAGCTTTGGGTGGAGACGTGGCGGATAGCTTGGCTTCTAAAGCTTTATGGAACTCAGTTGTTCCGCAGTACAGGGCTAAACTATTGGATCAGTATTCTAAAAATAGAGAAAGTTTTATGTCCGCTCAAATAGGAGACGAAGGACAAAAGGTACTGGATGCTTTGTACAGCACAAAAGAAGACGTCACATCAAGTCAAATTGAGAGTGTAGTTTTATTTGTAGAGGACGAACTTAAAAAAACTATTCCTACATTAAACAATCAAGATCGTAATAAACTATTGGTTGATATGATCGCCGTTAGAGCTAACACACTTATTTCTAATAGAAGATACAACGACGCTAACTCTTTATTGAGGGGTGTTGAGTTGCTAGAGATAAACGATAATAGAGTGTTCCGGTCTAAAGATGCTTTAAAAGTTATTACTCCAATTCAAAAAGAGTTAGGGAATAAGTTAACTTCTCTATCTAAAGAAAACAAAACAGAAAGTGTAACAGAATTTAAAGGTTTGTTATTCCAAGGTATACGTATGTTACCCGCACGGATGTCTAAAGATAAGTTCTTAAAGACAGATGAAGACGGTAACTTTACTAGGAGAACTGTTAATAACATAAGAGCTTTATCAGATGCTATCCGTTACATGGACCCCAGCCAAACTGATGAACAAATATTAGGTTATATAGAGAACAGGATATTTGACCAAGAGGTATCACCCGCTCAAGCTTTTGAAGAACTACTTAGGGAAATATCTTATAACGATCCAGACCGTGCTCCAGCTATATTTAATGAGTCGGTAATGGGAACAAGAGTAGCGTTAGCTAGTGCAGAAGAATATGCTGACCTACAACCTAACTTAAGTTCTCCGAAGAGACGGGATGAAATAGTAGAAAACTATATGAAGGTACATCCTAAGAGATCAATAGATGGAGAAGAAGAATATACATTCGATGATTACTTAGGAGATGAGGGTATAGACGCAGATTCATGGAGCGAAGGTAGAGAAGCTAGTGAACGTTTAAACGCTGGTGTGGCTGTTAATAAAATAGAAGAATTTAAACAATTAAGTACCACTTTAAAAACAGACTTAGAAGCTGCGGCTGAATCAGTCGATCAAGGTATTCTTAAAAGCGGTGACCTACCTCCTGAGTTTTTAGCAACTTACCATCAAACTTCTGTGCCTTTGTTAAAGAAACAAATAAGGGATAAAGCATCTGATATAATGTTAAACCTTGAGATACCAGCAGATCAAAAGATTCCTAAGGTAAAGGAAATGATACAGCAAGTTAAACAGGATGATGCTGCTATATTTAAAGAGCTGACTAACATAGCTAGAAATAGAGTACAGTTATCTGAACCTACTGAAGATGAGTTAAGAAGATTCGAACAAGAAGTAGAGAAAGAAAAAGAAAAAGAACCCGGAGGTTTTACTAGATTATTTGGATTTGAGGGCACTAAATACAGATCATTGATTCAAGCGAAGCCTTCTATGGAGTCTATTAAAAAAGACAGGACTGAGATGCTTAAAGATATAAAAGCATTAAAAACATCCAACCCAGATAGATCAGAAGAAATAAAAAATTTATTAGGTTCTAGTTTATATGACCACGGCTTTACTTCATACAGTAAAGAGAATGGTAAAGTATTAGCAGAGACTTATTTAGATTGGGATGATGTTATTATATTTGCCGATGAAGCTGAGATGGAGGATGTAACCATAGAGCGATGGGGTGCCGTGCGTTATAAATTGAGTAATAGGATAAAGTTAAATAAAGAAGACCAAGAAGCTTTTGAGGAACTCAAGATATACAAACTATATAATGATGAGGATATTGATAGTCTAATCGCTAGACAGCGTGAGTTAATGGAACTAAGAAACTCTAGGATCGTAGAATGACGGATGAATTTAACACCGATGAGTTGGAAGCTTATAAAGAAAGTTTACGCTCAAGATTCCAAAAGCCTGAAGAAGAAGAACCAGAAGTAGAGCCGGTAACCCCATCGTTCATACCTACTCCTGAGGTCGAGGCAGCTAGGGCTGCTTATCAACAAACAGAGGAGTCGTTCAAGGAAGCGATAAAGACTAGAGCTGACTACATGTTAGATAATAAAGCCGCTTTAGCATGGCGTACGGGCACAGAAATAGTAGGAGGTATGGGCCTACAGTACACAGCCGCTAAATACTGGCCTACTTTAAAAACATTTTTACAAGGTACTAGAGCGGCTTCTATGGTTGGATTTGCGGGGCCACAAGCGGCTGAGCCATATTCTACAGTAACAGGTGTAGTTGGTTTCTTGGCGTCTGAAGCTTTACTTAAGGCGGGGCCTTGGGTGCTTTCCAACTTAGGCGGTCAGTATGTAGGTAAGGAATTAGGGATCGACCCTAACGAAGAGTACTCAATGTGGGAAGCTGTCGGAGCTGGGTTATTCTCTTTAAGTAGAGTTGAGAAACTTGTAGACGGGACCTTGAAGTTAGGAGTTCCTGCGGCAGCTTGGGCTAGTAAGTCTATGGTTGTTAATGGTGCTAAGACTTTTGTTAGCGGTGCTACTTTAGGTGCAGCAGAGCAAGCGTTTGTGGGTGCAATGGAAAGTATGTTCAACGGTAAAGATAAAGACATTTACGAATATATTTTTGCTGCTGGTATTGGCGGGACTTTTAAAACAGGCGTTCAAGGCATACACGGCTTAGCTTCGTCTCGTTGGGGTAGAAGTAAGATAGCAGAAGGTGCTAAACAGGCGGAGACAAATAAGAGAGAAGAGTTAGCTGAAGTAGAAAAACAAATAGCAGAACTAACAGAACCAAGCTCTAAAGGAATAACATCCGGTCTTGGTTGGGGCACTTGGTCGCAATATAAGCAAGTGCACGACGGACTGTTAAAGCAAAAGCAAGACTTAGAGCTTCAAATAAAATTAATACAAGACACTCAAGTAGGTTTAGCGGCACACAACAAAACGGAAACAAAGTTAGAAGAAGAAGGTTATCCTGTTAAAACTATCGAAGAGGATATAGCACAAGCTGAGTTAAAAACAAAAGAAGCTTTCGATGCTGTTAATCAGACCACTAAAGTAGAGGCGGAAGTGGAAGCACCATTAGAAGAGGGAGGTGCTAAACCTGTAGAAACTTCTGAAAATAAAATAGAAGCGGAACCAGTTGAGGAAGTTAAACCCGTAGAAGAAGTCGAAGAACCTGCTAGGACTAAATACGTAGACGATACAAGAGAGAGTCAGTTGGATATTCTAAAGAAACAATTTAGGAAAATAAGACCAAGTGATGAGGGTGCCACTATAGAGGTGGAGAAAGTTTCTAACTTAGCTACTAAATTAATAGACGAAACAAACTTAAAGTTAACAGCTAGTCAGGAGAAGATGGTGTTATCTTGGGGTGACGGTAAAGATATTGATGTAGCCGATGTTCAAAATAGTTTAAATGAAGTTAGATTTCTACAACAAATACACGATGTAACAGACCAGCACGATGCTTATTTAGGTAGAGGTTTAAGAGCTAGGGATCGTACTGTTACTGCTGAACAACATTCAACCAAACAATTTAGTGATGCGGCTGATGAACGAAGAGCTGTGTTAATTAATTTAGAAAATGCTTTAGAAGCTAAAATACAAGGCACTAAACATAATGAGTTTCTTGTTAAATTACATGAAGACTATCTAGGATTAAAAGAACAGCAAAAGGTCAGAGGTAAAGAAATACGCAGACTAAAAAGGAAAGAATACACAGAGGCAGAACAGCAAGCAGTATTAAAACCAGAGAAGGTTGATGAAGCTAAAGCACAAGCTAGCCGTATAACAAAACTTGAGAAACAATTACAGCAAGAGCGAGAGATACTTGTAGGGCAGCGTGAGAGACCTGGTGCTAAGAAACCTATAGAACGTACACTAAAGGAAAAGGATTTACAAGATAGAATAAAATTCTACAAGACTGGAACTAAGGAAGCTAAGGAAATATCTGTATTAGAAGAGAAGCTAGATAGTTTCTTTAAGTTATTAGATGAAGGCGATGTAGAAAAGATAAGGCAAGAAGTAGGTCCTGCACCTAGTTTTACTAAACCTGAGAAGGTAGAAAGCTATTTAAATACTTTAAGGGGTGTTGTTAAAAAGACTGAGAAAGATTTAAAGCAAAAAGTAATTGAAGCTGACTTAAGTCTACAGGACCCTGATCAAATAGTTAGCAACGTTCAGAAAGAATTAGTAAAACTAAACATCAAACTTAATGAGCTAAGGAAACGCTTTGGTGATTTAGATGCTATTAAAAAGATACCTAAAGAACAGACAGAGTTAGACCCTGAGATTGTTGAGGTAAAGAGACAGATAGAGTTTTATAAAAGAGCAGAGAATACTGCTTTGCGTATACAAGCTAAATACAGACAGAGAGCTAAGTTATTAGAAAAACAAACAGCACCACTTGGAGAACAACGAGCATTCGTAGAACCAAAACCTGAAGGTCCTGTAATAGCTAAAAGTAAAGAAGAAGCTAAATTAGATGAGGATATAGCTTTCCTTAGAAAGAACTTAAGAGATACGGTAAGGGAAATAGACCAAGCACAAAAAGACTTAGACCCTGTTGAGCAAGCTAGAAGATTAGAGAGACAGTACCAAGCTGAAGAAGTTAAACTTAATAAACAGTTGGATGACTATCGTGCTAAGTTTCTAGCTATGAATGAGTTGGAGTTTCAAGCTACAGGTAAAAGAAAGAAAATAGAAGACGATCCAACTTTTAAAGATAAGAAGCTTAAAATAAAATATTATCAAAAGGTTCTAAATGAAATACCTAAGTTAATAAAGAAACGACAAGAGATAGCGAGACTTGCTGATATAAAAGGCAGGGCTGTTATGGGGGAGATTAGAGCAGAGATAGAACCTAAACCCAAAGGACCAAGAGTAGAAACTGCTTTAAACAAACTACAAAAAGAAGAAGCAGCTATTAAAGCTGACATGCGTAAAACTATTAGAGAAATAGAGAAAGCAAACGAAGCTATCATAAAACAAGAGATAGACTCTGATATAATAAATTACTTAGCTCAACACGATGAAGTTGTATCTAATAATTCTAATGTAGGTAGATTGAAAAGATTTCTCGATTGGCACTTACGGGTAAGGAAATCAGCTTTCTTATTTCAACCTGGATCGGTGTTATCTGGTGTTCCGAGTGCTACATGGGAATGGACAAAAGCTGTAACATTCGCTCCTCTTACTAAATTGTTTTATGAGAGTATTCGTAATAAAAGTTTAACAGTCGGTAAACAATTAGCTAAGTACGATTATGTAGCCGCCATGAAAGCTTGGTCGGATTTTAATGAATTGAAAAGAGCAGTTACTAAAACTTATAAAGACGGTCGTAGTGCTACAGACAGCAAAGGTAGTCGCATGAGTTCTACCAATTATGACAGAACAGTAAAGCACTTAATGCAATCAGCTAGGGTTAAGTTAAAGAAACAGCAAGCAGCTCGACGCACCTTAGATGAAACATTCACCCGTATACTTGACGGAGACTTAGTAGCATTAGGACATTTAATTGAAAGGTCTTGGGGTACAGCTGGTAGAGCTTTAGGTGCAGCAGATGAGTTATTTAGAAGACCATATAACATGCAGAAACTGTGGTCTGAGTCATTAAAGGAAGCTTACTTTGAAGTTAGAGAAAAAGGTATAGAGGATGTTAAGTTACAAGAGAAAGCTATAGAGGCTAGGGCTAAACAGATTTTTGAAAGTAAAACAACAATGGATGACGGTATCCGTGTGTTGACTGAAGAATCTAAGTTACGTGAAGAAATTATACGAGCAGATGATGCTTTCTTCTATGCAGCAGATACAAATAAAATAGAAGAGATACACACAAGTTTTGTTAATAAGGCACTTGAATATGTTGAAAAATTTATAGGCATTCACCCAGCTGTTAGTTATATTATAAAAAACAGAGCACCATTTATACCGATGGCTTTGAGAGGAGTGTACCGTGGTGGTAAAGTATTAGCTTATAGTTATAGCTTAGGATTGGCTGGCGTTGCTAGAGCTACAGTGGTAAACCCTTATGCATCTAAAATACGTAAATACGAAGCAGCTATAAAACAAGCCAGGTCTCTGTTAACGGATAAAGCCAACGTATTAGATGATAAATTAAAAGAAAGATACCTTAAAAACATAGAGGAAAACCAAAGAAAGATACAAGATGCTAAAGTAAGACAACACATATACGCTCAAGAAGAAATTGCTACTTCTATGATTGGTGTGGCTACATTAGCTGCAAGTGCTATAGCTGCTTGGAATGGTACTATGACTGGCTCCTTGATATGGTTAGATAAAGAACAAAGGGAGCGATTAGGTTGGCTTAAAGGAAAAGACCCTTACAGCTTGGGCGGGCTTGATTATAAATACTGGGAACCAATAAAGCATGTTATGGCTACTGTGGCTGATTTGACAGTATGGGGTAAAATAAAGTTTTTTGAAGCTAGAACCGGAGAAAAAATTCTAAGAGATGATCAGGACTGGATGAATGTGCTTTGGAAGTCTGCAGGACAAATTCAAAAAGATTCACCTTTGAACTTAGGTTTATCCGATACTTTTGATTACTTTATAAGAAAGCCTGAAGAAAGAGAAAGAGTAGGTGCTAGAGTGTTAGCTGAACAGATACCAGTACCCGCTATAGTTAAAAAAGCTACAAGAAGATTAAGTACCGGAGGTAAGATTGTAGACTTAAGAGGTGGAGACTTTACGGATAAGGCTGCGTATTATATAGCAGGTTACGGGGGCGTGAATTATGAACGAGACGCTTTCGGGTTAGAGAAAATTTCTACTAGTAACTGGGGTTCTGATATGCTCAGGATTTGGCAAAAGGATAATAAAGCACACGAAGAAATACCAAAAAAAGTTCAAGATGTTTTCTTATCTGATAATCGAAAGTATAAACAATTAAAATCTGAGTTACCTAAAACTATATTTGAAGATGAGATAGTAATGTCTGAATATACTGATGATAATGGTAGCCACTTTGAGAACGAGTACGGTAGACAACTACAAAAGACTTTTAAAATTAACGGTAAGACTTTACTGGATGAGTTTATTTATAGAATCTATGAAGACGATAACTGGGCTAGAAAGTATGAAAAAGAAGAGGTAGACTTAAACGATCCTACTGAAATACCTAAAAACTTAGGACTGAAATTTCTATCCGAAAAACAAAATAAATACTTTGATAGATTAGAAAAACATCTATTGAAAGACACAGGTTTACTGAAGAGATTTAAGAATGAAGAGGGGGTATCCCTTTACGACACAGTACAACGACTTAAGAAACTTGATAAACGAACAGTAAAAAAATCTAAGGAACCAACACCATTATCAGAGATCATGGGCTTTTAAGGACTTGCTCTTCTCTCTCAATAATTAATAATATATATCATCATGGCTATCACTTACGTAGACTATACAGCGACAGCATCTCAAACAGACTTTGTTTTTAACTTTCCGTACTTAGAAGACGAACACGTAACAGTCGAGATTGATGGTGTTTTAAAAGCATTAGGACCAACCGCAGATTACACCATTGAAACTTCTCCTACGAAAAAGATTGTACTTACTTCGGGAGCAACCGCTGGACAGAACGTCCGAGTACGCAGAAAGAGTCAACCCGACACGAACCTTGTAGACTTTGTAAATGGTTCTGTATTGACGGAATCTGAGTTAGACAGAGCGTACCTACACAATCGTTACTTAGCTGAAGAGATTGGTGAGTTAAACGATGCGTCGTTACAGCGAGTACCCGGCAGTGATAACTGGGATGCTCAAGGTAATCGTATTACAAATGTAGGTGATCCTGTTAATTCTCAAGACGCTACAACAAAGAACTATGTGGACGGTACTGTATCTTCTATTGCTTTAGGAGTAGGATTGATTCCTGACTTCAATAAGTTCACAGGAACAGGTTCAGAAACTAGCTTTAATCTTTCATTCACTACAAACGGTATATCTTCTTCTGCTATACTTGTAACCATTGACGGTTCCGTACAGGACCCAAATGACTACACGATAGTTGGTGGAGTTTCAGCTGGAGCGGATGAAATACAATTTACTACACCTCCTGCACTCAACTCAGAGATACTTGTTATCGAACGTGGGTATAAAACTAAAAGAGAAATACCTGATGATTACGATTGGGGAAGTGTAGTAGGAGACGCAGTAACAGCGTCTTACACATACGGTAAAATTGTTTAACACTTATATATATATAAAATAAAATGGCCATATCAGTACAAATTAGAAGAGGCACATCCTCGCAAAACACTTCCTTTACTGGAGCAGTTGGTGAAGTTGTTTACACCACAGATACTAAAGATTTATATGTTCACGACGGAACGACACAAGGCGGGAAACTCGTCGGCGGAGGGGCTGCAAGTATAGCTGACGGCTCGTTGACTGTTGCTAAAATGTCGTGGCTCGGAACCGTTGACGAAGCTCAAAATACTACTACTAGTATACTATCCAAACAATCGGACGGTGATTACGATAGCGTCACTCCAAGCGGTGATGTTTTAATGTCACAAGCAGGTTTATTTACTATAGGAACGGATGCTGTTACTACAGGAAAGATAGACGACGATGCAGTCACAGCTGCAAAACTAGGAGCAGACACCGGATACCACGTTTCATTAGGGAACGTATTTATAGACTTCGGCTCAATCGTATAATATCATCATGGCAAACATAGAAGTAAAACTTAGAAGAGGAACAGACACCGAGCACAGTAGCTTTACTGGAGCTGAAGGTGAAGTAACAGTAGATACAACAAACGATACGCTTAGAGTACACGACGGTACAACTGCTGGTGGTGTTCGTTTAGCAAAGCTCAGTGAAGCAGGTTTATCTGCTATAGCAAACCTTAGTGCACTTGGTAATGTAAGCGGTGCTAGTGCTGTCCCTGTAGCTATTGATATAAAAGACGAGGATGCGATGACATCTAACTCTGCCACTGCACTTGCTACACAGCAAAGCATTAAGGCGTATGTGGATAGTAATGCAGGTATACCAACTGGAACCGTTTCTGCTTTTGCTGGTAGTGCTGCTCCTACTGGTTATTTACTGTGTGATGGTAGTCCTGTTAATCGTACAACATACGCTGCTTTAGCTGGTGTATTAGAAGACCTATCAGCACCGGGAACTTATATATATGGCGACGGTGATGGTTCTACTACCTTCAATCTGCCTGACCTTCGTGGACGAGTAGTTGCTGGTTTAGGTGAAAGTTTATTAGGTGCTACTCCTGATACGCTTGGTGAAGATAATGGTTTGATTGCTAATACGAAAGAACACACCCTTACCGAAGCAGAGATGCCTAGTCACACGCATACAGCTACATTTCAAGCCGTTTCAGGAGGTGCTGGTTTTCCAGGTTTTGATGGTAGTGGGGATAAATATGTTTCAGCTAACACAACTGCTACAGGCGGTAACCAACCCCACAACAATGTCCAGCCCACCATCATTTTAAATTACATCATTAAAACATAAGCGATGATCGACTCCCTCTCTGGCTTTCTTAACACCATCCTTGTCGTCGCTCTTGGCGTGATAGGGTGGATTATCAAACGTTTAATTGAACGCTTAGACCTTGGTGATAAACGACTTACAAAGATAGAAGTAGAGTTAGCAGCACAACGAGAAAGAGACGCTGCTGTTGAAAGTAGAATAGGTAAAGTTGAAACTGCAATCAATGAGATGCACAACAAAATTGACCGCATGATGGAGATATTAATTAAGAAATGAGTCTATATAAAAACATTAATAAACGTAAGAGCTTAGGCATTAGCCGTAGCAAGAAGAAATCTACGATAGCACCTAAAGCGTACGCTAATATGAAGCGTGGGTTTAAGAAGCCCTAACAATTAGTGGCTAGACCGTACAGAAAACCTCGTGTTGTTAGACCAAGTCCATTAATAGCTCAATACAATACACTTGGTGCGGTTGCTGTGGGAAGTGCGAAGGAAGCGGTAACTACAGCAACGGCTGCTAAAGTAGTGACAGATTCAATTACATCTGACCCTGACATCATAGGTGTTAGTGGCGGTAACGCTGCATTAAGTGACCCACAGATTGACGGTTTAGGAGCAACTGCTAGTGATAACTTAGATGTTTACAAAGGAGGAGGAGCATAACAAATGGCTACATTTAGTAAAAGAATACAACTTAGAAACGATTCCGCCAGTAACTGGGCATCAGCCAACCCTGTTCTTTTAGAGGGGGAAGTAGGAATCGAGATCGACTCTGCTCGCAACAGAATTAAGATAGGTGACGGGACGACCGCTTGGAACGATTTGCCTTACTTCTTAGACGCTCGTGAAGAAGAGGTTGGAGATTACGATGATTTCTTGACTGCTTTAACTACTCCGTAATTACAGTAATAACATCGAAACATGAGTAGTTTACTTACACAGTTAGGCCAGAAGGTTAAAGCGAAGCTTGATAACAAGTTTGATAAGTCCGGAGGCTTGATTAGTGGTTCGGTAAATATATCACAATCTCTGCAAATTGGATCATATCTAACATCTAGTTTACCGGAACCAGGAACGTCAGGACGTTTAATATACGTTACTGATGGTGACGGCAGTGGTGGTCCTTGTATAGCCGTTGACGATGGGGATGAGTGGAAAATAGTAGAGCTAGGTGGTGCGGTTCCTACTGCTACTCATATACTTGCGGAAGACGGAGACAGTTTAACTACTGAGGCTGGAGCTATTTTAATAACCGAGGCTACTTGACAGTTATAACCTGAGCTTATACTCTTTATTCACATTCATTAACCTCAAAAGAAAGTATATATATTATGTCTAGTTTGCTTACCCAGTTGGGTCAAAAAACAAAAATAGAGCTTGATAAGAAGCTTGCCCTCGCAGGTGGAACCATGACTGGGGCTTTGACCCTAAGTGGTGCTCCAACTGCTTCCCTTCACGCCGCCACCAAAGCATACGTTGATTCAGTATCTTCGACTGCTTCTGGTCTTCAGACTGAACTTGACGCTACTCAAGCTGGTGCAGGTCTAGGTGCTAACGGTGCTTACACAGCTAATGGTTCTGCCAACTACATCAGTTCGGTAACAACTCTTCAAGCTGCTGATAACGCCCTTGACGCTCAGATCAAAACAAATGCTGACGCGATTGCTTCTAACGACTCTGATATTTCTACCTTACAATCTAACGTAAGCTCGAATGACTCGGATATCGCTACTCTTCAGACTAACGTTAGCTCCAACGACAGTGACATCAGCTCACTTCAATCTGACGTTTCAACTGCTCAGTCTGACATCACCACCCTTCAATCGAACGTAAGCTCGAACGACAGCGACATCGCTACTCTTCAGTCTAACGTTTCGTCGAATGATAATGACATCAGCACCTTGCAAAGCAACGTTTCCAGTAACGATACTGACATCTCTGCTCTGCAAACTAAAGCTGGTTCCCTCGCTTCTGACGGTAACTCTGCTTCATTCAGTGGTGACATCTCAGCTGCTAACGCTGTATTCTCCGGCAACTTAACAGTACAAGGAACAACTACTTCCGTACAGACCACCAACATCGATGTTTCTGACTCGTTGATGAATCTGTCTAAAGGTGCTGCTTCTGGTGCTAACGCTTCTAATGACGGTGGTTTCATCGTTGAGCGTGGTTCTTCCGAAAGCAATGTTGCATTCATCTGGGACGAAGGAGACGACAAGTTCAAGGTTCTCTCAACCTCCGCAACTGCTGCTTCTTCCGACATCTCCGGAACTGACGGTTCGGCTGCTCTTGCTGATCTTGATGCTAACCTCTACCACAACGGTACAGAGTTAGGAACAGTCGCTGAGTTTGAATCTGCTTTAAGCTAAATTTTAACTCATCATCCATTAAAGGGGCGGTTCTTAGGAGCCGCCTCT
>Ga0206130_10005660_pt1 | contig 14698 bp, 10 predicted proteins | sample Helgoland_Spring_9_FD_148637 | JGI IMG/M metagenome (GOLD analysis project Ga0206130, IMG submission 148637) | Pelagic subsurface seawater microbial communities from Kabeltonne, Helgoland, North Sea - Helgoland_Spring_Bloom_20160512_1 | ecosystem: Environmental > Aquatic > Marine > Epipelagic ... | reverse complement strand
GGCAAGTGAACGACAAACGTATTGAATGTTTATGGCTACGCGAAGGGCTTAAAGAGCGAATGAAGCAAACCAAGAAAGAGCGGCTCTGGCTGAATCCCTCTTGGAATATCGCTGCGCATCGTCATCGGCCATTCCAATTCCCGGATCGATGAACTGTTGCCATGGGAATTCCAAAAACTGGCAACCTAAACGGTGCCGGAACATCGCTTACTGATCACCAATCGCAACTATCGTGCTCATGATTGCGTCCGACGCCAAGAAAGCAATCGAAGTTGGAGGCCCAAATTAAACGCCAAAATATAACATTTATGTTATGGTATGCATTGCGAAAGAGGTCATATCTGTGGTGCGTCTTTTCTCCTATGATCAGTTTTGTTCGGTGAATATCAGCGGTCGCTATCCCAATTGAAGTGATGGCCTGCAGCAACAATCAGGTTCCGGCAAGTCGTTGGAAGCAAGTTAGAACTTGGCGGGTATTTAAGTTCCGAACGGTGTTGGATTGGCAACTAGCCCGCCTTCATTTGATAAAATGAATACTGGCTCCGATAGCCACTTCCAAAAAATAACTGAGCTCTTTGTTCACAGATTGGAGATTCGAGATGAACTTTACACACAATAGACTAACGAAAGAGTTTCTCAAATTCGGCCTAGTTGCGGTTTTTTTGCTCATGGGTGCCGCCGCCAGCAAAGCTGAACGGGTAGCAATAGGAGAGTTCAAGTACGCAAATTATCAGGCCATCATGCATCTCATTAAAGCGCTAGTCGAAGACAGACTCGGCGGCGAGGTGGAGATAGTCCCTGCCAACAATGCGTTGATGTATGCAGGCATGGATCGTGGCAAGGGAGAGATTGATGTTCATGCCGATGTTTGGATTCCGAACCAACGCGACTTCATGGAAAAATACGTCATAAAAAATGAAACAGTCGTCTATAGCAAAAATACCTATGAAGCTAGGACCGGCTTTTGCGTGCCTAAATATTTCGCGGAAGAACACAATGTCCAATCCGTTTTTGATCTAGCCAGACCAGAAATCGCAGCGATGCTGGACTCAGACGGTAATGGGAAAGGCGAAATTTATATCGGTCTGCCGGGATCAGCGCAAGTCGCAATAAACCACGTCAAGCTTCGGGACTATGGTCTGCTCGTTTCCAACGATCGCGTCGAAGCCGACTTCGCTGTGAACTATGCCGCGCTTGGCGATGCGGTAAGGAAGCGCAAAGGTTATGCATTCTTCTGTTGGGCACCGGACGGGGTTTGGCAGCAGCATGATCTTGTGCAGCTAGAGGAACCGCCACATGATTCCTCCTGTGTTAAGATGGTGCAACCTAAGGAAGACCCCGACTGGTTGAAAAAATCTAAGATCACCTGCGCAGATGCGACCAAACAGGTTCAGATCGCGTATTCCAAAAGCCTGGAAAAGCGCTCTCCGACGATCACATCGCTACTCGCTAATATTGCGCTAGATACGGAACTGGTGAGCAGTTGGGCTTTTGAGATTGGTTCGAAGAAGCGCGAGCCGGCGGAAGTGATGAAAGAATGGATCAAGAACAACCCAGAACGGGTGGATAGCTGGTTCGGGCTTTAATCGTCTCGGTCACAATAAGTGCAAGCTGTGCTGGGTTGTGTTCCCTCGCGATCTAGCATTGGCTTTGCCGGGTCGATTTGCCCGCCGATTTCCAAAATGGCTTTAGGTCTTCAGGCCCTGGCTAACGATGCGACCGCTAGGAACAATTAACAAATGCGTAAAACTAGTTACGATTTCGTGATCGTCGGAGCCGGCTCTGCAGGATGCGCCCTGGCCGCTCGTCTGAGCGAAAATGAACGTTTTTCAGTTTTGCTCCTCGAAGCGGGCGGCGAGGCAACTGGGAAGTGGATCCGAATTCCCATAGGTATTGGTAAGCTGGTGACCGACCGTTCAATAATATGGCCATTTGAAACAGAGCCCGAACCGGGCATGAACGGCAAGCGGTTGGAATGGGCTCGTGGAAAGTTGCTTGGTGGATCAAGCAGTATTAACGGCATGGCTTTCGTGCGCGGTGATCCAAGCCAATACGACCGTTGGCGAGATGCGGATTGCCCTGGCTGGGGTTATGAGGACGTGTTGCCCGCATTCAAGAGGCTTGAAGACCATCCTGAAGGCGACCCGGAGTATCGTGGTCGCGGTGGACCTATTCGTGTGACTTATGCAGCTCACAAGGACGCTCTGACGACGGCTTTCCTCGATTCCTGCGTGCAGATAGGTATTCCAACTACGGAGGATTACAATGGGCGGAAGTACGAAGGCGTTAGCTACTTTCAGTTTTCCCAACGTAACGGACGTCGTTGCAGCACTGAGGTTGGCTACCTGCGCAACGCACGCAATCGGCCAAATCTAGACGTGGAAACATTTGCGATGGTCGACCGTCTGTTGTTCGAGGACAATCGCACAGGTGTATCCTATTTGAAAGAAGACGCCACCGGCTATCCCGGCCATACGCATCATGTGTTCGCAGCCAAAGAGGTAATCCTGTGTGCCGGCGCGTTAGGTTCACCCGCGATCCTCGAACGCTCTGGTATCGGAGAAACAGCCCTTTTGAAACGACACGGCATATCTCCGATCATACACTTGCCGGGGGTAGGAGAGAATCTGCAAGATCACTTGAATGTGCGCACCAACTACGAGTGTACAAAGCCAATCACAGTCAATGATGCACTCAACAGTTGGCCCTATGGAGTGCGGATGGCACTTCAGTATTTGATCAAACGCCGTGGTTTGATGACAACGCCGACAATCGCTATACAAGCGCTCGTTAAAAGCGAACCGGATCTGTGTGCTCCGGATTTCAGAATCCAGCTTGCTCACATAAGTGGCGCCGGTCGATCCGAGATAAGTCACGGAATGGGCAAGGGTCTTGGTGTAGATAATTTCTCGGGCTTTTCCTTGCACGCTTTTCAACTGCACCCAAAATCGAGGGGCTCCATACACATACGCTCCAAAGATCCAAATGACATGCCGGTCATCCGCGCCAACTATCTCAACCATGCAGATGATCGGAAAGCCGTACTCAAGGGATTCCAATTGCTACGTGAGCTTGCAAATCAACCTGCTTTTCGCGAATTAATTGTACGTGAAGTGCGACCCGGCGGCGCGGTAGTCGGACATGAGGCTCTGCTCGGCTACGCCAAAGAAAGTGGTCAAACCTGCTGGCACTCGGTAAGTACCTGCAAGATGGGAACCGATGAGATGGCGGTTGTCGATACCGAGCTGAAGGTCCACGGCACGCGCAATTTGCGAGTCGCGGATGCGTCGGTGATCCCACATCTAGTATCGTCCAACACGAACGCTCCCTCTATCATGATCGGAGAACGATGCGCCGATTTCATAAAAAACGATCACCAATGACCGGGTTGTGATAGTATCCGCCAGGGCATGAAAGTATTACGACTTGGAGAATGAACCGTGCAGTCTGAATTTGCAATTGAGATCAAGGGCGTCTGGAAGATCTTCGGTGATCGGGCTAAGGAGGCTGTTTCCGATATACGCGATCAAGGCCTATCCAAGCAGCAAGTGCTCGAAGATTATGACTGTGTCATCGGTGTCGCGGACGTCGATCTGAAAATCGAGCACGGCGAGATCTTCTGCGTGATGGGGTTATCGGGGAGCGGGAAGTCAACCTTGGTTCGCCACATCAATCGACTGTTGGAACCGACTGCCGGAGAAATCTGGGTGAACGGTCGGGACATTCTGGCTCTGCGTCCGAGAGAGCTGCGCGAGTTCCGTAACGAACACATCGCGATGGTGTTTCAAAACTTTGCCCTTTTGCCACATCGTTCAATTAAGGACAACGTCGCGATGCCGCTTGAAATAAGGGGCGTTGCCAAGAATCGCCGCATGGAGATCGCAAAGAAAATCCTGGCGACGGTCGATCTGGCGGATTGGGGCAACAAATACGCCCATGAGCTCTCCGGTGGCATGCAGCAGCGTGTCGGCCTGGCACGTGCAATCGCCGTCGACTCGGAAATCCTATTGATGGACGAGCCTTTTAGCGCCCTCGATCCGCTGATCCGCCGTCAACTGCAAGACAAGTTCATGCAGCTCTCGTCGAATATGAACAAGACGACAGTTTTCGTCACGCACGATCTGGACGAAGCGGTTCGCATCGGTGATCGGATCGCCATCATGCGTGACGGACAGATCGTGCAGGTAGGCACGCCCCAAGATATCATAATGAACCCTGGTGATGCCTACATCGCTGAGTTTGTGGCAGGTATTTCGCGCCTGAAAGTTGTGCGTGCCCAAACAATCATGCAACCGCTTGAGGCATACGAGCGGGAATTCGGTCCTCTCGAAGACGACCTTCCGAGCTTTGGTGCGGACGAGAGCCTGAGCGGATTGATTCAATCCGTCGTTGATCGCGACCTCCCCCTCGCCATCGTTGATGACTCGGGGAAGAAAATCGGTGTGATTACCCGTTCGGAACTGCTGAAGACCGTTATAGAAGGAACGGAAACCTCATGAGCAACAATACAGGTTTCGACGTGCAGAGTGCTCAACCAGAGAAGTCGGAAGAGCGAATGGCCTCGATTCAGGCATTTGTCGGGTCGAGCGCCGCTTACTACATTCGACAATTTGACTTCATTGGAAGCAAACCGGGTATCACCTGGACCTTCAACCTGGCTGCGGCGATTCTGGGACCGATCTGGTACGGCATGCGCGGTATTTGGCACTGGGCACTAACCTTCATCTTTCTAGAGGCCTTCGCTAGCGTTCAGGTCGGGCGAGCACTTTGGGGAGACCTGGCTTCGGAGGCGCGCGGGAGGATTGAAACAATTGAGCTCCAACTCGATCTCCGTCGTTCTCAACTCGAGGCTGCAAAGAATAACAATGCCGATAACGTCGATATGTTCAATCGCAACATCGAATCCCTCGACAGGGTGCTCGCCGAAGTTCAGTTAGAGATCCAACAAATCGAGGCCATGCGTATCTGGGTCTTGGTCTTCGGGCTCATAGCGTTGGTGACGGTGAAAATGATTCAAGGCGTTTTGGCTAATCCCATCCTGATGCGGCGCTATTTCGATTGGCTCTCTGAACCCACAATCAGTTCAGGTGTTAGTTTCCCGAGAATGATTCAAAGCGCGCTGTTCGTGATGCTGGTCTACGGAACAAGTATCCTCCATTTCGGAGTACCGGGCGCATTGCCCGTCCTGAGCGAATTTCCGACCGATCCCCAGATCCGCTTGACTGCAATCGCTTGGATTGAGGAGTTTTTCGACTTCATTGTACTCGCCGGGGAGGACGTGTTCGACGTTATCACATACGGCATTCGATCAATCCTGGATGGGCTGGAAATCCTTTTCGTGAAGACACCCTGGATCGTGGTGATCGCGTTTGTCGTTGCCCTGACTGGTCTGTCGTCGGGGCTTCGCGCTGCGATCTACACAGGCGCGTTTCTCGCCTATATGGGACTGATTGGTTTGTGGGTCGTTTCGATGCAGACCTTGGCCCTGCTGGGAACCGCCGCCTGCATCAGCATCGGTTTGGGCGTTCCGCTCGGTATTTTTTGTGCCCGACGCCCGCGTGTCTACTCGATTATCAAGCCAATTTTGGATCTCCAGCAGACGATGCCGACATTCGTATACATGATTCCGGTCATCGCGTTCTTCGGGATCGGCAAGCCAGCCGCGGTTGTGACCTGTATGATATTCGGAGGTCCGCCCGTCATCAGGTTCACCGTGCTTGGCCTACGCGGTGTGCCAGATTCCATCCGGGAAGCCGCGATCGCCTATGGCGCGTCCGACTGGTATCTGCTCACCCGGGTGGACCTGCCGCTGGCTGCGCCGTCAATTCGGGCCGGTATAAACCAGACGATATTGCTAAGTCTCGTGACCGTTGTTGTCGCCTCGCTCATAGGCGCGAAGGGCCTCGGCGAGGACGTGCTCTCGGCCCTGCAGTACGCGTCTGTGGGCCGGGGCATTCTCGCTGGCTTCGCCATTCTGTTCCTCGCGTTGATCATGGATCAGATAATTTTGGGCAAGAAGAGAACCGTATGACGGCAATATTCAGAGCCAGGATCCGTTGGTGCCGCCAAAAATTTGGTGGGCCGTGGAAAGCAATATCGCAAGTATTCGATCAACCAAGAGGCGCAAGACGCTTCATCGATGCAATAGAAGGAGAACACAAGTGAACACACCTAGCGCACCCTTGGCTGGTAAGGTCTCTGGCGGACATAAGTTGGTACAAGCATTGAAAGATAAAGGCGTCGAGAGAATCTTTTCCCTTTGTGGAGGGTTCCTCAATCCGATTTTGATCGCTTGCCGTGAACACGGCATCGACGTCGTCGCGACGCGCAACGAGATGGAGGCCGGTTTCATGGCTAACGCCACAGCGCGCCTAACCCGGGAGGTGTCGGTTTGCCTTGCCGAGCCGAGTGGGTTCACCAGTTACATCTCTGCGGTAGCCGATGCCCATTTTGCCGGCGACCCTGTCATCTTCATCGGTGTGTCGTCCAACTCGCACAACTTCAACAACAACGGCCTCAAGGAACTGCCTCAGGCGGAGATTGTAAAATCTATGACCAAGTACGCCGTTGAGGTGAACGAGCCAGAACGGATCGGTTGGTTCCTGGATAAGGCCTACGACATCGCCACCAACCATCCGACGGGCCCTGTTCAACTCAGCATACCCACCAACTTTGTTTTTACTGGAAAGGTCGAGTCCGAGCCTCAAGAAGGTTCGCGTGCATTTGATCGACGCCGCAGGAAAACACATCGGCCACATCCGGATCCGTTGGATATTGAGGAGATCGAAAGCATTCTAAGTTCCGCAAAAAAGCCGGCCATCCTTGCGGGTGGCGGTGTCTGGTACAGTAAGGCTGAAAAGGACCTTGAGGCGTTTGCGACAAAATACGAAATCCCGATGTTCACTCCGTTTACGCATCTCAAGTCGATCGACATGTCCCATCCACTTTACATGGGCCTGTTCGACTATCATCAGAATCCTTGCTCTCGGGTGGTCAGTGCCGAGGCAGATGTCATTCTAATGCTGGGCGGCAGGCTTGATTTCGGGGTGAATTACGGTGAGGCTCCGCTGATTGGAAAGGACGCCAAGCTTATTTGCGTCAACGCCACTGCGCGGGAGCTCAGCGACAACGCACTCGCGGATGTGCGCGTCTGCTCTGATATCAAGGCTTTGGTACAAAATCTAAATACCAGTACGCGCATCACTCCTGCTAAATCCGACTGGGCGGACCGCATACGCCAGTCGCGGCGCGACAGTCTGGAGCCCTACATGCAATACCTTCAAGCCGACTCGCAGCCCGTGCACCCACTGCGACTTTGCTACGACGTGTTGATGTCCCTAGGGGAAGACGACATCCTGGTTGTCGATGGTGGCGACATCTCCTGCTGGTGCGAGACCGCCTTCAACGCTTGGGCATTCGAAAATCGTAAGATCGGTGGGGTGATCGCGAATGGTCCTTGGGAGCAGATGGGAACTGGGCCAGCCTACGCCACGGCTGTCAAGATGGCCAAGCCAGATTCGAAAGTTGTCCTGATCACGGGAGACGGTGCGCTTGGTCTCTCACCTGGCCTGACGCCGATGGAAACGGCCATCGACCGTGAAGTCCCGGTCACGATCGTTGTCGCAAACAATGCGCAATGGGGTATGATTCAGGAGCAGCAGAAGGCGATGTGGGGAGAGACCTATGCAACCTCCTTGCGCGATGTCGACTACCATACGATATTCGCAGGCGCCGGGGCACATTCCCAGTTGGTTACGGACCCCGGTGAACTCGTTCCGGCCCTCCAGCGCTCATCAGAGAAAAACCAGAGCTTGCCCTCGTTCATCGAGGTAAAAACGGTGTCAGCGCCATCCCCGATCACACAAGGTCTGGTCGAGATGCGCGTGCGCACAGCAATCGAGTGACAATGCTTCGTCAAATAACACTGATGAAGTTCAAGCAGGACGTCACAGCTGAAGAGATTCGTGCCCTGGGTGAAGGATTCAAGAAGCTTGACGGCGTGGTGCCTGGAATAAATCGCTTCGATTTTGGTCCTGACCTGAAACTCGAGAGCACCACACTCGATTACGCATTGGTCATTGACTTTGCCTCTGTCGACGATTGGAAAGCCTATCGTGAACACGCCGATCACATCGCATTTGCAAAGATCGCGCTACCGCTAATCGAGCAGGTTCAACGGGTTCAGTATGTGGTTTAGGGAATTCTCCTGCCGCCTCGGTTGGGCTTCGCCCAAAAAAGATCTGATCTGACAATTTTTTCACTAATTTTAGTCGTCAGGAGTATTCAATGCAAAGTAGAGCAGTTTGTATACACCGGCGAACGAGGAAACGCACAAATGACAAGTAAACCTAGTTTGAAATTTGTACAAATGAACAAAGAAGGCGAAACCGTAAATGTCCGCTACTCATGGCCGGGCAGGCTGACACTCTATTCCAGACAGTTGATGATCGAGCTTAGAGATACAGCCCGTCAAATCGCCGATATGCCGAATGTAAGTGTCGTAATTCTCAGTGCAGATGGCCCGTTTTGCTCAGGAGCCGATTTGAAGGACGAAAACGGGCTCTTCAAGGAAGAGCCGCTTCTGGAACGACGGCATTCAGTTCGGTTAGGTCCGGATATGTGCAAGGTGTGGCAAGATATTGAAGCCTTCACCATCGCTGCAATAGAAGGGCATTGCATTGGGGGCGGTTCGGCCCTTGCAGCTGCAATTGACTATCGAATTATGAGCCAGTCTGCCTACATGAAATTGCCTGAGATTGCTCTGGGCATGAACATGAGCTGGAACACTCTCCCACGTCTTGTGGCACAAATAGGCCCAGCACGTACCAAAAAATATGCAATTTTGTGTGAAAAAATAGCGGCACAGGAAGCTTTGGAATGGGGGCTAGTGGAAGAAATTGTGGAGGATGGTCAAGCAGGTGCCCGGGCTGTTGAAATTGCTCAAAGAGTAGCCGCCATGCCTGCCTTGTCCGTCAAGATGACAAAAGCTACCGTGAATGCCGCTGCCTTTGCTTTGGTTGAGGCGACTAGTCACATGGATCGTGATCAATACCTCCTCACTGAGAGCACCAAAGAGTTTCAAAGCTCTCTAAAGGCGTTCTCCAAATAAGCGTAGATATGGTGCTATCATGTGTGAACGGCTCCTTTTCAACAACGGCAGAAGAGAGTGATGATGATCAAACGGAACCGTTTTCTGGACACCCGCAGCCTTCTGACAAGCACCCATTGGGGCACATACAAGGTCGAAGTTTCGAGCGGCCGTGTGACCGGTCTTGCTAATTTCGAAGAGGATTCCGATCCTTCGCCGATCGGGCATGGCATTATCGATGTTCTTGAAGGGCCAACGCGGATCACGTCACCGATGGTACGCAGAAGTTGGTTGGCAGGAGGACCGGGTACCGCAGGGGAAAAGCGGGGCGTGGAGGAGTTGGTCGAGGTCAGCTGGGATGAGGCGAACCGGCTGGTTGCCGGCGAGTTGAATCGGATTCGGCAAAAGCATGGCAACCGTGCCATCTATGCCGGCTCCTACGGCTGGGCCAGCGCCGGACGGTTTCATCACGCCCAAAGCCAGCTAAAGCGCTTTCTAAATTGTATCGGCGGCTATACAGGATCGAAAAATACCTATTCCTTTGCAGCCGCTGAAGTGCTGATCCCGCATGTGCTTGGCACCTTTCTAGGGCATTTGGATCAGACGACAAGTTGGGAGTCGATTGCTTCTGATTGCGAGCTGTTCGTGGCCTTTGGCGGCGTGCCGTTAAAAAATGGTCAGATCAGCCAGGGCGGGACTGGTTCGCATGTGCAGAAAGGCGGATTGCTAACGGCATATGAGGCCGGGGTGAAGTTCGTCAACATATCGCCGCTCAGAACTGATTTGGCGGATCAGGTGGGCGGTGGTTGGCTGGCAATCCGACCCAACACGGACGTCGCGTTGATGCTCGGATTGATGCATGTGCTGCTGAGCGAGGGTCTGCATGATCAGGCCTTCCTTGATCGCTACACCGCAGGCTTTGATCGCTTTGCCGCATACCTGATGGGCAACAGCGACGGAGTGGCAAAGACGCCTGAATGGGCGGCGAAAGTTTGCGACTTGCCGACGGACACGATCCGTGACCTTGCCCGCCGGATGGCAGCCAGCCGCACGATGATTTCGGTTGCCTGGGCGCTGACCCGGCAGGATCACGGTGAACAGCCCTTTTGGACCGCGATTGCCCTAGCATCAATGCTGGGTCAAATTGGATTATCTGGCACTGGCATCGGTTTTGGATATTCAGCTATGAACAATATCGGGCTAAACCGGCGTCAGATCAATTTTGCCTCATTGCCACAAGGCGACAATCCGGTGAAAGACTTCATTCCGGTCGCGCGCGTGACAGAGATGCTGGAAAACCCGGGCGGGCGGTTCGATTATGACGGCAATTCCTACGAATACCCCGATATCCGGTTGGTATGGTGGGCCGGCGGCAATCCTTTTCACCACCATCAAGATCTGAACCGCCTGCGTCGGGCCTGGGCGAAACCTGAAACGATTATTGTCAGCGAGTGGTGTTGGAATGCGCTGGCGAAACATGCCGATATCTTGCTGCCCTGCACCACGCCGCTGGAACGCAGCGACATCGCTCTGACACCAAAGGATCCCTATCAGGTGGTCATGGACCAGGCGGTCGAGCCCGTGGGACAGTCCCGCAACGACCATGAGATTTTGCGTGGAATCGCCGCCGAGATGGGTGTGGAAGAAACTTTCACCGAGGGGCGCAGCCCTGAGGGCTGGCAGCGTTGGATCTGGGATGTCTCGTGCCAGCAGGCGGCACGTGCGGGGGTCGAGTTCCCCGATTGGGAGACCTTTCAGCGCCAGGGTTGGATCAAGGTACCGAGCCCGGAAGTGCCAACGATCATGATGCAAGCCTTTCGGACCGATCCGATCTCCAATCCTCTCGATACTCCTTCGGGAAAGATCGAGCTATTCTCTGAGACGATCGCCAGTTTCGACTACGACGACTGCCCGGGCCACCCAGTATGGATGGAGCCCATAGAGTGGCTCGGCCGGGCTCAGCCAGACCAACTGCATATGATCTCCAATCAGCCTCGTAACAAGCTGCACAGCCAACTCGATCACGGTTCGATCAGCCTCGCCGACCGACCCAAGGGTGTTGAACCTGTGACAGCGCATCCCGATGATGCTGCCGCGCTAGGGCTAAGCGAAGGGCAAATCGTACGTATCCATAATGACCGAGGAGCTTGTCTGGCCGAACTCAGGATCAGCGATGCAATCCGGCTCGGCGTCATCCAGATCGCTACAGGTGCGTGGCTCGAACCCGAAGGGCACAATTGCCTTCGTGGCAATCCAAATGTGTTGACGCTTGATCAAGGGACTTCCAAGCTCGCCCAGGGGCCAATTGCGCATTCGTGTCTAGTGCGAATCGAACCTGCATAAAAGAAATGACCAGATTGCAAACACTAGAAGCAAACAATTGTACGGTAGCCTTCCCACGTTGCAACCATTTGGCCGCCATGATGCTTCATCATTTCCCGGAATTGATGACGTTGACTTTCGCCTCTTCCAACACCCTCGGTCTTAGTGAACGCTTCGAGCATGTGCGGGATCAGATACCCCAATTTTCTATGCCGTCCTTTGGATAATTGCAAAGGTCGGCAATGGTAATATGTTCCCACGTTGTTGCCTTTGACGGTACAGGGCCAATGTCTTTTATGGGCCATAAATGACGATCAGGTGCATGATTGATTGTTCGGATCGCGACAATCACTCAATGTCGTAAGAGGGCTCAAGCACTAAATCGCTACGCGATAGGGCGCTTTTGGCAGGCGTTGTGCTGAATAGGGATTTGTTTCGCGGATTTTGATGTTGGGTGTCTGCTGTTTGTCGAGGTGATTTTGCCTCGATTGACAGAGGACTTCCCGATGAACATTCAACATACCACGCCAACGACGCCCCTTCGAGCCCGCATGATTGCAGATATGAGCGCGCGCACTCTTGGGCCTGCATCTCAGACCAACCACTTACGCGCCTGCAAGCGTTTTGCCGCTTGGCTGGGGCGCTCCCCGGACACGGCGACGGCTGATGATGTGAAGCATTTTCAGCTTCATCTCATGGAGACTGGCACCAGCATTTGCACGCGCAACCAGACGATGACGGGCGTCAAGTTTCTGTTCAGGGTGACGCTCAGACGGCATGATCTGGTAGCGGAGATTTTCAGCCTCAGGGAACCGGTGAAGGTGCCCCTCGTGTTGAGCAAGAAGGAGATCAAGCGCATCTTGGTAATGGCACCCAGCCTGAAGGCGCGCGTAATGCTGTCGCTTGCGTACGGCTGCGGGATGCGCGCAGGCGAGGTTGTGCGGCTCAAAGTTGGTGACATCGACAGCGCTCAGGAGATCATTCGGATTGTCCAAGCTAAGGGGCGCAAAGACCGCAATGTCATGCTTCCGGCGGACATTCTGGGCCTGTTGCGCGAGTGGTGGATCGAACGCCCGACCGGTCAGGACAAGGATGTGCCAACCCCTGATAGGATCCTTTTTCCTGGCTATCGTGGTAAGCACCTCTCAACCCGCCAGATATCGCGACTGTTCAAAGAAACCGCACGGGATGTTGGGATTACCAAACCGGTCACGCTGCATACATTGCGCCATTCTTTTGCGACCCATCTACTAGAACGCGGAACTGATATTCGCGTAATCCAAGTGCTGTTGGGACATTCCAAACTCACGACAACGGCACGGTACGCCCGCGTAGCAACCGGGATGATTGCAGCGGTAGACAGTCCGCTGGATGACTTGAACCAAAACAAGCGCAAGAAGGGCAAGCCTAGGTCTTCATAGGCTAGCATGTCGGTTCAATCGCTGGAGGTCGCGGATATCTTCCGCGACCATGGCCCTGCTTGGCGGGCGGCAAACAAGGGGCACATCAGCCTGAACCAGATGAAAGTGATGTCAGCCATCGAGCGCTGCAGAACGGCGGCGCTTGGAGGTCATGTCGCGCGGTGCGAGGACTGCGATCATGAGCACATCGCCTACAACTCGTGCCGTAACCGCCACTGTCCAAAATGTCAGGCCGGTGCCGCCAAGGCATGGCTGTCAGCACGCGAGGCCGAACTGCTGCCTGTGCGGTACTTCCATCTGGTCTTCACGTTGCCAAAACAGATTGCCGATATTGCGCATCAAAACAAGCGCGAGATCTACAATCTGCTGATGCGGGCCAGTGCGGACACCGTGATCAAGATCGCCGCCGACCCAAAACACCTCGGCGCGCGCGCCGGTATGATCTCAGTGCTGCATACTTGGGGGTCAGCGATGACGCACCACCCCCATGTACACATGATTGTTCCGGGCGGCGGGCTTTCGGCGGATGGTTCCAAATGGATCGCTTGCCGCAAGAACTTCTTCCTGTCCGTCAGGGTTCTGTCCCGTTTGTATCGCCGTTTCATTCTGGAAGGCCTGACCAAGCTGCACAAAGCAGGCAAGCTGCAATTTTACGGTGACCGTGCAGAGCTTGTTGATCCTGCCGCCTTTGACGATCTCCTCAGACCGCTCCGCAAAATCGACTGGGTCGTCTATGCAAAAGAACCCTTCGCGGGACCCAAGGCCGTGCTGGCGTACCTGTCGCGCTACACCCATAGGATTGCCATTTCCAATAGCCGGTTGATCCGAGCTGATGCCGATCACGTAACCTTTCGCGTCAAAGATTACCGCATCAGCGGCCCCAAGCGACAGACCACCATGACGCTGTCGACACCAGAATTCATCCGCCGCTTCCTGATCCACGTCCTGCCGCGAGGCCAGCACCGCATCCGTCATTATGGCTTCTTCGGAAACGGCAACCGTGCGGCCAATATCGCCAAAATCAGAGAAATGCTCAGGGCCACAGCACCGGAACCAGATCATGCTGAGATCACAGACGACCAATCCCGTATCCTCGCAATACCGTGCCCGTGCTGCGGTGGGCGATTGGTCCTCATCGACGCGTTCGATCCACAACAGCAACCCCGAGCACCGCCAACCACGACAAGGGCTGCCGCATGAAAATCATATGCCGCAAATTGCCGATTGTCCTAACAGCCTCACGTCACATCGACGCGTGGCCCAGCAGACCTGCGCAAATCAATCAAACCGTAGCGCAAAAGGTACTAAAATATACGGAAAGTACCGCATCTCGTCTGCAAAGCCACAAAACTTACGGTCACTCCCCTGCACCATGGACCTGCGAAAGGATGCTTCCCAACAAACTCGAAGCATCAGATGCCATCAAATCCCCATAGACTTGACTGACCGCCTTAAAACTAACCCCGCGATTTCCCGCCTGAGTGCTTCTCCGACGCCGGGAAACGCATCGCGTCAATCAAACGCTGCGCAAGGCGTCCGAGAAACCTACATCAAAACCGACCTTAGATTTTTCAGAGTTATGCCCAAAAGTTGGTGACGGTGAGATTAGGCGGCGTTTTGAAGTTGCTTGATCCCGTCCTTGAACTCAACCCCTTGAATGACTTCTGGCAGTCGATTTGTGCCGCTGAGCTTCCGCCATTTCTTCTTGGCTGACATCATCAGCTTAAAGACCATAGCGAGGGCGGTTTTGCGGCTGAGGCACCCCTTTGTCTTTCGGGTTCGGTTGCGTACGGTGGCGAAGACGCTTTCGATCGGGTTTGTCGTTCGGATGTGTTTCCAATGTTCGGCTGGGAAGTCGTAGAAGGTC
>Ga0206130_10005659_pt1 | contig 14702 bp, 16 predicted proteins | sample Helgoland_Spring_9_FD_148637 | JGI IMG/M metagenome (GOLD analysis project Ga0206130, IMG submission 148637) | Pelagic subsurface seawater microbial communities from Kabeltonne, Helgoland, North Sea - Helgoland_Spring_Bloom_20160512_1 | ecosystem: Environmental > Aquatic > Marine > Epipelagic ... | reverse complement strand
AACCGTTGTTATGTGCTGTCCAAAATGTCCGGGATCGGAAGTTCGAGCGGAATATGTTCGTGGATTTGGTGTTCCCACCTTAATTGCGGTCCACCGCGAAAATGACCCCAACGGCGATGGTTTGGAAATTGCCAAGGCTTTGGCCTCCGGAACCGGCGGTGATCGTGCCGGCGTATTAGAGTCATCTCCCATTGCAGAAGTAAAATCTGATCTGATGGGCGAGCAGACTATTCTGTGCGGAATGCTACAAACCGGATCAATTTTGTGTTTCGACAAGATGGTTGAGCAAGGCATTGAACCTACTTACGCTTCTAAATTAATTCAGTATGGATGGGAGACTATCACTGAAGGTTTGAAGATGGGGGGTATTACCAACATGATGGATCGCCTTAGTAATCCCGCCAAAATCAAAGCCTTTGATTTGGCCGAAGAACTCAAGGATATTATGCGGCCACTGTACGAAAAGCATCAGGATGACATTATTGCCGGCGAGTTTTCTAAAACAATGATGGTCGACTGGGCTAACGACGATGCCAATCTGCTAGGTTGGAGAGCGGCCACCGCCGAGACAGCCTTCGAAAAGTCTGCCAATACTAGTCAGGAAATCAGCGAGCAGGAATATTATGATCACGGCATCCTAATGATTGCCATGGTCAAAGCCGGCGTTGAGCTAGCGTTTGAAACCATGGTTGCTGCCGGTATTATTGACGAGTCGGCGTATTATGAGTCACTGCATGAAACACCATTAATCGCCAATACTATCGCACGGAAAAAACTCTATGAAATGAATGTTGTTATTTCTGACACCGCCGAATACGGATGCTATCTTTTTGACCATGCTTGTAAACCGTTACTCCAAGATTTTATGAAAAAAATCAGTACGGATGTTATCGGCAAAGGTTTGAATTTGAAAGACAGTGGTGTCGACAATCAGGAATTGGTAGCGGTTAATGCGGCTATTCGTAATCACCCGGTAGAAGTTGTTGGTACAAAGCTGCGCGGTTATATGACGGCAATGACGAAAATCGTTTAATCGTTCACGTTAAAAAACACAAAAAAGGCGGGTCTGAAATCAGGCCCGCCTTTTTTGCATGTCACTCTTTCAATTATTCATCGGGAGGCAGATACAGCCGCCTGCTCTCTCTCTTTCAAATACAAATACAGATACGTTCCTGCCATCACCGCGACTAGCGAGACAATGACAGAAATCCTAATCATTTTCATTGACATTGTTTCAGCACTCTCAACAATTCATTAGCAAACGCGTCTGGTTAATCAGTAAATGTCCACTTTTCATCAGTGTGCTCGGCGCGCTGATCTTTTTCAAGTTTCAATAAATGAGCCAATAACGAATAGCGCGCAATGGGATGCAGTTTGGCATCAACGTCGTCGTAAACCAAAGGAGTCAAGGAATCCAAAGTCCCTGCTCGCTCTTTCGACAAAACGCTCACTACTTTCGTTTCTCTTCCCAAACGGTGATCAATCAAATACTGAATTTCTTTTTTTGGGGTATCAATAAGGTGGCCATGGGCAGGACCCAATGCATCAATAGGATAGTCCAGTAGCAATCGCAGGGACTCGATATAGTCTTTCATATCACCGTAAGGTGGAATAATAACAACAGTCGAACCCTGCATTATGTGATCACCCGTTAACAGCAATCCATCCTCTTCCACCAGGAAACAGATATGGTTATCCACATGTCCCGGTGTGTGGATCGCACGAATCGTGAACTCAGCACTACTAAGACATTGATTGTGTGAAAAGCTCTCATCAGGAATAAAGCTATCGTCCTGATGGCCATCATTTTCCTTCAGTACATTACCCATCAGCATAGCGCCGGTCTCTTTTGCCAATACTGCCGCTGCAGGCGAGTGGTCCGGGTGGGTATGCGTCACTAGAATCCACGCCAACTTGCCATCGCAAGCAGCAAGAATCGCCTCAATGTGGGACGGTTCTGCCGGACCGGGATCGATCACAGCAATCTGATCACTACCTACCAAATAGGTATTGGTACCCGGACCCGTCATCATGCCAGGGTTCGGCGCAGTTATCCGTCTCACGTTTTTGGTAAGCTGAACTACTTTTCCAGCAACAATTTCAACCATATTTCCCCCACTGAATTACTTCACTGATTAATATTTTTACGCTACACAACCATATTTTCAATAGGGACCAATGGGCTAACATCCGCTTCGTAGTCCACACCGTCAATCTCAAAGCCAAATAACCTTAGGAATTCTTTTTTATAGCCTTCCATATCGCTTATTTCCGACAAATTATCATCGGTAATCTGACCCCACAACGCTTCGACCTTCGATTGTACATCCTCTGCAAGCTCTTTGTAATCGGCCCGCAAGCGCCCCTCTTGATCAAGACGTGGCGCGTCACCATAAAGGCTCTCTCTAAACAATAAGGCCACTTGTTCGATGCAGCCGTCGTGTTTACCCGCAGCTTTCATCACTTTAAACAGCAAGCTTTGATAGAGCGGCATAACCGGAATAGCTGCACTCGCCTGAGTCACCACCGCCTGTAATACTGAGACTCGCGCATCTCCGCCACTGGCAGCTAATTTATCTCTTATTGACAGTACTTTTTTGTCCAGGTCTTTTTTTGCCTGACCGATAGTGCCGTTCCAATAGATATCTCTAGTCACACGTTCGCCAACATAGGTGTAGGCAGTTGTTTTACAGCCCGGTGCCAGCACACCGGCATCGTCCAGCGCATCAATCCACATTTGCCAATCTTCGCCGCCCATTACCGCCACCGTATTATCAATTTCATCCTGATTGGCCGCTTCGATAGAAAATGATTTGAGTATTTCCTTGTCAGTATCAACACCTGTCTGTACTACGTTCTTACCAATTGGTTTTAAGGTCGAGTTATGAATGACACCCGTCTTTGGATGCTGCCGGCGAGGTGACGCAAGACTGTATACAACTAAGTCCACCTGCCCAAGATCCTGCTTGATCACATCAATGGTCTTTTGCTTGATTTCATCTGAAAACGCATCGCCGTTAATGCTCTTTGCATATAAACCATCAGCTTCTGCATAATGATGAAAACCTGCTGAGTTATACCAACCAGCCGTTCCAGTTTTTTTCTCGGTTCCCTCTTTCTCAAAAAACAAACCTAACGTTGCAGCACCACTTCCGAAGGCCGCCGTAATACGGGAAGCTAGTCCATAGCCCGTAGACGCGCCAATGACTAAGACTTTTTTGGGTCCATTCTCAAGTGGCCCCTCAGCCCTGACAACGTCAATTTGCTCTTTAACATGAGCCATACACCCTGAAGGGTGAGTCGTGACACAGAGAAAACCACGTACTCGAGGTTTAATAATCATAGAAGGTCCTTGGCTTGTCCAAATAAACTGGTTATGAATGCACGGCATCTCGACTGCCCGTATCATCCCATTCGGTCGGTATTATAGACGGCTTGCGTGAGTAAACCAGCCCTTTATAATGCTCCCCTCTGACCACCTTCATTAAGTACCCAAGAATACTATGAGCAAGATTAAGCTGGCTTACGCAACCCGCCCCGAATGGACTACCGCCGTTCTTGACGATTTTGATACATTTTTACTGGACCATGCTGCCGCCGAGAAAAAAGCATCAGGAATGGCTGTTTCTATGCTGTCACACTACCCCGATCGAGTAGAGTTGGTAACCGCAATGGCTGATCTTGCCATCGAAGAGATGACTCATTACCGAGAAGTTGTAAAGATCATCCATGACCGCGGTCATATAACCAGCAAAGATGAAAAAGATCACTATGTAAATGCTTTCCGAAAATCCATGCGCAAAGGCAGTGACGAATACTTTCTTGATCGATTGCTCGTTGGCGCCATTATCGAGGCGCGTGGCGCCGAGCGCTTTGGATTAATCGCCGATGCCCTACCTGCAGGGAAGCTAAAGACATTCTATAAAGCCATCACTCGCTCAGAGAAACGTCATCTCGATTCGATGGTAGATCTCGCTCTTCTTTACTTTGATTCAGCGATCGTTGATCTACGTCTGCAAGAACTGATCATTACAGAGGCCGAAATTGTCGCCAAATTACCTTATCGTCCAGCTCTTCACTAGCCGATGTCAGCCCTCGAAAAATACTTGGATCAGTATGCCGAGCCGGAGTCCCTGAAGCTTCATGGTTTTCCAGCAGGATTTTCGCATGGACTGGTAGTCCCGATGTATGATGAAGCACCCTGTGCATTGGACCCATTGATCAAATACATTGATACGATCGATAACTTACTGATTATCGTCGTGATAAACAGGCCCCCGTCAGATACCAACGCAACGTGGGCCGTTGAACTTTTAGCCCATCCGTTTTTACTGAACAACCCTCTGACATGGCAGTCATCGTGCGAAGGTCTGGCGCTCTATTCCTCTGATACAGGTGGTCTATTGATTGTCGATCGCTGCGTAACGGGCGCCCCGATCCCTATCGAGCAAGGCGTAGGACTGGCCAGAAAAATAGGCGCCGATATCCTGTGTAGTCTCATCAATCAGCGCAAGGTAACATCTCCTTGGATTTACAATACTGATGCGGATGCCCTTTTACCCGACGATTACTTTCAACAAACCAACCACTTAAAAAAGATACCGAAAGACAGTCAGCCTCGTGCAGCATTAATCTTTCCATTCCGGCATATCTTTGTCGATGACACACCAAAATTGCCAACCCTGCTTTATGAGTTTTCCTTACATTACTACGTCGCAGGTTTACATTCGGCTGCCTCTCCATACGCTTATCATACTATTGGCAGCACCATTTGCGTTGACTACCTTCACTACGCCAAAGTCAGAGGATTTCCTAAACGATCGGGAGCAGAGGATTTCTATCTGCTTAATAAATTAGCAAAAACAGGGTGTATCGACTCACTGATCAGCCCAACTATTCAATTGCAGGCCCGTGAATCTGTACGCGCTCCTTTTGGCACCGGTAGAGCTGTTATTAACCTCGCAGAGAGTATAGACCCCCTGTCAATGCCTCTTTACAATCCGCAGTGTTTTCATTACCTAAAGTTTTTTATTGAACTAACACATCTACTGACACAAAAACCCGATTCATTATTGGGTGTCGCCAGCGATCTTGCCGTGCGACATGATTACGCAATAGATATCGAACTTATTGCTAGCATTGCCCAGCAATTTCGTCTTCAAGAAGCCATTGATCATTGTTTTAAGCATGGCAAAACACATAAAACACGTCAGCGCCAGATGACGCATTGGTTTGACGGCTTTAGAACGCTGAAATTCATCCATTACCTGCGCGATAACGGCTTACCGTCTATTGATATTCGCTATTGGCTTGAACACAGTGATAAACACAATCCTCCTTACAACGCAGTTTTAGCGATACTGGCAGATCGTATATCCGAAGAAGACAATAACAACAATCTGCTCCCAGGCGATAACTCATTGACGTAGTCATACCGCGGAATCTAAAATCATTAGAAATCTCAAGCAATTGCACTGAACAGACCTCTCTTTCAACAATCAGCGTTAGCAGAAGAGCCCCAATCATGACAGAACTATTGAATTTAGCCGCTTTAAAAGACGCTAGGGTCAATCAACAACCTTATCCCTATTTTGTTGTCGAGCAGTCTCTGATGACCGATAAGGTCGATGCCATCATGCAAGATTTCCCATTGATCAATGAAGGCGGCAGTTTTACGCTGGAAGACACCGCATCAGGACCACAGTTCGATGCATTAATTGACGAGTTGAATGGCACCCTTTTTCGGCAGCAAATATCGGAAAAACTCGATCTGGATCTCAGTATTTTGCCAATGATCGTCACATTACGTGGATATTCTCGTGAAAAGGATGGCCGTATACACACCGATTCCAAATCGAAAATTGCGACTATTTTGATCTACTTCAACGAACAATGGACAGCACAGGGCGGTAAACTGCGAATTCTAAATAGTGACAACATGGAAGATTCTGTTGCTGAGATCGTCCCCAACGCTGGCGCCATGTTAGGGTTTAGAGTGACTGACAACTGCTGGCACGGTCATCCTCCCTTTGAAGGCAGCAGACGGTCGATCCAAATAAATTTTGTCGCCGACGACGCCGCTGTCAAGAAACATCATAATCGTCACGGATTTACTGCTAAGCTCAAGGGTATTAAGAAACTGTTTAGCGGCAGCTGATTACGGTTATACTATCCACTTTAACGAGGGCTCGCTAACCCTCGCTTCATTTACCGAGTACCCTATATTTAATGAGTAAACGCGTTCTTCTCATCAAACTGACATCGATGGGTGACTTAATGCATGCACTGCCGGCATTAACTGATGCCCGCAGAATGGTTCCAAACATCACGTTTGACTGGGTAGTTGATGAAGCATTTTCCGAAGTTCCTAGCTGGCATCCAGCCGTCGAGAACATTATCCCCAGCGCCCACCGACGCTGGAAAAAGAACCTCAAACAGTCTATTTTTGGTGGCCAGCTTAAAGACTTTTACACCAAGCTCAATGCTGAAAATTACGATATCATTCTGGACGCACAGAACAACCTGAAAAGTGCGGTTATTGCTGGACTAAGGCGTGGTCAATGCCATGGGCTGGACAAGTTCAGCATCCGTGAAAAACCTGCCCATTGGGCTTATCGCTATCGTCACCCTGCTGATAAATCTCTGCACGCGATAGCCCGCCAAAGGCAATTATTTGCGCAGGCTATCGGTTATCAAGTACCCCAGTCATCACCCGACTATGGTATCGACCGCAGTCGTTTGCGCTTACCCGATATTGACCTTCCCAATCGCTACTTAGTTTTTGTACACAATGCTAGTTGGACAACAAAACTATGGCCCGACCATCACTGGGATCAACTTATCAAAAAAGCCGGTCAGGCAGGCTATAGCGTGGTGCTGCCCTCTGGTAACGACGAGGAGTTACAACGAGCGCAAAGACTGGCGGCTCATCACAATAATGCCATGGCACTACCTAAACTAACGCTATCGCAGGTTGGTGCAATTTTAGAGAAGTCTGTAGGAGCAGTCTGCTGCGACACTGGGCTATGTCATTTAGCCGGATTATTAGACGTTCCATCGGTTAGCTTTTATGGACCGACAAGCGCCGCTTTAATCGGCGCGACTGGTTTGAACCAACAGCATCTTATTGCCCGCTCCGATACCTTTTCATGCGCCCCCTGCTACAACAGGATTTGTGACTTTGGAAATGACAGCCAGCAGCTATCAGCCTGCATGGCATCTTTTAGCCCAGACACAACGTGGAATCAGTTAGTTTCATTGATGGCCAATCGACCTGCCTGAATAGACAATAGATCCAATAAATCATAAAACTCCTGTGCATCGTCTTTTAGTTTGATCGCCTTACGCAAATGTCTAATTGCCTGCACATAATCACCCTTTTCTTTAGAAACATAGGCTAAGTAAAAATAGAAATAGGGGTTTTTGTGTCGCAGAGATAATGTTTTCGCCAAATAGTTTTGATAGTCGTCTGTACGACCCATCTCTCGATAGAGCACGGCTAAATTATTGATCGCAGCGTAGGATTGAGGATCCAGCTGCAGGGCTAATAAATACACCTTCTCAGCGTCTTCTAATTGATTGTTAGCGCGATAGACTGGCCCCAAATTTGACCAGAACATCGCTTGATCAGACGCTTGATACAGCGACCAGACTAACATCTTGTATGCCTCAGCAATATTATCGTCTGCAATGGCTCTCACTGAGAGATTACTGTAGAAAAGAGCTGCTGCTACGTCGTCGTTTATTAGCCTGGCCTTACCCTTTTTTTGTGTTTGATCATTGACGTCAGGTTGGCTGATGTCGACGATGTATCGTTTACTATTATTCAGTTTGACACTTGCATTAACGTGAATGTCCATAAATACCAAATTGCCATCTCTAGCCCACTGAGGATATTTCTCTATTAACTGATAATCGGCTTCCATACCGTAACGACGTGCCAGCGCAATATAAAGATTGGCAAAGCTAATACAATTTGCACTGCGAAAATCAAACACATCGGTGGCGGTGAAATTGTCGCTGCGTACGTATTCAATATCAAGAAAAGCAGGACTCAGTAATAGACTACGAAGCAGGGTCGCACCCTGTTTTTTATCCACTCCCTTGACCATAAATTTATCAAAATAGTCTGTTATCTCCGAACTCAAGGCGATGGTCGACGCTGGCTTTTGTTGCGCCAACACTTGATTAGCGGTGATTATCTGGCCAGCAAGCTGTAGTGGGGGAATTTGCTGTATCGGAATAGCGGTTGATGGGCGATTTGCGCAGGCTGGCAACACTGCAAACAACACCCAGCATAATAAAAGCTTCAGAAAATCCTCCACGTTGCACTCCTACCTAGGTCTGCAACCTGAGATACCATTGCAGCTGTTCGGGGCTTTTATTATAGACCTTTCAACAGCAAAAGGTTGACTTACGACCAACTAAAGCAACCTAGTCAACGTGCCTTCTAAAACTAACAGTTATATGCCCCAAGGACATTATCAGCGGGGGTTACAACGCATCGTCGCTAATGCTGGCCGGGCAGCGCAATTTGACCATTCTGCTCGACGTTAATCGCAGGAACAAAACGCCCGACATCGAGTTTTATAGTCAGCTGGTAGGTCAGTTGCTGACGTTGTTTTTTGAACAGATCAGTCAATAGACGGATACCACCAAAGACATCTGTCTGGGCGGTTACAACAACATCCGCTTCACCGTAGGCCGCGACTACGGGCAAATCATTACTCGCTCCCGCCAAAATCTGATGCCCTTCGATACTCGCTTTGTAAGCCAGCCCCTGCAGTTCAAGTGCTACATTATTAGGGTTCACGATATGTAATCCAATCTCAAAACGAGGATTGAGTGAATCGCTGGGAAGAATACGAAATGAGGTAATGTTAACGGTGGGATCTTCAAAAGCAGGCCCCATACTGGCACAGGAAGATAACAGCACAACACAACAGGCCACTGAAAACTGCCACACTGCAGACGATACTCCAGTTGAAAACATGACCTTACCTCTTGTCCTGGACAGTAACTAGATTACTTACACTAAACGACAATAAGTAGACTATCACTGCTAAAGATGACCCCGTGTTTTGATCAGCACACTGTCATTAACTTGTTTCTTCCCAAACCAAGTAATAGATTCACGAACCTCAGCTGCCAGTCCCTCGCGGGGCTGCAATATGGCGTCAAACGTATAATTGCCATCAGGCTCAATGCTCATTAAGCCATCCATACCCAACGTTGCATCAAAATCGTCAAACTGAACCCGTACTTGGTTTTCCTGCTGATAGATATGGGCCATGTAGCTTCCCAGAGGCATATCATAGTCCCCTCCTACCCAATCGACATATTCAAAATTAAGAACACCTTCAATGGCATGCAGCGTGTTAGCTGTAAAAATCATGTGATCTATGACGAACGTAATATCGCCCCTGATTAACATCGGAAACCACGGCTCGAGCGCCCCAATCGGCAGCCTACCTTCCAAGGCGGTCATGGTTATCTGACCCTGCATGTCAACTGAGAGGGTTGTACTTAGCGTTTGCATAGGTGCTGAACTGGCTACATTTAACGTCGGCTCCGATCGCAATAATGACAGCGGGCTGAGCTCCCAGCTTACACGACCGAGCGGCACAGATACTCCATCAATCTCCACGATCGAATCAGCGGATTGCCCTTGCCAAATTGTGCCACTGGTTTGCGTTAAAAAAAGACTCGGGGACTCGGGGGGCAGCAAATTCCTTTGCTCTACTTCTGCCAAAATCATTGGAACGAGACTGGCGGGTAGTCTCATTATGACTACCACCGCTGCAATCGCCATAATCCCAAGCAGGATCAAAAACCATTTCATCAACTAGTTTTCCTGACGGAGACGAACAGATACATTGACCAGTCCAATTGCCGAGCCATTAGTCACTGATAGATCCTTGATGACAATACCATTGCCAACTTCCAACTCATGCAACCCGCTAAGAATATTATCAAATACTGCATTCTCAAACCGAACTTGCACCTCACCTGATGATGACGGCTGAAATCGAGTCATAGTGAGTGTATTATTTTTCACCGTTGTATCAATTAGCCGAGTAAGGTTTTGTTTCCCCTCTGTTGCTTCAGACCCCGATTTTTTTTTAAGTGACTGATATTCTTTCGATAATGCTTCGACAACATTGAGACTGCGACTTGCTACCTCATTTTTTTGTTCAAGCCTTTCCACTGCAGCCGACAATGGACGTAGCACCACCACATAGAGTAAGTAAGAAAATACCACAACGATACCGAACAACAGCACAATTTGCTCCTGTCGTTTCAAACTATAGAACCAGTGTTGCATAGTATTGACCTACCTATATTCTGTGAGCAGCCGCATTATTTATCGGTGACATTACTCTTCTCTCAGCCGCGTATACGCAATCGCGCCCGAGTGCTGTTGCCATCGGCATTACTGCCCGTTAACTCAGCCGTCAAACCCAGATTTTCCAAGTTGGCACGTACCGTTTCTACATCGTCAAACCCCGAAGCAAGAATGGTAATCCTAAATTCTGACTGTTTCTCATTATAGTTTAGACTTTGCAGACTAATACCATCGGTCGCTTTCAAAACCGGTCCTATTTGAACCAACATTGACATAAGATTTGAACTTGCTGATCCTTTCAAAGCATTAACCTTACGCCGCAACTGGCGCTCTGGGTCCATCAGAGCACCTTTGGGCACCGCCTGTCGGTATTGCTTTTCGATCGCTGCACGCAGGGCAATATTTCTATCATCTAAAACCACCAATTGCGTGTAACGCACACCCATTTGAATAATGACGACCGCAATCAATAGTACCGCGATGGTACGCCAGCTTTGCCACCATTTCTTCCAAGGTAGCCTCGCTGCAAATTGTCCCTGTAATAGATTAATCGCATTTTTTTGATGATTCGTGTGTCCCTTTGACATCACTTGCCAATAATTCGCTATTTTCCAATCAATAGCACTCTGTAATCGCTCAGGAATAATGCTGAGCACCTCAGACTGCTGCTCTGGCTGGCAATATATCGTCAAATGCTGCGGCAGCTCGTCATTGCTCTCTAAAAGAATTTCTAAGGCCTGACCCGCGATGGTCGGCTGCAGAGAAAACCCCTCATGGTTGCCACTGCGCACTAACCACCGCCTGTCCTCAACGACGATACTCCAGCTACCCGAATCAATGGGAATAGCGTGCAACTCTGATTCGAGCTGATCGGCTTCGATGCCATCACTTTTGAGTTCGAAAATAATACGCTCGAGTATTTTTTTGCTGACGATCGCTAGCGGTACAGTATTAGCCTCGGCTGACCCGAGAGAGAAATGCAGTCCGTCGACATCGTCGACGCTATCGTCCTCTAGGGAATAGGGTATGGTTTGGTGTAAAAGTTTACGCTCATGATTATCAAAAACGACGGTCTTTACGACAACATCTTCCGCTGCAAGCAGCATGACTAAGCGAACGCCGTCGGCGATTTTTTCGCGCAGGTACTCGCCATCTCCTGTAAAGAAGCTTGCGTCGTCACCTGTTGGATCTGGTTGGCTACCGTCAATTTCATACCACTCAAAATTGCCGTTACCGCACTGCCTAGCTAATATTGTAGAGACCACGTTTATTCTCTCGCTTTTACCGGATATAACTCGGTAATAATGACTCATTCACCCATTAATTTCTGTTCTTTTCTACTGGGCAGCCGGCAATTCCACCCCGACTCCTAGCAATCGTCTTGATGGATCCGCCTGACCCTCTGTGCAAAACACTGAAGAGTGTATAAAACCTCTCTAAAAATAAGATTTCGGTCTGCTGTAAAAAATAGTCGCTACCGATACTTAAACTCGTTGTATCTAACGATGCTGACGGGTGCGACCGCACAAAATCTGCTATCTCATCAAAGCCTTCGTTCTGATTAAAAAGATCTGTTTTAGTATTTCCGTCACGATCACTGAGCACCCCATCTGCGTCCGACAGAGATAAGGGCTGCAACACGCCTTTGTCGTTGATAGCCCTCAGTAAATAATAACTTGCGCTATTTATATTCAATGGCACCCCCGCTGGCAAGGCAGTAATGTGAGGTAACAATGCGGCATAGAGATCCGCAGTAACGCCCTTCACCCACCTCAGCTCTGAGACACTTTGCAACTCCCAATTGCCAGCTTTGTAGGGCAGATCCAAGCCACTATAGTAGGTATCTTCTGCACCGCCTAGTCCTCGAACATCGCCGTCAGCATCAATCCAATCAGCCACCGCTAGCGTTAACGCTTCTGCTTGACTCTGGTCAACCGGAGTTGCCAGATCAAGTATCTGAAGTAGACGAATGAATAGTTGCTGATCCGTTGTATATTGCTCTGCACCCTCAGCCGGTGCCGCTAAATTATTTACGTTGAATCTTCCCTGTAAATCGCAAAGCGTTCCACTGATGACGCCACCCGATATCGGGTATTCTATTGTTTGGTTAAAACCTTCACTGCGATGATCTTTGCTGATACTAACTTTGTCGTCATTAAAATCTGCTGATAAAACTTCCCGGGCAATCCCTTCAGCACCACGCATATACGCGTCAGCCTGCTGACTGTGAAGCTGGTTCTCGACTCTTTTAAAGGTCACAAAAAAATCACTCTGCAGTGTGCTAGCCAATAGCACCACCACCGTCACTACTACCAGTGCTAAAATCAAAGCCGCCCCACTTTGACGGCGATAGTAAGAGGAACTAAAGCGACGGTATACTAATGACACGGGCCACCTCACCAAAACCTTCTACATCAAACTGTATTTTAATGGCTGCCGGTAATCGTTGTGGTATATCCCATTCGTCCAGCCATTCTCCACCGAGAGGACTGCGGGAAGCACCACTCGATGCTGAGTCAAGGAAGGTGATTTCAATAGCACGTACGCCTTGCAATAATCGCGTTCGCTGCCGGCCCGCTTCCTCCGAAACACGGTCCAGCACCGACCAACTTTCTCTCCACAGCACATCATCCAATAATTGATATCGAACTCGCTGTAATTCACCGCGGGATAGCTCGCGAGGGTTATCCCAGCCCCTTCGGGTTAAAACCAGTAAATAATCATTAAACGCCCCGCCCACCAGTGCCTCAACACGATCATCATATTCGTCTCGAATGGGCCGCGCCACGGCGTTGCGAATATCACGTTCAAGAACTGTCAACGGCAATTGAATATCCACAATCTGCTGCGCTTGCAGCTGCTGGGATTCGGCAGCAGTGATTGAGGCATTGAGCCCACTATAAGCCAACAGCGCCACAAACGTTGTAATGCCCATAGCCAATAATACTTCGATCAGTGTAAAGCCGGCTAGTGGCTTGTTCGCGGCCATTTCATCGTCCATGAAATTGATCGACCATACCGGTGACCGTGACTATCGGTGACTCATCATCCTCTTTAGCCCTAACCGAGACGTCTAGCTGGAGAAAATTTTTGTTTGCAGTTTTAATTGGGTTTATCGTCCAATGCCAATCCCTATTGGCCATTATTTCACTGCCAGCTCGGGGCTCGCTGATAACCTTATTAGTGTACTGGTTTTCCAAATAGACTAATTCCAACTGATTAAGAGCAACCCAATGAGCAATAGTTTGGTCGCGCAAATAGGCGGTATTATCGATAGTACTGACCATTTGAAATAACAGCGACGACACCGCCATTGCTACAATTAATAAAGCCACCATCACTTCTACTAAAGTGAATCCATTATTCGTGTTTTTCACAGCCCTACTCATAGAGTGCCTGGCTCTCAGCGGTTTGGTCTTCGGCAATTTTAATTCGACCCAGCTCATCTCCAACAATTATTACCCGACTTTCAAGATTGTCTCGATCAAACAAGGTCAGAGAAAACCCACTCATCTCACCATTTGACAGCATCCAGATGGCAGGCTTCACCACCCCCGCTGCAGAATATTGCGCCGCAGCTTTAGCGGTTTCATGGCTATTGCCTGCCACCTCCTTATGCTGCTCAATAATTTTCTGTTTGAATAACACGTCCATCTCTTCGCCGCGGCCTTCGAGTTCTAACTTTAACCCGACTGATGAAGGCAATAGAAAGTCTGCCGGCTGTTTCTTTTCGTTCTCCGGCAGCCACTGCTTGTTGTCGCTGAGCACCAACCAACGATAGCCAAATTGATCCCCGTCATCGCCCGCTTCCCGATAGATATCAACGCCCCACTGCTCACGACTCAATACAGCTTCCTCAGAAATTAACGCCAATCTATTCGCAAAAAGTTTGGCTTCACTCTGCAATTCGAGACTATTCGTGCTCCCGACATTTATACTAGCCATGCTGAAACCGAGACCTATGATCAACAAAACAACTAACAATTCTACTAAGCTGAAGCCAAATGACATTGAGATCCTGTCGTTACGTCGAGAGAAATTACGTCGGCATTTCTCTTCAAACACCGAACTAACACCACTCATCAAGTTCATGATCAAAGTACTTATGCTAGGTAGAGCCCGGTTTCATCCAACTTCCAATATCTGCATTCTGGCCTTCCCCACCTGAAATACCATCTGCACCGAGGCTATATATATCAAACTCCCGATCACTAAATTCTGCTGGACTGAGATACAAATAGGGTCTTTGCCAAGGATCAAAAGGAATCTCATTCAGATAACCGCCTTTTTTCCAGTTATTCGGGATCGGCTCTATCGTAGGTTTCTCCACTAGAGCCTCCAGCCCTTGATCACTGGT
>Ga0206130_10005657_pt1 | contig 14713 bp, 10 predicted proteins | sample Helgoland_Spring_9_FD_148637 | JGI IMG/M metagenome (GOLD analysis project Ga0206130, IMG submission 148637) | Pelagic subsurface seawater microbial communities from Kabeltonne, Helgoland, North Sea - Helgoland_Spring_Bloom_20160512_1 | ecosystem: Environmental > Aquatic > Marine > Epipelagic ... | reverse complement strand
GAAGTCTGGATGGACTCGAAATACCTTATATCCTGTTCCAGAAACCAGCTGCTCAGCCATTCCCTGTAGCATTGAAATATCTGACTTCGGCAAGTCAGTATTGGCATTGTACGGCTGTGTTAACAAGGCCCCCGTATACGTATGAAGCGTCATTGCAGCAACAACATTTGATCGCTCAGATACCGCATCCATCAGCGCCCTCGCTTCAGGCTCAGACAACGAATACACACCACCATCCATTCCAAACATCTCGAAAGGAGCCCAACGAACAGGAAAATTGCGATTCAAATCAACACCGTGTTTTAACGGAGCCTGTATCCATCGAACGCCATCCCACTCCAAAAACTTACCTTCATAAGACACAAAAAAAGCATCCTCAGGCGCATCATCCAACCGACGCTTTCTCAATCCATAAGCAGAAGCATCATCTGACACATACGGTCCCGCAGGATCTTTCCACCGCATCCACAAAACTTTACCATTGTTGTCAATATCACACGGTTCGAAGCCAATCCGACGAACACCCTCTTTGGCATCACGCGTTGTAGATCGTAAAAATGCGTCACCGCGCATCAAACTTTCCAATCCATCTGGAGACACACACGGGACACAATAGATTGTATTTTCTTGAAACCACCGTTGACCACGCTCCTCTTGTGTCCAATCCACCCATTGTTCAATGGTGTGAATCAAGCCCATCATACCAGCCCATTCCGATGCATGGGTCAATGCATCCAACCACAACGCAGGAGTGCTCTCAGGGTTGTGTCCCAATGTCAATATCCAAATACTTCGGCCTTCTTTTGTGGTTCCAATTTCAGATAACGATATCCACTCTGAATGTGTGGCTGCCAATTGTTGACACCAATCTTGTACCTGTTCAAAATTCCAATACGATTCATTGGGATTGCTCATTTCAACTCCATTTTCAAACAATTCTATATTTGCATACTCTTCTACACAACCATCAAAACAACCATCAAAATACCTGTATCACTCCAGGAATGTGCATTTCCACTCCCATCATCCAAATAAGAACGGGTTGTTCAGAATCCAGTTGAGTTCCCACTTCATATCGCAAAGCCACATTGCCAAATCCAGTTCGAATATGAGTGGTGGGAAGTATTTGATGAGCACCTATCTCTGGGTACCATCGATGTGTCACACCAAATCCAAGGTCCATCGAAGAAGTCAATTCTCCAACACCAAAACGAAAGCGTTTTGACAACTTTAGTGCATTGGCAGGTACCCACTGCTCTGAATACTCGGTTGACACCGTTGGTTGAATGATGGAATGAAGCCCAAGCACCCATCGATCACGAGCAATTGCTTCAATGTGTCCCATCAACAAAGGAAGGCCATGTTCATTCAATGGTACCTGATACCCAATTCCAAGAGACAACTGCCCTCCCCACCATGCTTGAGGTTTTCTATCCTCTTGCATTTGGGGAATGTATTCTGCCGGCCCCAAAAAAGACAAATTATCACCCCTCAACTTTCTAGATGCCACCCCGATCACTTCACCCTTTTCATTGAGAACAGGACCACCAGAGTTTCCTGGATTGAGTGCCGCATCAACCTGTGTCAACCGTTCACCAACCGCAGACACTCCTCCCTGAGAGACAGACCATTGTAATGTTCCTTTCAACAACGGTTTACGAGCATACGGAGCCAGTGGATGACCCAATGCCATAATCCAGTCACCTTGTTTGGGAGGAATGGACTGAACAGAAAGTTGACCTATTCGAGTCGCATCTGCAGTACTCCATTCTAACAGTTCTATCAAAGCCAAATCGTGATCGACATCTACTGCAACCGTCTTTGCCTCGAAGACCTTGCCGTCACGAGTTTCCACATGTGTATTGCGACCAGATGCAATACAATGATAGGCCGTTAACACGGTCCCCCGTTCATCGATTACAGCCCCAGAACAAAAAGCGCCATTGTTGGTCAGTAGCACAACAGCATCCAACCATTGTTGAATCAGGACAGATTTATTGGAGTCAGGATGCGCCAGAACAGACGATATAAGAAACAAAAACAACATCATACCAACTGATAACCCAGTCGAAACCTGAATAGGTGTATTTGTCACAAAACTGTGGTGTGTCATGACACACAAAACAGACTAGATTTGTACTGATATTTTGGAGAACACTATATGAGCAATGTTGCCCTTTCTAGAACAGCTATTTTAGACCAATTTCACAGCTACGGATGTACACGCGATCGGTTTCTGATTGGTGGCGAATATGAACGTGCCATCGTACGACCACATGGTACACCTGTGCATTATGCAGAACCATTTGGTATTCGATGGTTTTTGACCCAATTTGCAAAAAGATGGGGCTGGACACCAAAGTTAGAAGGAGACAACATTATTGCTCTCTATAAAGATGGTGCAAGCATTACACTAGAACCCGGTGGACAGTTTGAACTTTCTGGTGCACCACACAAGGATCTTCAATCTTTGGTAGAAGAGTTCTCCCTCAATCGAAAATGTGTGAACCAATTGGCAAAAGAAGCTGGTTTTCGAGTCATCACTTCCGGCTTAACGCCTATTGCATCAATTGAAAGCATTGATTGGATGCCGAAAGGACGGTATGTCATCATGCGCGAATATCTACCGGAACAAGGTGATCTGGCACATTACATGATGAAAGGTACAACCAGTGTGCAATGCAACTACGACTTTGTGGATGAAGCCGATTGTGCACACAAAGTCGCTCTATGCGCTGGAGTAGCACCACTGACGACCGCGCTTTTTGCCAACTCGCCACTGTATTTAAATCGACCGACCAATTATCAAAGTTTCAGAGGACATATTTGGACGCGTACAGATCCTGACAGAACAGGTTTTCCTCCTGGATTGCGAGAAGACTTCTCCTTTGAAAGATGGGTTGACTACTTATTAAATGTACCAATGATGTTCATTCACAAAGGAGACCAATGGATTCATGCAAAAGGACGCTCTTTTTATGAATTCATGACAACTGGAATTGAAGGACACTTCCCAACTTGGGATGACTGGGAACTCCACATGACCAGTACATTTCCAGAAGTCAGAATCAAACGAACCATTGAAGTTCGAGGGGCAGATTGTATCTCTCACGAAATGGCGATTGGCTTTTGTGCGTTGTTCACTGGACTTTTATACGACGATACCGCTCTCTCGAAAGGTGTCGAATTGGCACAGGAACTTGGTCACTATGGAACGCGAGATGAACGTTTTGACATTGCCTGCAAAAATGGATTGAGCGGAATGTTTAAAAATGGAGTTCCAAGTTCTTCTATCTTAAGTCTCACGCGTCGATTGGTGAATATTGGTGCAGAAGGTCTTGCCCGCTATCAGCCACACAACCGTCATCTTCTGATTCCATTGGAAGAACAACTTGAACGTGGTTGTTCACCAGCCATGGATCTCCTGAATGCATGGCAATCCAATCCAACGCCTGAACATGTTATCGACTTCCTTTCCTACTAGACCTTCTGCAGATACGGTCCATCAAGGTCCAATGTGGCTGATGGGTCTTGGTATACCTGTATACTGTTTGATACACACCATCTTACGATGGGCACTAGATTTACGTGATCTTCCAGGCTCTGCCAGTACACTGTCCATCCTCTATACCACGGACAATGTCAACGGATCAGATGCCGCATCGTATACCTTTACCTGGCTTCAATTTTGGCTTGGAATGTCATTGGAACACAGTATCTACCTCGTATCTATTGTGAGTGGACTATCGATGGTGATCGGTTTAATTCTTGTTGCTGGAAGTATTTGGAATCGCAAAGCAGCTATGTGGGCAGGACTTATGGGAGCCTGTTGGCAACTGAGTCAACAAATGGGATTGTTGGTTGGGCTCGATCCATTGGCCATTGGATGTACTTGGCTCGGATTGGGAGTACTGTCCGTTGCATTGCATTCAAATTGGAAAGGGTTGCTTGCGTTGCCACTCGCTTGGTGGATCTTGACAGTGGGACTCAATGTAAAAAGCATCGCCCTACCCTCTTTAGTCGTTTTATCTGGAGTAGCATTCCCGAATCACAAATGGAAACCATGGCTGATTGGGATGGTATCTACAGGACTCTTTGCAACTACACTATCTGGAACTTCTGATCATCGAGTGGTACCTCCAAATCTAAACTTCAAAAGCATCGAGTATGGCTGGCATCAGATATCGACTCTATCAAAACGGGGGATTCCAGAAGGTGATTTCAAAATCTTATTGTATGTTGGGGGAATATTGACACTACATGCACTGGGATATCGCCTGTGGAAAAAACGATTCTCCAATCCACAATTACTGCTGCCAATATTGGCAGGACTTACACTCTGGATTGCAAGCGGGATTGGTCTATGTATTACGGCTGCTGGCTTGGGAGAATTGAGTCGTCCAAGATACCTCATCGGAACTGGTATCGGACTCATTGTACCAATTGCAGGAGCACTGTCTATATACAAACATTCTCTTGCGAAAATGATTGGTCTCTCAGTGATGGGAGCGATGCTCATGAATACTTGGGGGTTCTTTGATCAATGGGGACAGATTCGATACAACATGCTTGGAGGAGAAACCTCTCACATTCCCAAAGCCCCCTCTATTTGGAAACGGAAATTCCAACAGTATCCCATTCTCACCTTGAGAGATTTGACCATTATGGGTGCTCTGGACTTTCAAGACACATGGCACAGTATTCCAAACACAAAAGGAATTGCAGTACCTCGATTGCGAGATGACCGACATCGAAACCTTGAAGCCTATGCTGCCATAAAAGGACAGTCTATTTTAATTCTAGATCCTGGAAAGTGCTGTGCAGGCACACCGGTAAATTCTCAATGTGCCAACAACATCGTAAAACAACTCGACCGAGCCCATCTTACAATTGTATTGCCGACCGTTGTTGAAGGCATCGAACGTGTACACGCAAATGAGCGCACTTGGGTAGAGGACTTGCGTCAAGCAATCGTAGAAAATGGTACACAAAGCCAATACTGGCACTGGCATAAACCCACTTACGAAGGAGAGAGTGAAGAGCGTCCTTGTCAATTTGATATTCCCCAGCAGCTAAAGCATTAGCAGCACTCTATCCTTTATTGTTGAATCAATGAATCCAACGAATATGGGGATAAATAGGACCAAATCAATTCGCCAGTATCTTGATCGTTCAATGTCATATCGAACCAAACATGCTCTCCACCAATGACTTTATAATGTTCAATCCCGACACCAGACTCTCCTGCAGCGTATACGTGATGCTCAACTGTTCGACTCCCATCCATTAAGGTTTCAATCGTCGGTGCAGCCTCTGTTTGATTCAACTCAACCCATATATCGAGTACAGACTCTACACCTGGATACTCAGAACCACCATCGTATGCCACAACTGAGTCTTGGGTACCATGAATGTTGATCATTGGCATTGGGTGTGTTGCACCACAAGTGTCATCGAGCATGGTTCCAGACACCGAAGCGACACCAGCGAAATACTCACTGGCACTACAAGCCAGATAATAAGAAAAGAACGATCCGTTGGAATACCCCATAATATAGATCCGATTGGAATCAATATTATACTGGTCTTGGAGCTGTGTGATCAATTCAACAACAAATCCAACATCATCTGCTTCACTTTTATTGTCTCCACCTGGGTCTGCGGCATTCCAATGAGGAGATCCATCAAGCAAGGTTCCTTGTGGGTACAACAAGACCACACCATCTCTGTCTGCGAGGGGCCTCATATCTGCCCATTGAAGATGATCGCTCGACGTTCCACCAAATCCATGAAAGTTTAAAATCAGTGGGTGTCCTGTCGTTGCATCATACGATTCTGGAACGTACAACAGAGTCGTTCGCTCTGTACCACCATGATCAATGCTCACATTAAACAATCCAGTAGCCGCATCCGTTATGTCTGTTAGTGGCTCTGATGGTTCAGTCGATGAACAGCCTACCATAGACAACGTAAGTACAACACCACACAATACATGACACAACATATTTCCCCAATTGATTGTTTATTTTATCGCATCTACTGTAGAACACCAAACATAATTTTATCCACTACCTGTTCACGTCGACATGGACAAACAACCCAGTTGAAGAAGTTCATGGGCCACCTCACCCCAACTCTGTGGCGATTGCATAACCACGAGTTCCCCCCATCCCTGTAAAGACTGCCGCCAATCTGACCGAATGCGATTGACGCGCTGCCGATAGGCAGCAATGGTCTCAGCATCCAGAGACATTGTGACCACTTCTCCAGTCTCCGAATCTTGAACATTGACCATCCCCTCATCAAAGTTCCAGTCCTCCATTCCCAACACTTGTACAACTGTACATCTATGAGCACGCTGTCGAATAAGCATAGCCAGTTTTGTCGGCTCATGAGGACTGAGCAAATCGGTTAACAATATGACATGAGCACCGCGTTGAATATCGCCAACACGTCGTGTCATTGACTGTCCTAAAGGCATCGAGGAGTTGGCTACCCAATCACCTCGCAATGTTTGCAATACATCCAACGGTCCTTGTTCCAGTGCAATTGTTTTGGTTGTTGCTTCTAAATGAACGATGGATTGATGAAGCCACGCAACACCATCATACAGAATCTGTTCTTTGTCAGAAAAAGCGACCATAGACTGTGAATCATCAACAAACAACACCACGCTTGGACGAATCTCCTCTTGATATCTTTTGATTAAGAGTTGATCTGTTCGCGCAACAGCATTCCAATCAATTCGTCGAATGTCATCACCCGCCACATATACACGATGATCTAAAAACTCGGTAGATTGACCTGCACCGGCACCCAACTGGGGTCCCGACAATCCTCGTGGTTTGGATTGAACACACCACTCATATACGGCCATTTGTTGGAGCAATCCCCTAACTGGCTTCATCATGTTCTCTTTTAGAAGATGGTTCAACAATACGCTCTAAGGAAGGATGTTTCAGATCGACCAACACATTCCAAGAAGACAAAACCATGCGGTAATTGAGTACAATAGACAACAACGTTAACGCAAATGACCATAGGACAATACCATCTCCCAGTATTCCAGCACCAAAGATTCTAAACACAATCTCAAATGGAAATACATAGGTGAACAATATTCTAATCGGAACATCGCTGGTCGATAGAAATGCCAATAAAAGAAATGGAAACGACAACAAAGGCAGATACAGTGCCACAAATGCATTTCTTTTTGCCGTGGTAGACGTCCACTTTGAATCTCGAAACCTTGGTACAATCAACGACACGACAGCAAAAAGTTGCAGCGCTGTATAGATTGGTAAAAGACCACCGTACGTTAACGTATAATCTTGTATCAACACAAGTCCAACTTGAACCAACAGACCCAACATCAAAAACACCATTGCAGACCCCGCACTGGGCATGAATGGGAACGCCAAGATACGCTGCCATCGGCGCTTATATAGTTTAACAAATACATTCCGACCAATTCGATCGCTTTCCGTCATCAAGGACAAAGAAAACAATGCAAATATATGCATCGTACTCAATATTACGGAAACGATCTCTTTGCTGGGAAGAAATGTTACCGCTATCACCACAATGAATGTACATAGAGCCACAGCCCCCAAACGATACGGTGTACTTCGATTGCTCTCAACGTGTCGAAACAACGTAATTGCATTGACAACACCAAAATATCCAACCAACAACCACCCACCAAACAGCCATGGTAAAACAGCCAATAGTTTGTCCAAATCGGATGTGGATACCTCTTCTATTAAAACAATATTCAATCCTACAATCCCAAAGGAGGCTTGAAGGAGCATAAAGAACCATATGCCTTTACCAAGCGATGAAAAACTATATTGCTCGAGCCGCCAAGATACATTCAATGTCACGAGAATGACCATCAACCCAAACAAAAAGGTCAACGTCATTCCGAGGAGTACCAATGTAATATCGGTCCCTGGAATCAAATACGCCAACGAGACAAAAGGTAAAATCACAGAGCCTAAAATCATCAACAGCGCTGCTCCAGACATCAACCTGCCAAATACAATATCAATCGGTCTGAGTTGTGTCAGGTGAAGCATTTCCAATTTGTCTTGTGACCAACGGGCAGAACTGTTGAACAAAATCTGAGAAGGCACCACCAGAACGCATACAAAAGCATACGCACCCAGCAAAAACATGGGCAATTCTTTGGCCTGTTCGGCGATGACGACATGGGACACAGAAACCAAGCCGAGTACTAAGAACCCATACAGAAGAATGGTCCTGGTCAATGATAGTACTTGACGAGTTTCCAATAAGGCAATCGGGTTGGCATGTTGATCAAACCACTCTTTCATACGATGAAATTGTTGAAGCATCTTCATTGTACATTCCCCTCTGTCAACGACAAAAACAAATCCTCTAGATCCATCTTCTGCTCTACAAACCGTACAGGCTGGACTCCTTGTTCAACAAGATTTTTCAACAACATGGCTTGAGCTTCTCGATCGCCTTCAAAAAGCAACACAATACCCTCATCATGGGGTTGACAACTCAACACACCTTTTATTTTGGGAAGCAACTGACAAACGAACTCGGCATTCTCTAAGGTTTCAAGATATAAATTTGTCGAAACGACTCTGACTCCTGAGCCTCCTTCGGTATCGATTTGATTTCCTGTTTCGATATTTGTACCAGAAAGTAGAGATCTATCGGCCTTCAACTTTCCTTGTTCTATGACTACCGCATGTGTACAAATCTCAGTCAATTCAGCCAAGATATGGGAAGATATCAGAATGGTTTTCCCTTGCTCTGCCAACAACTGTAACAAGGTTCTCAATTCAACACGTGCACGTGGATCCAATCCCGCGGCTGGTTCATCTAAAATCAACAACTGAGGGTCGTGCATCAAGACGGTTGCCAAAGCGGCTCGTTGCTTCATTCCCTTTGAAAGAGCCCCGAATGGTTTACTCAACAAGTCTTGTAACGTTGTAAAAGCCACAACAGATTCTGTCATGGTTCTGAGTTCTTCTCCCCACAAACCATGAGCACGTCCAAAAAACTCCAACATATCTTTGACCAATACTGCTGGATCAATCGGAAAAGCATCCGGCATGAATCCGATTCTTTTGCGTACTTCATCCGGATATTCCAGGACTGAAAATCCATCTACCCATACATCACCCAAATCTGGCATCTCCAGAGTTGAACATATACGCATCGTGGTGGTTTTCCCTGCACCATTCGGTCCAATAAAGCCACAAATACTACCCTTGGGCAAAGCAAAGGACAAATTCGAAACCGCTTCAACATCTGCACCTGGATACCTTTTGGTAACACCATCGACTATCAACATTCCACTCTTCGTCATGGCAACACCTCATATACCAGTGTGTGAGCATTGGAGATGATGCCACCCACTTTGTCAAAATGACCATCTGATACATCCATGGCATCCCAAGTCGCTGGTTCTTTAAGAAGAAAGAGTGCTGTATGCTTGGGTAAATGATTCCAAGAAAGTGTTCGAACCGTTTCGTTGTTCACATTTTGGTAACTATGGTCGTGGAAGTTCCACTTGTCTAAATTAAGCCGTGTAAACTCAAGGTCTTTAACCAAAGAAATGGATTCTCCTTTGGCAATTGTATCTGCCTGCCAATACGCTCCCCCTTTGTCTCTATACAATACATCAAAGACCGATTGATCCAAATCATTATAAGCGACCCCATTTTCAATACGCAATCCTCGACGTTGCGTTACTTGATGCCATGACAACAATGCTTGGACATCTCTCAGTTTTGAAAAGTTGATCCAATCTTGAACACCATCTTCATTGATCAATGTGGCATACCCACTCCCACTGCCAGGATTCATCGGTAAATGTTGACTATGCGCATGTACTTCTTCACTTTCCAACGCAGACTTACCAACAAAATAAAGACGCTCTTTACGCAAAAATAGATCATCACTTCGGAGGTCCAACATCACAAATTCATTGCTCAACCCTCGTCCTTCACTGTTGAGATACCTGTTCAAACCCAAGACAACAATTGTACAGAACAATGCAATGAGTGGTGTACGCCATACCCAGTTCAGTCGACTGCCTTTCCAAAACATGTTGACAGGACCAATTAAAATCACAAAACCCCACAATACCAACCTCAAGACCCAAGCCGGAACAAGGTTGAACAATTGTACTTCTTCTATCCACGTAGATAATTTATATGAATGAAAGAATGGATGCTGAGTGTGTTCGCTAACTTTATCAAAGGATTGATTACTGTCTTCATAACTCGTAAAAGTAGCATAAAATCCAGTCTGATTAGCAAAAGGGTCTTCTAAAATCCGGAATGCCATTTCAGCCGAGATCCGTTGATCGACAATCGAGACTCTTCCGCGACCTACTCTATACGCTTTTAAGGTTGACGCTTCCGAACGGGAACGGTTAATCGTAGCCACACTTTCATATTGGTCACGTGTAGACCTCGACCACTCGACGGATATGTCACTCCACAACAGGTCGGAAACAGGTGGGTTGACAAGTTCTTCGTTCAACTCTTGAAACGAAAATCTTTGTTCGAGCCAAGGTGACCATATCGTCTTGTTGTGAAAGGCTGGACTGTTTACAACAACCAAATGCCCTCCCTGTTTGACCCATTCAAGCACAGCCTGTTCTTGAACCTCGCTCAATGGGCGTTCCGATTCAAACCACACCACTGTTTTTATGCCAAAATACCCCGTAAATTTTTGTGGTAGCCACTTGGTTTCATTTACGTCCGTGACCATATTTTCTCGTCGATGCTGAATCGTAGAGATCATCCACTCAGGATGAGTCTGCTGTGTACGTTCCGTCCCCAAAAATATCACCTTCGAAACCGATGATAGATTCTGTTCTTGGTACATAATTTGAGTAGATTGTAGCTGTGTCATTTTCTCGTTTAAGACAACGCATGACACTGAATTGTAATCTTCAAGTCCTTGAAGAGGTAAAACAGCAGATTGTGTAACCGTCGTCCCTTTGGAAACTGTAAAGTTGTTTTGATAGATGCGACTCCCAACAGAAAAACACTCTATCTGCATAGAATGCTCTTTTCCATCCACAGAAGACACTTCCCAATACAATTGGGTTGGGCCTTGCTCGCAGTATTCATTGACCAAAGGCAAAACGATGTACCCCTTGGTTTTGTTGGTTTTCCAAGCTGCAGGTTCAGCCGAGTTCACTTCCCAAATCAGCGTCGGAGAAGCCACAGCCATCACCCAAATCACCCACACCCAAAGCATCATGACAATCTCTCTGTTGCCAATACAGCCTCTACAATAGACCATACGGATATACCATCAAGTTTTGCACGGTAGTCCAATGCTATTCGATGACCCAAAACATGTTTTGCCAGTGCATAAACGTCCTCTGCACCAACACTGGGCTTTCCATTCATCAACGCTCTGACCCTAACAGCCTCTGCCAATCCAATCGCCGCTCTTGGGGATGCACCATACTTAACGTAATTGCGTACGATATCAGGAGAAGAATCAATGGGGTGTGTGTGTTCTACAACTCGACCAATCAAATCCGCAATCTCAGTTGGCAAAAACACCTTTTCAACCAATTCAAAAATTCGATTCAACTCGCCAGGTTCGAATACCGATTCCGCAGCAGGCGCTCTACCTCGACGACGAGATTGAATAATCGTACTGAGGACATCACTCGAAACTTTCGTCACATGTAGTTTAAACAAAAACCGATCCAACTGGGCTTCTGGCAAAGGATAGGTTCCTTCCATATCTATGGGGTTCTGTGTTGCCATACACCAAAAAGGATCGGGGAGCACATGGGTTTCCCCCATTACGGAGACCCGTTGTTCTTGCATCGCTTCCAACATCGCAGATTGTGTTCGGGGAGAGGCACGGTTTATTTCATCCGCCAGCACAAGATTCCCAAAGATGGGGCCGGGTACAAATGTCATCTCTCGAGTACCATTTTGCTCTTGTAAGACCCCTGCTCCAGTAATATCACTGGGCAACAAATCTGGAGTGAACTGAATTCGTCGAAATTCAAGGCCCAACAAACCAGCCAAGCCTTTAACCAACTCCGTTTTTCCCAAACCAGGCAACCCTTCAAGCAAAACATTTCCTTTTGCAAAACAAGCAACCACAATTGCATCAATGAGGTCCTGTTGACCTAAAATTCGGCTATTTAAAGAACTCACCATAGTGCCGATTCTGCCTTGAGCCCACTGTGTTTCTTCAAGTGATAATACTGTCGTCATGTCCATGTCTTGTCCTTGTTCTCAAATAGTCGCAAACATTATTGTGATGGTTTTTTGTCCACAGCATAAAAGTCTTGTACCGTCTGTCTATGTTGTGGTGGTATTTGAATTTGACCAATGGAAGTTCCTCCATTGGATTGAGAAGTACCACTTGTAGAGACAGGAACAGTTTGTACCTCTCCCGCCTCGCCTGGGGTACTTCCAAAGGCAATCGAATTCTCCCAATCCACCTGAGGCACACCTTCCAATGCACGCATATTGGTAGATGGAATCAGGGTCGAGTTCCCATAGGTCAATGGAGCAGTTCCACCACCATCAGAAGGACTTCCCGATGATGAATTAGACTTCTCAGATCCACCAATACTTTGACCAGATTGACCTTCTCCAGTCCCCTCTTGACCTTGCCCCTGTTGCCCCTTACCTTCTTGACCTTCTTGACCTTCTTGACCTTGCCCTGATTGACTTTCTTGGCTTTGAGTACCTTGTTGTCCCTGCTTCCCAGTAGCTGTTTGCTTTTGAGAAGAGGACTTTGAAGAATCTGTCGTTTTTTGTCCCATTTCAGACATTTCCTGCAATTCATCATTGGTGAACGATTTCATGCCTTGCTGGGTTGAGGAGGACGACTGCGAGGATTTCTGTTCTGAAGCCTTTTGAGCCATCTTTTGTAGACTTTGTTGTAACTGTTCCAGTTGCTTCTGAAGCTGCTGTTGCGCAATAGACTCTTGTTCCTGTTGAGAGTCTGTTTTCTGACCCCCTGACGTTTTTTGATCCGCACCTTCTGTACCGCTTTGACCATCTGTTTGTTGATCTTGATCTATCGAATCCCCTGCATCATCTTCGTTGACGGGTCCCTTTATGGAAGACGACATCATGTTTTGTTTTTGAAGGCTCTCTATGGCAGCAGTCAATTGTTGTTCGTCGCCTTGATCCAAAGCATCCATTGCTTGCTCTACACTTTCCATCGCTTCTTGTTTTCGACGTTCAAGTTGTTCAGACATTTGGTCCAATTCACGGAGTGTACTTCCAACAGACATTCCCTGTTCAATTTGTTCTAGGCTTTCTTTCCATGCGTCGACTTCAGGATCTGCATCATCCAACAACGCTTCAAAAGACTCCACATCTTCCTGTAAATCTATCAATTCCTTTTCCACCACGGTTGGATAGACCGTATTGCTTTCAACACGCAAGGGGACCAAAAGCATTGCAATAGACATCGCTGAAACGAACATAGATGCACGAGTTTCAGTTGGAACCTGTAAGACTGGGGGTACTACTGAGTCCCAAGTAGAATCAATCTCTTTTGACCAATCGGTGTTCTCAACAGCCGAATCAAACCAAATGAGACCCGTTCCACCAGAAACATTCTCAGCATAGTGCAACACTTCCTGCTTGGGAACCGTATATCGAAGCTGCATCATCCAAGTCAATAATGGAACGACTACAAAACTGAGTAGCAACCAGTATCCTTCTATTGTAAAAACTCTATGGCAGAGCAGAATCCCAATTAGGACTCCCCAAGCGGTCCACCAAAGCCACTGCATGGTTTGATTAAACCATTGCTGTCGACGAATCTGTCGTTCTATTTCAGCATACATGTTGACAGTATATTGCATTGATGAACAAATAAAAATCTAAATTCAAGGACTTCACAACAAAAGAGACTAGAAAATAATGTCAATTTGTATTACCTCCCGACTATGGATGTGAACCTTCTTTATTTTACGTTGTATGGCAACGACCCCAGTGGACTGACTTCATGGGGCGCAATCCTTATTGAAGATGGGGACATGGAATCTTTTGTTGGAGCCGAACAAACAGAACTACAGGCCATCATGGATGGACTGACCAAATGTTTAAAACGTTTTCCCACCACCTTGCCCATCGTAATTCGGTCTAGACATCGAACGATTCAGCAACTGGGCAAACGATGGATTCAGAATTGGAACGAACATGGCTGGGAAACTGAAGCGTTCTCTGAATTAATTACGCAATTTATGCACACAATCGAAACAAGGCGACTGGAATGGTTTAGCCCACCATATTCTGACCCCTTAGACAAAAATGTTCAAGAGTACGCCATTGATGAATGGGAGTACCACCACAACATCCCGCTTGAATCCGAAGTGGAAGAAACTCTCAAAATTCAAGATGTCATGATAGACACCAAGGATGATGAATCCTCAAATTCTAATGATATTGGACTACCATTTCCATCCTCCAGTCTGTCAACAGAAAACGACACGAAGGATTCTCGTGTTGAAGTCGAAAAGGCGATGGTCGTAACACCCTCGACGATAAACTCTTCTGAAGAAAAAGATGTGTCTTCAACAGAAGAACCCATACCAATCTCGACGAACGCAACGGTCTCCACGCCACCTTCTAGCCCACATTTGACAAACAACGCCTCTCCAGATTTTGACACCACAATTTCAATCGATCCATTGGACAAAATACAATATCCGTACATTGAT
>Ga0206130_10005655_pt1 | contig 14714 bp, 10 predicted proteins | sample Helgoland_Spring_9_FD_148637 | JGI IMG/M metagenome (GOLD analysis project Ga0206130, IMG submission 148637) | Pelagic subsurface seawater microbial communities from Kabeltonne, Helgoland, North Sea - Helgoland_Spring_Bloom_20160512_1 | ecosystem: Environmental > Aquatic > Marine > Epipelagic ... | reverse complement strand
TACTTGCGTATGAGGTATAGATATAGTTACATCTGCCGCCGCTGTTAATTGTCCTTGTGGGTTTACTGTAAAGGTTGGTATTGCTGTTGCACTTCCATAACTTGCGGCTGTAACTGCTGTGTTAGTCATACTAACAGTTCCTTGTGAACCAAAACTTACATTTGCATTAGATGTATTTAAAACACTAATTCCGCCCATATAACTTATTTGACCCACTGTATCGAAAGTATAAACAACATTAATTTTATCGCCAGTACTAACACTAAATCCTATATCGTTTAATTGTATATTTGCACTAAAATTTGAACCAGTTCCGTCATAATTAACAACATTACTTTGAACCATAACATTGTTTCTTGTTATTGCCAAGTTTGCTTGGTAATAACCCGTGTCACTAGTTGGTTCTGTAACGTTTAAGGCTAACAATGTTGAAACATTTGCATAATTTACATTTGCTGGTACAACAAAACTATTTGCACTTACAACACTTCCTGAACCACTCGTAGTATCTAAAACTAGATTTGTGTTTTGTGCATCGGCATCAAAGTATGGTGCATGAGGGGCTCCGCCTACAGCATAACTATCGTATGCTACATTGGCTGAAGGACTTGCTCCTACTACAACTGTACTACCAGATGTTCCATCTAAAGTAATACCTGTTCCACCTATAATATAATCGCTTACTGCGGCATTAAAGTCGTTAACTTGTGATGCTGTTATATCAATTGATACATTAGATGCATTAGTTAGTCTACCTTGCTGGTCTACCGTAAACTGCGGTATCATACTTGGTTGTCCGTATGTTTTAGCAGAAATAGATGTGTCGCCTAATTCTAAAATAACTGCGGCATCTTCGGTACCACTATTTGTTACTACTAATCTACCGTTGCCTGAATCTTCTACTGTGGCAACATAGTTACCAAATGTATCTACGCCTAATTGTACTGCGTTTGCTTGAACTGCCGTTGTTGTTATAGTTAAAGTTTTATCAATTGTACCGTCAACACTAATACTGCCGTTACCAGCAACGTCACCGTCCAGCACAAGTTCTATTGTTCTTGCTGTGTGCCATTTATCAGCCGAGGTCGAAACTCCGCTCCATCTAGAAGCAGTAAGTGTATTAGCACCTGTAAAAGTTATTTGTTTGTCAACCGGTATTGTTAAGTCTTCAGCAAAGTCTGTGCTACCTGTTACAATCAAGTCTTCGTTGATTGTGAGGTTACTTAAAGTAGTATTACCTGTTATATCTGCTGTGCCACCGATTGTGACATTGTTTGAGAGGTTGAACTCTGTTGCGTTAACATTTACATCTTCTGTAATTCCAGGATAGCCGAGTGTTACTGCATTAGTAGTGTATGACAATCTAACATTACTAACATCTGAATTAATTTGTAAGTATGCTGTAGGGACATCACTGTCGCTGTTAATAACATACCCGTTTGCCGCGTTAACCGTTTGTGTATCACTTAAGAAAGTTATATCGCCTGTTACTTCCATACTGCCTGCAACAACTAAGTTACCTGCAATATCGGCTTCTCCGCCAATTGTTGTATTACCTGTGACGTCTAAGTAACTCTCGATGTTACACCGCCTTTTACGAATAGATTACCGTCTGGACTAAAATTTGTTTTATTTGTCATATGTCTCGCCTAAAGTTCAACTTTATATGTTGTATTTATCTTTTTGGTCAAAAACTCAAAAAAAAAGCACCTCCCGAAGGAAGTGCTTTTAATTTTATTCCGTTAAGTAATTCTTACTGGAATGCTACGTTGGACAATGTAATTGCGTCAACGTAATCTGCCGCGTTACCCAAAGATGAAGCAGTGTTAGTAAGTTCAATATAACCATATCTGGTCATGAACGAAACTACTGGTTCAAATGTGCTCGGATCCATAACTGGACCTGTGCTCATTAATGGGATATAAGGACAATAGAACGCAGGAGCATCAGTTTCTGATGAACCTTTATATCCTACTAGTACCTTAGTACCGTCTGCCGCATATGAATCAACAAACACTTTGATGGAACCGTTTAAAGTACCAGCAAGTTTAGTGTTAGTAGGTGCATCGAATGAACCTTCTGTTGTTCTAGCAAAAGTAGATGTAGATGCTGACTGTAAAATAGTCAACGCTTCTGGTGATACTACGATGTAGTTACCAGCGCCACGTCTTGTTCTTGCCGCGATTCTGTTTGCCGCTCTGTTAATCTCAACAGCCAATAAAGCATGTCTGTCACCAACGTAAGTTGGTTTGTAGTCAGTGCTAATACCGTTAAAGTCTAACGTTGTACCTGCGCCAGCAAGAGTTCTTAGTGATCCGATAATTTCTTGGTCGATTTCAACTACGATTTCTTGTGCTAGTGCCTGCATAATTTCTGCTTCAACATCAAGTCCGTGCATTGCTTCGGCATCTTGAGCTGACTCAAATGTCCATCTAGCACTTAAACGTCTTGTTTTTGCTTCAACAGTTTGCTTCAAGATTTGAATGCTCATTTTATTACCAGCAGTACCTTCAGCTGATGCTGTGGCGTCTGGGTTACCTGAGTATTGGTTTGCAATCTTGAATGGGCTTAATGCTTCGTCACCTGGGTTAGTACCCGCTGTGTTGTCTGCATATCTCACTCTTAATGTGTGAATTTGGCCTACTGGGCCACTCATTGGTTGTACACCAACAAGTTCGTTTGCGATCACGGAAGGCATAACCCTTCTGATCAAAGGTAACATAACCTTGTTTAATGTAGCAATATTGCCAGCCTGTGTAGCTCCACCTGAAGCTGATTCCTGAAGATGTCTCTTAGTGTTTTCAAGGACCACATCTAGTGAACTTTTTCGTGAACCACTTAAACCTTCAAGTAGTGCATCCTTAGTTGCTGACCAATTGCTTTCAAATAATTCTGCCATTTCTTATCTCCTAATTTGAAAGTCCGGCTAATTTACGGATTTCGTCAATTTCGACTATTCCTTGTTCATCTTCAGTTGAAGGCTGAACGCTTTTATTACCAGTGTGTTCTTGTCTCACTGATTCTGTTAATGGTTTACGATCTTCTTTAGGTGTGCTTTCGCCGTCTAAAACACTAGGAAGATACTTATTAAACTGCTTCTCTAAATTTTCAGTTTTTACACTTTCAAGAAGGTCCACCATTATCTCTTTCTTTCCTTTTGCTAAAGGTTTAAGTAACGAGTCCAACTGCTCTTTACGAGCATACTTGTCTTCAGCTACTCTTAGTTTGCTTTCAGTAATTGCAGTTGCTTCCGCTTTCGCTTCAACTTCTGTTTTACTTTCTGCCAACTGTTTAGTCACTTCAGCTATTTCTTTCTGTAAATCTTTAACTTCTGAGCTTTCGTTCAAGTAACTTGATCTATACTCATTAGCAAATGATTCAAATATTCTACGACCGAAATCGTTCTCTCTCGCGGCTGTGATATCGTCTCTAAACGTTGCAACATTTTCTTTTACAATCTTGTTAACAACAGTTTCAACCTTGTCAGCGGCACGTTTAATGAAATCTGCTTTAGATTCAGCAAGTTGTTTTTTGCCTTCTCTAACCATTTTCACTTTCTGCTCCACTAAAGCCTGCTTGTCTGCGTGGAACTCTTTGAGTTCACTGCTTAACTGCTCAACTACAAAATCATCAAGTTTAGTAACATGTGATTGAACGTTAGTTCTATCTGCTCTTAACTCTTTAACTTCTTTTGCAAGTTGTTCAGCGACAAACTTCTCTAATTTTACAGAGTGTTCGCTAACAGCCTTTTTGTAAGCAACTCTTTCTTGTACAACTGCTTGTTTATCTTCAGCAAGTTCAAGCATTTCTGCTTCAACTCTTTGTTTGATAAAACCATCAACTGCTTCAACAATTAAGCCTTTGTCATGCTCATATCTTTGAGCAAACTCTTCTCTTAATTCTGCTGTTAGTTCCTCACGGGCTTCGGCAAGACGACTTTCCCAGGCCTCAACGATACTTGTACGAACTTCTTCGTTCATATCGCTAGACTCGATAAGGTCTTTAAAGTTTACTGCCATAGTAGTCTCCTACCTCAATTTTAATTCGTTAATAAAATTAACGATTTGTTTACTTAGATGCTTTTCAACATCTGGGTTTTTGTTATGTGTATAGTCTTCTGCAATAGTATGTATCATACTACCACCTTGCATATTAAACAAAGACTCATAAATGGTCTTTGGATAGGCATCCGGGGCACTTGGTTGGGCAACTATATCTACAGTAATGATATCAAAATCGGAAACTTTACCGCTTTCATTAACATTACCACTCCCTCTACTGGACACACCTAACTTTGCGCCTGCTTTTAATAACGCTCTTGCAATATTCCCCATTGGTGTATCTATAATTTTAAGTTTACCTAAACCGTTCGATCCATCGCATTCCATTTCTGTAATGATATGACTTACTCGGTCTAAGTTTATTTGTAACTCTTCTGGGTGATCTAACTCTCCCATCACAGTTTCGCCTGTACTTAATCTACTAGTTACGTTCTCAACAGCACGTTGAATTTCATCCTTCGGATATACTCTTCCATTCTGGTTCTTTACATCACCTTGAATGAATAATCCTTGCATGAATAAGTCTTTTCCATCGTTAGATTCAAGTAATCGAATCTTACTTTGTTCTGGACTCATATATTCGTATAGTTTACGCACTGTCAAAAACTCCTAGTATATAAAAAAGCCTTAAGCCTTTTTAGGTTCAACCTTAATGTTGTCAGTAGTTGCGTTAACTTTAGCGCCTTCGCCTTTGTTACCGTCGCCACCGTCTGTAGACTTAACTGGGCTTCCGCCACCGTTTGGTCCGCTTACTGATGTACCTTTTGGCTGTTTTGTGAATGGTGATTCACCTTCGCCTGCATCGCCACCTTTTGGTGCCGCTACTGCGTCTTGAAGTTTAGTTGCTTCTTCGACAACTTCGTCATCGTCTTCTGCTACTTCTTCGTCTAAATCATATTCAACTGATTCTTCTTCCATTTCTGGTTCCATGTCACCCATAGGCTCCATATCACCTTCAATTTCTTCGTCACCTGATTCGTCATCTGAAAGTAATTTTTCAAACTCAGCTCTTAGGTCTTCTAGTTCTGATTCAAGTTCGTCGACTTTGTCTTCTAACTCTTCCTCTTCGCCTTCTTCACCTTCTTCGCCTTCGTCTTCCATATCCATTTCACCAACTTCATCTGATTCAATTTCGTCATCTGCTTCTTCAACATCTGAGATAAAATCTGCTTCAGGATCTGCTTGATCTATAGTTTCTTCGACTGCTTCTTCGTCGTCTGTTTCTACAGTTTCTTCAACTGCTTCTTCTTCTGATTCGTCTTCGTCTTTAGTTTCAGCTACTACTTCATCTTCATCCAATATACGTTCGTACTCTTGACGAGCAGTTTCAACGACATATTCGTGAAGTAGCTCTTCGGCACGCTCGTTATCTTCCGCAAGTAGGAATTCTAAAACCTGTTCTAGTTTACTGCGTTCTGACATTATGAGCTCCTAATATAATAAAAGTTTTTCATTTAAATGATTATGCGTAGACACTTTCGTGAGTATACATAATATAATGTATGTTTACTTATTAAAAGATGTGTTTTTGTGGAAAAAACGGCCTTTTTTGACTGCTTTTTGTTTTGATGTGGGTGTTCTAGTATTTTGTATATGCTTTTATTTAGCCAAATTGTGCCGATTTATATGTGATATAACTTTGTAACTAAAGTCCATATGACACTCAACGGGCAAATGATTATCTATCCATTGACCTGGGCTCTTTTCATGACTGCCGTATACTTCGTCTTCTAACCATAAAGATTCTGCTATGCCGGAATATAACAACTCATCTGCTTCTAGCACTTCCCATGTCACTGCTTTCTCTGGATTCTCTGTGCTAGGCTTGTCTTTTTGTAGGTATAAGTCTTCAGCCCAGTCAAATGTATTAGGGCAAAAGATAAATTTAACACCCTTCTTTTTTAGTTTTAAGCAGGAGCCAAGCAGTATCATTTGTTGTTTGTATCTTTCTAAATCAGCGTCAAAGAAGTATAAAAACCATTTTTTCATTGCTTCATATGACTTTGGTGTAAATGCATCTTCATATCTAGGATGAAAATAACCGTCTCCGAACTTCTTCTGCATGTCTTCACCGAATATAGTGGAGAAACTATCGACTACAATGCTAGGATCGTATCCTTTACCATAACCAGGTGCATGTTCATCTCTAAACTTCTCTCCAAACATCATGTCGAACTGCACATTATCCCAACTTGCTTTAGGATCAAATCTGCGTTTACTGGTTAGTTTGAGTTCTGTTCTGGTTACTGTGGTAGCATTGATTATTACTAAGTCAGGAAGACTGCCCATTTTGCCGTCTAAAAGATAATCTATTTGGAGTGCTATGCCTGGGTTACTACATGCAGGCTTCCCCATGTTAATGTATTCAGCATCGTAATAGTCTGCTACTAACTGACCAAATTCTATATCAGGATATTCTATATCGCGGCTAGACCAACTACAGCCTACAACGGCTAATTTCATTTATAGTGCGCCGGCGTCTGATTCTTGTGCTTTGGAATACATGATAGATGCAAACTCTGCCTGCTCGATATTCTCTTTCTTCTTTAACTCCCTGTACTTTCTTAACTTGTTAAGAGTTTCTAAGGTAATTTTAGTTTTACGAGTATCGTCAAAATCTCTTGTTACTGATCTATCATTTTGTGGATCATAAAATTCGTTTAATTTCATTATAGTTCTCCCGGTGTACCAGATGGATCTAGTTGGGTAACATCTGGAGTTTCTACATCTAGTGCAGGATCCGGAATATCGTCAATAGGTGTATCTATGTCTAAGTCTGCACTTGGGCCAGGCCTGATACCTACATTTCTTAATCCTACATCTTCTGTTCCAGCATTTGCTGTACTATACTTGTTCTCTTGTTTCCAATAGTGTTCGTTGTCTTTCATATCTTCTTCGCTGAGGCCTAAGTATTTCTTCAACTTGAACTGCTGGCTTAAATATGGTACTGCTTCTAAACTTGTAAACAGTTGAGCTCGTTGTGTATCTAGATCCAACTCTCTGTAACTACTAAAGTTTTGCGGATCTGTAAACTCAATACTGAATGTACTGTTGTCAAGTTCAATTCCTTTATAATTTAGATACATTTTAAATTCTCTATCTAAATTTCTAATAATTTGTCTTTGTAAACGCTGACAGTATTTTGAGAATTGGTGCTCTTGAATATATGCTACGCCAACTTTACCGTCATTGTGTTGTGCTGTTCCGTCATCTGGTCCAGTAGGCAAATAACTGCTAGGTACTCTGAGTCCTCTTAACAGTTTGTTATTAAAGTATTTTAAGTCGTCAATCTCACCTAAGTTTGTACCGCCTGGTAATGTGTCAACTTTTGAACCTCTACCATCTGCCGTTTGTGCAAAGAAGTAATCTTCTAACATACTCATAGGATTATAAGCGGCGTCTGCCACGTTTGCACCATCTTTGTTTTTGTTAGGAACACGTTTTTGCTGTACTTCGTATTTAATTTTTTCCAAGTACTGCTGTGCTTTATGAGGAGGCATGTTACCTACGTCAATAAAGAACACTCTTCTTTCAGGTGCTCTATGCACTCTGTAAATAATAATACTGTCTTCTAATAACTCTTTTTGTTTGAACACTTTAAATACTGGTTCTAAAATACTAATACCAAAGGGCCAGTTGTGATCCATGCCTTCTGTTAAACTTAGTTGTACAACGTGTGTTGCATCAACTGGCATGCCTTGACTTGCGCCTTGACTTGGATCGTTTTGTATTTTATAATTACCAGCACTGGCTCCGATGTTTCCACCTGCTAACATTCCGCCGCCTGCGCCATAAGGTCTGGAGTGGATTGCCGCGGCTGATGTTGCCGCTAGTTGTTCAAAGTTTGCTTCTAAGTTTTTAACATAGTAAGTTTCAATTTTCTTGCCTTTACTTTCGTTAACTACAACCTTTTCAATGTTTGCTGGATCTGTCCAATATAACTTATATGTTTCTGGATCTCTAATCATAAACTGGTCGCCGTACTTTAATGTACTTCTTACCATTTTAAAAGCTCTGCGGCTAAAATCATTTAAGTTGTTCCACTGGTCTAGTGTTTTACTTAAAATTTTCATTTCAGTTTCACTAGGGTCTTCGTTAAATTTAAACTTAAATGGAGTTTTTGTTGTATCATCTTCTTGAGTAGAAAATTCTGCAAGAATGTCTAGTGCCGCATTAATTTCTAAATCGTTGTCCATTTGGTCATACTGCATGTATCTCATTAACCTGTTAGGACTGCCAGCATAGACTTCTGGAAGCCAACTGCTGTATCTCGAATGTGTTGCACTATATCCATCGGAGTTATTGCCTGTTACATTTACAGGTAATCCACCGTTTGAACTGTTAAAATATTTTCGCCAAGTAGCCATAAAATCCTCTTTATATGTGTATATTTATCACTTCGTTGGAATAATGTCAAGCAAAACGGAAAAGGTTTTTATTAAACTTCTATGTCAGCAGTAATTCTGTTGCCTTTCTTGAGTAAGTTAGTGTTAATTTGCGTTAATCTAACTAGCTCTGCAAGTAACTCTGCTTGTGACATGCCAGGATCAATGTTGCCAGACATAGCGTCTTTGTCAACTGCCTGGGAAGTAGCAGTATTTTGCGGTTTTGTTGCTTCTGCAACTTCGGCTACTGCTTGTGCTGTGGTAGGAACATTGTCTGCAACAACACCCGTTTCGTTTTGCATCTTGTACATGTCAATTTGTGCTTGTAATTGTCTTGTAACATCTTGCATTGCTTCGCCAATTCTTGCACCGTCACCACTGAGAAGTGCTTCTGAATCAACATTAACACCTGCCGCACCCAATTCTGTTTGACGAGTTAAAATTTGAGTTAAAGGGTCTTCGCCAGGTCTCATAGTACTGTTACCGCTCTTGGCAGTAATACTGTCCATTAGTCCTGTAAGACCGCTCATCATATCGTCACCGTGCAATTTGTCAAATGCTACACTTTTAACTGCTTCTTGTTGTTCGGTTGCCGCTCGTTCTTGTTTGCTAGGGCCAATTAATTTCATTGCACCCATTTTAAGCATGTCGCCCATGCTAATCTGTGACATGCTGTCTGCAACTGCTTCTACAGAATCTGCTATGTCATAAAAACCGTCACTTATATAAGAATAGTCTATACTGCCTAATGCGAGTGAAAGTTGTTCTGTGCTTGTTGCGAACATTTCCATGCCTTTGGCTTGTTCTTCCACACCATCAAATGCACTAAACGGTCTGTCGCCTAATAACAAGAACGAAATCGCAAGTGTTTCCATGTGTTGTGCAAAGGGGCCAATTCTAGATCCAAATATACCTATTGCTATTGAGCTGTCTGTAAGAGAAAGGAAATGCTCGCCTAACACATTCATGTATGACATTGCTAAATCTAATGCTTTAGGCAAGCCTAATATAGATTGCTGTAACATCAGGAAGCCTTCAGATGCAAAGAATAAACCTGAATAGTCAATGCCTTTAAAGCCTTCTATAAAGTTTTTTATTTTTTCTGTAGGACTATCTGCACCAAAGAAAGATCCAATGCCATCACTTATACTGCTCATTAATGATCCGCCGCTCAGTGCCGACATTCCTGCCCCTAGACTAGCCAGTGCATTTCCTGCCATTGACAAGTTGTTAAAATCAACCGAGTTCATTACTAGTAACGATTCACCTAATGCACGAATTGACGGAGCCGCTAATGCTCCTAACATCATGAATGGTAATAGTGGCGCCATTAATGCCATTGCTCCACCCATTGCTAACATTCCGCCTGCGGCTTTTAATAATCCCATGCCATCAACTTCTGCCATCTTAGCCATACTGTCAGTGAATGCAGGTAATGCCATAGCAACTAAGTTAAGTGCTATGCCGAATGGTATAAGTGCTACACCCAATGCCGCTATGGCAACTGAACCTGCTAATATAAACGGTGATGCAAAACTAAGTATTGCCGCCGCCGCTCCAAGAGTAACAAGTCCTGCCGCTAATACACCTATTGTTTTAAACCCAACGTCTTTCATTAAGTTGAGACCAAATGCTAATGGTACTACTGCCGCACCCAATAACAATATTGCCGCGGCACCTTTAATCATTGCTGTTGAGCCTTTGCCTAATGCTTGTGCTAATACGGCTAAACCACCTAATGCTAATGTACCTTTTATCAACGATGTAAAGTCTACTTCATTAAATTGTTTGAGTCCAATACCCGCTAGACCAACTGAAGCACCTAACAATGCAATAGCCGCCGCTCCCTTAACAACTTTGTTATCGCCGAATTTTTTAACTGCATCTGCTATTGACTGCATGAAGCCGCCACTCTTGCCCATTGGCATTGTGGCTTTATCTGCATTGTCTGATGCACCTTTTAACATGCCCGATACTTTGCCGCCCATGTTACTTACTTTGTCTTTTAATCCAGCTGGCATCATTGCTTTTGCTTTAGCACCTAGGGATGACATACCTTTTCCTACAACATCTGGTGCTCCGCCTTTTGTAAGTTTGCTCATAAATCCGGTTGCCATAGACGCAACTTTACTTGCAACATCTTTTGACTTACTGAATATTGCTTTACCATACATACTAGCATAGCCGCTCATTTTACTTGCTACACCTTTTGCACCGCTAGTGTTGAATACATTTTTTGCATAAGCAATAGAATTATTGAGAATATTTTTGCCTGCTGTGGCGCCTTGTGCGAACATACCTTTAGAGTAGTTAAGTGCATTTTTAGCCAGTTGCATTGCGGCTGGCCCATGTTTTGCAAACATGCCTTTGGCGAAGTTTGCAATTTGAGGTCCTAATACAGTTTTTGCATAGTGTGTGGCAACTGTTAAACCAAGCCATACACCCACAAAGGTCACTAAACCTTTAAATAATAACCCAGTGGCTTTACCTATAAGAGCATCAATCATGCCGCCAAAGTCAAAACCTTCGTCTGTTTTAAATTTTGCAAAAAATCCTGCAATATCTTTACCTACGTCTACAACAAACCCTACAAAACTTTTAATAGCAGGTATCATGCCTTTGACCATATCTGCAGAACCCATTGCCGCACCGCTTAAATCATCTACGCCCATTCCAAACATGCCGAATATTTCGCTCATGCCTTCTTCGATAACTTTCATTACTTCTGGGTTAGCAAACAAACTATAGAAAGCATTAGACACGCCACCAGTGACGTTTGTCATAATTTTATTAAATTGGTTTGTGCCTTTTTGCACTGTATCCATATCGAATGCTGTGCCAAACTTTTTGTTAACTTCTTTTAAAGCATCTTCACTTTGTTCAAACTGCGTTATTGCCTGCGCCATCTGTTGTGCAGATGCATCACCAATTCTCGCCATTTGGAATACACGGTCTTTTTCACCTTTGCTTAAATTTCCTAGTTGACTGGTTAAACTGTTAACCATGTCTTTTGATTGTTCTTGAGTTAGTGTACCGGCTTGCATTGCGTCAGCAAATTCATTCATTGGGCCTGCTAAACTAGGTAATGCTCTCACAAATCCAGTTGCCGCGTCACTCATGCCGATTGCACCTTTGGAGCCTGCATCAAGGAATGCCGCCGCGATATCTTGTCCTGCTTTGCCTCCCATACCTGCTAGACCACTAGCAAAAACTTCGATACCGGCTGTTACATCTGAACGTACTGTGTCACTGAATCCTATCAACGACGCCGTTAGTGCCTCTGTATTATCAAATAGGCTTTCCACAAACGCCGCCATCTCTTCTGTGGACACGCCAATTGCAGTAGCATACGCCATCTGCATTTTTGTTGTTTTAGCAATTTGTGAGTTCATGCGGCTTTGGTTTACATTACCAACATCCATAAATCGCTGACGTCTATTAAGAGATTCACCGAATGTGCCCAAACTGTCTTCTAAGCTCATACCCAATTCTTCGGATATATCAGCCGCTTGTTTCATTGTTGCACTAAACTTTTCAAAGCCTTGTGTTGCAACAACTTTGGAATTCTTGCCTATTAGATCAGCCGCTCCAGCGAAACTACCTGTTAAACCTGCTAGTTGACTAACACCTAACCCAGCACTGTCTGCCATGCCTTGATATGTGTCGTTAAAACCAACACCAACTTTAGACAGATCATTTAATGATTCGCCTGCTCCTAGTATGGATTGACCTAAGGCGGCTCCGTACTGCATTACTGCACCGTGTATGTATGCGGCACCTTTGTACATGTGTTCAGCAGTAACCATAATAGCCTTGCCGACATTCTCACCTTCACTTTCAAATGAGTTTTTGAGCGTTCCTAAAAAACTAGCATCAAACTCTTTGTCCATCTTGTACTGTTCTAATGACTTTCCAACTTCTCGGATATCTTTACCAAATTCTTTTGTTTCTTTTAACAGTTTTTCATCACGTTTCTTTTGATCGTCATCAGACTGCCCTGCACTATCATTGCCTTTCTTAATTTCGTTAAGTACACGTTTTGCACTGTCTGTTGCTTTTGCTTGGTCTTTCTGAGATGCACCTGATTGTTTAGCCATCGTTTTTAAGATGTCTAACATTTGCTCCGCGGTGGCTTCACTAGCCCAATCTGGGAATGTAAGTGCTTGTCCGTCTAAATTAAATGAAACTGCCAATTTGGTTATCCTCTTTTGATAATCATATTTATCAACTATTATTAAAACTGCTGTTAATAAGGTTTCAATAAAACTATTAAAACTATTGTTAATGAAGATAAATAAGTACATAGTTAATTCAAAAGAATTATATGGAGCAAACATGAGCAAAGATATAAACCAAAGTAATCCGTTAAGTGCTTACTTTAGAGCACCTAAGATGTATTTAAACATTCCTAGTAGTGCTAAATTTTATAGCGATGACATTGTAACTATGCCTGAAAGTGGCGAGTTTGCAATTTATCCTATGACAACAAAAGACGAACTTATGCTTAAAAATCCAGACGCATTGCTGAATGGAGAAGCAGTATCTAATCTAATTAAGTCGTGTGTTCCTGAAATTAAAAAGCCAAAGTTACTGTTTAGTGCAGACGTAGACGCAATACTAATTGCTATCCGTGGTGCTAGTGGTGGCGATGAAGTTGAGGTTAATGCCGAATGTCCTAAATGTAAGGAACTAAGTACTGTTACAGTTAGTATTGATAGTTCGTTGTCAACAATGGAATCACTTGATAGTGAGTATACAAAAGAACTTTCAAACGGTCTTACATTAGTGTCGTTGCCTTTTTCATACGGCAGTACAATTAAGGCTGGTTTAGCCAGTTTCCAAAGTACAAGAAGTATGCAGGCTATTTCAGAACTAGATGACGATATGGAACGACTTAAAGCATTTAACACTAGTTTTATTAAATTAGCAGACTTAAACTTTGAGATGATTATTGACAGCATTAAGGAAATTAGATACACAGATGCTGAAGGTAATGAAGGAGTTGTTAGCGACTCGGCTCAAATCAGACAGTTTTTAGAAAATACAGATAGCGAAACTGGTAAGCAAATCGAAGAGTTTACTAATGAGATTAATTCTAAAGGAGTTAAACAGCAAATTCAAATAGAGTGCCAAAATGAAAAATGTGATAACACATTTGAAGCACCTATTAATTTTGATCCTGTAAATTTTTTCACGGGTTCCTAGGAACAGCGGAGCCTAAAGAAATTGCAGGCTACCTAGGCAGACTCGATAAAGAACAGAAATTAATCAATCGTCAAGTTGCAGAGCTGGCAATATTTAGCGAAGGTGCTGTGTCTTACAGTGAGGCATGGCAACTTAGTCCTGTTGAGCGAGAGACTCTAATCAAAACTCTTAATAGATATAACAAAATTAAAAGTGGCGATAAAGGTGCTAGTTACGATGGCGATGATTGGGGAGAAAATGAAGGCGGAGAAGCAAATTGGGGCGGTGATGTTCCAGCAATGCCGCCCGAGTAAAAGTGTAATACCAACCGTCATACCTACCAGTTAAGCAAAAATCCAACTTCAAAAGTGTTATACTCTTCAGTGTTCATAGACGCTCTTGCATAAAAAGAGTTATACCGGTGTAATACCGAAAACTTACCTAAGTCCAATTCACGTGATGCATCATACTCCAGTACATCTGCAAATCCTACCGTAGTACTATCTAAACTACGATACAAATCATAACCCAAACTTACATAAGTTGTGCCAAGTTTAGAGGTAAACTTTCCTGTAATATCTGCAAACAATTTCCCATCTACCATACTAAACGAATCGACAGTAACATTGTGTGTACTATTTTGTTCTGTAAATCCGTTTACGTCAGTGCGGTATGCTTCTGCCCCATAGGACGTATACCATGTGTCATTTATATATGTTACTTGCTCTACAAAAACACTAACAGTACTGTAATCAACATCAGCTGAACCTGTACCGTAATGTTTTGTAGGATTTAATAAAGACATAGTGTTGTCCACATAGTTAATGCCATAATGTAAATTGTCATCAACAAAATCAAATCCAATAAAACTGCCATTGTTATCTCCAGTGAGTTTACCTGCACTAAATCCAAATGTATCTGTTCTGTGAGTGTAGCCTGCCATACCAAATGTTTCCATATCAGTAGCAAACAAAGATGTTGAACGTTGATTCTGTCGTAAGTCTGTGAACAGCATTTTGCTTTTAAAAATTTCATCAACGTATGCTTTAGGCTTGTTAGTAATTTCTAACATCATTTCCATTAA
>Ga0206130_10005653_pt1 | contig 14716 bp, 13 predicted proteins | sample Helgoland_Spring_9_FD_148637 | JGI IMG/M metagenome (GOLD analysis project Ga0206130, IMG submission 148637) | Pelagic subsurface seawater microbial communities from Kabeltonne, Helgoland, North Sea - Helgoland_Spring_Bloom_20160512_1 | ecosystem: Environmental > Aquatic > Marine > Epipelagic ... | reverse complement strand
ACTGGAACCACTACCCCAGTCCAGATGCCTTAAAAAGTATTGGTAAAAGCTGGATTGCGCTGGGGAATTATTGCACCCTACAAATCCCAAGTGCAGTGAATCCTTTGGAGTCAAATTATCTCATCAACGTGAAACATCCTTTGATGGAAAAAATCAAGATTAAAGAAGTAACCCCTTTTCGTATCGACAACAGATTGTCGAAATATTAAAATGCGATTTATAAGAATGCATCTTGTTTTGTATAGGGGAAAATTTCATCATATTTTTTAATGAGATTCATTCCAATACGACGGTTGATGTGTTTACGATCGAGCTGATCTGGAGAACTCAAACCCGTTGCAGCTATCAACTCGGTAAAACTCTTAAGGGTTTTTCTATGAAAATTGGCTACGCGAAGAGACTTATCGTTCACATCCAGTCCACTCATAAGGGATTTATTCTGGGTTGCAACTCCAACTGGGCAGGAATTTGTATTACACTCTAGGGCTTGAATACACCCAATTGCCATCATCATAGCACGAGCACAACTCACCATATCAGCACCCAATGCAAGGGCACGAGCGATGTGGAAACCTGTAAAGATTTTTCCCGAAGCCATTAGCTTAATTTCATCTTTTAATCCATAGCCAACCAAAGTGTCGTAGGCAAAAGCCAAACCGTCGCGAAGTGGAACCCCGAGCGAGTTTGAAAACTCAACTGGAGCAGCTCCTGTACCTCCTTCTCCCCCATCGATGGTGATGAAGTCTGGCATAATTCCAGTAGCAATCATGGCTTTACAGATGTCTATAAATTCTTGTTTTTTACCTATGCACAATTTAAAGCCTATAGGCTTTCCGTTGGAACGCTCGCGTAAGAGGGAAATGAATTCAATCAATTCAGTAGGGTTTGAAAAAGCAGAATGACTGGGAGGTGAATGTACATCAATATGGGGCTCTACATCTCGAATAGCTGCAATTTCAGGTGTATTCTTGGCAGCAGGTAAGATTCCTCCATGCCCGGGTTTCGCTCCCTGAGATATTTTTATTTCGATCATACGCACCGAATCTAAATTCGCTTTCTTTGCAAAGGAATCTGGGCAAAACCTGCCTTCTTTAGTTCTACATCCAAAATATCCTGTTCCTATTTGCCAAATCAAATCGCCTTGAGGTTCTAAATGAAAAGGGCTGATGGATCCTTCACCTGTATTTTGAGCAAAGCCACCTATTTTGGCTCCCTTGTTTAATGCCAAAACGGCATTCTTACTCAACGAGCCATAACTCATTGCGGATACATTGAGTAGGCTTGCAGAATACGGTTGCCTACAATGCTTCCCACCAACAGCAATTCGGGGTTTTGTATCTATTTTAGATTCATCTAATGCATACATTGAATGGTCCATCCATTCATAGCCTGAGCGGTAAACGTCCATTTGAGTTCCAAAAGGAACTGTATCGGTTACGTCCTTTGCCCGCTGGTAAATCAGACTTCGAAACATACGATTAATCGGACGTCCCTGCGTATCCGTCTCAACAAAGTATTGCATGATTTCTGGTCGAATGGCCTCCAACATATATCGGAAGTGGCCAAGTACTGGGAAGTTTCGAAGAATCGTTTGTCTTTTTTGTGATAAATCATAAAAACCCAATAAAATTATTGGGGCAGTTACCGTCAAACTCCAAAGGACGGGTTGCCAAAAAAGATAGATAAGTCCCGTTAAAAAAAGCGTAAGGAAGGATAAAAAGAAAAAACCTGTGCGTACTTTCATAAGAATATAAATTAGGGAATCTTTCAAGATTCAGTCTAAAGTTAATAAATCTAATCGGTTATTGGTTTAAAGATAATCATTCGGAAATTGATCAATCAATTCGCAATCCCAACACGCGCATACACCAAATTGCGTTTCTCCGTTAATCAACCATCAATCTACAGAACCGATTTTACGTTTTTAATTCATTTGAGTGTTGAGATAATAAGAACTGAAGTTAGGCGATGATATAAGTATTAAAATAACCCGTATTTTTGAATATGCTAGAACTTTTTCCAGAAAACGAAACCCCTTGGACTCTAAAACTCCGGGATGCAGAATTGCGCTATTACCCTAATTTTTGGACTGAGGAGGAAGCGACTATGTTATTCCAAACCTTGCTGCAAGAAATTCCATGGAGACAAGACCCCATTACAATTTTCGGAAAAACATATCCGCAACCTCGATTGACTTCTTTACACAGCAAAGACAGACAGCCGTATAGCTATTCTGGGATTCAAATGAATCCCGAACCCATGTCGAAAACACTAGCAGGGCTTTTGGATAAAATTAAAACGGTAGAAGAAAATGATTTTACATCTGTACTATTAAACCAATACAGAAATGGAATGGATAGTAATGGATGGCATTCGGATGATGAAAAGGAATTAGGGAAGCGCCCGATTATAGCTTCCGTTAGTTTTGGAGAAGAACGTTATTTTCACCTCAAACACAAAACACACAAAGAAGAGCGCTTAAAAATAAAATTGGGTCACGGGAGTTTGTTGATCATGGGAGGTGCCATGCAAGAACACTGGCAGCACCAGATTGCCAAAACGAAACGCGCAATAGGTGGACGAATTAACTTGACCTTTAGAAAAATAAAGGCATAAAAACCTCATTTAAGTAATTTAATTACAGAATATATAATTCCAATAGCTAAATTTGACTTCAAATAACAAATACATAAGTTTAGGTTGAAAAACAAACGAATACTCTGCATATTATCTTGCCTAATTTCAATCCTGACTTTTGCGCAAAAACCCCTCGAAGCCCAAGTAAAGTTTACAGCTCAAGAAATAAATATTGATGGTTTTGAAAACGAAAAAGTTTGGGAAACTGTTGATGAAATTTCTAATTTCTGGCAGTGGTTTCCAACCGACAGTCTAAGAGCAGAACAACGAACCACAGCTAAGTTCCTCTTCGATGATATCAATTTATATGTCTTGGTAACTTCATACTCTGAATCATCTGATTATATCATTCCATCCCTGCGAAGAGATTATTCCGGAGCTGGTAATGATAACGTAACCCTAATTCTAGATACATTCATGGATGGGACAAACGGCTTTATGTTTGGCACCAACCCCTTGGGCGTAAAAAGAGAATCTTTAATATCGAATGGAGGTAATGATTTCGAGAAAGATTTCAATAAAAGTTGGGATGTAAAATGGGAAACTGAAGCTACACAGCAGGATGGAAAAACCATATCTGAAATTAAAATACCCTTAAAATCAATTCAATACCCTGAAGGATCTACTCAATGGCGAATGAATTTATATCGACACGATACCCACACCAAACAATGGTACACATGGGCCAACATACCCCAAAATCAAACCATAGCTGGTATGGCTTTTATGGGGATTTTGAATTTCGAAAAGCCTTTGAAGAAGTCTGGAAAAACAGTAGCCCTTATCCCGTATGTAGGCGGATCTGTTCAAAAAGATTTTGATCTTGATGAACAAAAAAGCATATTGAACTACGGAGGGGATGCCAAGCTTTCTATTGGAAGTGGAATGAACTTGGATTTGACAATCAATCCGGATTTCTCGCAAGTTGAAGTAGATGATCAAGTCATTAACCTTAGTCGATTTGAAATTAGTCTACCCGAAAAGAGGCAATTCTTTATTCAAAACAGTGACTTATTTGTAAATTTTGGAGATCGAAGAGAAGCACAGCCTTTCTTTTCCAGAAGAATTGGTGTTGCTAAAGATACCGCTGGAACAACCTTTGAAAATAAAATCATTGCTGGAGTTCGACTCAGTGGTAAAATAAACAATAATTTACGTCTGGGCTTTTTGAATATGCAAACTGCCGAAGATCCTACCAATCAAATTGCTGGTAACAACAATACTGTTTTCACCTTACAGAAAAAGGTGCTGGATCGTTCCAATTTGGGCTTTATCTTTGTGAATCGACAGACTACGGGTGCGCCAGATTTTGAGCATAGGCAAGACAGTTTTAATCGTGCGGTTGGGGTTGACTTTAATTTGGCATCGAAGAGTAATCGTTGGACCGGTAGAACATTTTTACATCAGTCTTTTAGTCCAGATAAACCGAAAGAAGCCTATGCGTCTGGGTTGAACTTAGAATACAATGCCCGTGTACATTCTGTATCCTACGGTGTGGTTCGTATAGGTGACAACTACCAATCGGATTTAGGTTTTATTCGCCGAACGGGGATTTTAAAAAACTATTTTCGCTACACCTACCGCATTTGGTTGAAATCCAAAAGCCTCCGTTCCATAAACCTTTCGCAAACCTTTTATTACGTTGGGCGTCCAAAAGATAATTATTTATTAACCGATCGTGGAAACTGGTCTAACATTGAATTTTCCTTTAAAAATCAAGCCCGACTACAATTGCGCTACAGCAATCGTTATACCTTCTTGCTCGATTCATTTGACCCTGCACGAAGTAATGCACAGGTACCTCTAGAAGGGCGGACGGGATACAATTATAACGATGCAGAAGTATCGTTTCAATCGGATCGAAGTGACGTTTTCAATTTCAACATCAAAAGCACCTATGGAAGCTTCTACAACGGAACTAAATTTTCGGTGTCTTCTCAAATGAATTATCGCGTTCAACCCTATTTTACAGCAAGTATGCGGTTCAATTTTGATCAGATCAGACTTCCTGCACCCTATGCATCTGCCGATTTAATATTGATTGGACCTAAAGCAGATGTAACCTTTAATAAAAAATTATTCTGGGGAACCTTTTTCCAGTTCAGTTCTCAGTCTGAAAATTTTGGAATTAACTCTCGTTTACAATGGAGATTTAGTCCCTTATCCGATTTTTACCTAGTTTATAATGATAATTACTATGTAACCGATACTTTTGTACCCAAAGTCCGTAGTTTAACCTTTAAGTTAACCTATTGGTTTAACAAATAACAACCTGTTTTATGAGATCCCTTTGTACACTATTTATTTTAAGCCTCTTAATTTCTTGTGGTTCACCTAGTAAAAAAGCAATGCACGTTACCGGTACGATTGACGGCTTAAGAAAAGGAACCTTATACCTACAAAAGGTTCAAGATTCTGCTCTGGTAAACATCGATTCATTTAAAGTTGAAAAAGACAAACCCTTTTCCCTAGGTGATGACCTCGATTCTGCAGAGATCTATTATTTATATTTAGAAAAGGAAGATGGCGATAGCTTAAATGATCGCATACAATTCTTTGGTGAAAAAGGCGAAATCACAATCAATACTCTTTTGAAAACTTTTGATAGTAGTGCCCAAATCTCCGGGTCTGAAAATCACGTGTTATTAGAAGAATACCAGTCCATGCTCAAAAAATTTAATGATAAAAGCTTGGATCTTGTCAAAGCGTATTTAGAAGAAGATTCGCTGAGCCTAGAAGAACGAGAAGCTAACTTTAGTAAAGAATCTAAAAACCTATTGAGACGACGATATTTATTTGCTTTGAACTACGCTACCAACCATGCGGATAAAGAAGTTGCAGCTTATATCGGTGCCTATGAGGTCAATGATGCAAATCCAAAATTCTTGGATAGCCTGTACAGCAAATTATCTGAAAACGTAAAAAGCTCAACCTATGGGGCTGAGCTTAATGCATATCTAACTTCTTTAAAGGAAGTTAAAGAGTAAGTAACTTATTTAAGCTTAGTGATCTTTTCTGAAATAGCTGCAGTTGTTGTGTTTAATTCTTCAACGATTGAGTTGAAGTGTTTCTTAGCAGAAGTACCTTCAGCATAATCGTGAATTTTCATGATCAATTCATCGAATAGTACGATTGCTTCATCAATCAGTTTTTCACTTTTCGTAAAATCTCCTTTAGGATTCATAAGCTCCCATACGTAGATTTCTTCGATCAAAGCACCAACGCTATTATTGATATCTTTTTTGAGTTGTTTTTTACTAGCCATAATGCTTGTTTATTTTTGGTAAAGGTATTGAAAATTATTTTGATTTAAGAGGTGAACATTCACATCAAATCACAGAAACAGTAAGTTACCATTTTTGACTACTTTAATTGCTGCAACGCCTTTTTGATATGCGTGTCGGGCATCAGAATGCTGTGCACATAAGACACCAATCCTTCTTTGTCGATTACAAAGGTTATCCGCTTGGTATATAAACCGAAGAGGATTTTTGGCAACTTAAATAAGCGTTGAACTTTCTTCTTCGAATCTGACAATAAAACAAAAGGAAGCTTGTGGCGCGCAGCAAATTTCTGGTGGCTTTTAACACCATCAGAACTGATCCCGATTACCTCAGCACCCAATTGTAAAAAATCTTCATAGTGGTCTCTGAAGCTACAGGCTTCGGCTGTACATCCTGGGGTTTCATCTTTTGGATAAAAATAAACTACAAGGGGTTTGACGCCTAACACGGTTTCACTTTTAAAAAGCTCCCCATGTTGGTTTAGCAATTCAAAATGTGGGATGCGATCTCCTACTTTTAGGCTCATAATTTTTCAGAATAGGTGACAAAATTTCGAGGCGTTTCATAAAGAACAACCTCCATACTCTGCTCGCTAGTCAGTATCTTTTTTAGCTTGTTGTAAATAACTACAACGATATTCTCCGCTGTAGGAATTGTATCGGCAAACTCAGGAACTTCGATGTTAAGGTTCTTGTGATCGAAGGCATCTTCAACTTCGGATTTAATGTAATCCTTCAGAACTTTCATATCCATTACATAACCTGTATCCGGATCTATAGGTCCCGTTACGCTTACAATCAATTCATAATTGTGTCCGTGGAAATGAGGATTGGAACATTTACCAAAAATGGCATCATTCTGTTCGTCGGACCAATCTTTTCGGTACAAGCGGTGTGCAGCATTAAAGTGGGCTTTTCTACTTACGGTTACCTTCATGAGTTTTCTTTTAAATGGTTGTAAAAACGATCAAAAATAATCGCGAACCAGACCGTATAATCTGCTGGATTATTATTTAAATCGGCATGAATCAGATCAATATCCATCCATTTCCAAGAAGCAACTTCTTCAGGGTTTATTGAAGGTTCTCCTTCGAAGCGTCCCAGCATCACATGATCCAATTCATGTTCCGTTAGGCCATTGTCAAAAGGAGCTTTATAAATAAAGTTGAATAGGTATTCTAATGGAGTTTCGAAACCCATTTCTTCTTGTAATCTTCGCAGGCCAGCTTCAATATTCTCTTCTCCATCACGTTGGTGACTGCAACAGGTGTTGGTCCACAAACCCGGGGAGTGATATTTTTGGTGTGCACGTTGCTGCAACATCAGTTCGTTGTTGCCGTTGATTACAAAAACCGAAAAGGCACGATGTAACAGTGCTTTCTCATGGGCTTCCATTTTTGGCATCAAACCAATCGGTTCGTCATTCGAGTTAACTAGGATAACTTTTTCTTCTTCCATGCCTGTCAAAATTACAAAATTAATTTATCAAAAACCTAGTTTGAATTAAAACACACTTCCTATATATATTCGTATTTTTGGGCAAAATTAGATTCATGTTTTTAGAAGAAATCGCAAGAAGGAGAACCTTTGGAATTATTTCACATCCCGATGCTGGTAAAACTACACTGACTGAAAAATTACTCCTTTATGGAGGGGCTATTCAGGAGGCTGGGGCGGTAAAATCCAATAAGATTAAAAAAGGGGCTACCAGTGATTTTATGGAAATTGAGCGTCAGAGAGGAATCTCGGTTGCAACCTCAGTTCTTGCATTTATCTACAAAGACAAAAAAATAAACATCCTTGATACTCCAGGGCACAAAGATTTTGCGGAGGATACATTCAGAACCCTAACCGCCGTTGACAGCGTCATTGTCGTTGTCGATGTTGCCAAAGGAGTGGAAGAACAAACAGAAAAATTGGTTGAGGTTTGTCGAATGAGAAGCATCCCAATCATCGTATTCATCAACAAGCTGGATCGTGAAGGAAAGGATTCTTTTGACTTATTGGATGAGATTGAATCCAAGTTGGGTCTTCGGGTTACCCCACTCTCCCACCCGATTGGAATGGGGTATGACTTCAAAGGAATCTATAACATCTGGAATAAAAATGCAAAACTGTTTTTGGAAGACAACAAGCAATCCAAAAACAAGACCGTTTCTTTTGACTCACTGGAGGATACGGAGCTAGAACGACTTATTGGAACTAGCTCGCTCGAAACTCTAAAAGAAGAGTTGGACTTGGTCGATGGGGTATATCCTCCTTTTTCCCAAGAAGAATATTTAGCAGGAACCTTACAGCCTGTATTCTTCGGCTCAGCTTTGAATAATTTTGGCGTACAAGAATTGTTGGATTGTTTCATTGATATCGCTCCTGCACCCCTCCAGAAACAAGCGGAAGAGCGTTTGATCAAACCTGACGAGAAAGCTTTTAGTGGTTTTGTTTTTAAAATACACGCCAATATGGATCCCAATCATCGGGATCGTTTAGCATTCGTTAAAATCGTTTCTGGGACCTTTGAACGCAACACCCCTTACCTTCATGTGCGCAACAATAAAAAAGTAAAATTCTCAAGCCCCAATGCCTTCTTTGCAGAACGAAAAGAGATCGTCGATATTTCTTATCCCGGCGATATTGTGGGGTTACACGATACTGGAAATTTTAAAATTGGAGATTCCTTAACTTCTGGTGAGCAAATACATTTTAAAGGAATTCCAAGCTTTTCTCCAGAGCACTTCCGATACATCAACAATGCCGATCCGATGAAGTCGAAACAATTGAACAAAGGAATTGACCAGTTGATGGACGAGGGTGTTGCACAATTGTTTACCATGTCCATGAACAATCGAAAAATTATTGGGACTGTTGGTGCACTTCAATTCGAAGTGATCCAATACCGCTTGGAACACGAGTACGGTGCCATTTGTTCTTATGAAAACCTCAATGTTTTTAAAGCCTGTTGGGTGGAGCCTTCCGATCCAAAAAACCAAGAGTTTGCAGACTTTAGGCGTGTAAAACAAAAGTTCTTAGCTACAGACAAACAAGGTCAAATGGTATTTTTGGCAGATTCTAGTTTTTCTCTTCAAATGACACAACAGAAGTATCCTTCAGTTAAGTTTCATTTGACTTCGGAGTTTTAGAAGTTTTATAAATTTATTTTATTTCAGTATATTAAGTTTATCACAGTACCCAAATCTGTTTCTTTTCATGAATGACCTGCAGCTCATACCCGACATCCATCGACCACAAAATATTTTCAAAGCAACCTTTGCTTATGATTGGGAGTTAATTGCCTTTATAAAGTCGAACAACGAAGTGCGTTGGAGTCAAATGCTCCAATCAGGGTATTTCTCAAAAAAAGATAAAAAATCATCCAACCTTATTTCTAAAAATGAGATAACAAAACGCATCGGACAACTTCAAGCGCTATTGGGGCACGGAAGTAGCATAACAACTGAAATTTACACCCATGTCACTAAGAAAAGGGTTTGTATGCCTAAAAAGTCTTTTTGACGCATTAGAAATTGAAAAAAGTAATAGGTGATATTGCTTGTGGATAAATCAAATGTTATTCTTTGAGCTCCAAACTCTCTTTCTAAATACCATGCTAAACCGCCGTCTTCCCAATGGTCATGATAGGCTTTAGAATAGGATTCGATACAAAGAGCAGCCAACTCTGATTTATCTTTTACAGACGCTTTCTTTAATTTAATTTCCAAATCAAAATTACCATTGGTGTCACACCTCAGTCCTTTGCAGCATCAAAACCCCGTTTTCCTCGGAGAATATCGAAGAACAAGGTGAAGTCGCCCCGTAAGCTCCACAAGGGGTGTTTGAAGGTAGCGGGTTTGTTTTTCTCAAAAAAAGCATGTCCAACCCAAGCAAATCCATAACCGGTTAGTGGGAGTGCAATCCAAAAGCGGGCTTCTTTTTGTGCAAGGAGCAGGAAAACCAAAAGACCCAAGACCAAAAAAGTACCTGTAAAGTGTAGGATGCGGCTGGTTTTATTCTTGTGTTCCGATAGATAGAACGGGTAAAATTCCTTGAAGCTTTTAAAAGTTGAATCAGCCATAAAATTAGTTTTTCACTAATGTACCAATTTTTGGCATTAAAGCAATAGGGTGATAAAATGTGTGGATCGGACTGGAAATAAAAAATCCTCGACATTGCTGTCGAGGATTGATTTTTATGCTTCCCCAGTAGGGCCAAAACTTAATGGAATCGGAGGTTGTTCCTGAAATTGAATTTCTCCGTTTGCATTTTCAAAACGCTGAATGTTTTCACTCAACGCCTTTTGTAGTCTTTTGGCGTGCTGTGGTGTCAAAATGATTCTAGACTTAACCTTAGCTTTTGGAGCGCCGGGCATCATTGAAATAAAGTCAACGATAAACTCAGATACCGAATGGTTGATGATGGCTAGGTTGGAATAGGTTCCCTCTGCCGTAGCTTCATCTAATTCGATATTGATCTTCTGTTCTTCTGTCTTTGAATCACTCATAACTTATGCTTCTACTTCGGTTTCTTCTTTGTTAATCAACAAGCTAGAATATTCTTCTTTAGAACCTACAATAATATCATTGTATTCTCTAAGACCTGTACCTGCTGGGATTTTGTGTCCAACAATTACATTTTCTTTCAAGCCTTCTAACGTATCCACTTTACCATTAACAGCAGCTTCGTTCAAGACTTTAGTAGTCTCCTGGAAGGATGCAGCTGAGATAAACGATTTCGTTTGTAGCGAAGCTCGTGTAATTCCTTGAAGTTCGGGAGTAGCCGTTGCAGAATTTGCATCACGTGCAACAACGAGTGCTTTTCCTTCTCTCTTAAGAATTGAGTTCTCATCTCGGAGGTCTCTAGAGGTAATCAGTTGTCCCTCTTTCAAGTTTTCAGAATCTCCTGCTTCTTCAACAACTTTCTTTCCGAACAACTCATCGTTTTCAGTAATAAAGTCATATTTATGAATCAATTGATTTTCTAAGAAAATGGTATCTCCCGGATCGTTGATTTTCACCTTACGCATCATCTGACGTACAACTACCTCAAAATGCTTATCGTTGATCTTCACCCCTTGTAATCGATATACTTCTTGTACTTCGTTTACTAGGTATTGCTGAACAGCCGATGGGCCTTTAATTTTCAAAATATCAATTGGTGTAATAGAACCGTCCGATAAAGGCATTCCTGCTTTTACAAAGTCATTTTCTTGAACTAAGATCTGACTAGATAATTTAACAAGATATTTTCTTATGTCTCCAAATTTAGACTCTACAATGATTTCTCGGTTACCTCTTTTTATTTTACCAAAAGAAACAACACCATCAACCTCAGAAACTACAGCTGGGTTGGAAGGGTTACGTGCTTCGAAAAGTTCTGTTACACGAGGTAAACCTCCTGTAATATCCCCAGAACGAGCAGATTTTCTTGGGATTTTTACCAAGATCTTACCTTCTTCTATTTTCTCATTATCATCAACCATGATGTGAGCACCTACGGGTAGGTTATACGAACGAAGTACGGTTCCTTTATTATCTTGAATCAACAAAGTAGGAATTACTTTTTTGTTTCTAGATTCAGAAATTACTTTTTCTTGGAATCCGGTTTGCTCATCAATTTCAACTTGATAGGTTACCCCTTGTTCTACATTTTCATAAACAATTTTACCTGTAAATTCAGAAACGATTACACCGTTGAAAGGATCCCACTGACAAATCAGATCGTTTTTCTTAACCGTACTTCCATTTTTGATTATCAAAGTTGAACCGTAAGGAATGTTGTTGGTACTCAAAACAACTTTTGTTTTCTTGTCAACCAATTTGATTTCAGAGGTTCTAGAAATTACAATATTGATTTCATTTCCTTCTGCATCTTTTCCTTTAACTGTTTTAAGATCTTCTATTTCAGCAACACCGTTGAATTTCACACGCAGTTCGTTCTCTTGAGAACTACCACCTGCTACCCCACCTACGTGGAATGTTCTCAGTGTTAACTGAGTTCCTGGCTCACCAATAGATTGCGCAGCAACTACCCCAACTGCTTCTCCTTTTTGAACCATTTTACCGGTTGCAAGGTTACGCCCGTAACAGGATACACATACACCCTTCTTCGCTTCACAAGTAAGAGGAGAACGAACTTCAACAGATTCGATTGGTAGGTGATCGATACGATCAGCTACTAGGTCTGTAATTTCTTGTCCTTCTGGAACAATAACTTCTCCATCCAAAGGATTGATTACATCGAATAAAGCAACTCTACCGCGGATACGATCCGAAATAGGTTCAACAATTTCTTCATTTTTACGTAACGGCTTCACATCAATTCCTCTTAATGTACCACAGTCAACTATGTTGATGATCACATCTTGAGAAACGTCAACTAAACGACGTGTTAGGTATCCTGCATCTGCAGTTTTAAGAGCGGTATCCGCTAATCCTTTACGTGCACCGTGTGTAGAAATAAAGTATTCTAAGATCGATAGACCTTCTTTAAAGTTAGAAAGAATTGGATTTTCAATAATTTCTCCACCTCCAGAAGTCGATTTTTTCGGCTTAGCCATCAAACCACGCATTCCAGTTAACTGGCGAATCTGTTCTTTAGATCCACGAGCTCCAGAATCTAACATCATGAATACGGAGTTAAATCCTTGCTGGTCTTCACTAATTCTCTTCATCGCTAAGTTCGTTAGGCGCGAATTGGTGTTGGTCCAAATATCAATGATCTGATTGTAACGTTCGTTGTTGGTAATCAGACCCATATTATAGTTTCCTTTGATACTATCGACAAGCGTATTCGCTTCATCAATCAAAGGTTGCTTTTCTGGTGGAATGATAATATCACCTAAACTAAAGGATAGTCCGCCTTTGAAGGCAAAACCATATCCCATGCTTTTGATTTTATCTAAGAATGCAGCCGTTTCTGGAACACCAGTAACTTTAAGAATCTTTCCAATAATCTCCCGAAGGTTTTTCTTGGTAAGGACTTCATTAAAGAAACCTGCATTTTCAGGAACTACTTCATTAAACAATACACGTCCAACGGTAGTCTCTATGATTTGGTATTCGATAACACCTTCCTCATTGAAATCTTTTGCTCTAATCTTAATCGTAGCATTAAGGTCTACTCGCTTTTCGTTGTATGCTATGTGTACCTCCTCTACAGAATAAAAAGTAAGTCCTTCTCCGACTACTTTATGATCTGGTGTAGAAACACGCGCTTTAGTCATGTAGTATAATCCCAAAACCATATCCTGAGAAGGTACCGTTACTGGTGATCCGTTCGCAGGGTTTAGAATGTTGTGAGAAGCAAGCATCAATAATTGTGACTCTAATATAGCCTCAGGTCCTAATGGAAGGTGAACAGCCATTTGATCTCCATCGAAATCGGCATTAAATGCTGTACAAACCAAGGGGTGCAATTGAATTGCTTTTCCTTCGATTAATTTCGGTTGAAATGCTTGAATACCCAGACGGTGTAATGTAGGGGCACGGTTCAATAGTACCGGATGACCTTTCAATACGCTTTCTAAAATATCCCAAACAACAGGCTCTTTACGGTCTATAATTTTCTTAGCTGATTTTACTGTCTTTACAATCCCACGCTCAATTAATTTACGTGTAATAAAAGGCTTGTATAATTCTGCAGCCATATCTTTTGGAAGACCACATTCAAATAATTTCAATTCAGGTCCAACAACAATTACCGAACGTGCTGAATAATCGACACGTTTTCCCAATAAGTTTTGACGGAAACGACCTTGCTTTCCTTTCAATGAATCTGAAAGTGATTTTAATGGGCGATTCGAATCTGTTTTTACAGCCGAAGATTTTCGTGTATTATCAAATAAAGAATCTACAGACTCTTGAAGCATTCGCTTCTCGTTTCTTAGGATTACTTCAGGTGCTTTAATTTCTACCAAACGCTTCAAACGATTGTTACGGATAATCACACGACGGTAAAGATCATTTAAATCCGATGTTGCAAAACGACCTCCATCCAATGGAACTAAAGGACGTAATTCTGGTGGAATAACAGGTACCGCTTTGATAATCATCCATTGAGGAAGATTTTCATTACGTAAATTCGCATCACGAAATGCCTCAACAACTTGAAGTCTCTTAAGAGCCTCTGTCTTACGTTGCTTCGAGGTTTCGTTATTTGCTTTGTGACGCAATTCGTACGACAGTTCTTCTAAATTGATTCTAGAAAGTAAGTCGATCAAACATTCAGCTCCCATTTTCGCAATGAATTTGGTCGGATCTGAAGCATCGAGATACTGATTTTCAACCGGTAGTTTTTCAAGAGCGTTTAAATACTCTTCTTCCGTAAGGAAATCCATTTTCTGAAGGGATTCTCCTTCTTCATTCTTAGCATCACCTGCTTGAATTACAACATAACGCTCATAATAGATGATCATGTCAAGTTTCTTAGAAGGCAATCCAAGAAGGTATCCTATTTTGTTTGGTAAAGAACGGAAGTACCAAATATGTGCAACAGGTACCACCAAGTTGATGTGTCCAACACGGTCTCTTCGTACTTTCTTCTCCGTAACTTCAACACCACATCGGTCACAAACGATTCCTTTGTATCGGATTCTTTTGTACTTACCACAAGCACATTCAAAATCTTTTACTGGACCGAAAATACGTTCACAGAAAAGACCATCACGTTCCGGCTTATGCGTACGATAATTGATGGTTTCAGGTTTTAAAACTTCTCCGCGAGAGCTTCCTAAAATTACTTCAGGAGAAGATAATCCAATAGAAATTTTATTGAATTTTTTTTGAGTAACAATTTCGTTATTTC
>Ga0206130_10005652_pt1 | contig 14718 bp, 7 predicted proteins | sample Helgoland_Spring_9_FD_148637 | JGI IMG/M metagenome (GOLD analysis project Ga0206130, IMG submission 148637) | Pelagic subsurface seawater microbial communities from Kabeltonne, Helgoland, North Sea - Helgoland_Spring_Bloom_20160512_1 | ecosystem: Environmental > Aquatic > Marine > Epipelagic ... | reverse complement strand
ATTGATTTGGTATGCCAAAATAAGCTCTTGCCCAGGGTTTTCGAATTTTTTAATGTAATCCGTTGACCAATCGTAGCCATTCCTAAAGTTTGTTGATAGATAATCCTTGGTATAATAATGGAAAGAGGTATCATTTAAAATACCGTAATCAAAACCATCATTGCTCGTTTGGAAACCATTGAAACGGATTGTTGAGTTGATCGTATTGTATGCATTAAGATCGTAGAATGCACCGAAGTTTCCTGAATAGCCAAAAGAAGTAGATTCTGCTACACCATTTGTTGTAAGTGTGCTGATCACATCATTGGATGAATCTATTCGGTCAAAAGTGGTTGTTGCATCTCTTGGGAGTGTCCACCAGCCATAACCGCCACCACTAACACCGAATCTTCCTTTTGCTGCTGACAAACTAACATTCGTATTATTAGTACGATTTGATAGTGCTGTATTTACAGAACCTGAAATACCTTCAATGCTTTTTTTCTTAGTCACGATATTAATAATACCTGCGCTTCCTTCTCCATCATATTTTGCAGATGGGGAGGTAATTACTTCTACTGATTTAATCTGATCCGAAGGGATTGATTTCAGTGCATCTTTTACGGAGTTTGCAAATAGACCAGAAGGTCTGCCATTTAGTAGGATTTGAATATTTCGAGATCCTCTTAATTCTACATTTCCATCTAAGTCAACAGATAGGAGTGGTGTTTTTCTAAGGACATCAGTAGCATCTCCTACTTTATTTGTGATGTCTTTTTCAGCATTGTAGACGATCTTATCGATTTTATTCTCAAATAGAGATTTTTCAGCTGATACAGTCACTGCATCTAATGCAATTGCTGAATTTTCCAGAATAATGTCATCTAAATCAAAATCTGGGTTTGACTTAGTTAGTGTTATGGTATCTGAGGTGATTTCATTATATCCTACGAAAGATACTTTTACCATATATTTTCCAAGCTTCAGTTCTGTCATCTTGAACTGTCCTTTGTTGTTTGTTAATGTACCATCCAATTGCTTTTGAAAGGCATTCATCAAAACGACAGTGGCGTATTCTACTGGTTCTCCAGAATTGTTATCAATTATCTTGCCAGTGATCTTACCTGTGATGGAAGATTGAGTTGCTCCCCATTTACCACCACCTGGTTGTGCATAAAGACTGATTGCAGTCAAAAGAGCTAAAGAGAGTGTAAAAATGTGTTTCATCAAAACTTATTTTATTTGAGCCTATGAAGTTATTCAAAGAAAGTGAAGTTAGACTTTAGATTCCTTTATTAACAATGGATTAGATAAATCCAATCATATCATCCATTAAAACTCAAAAAGTATCCATAAGGTTGAGAAAAGGGCCTTAAATATCTATTTCGACTAGTATATTGATATATATAATAATTATATTGATTTGTTTTTTGTAGTGTAAGGTTTTGATTTATAGTGTTTAATAGGTTTCTATTTGTTAAATAATGTTAAAAAACTAGATTCAAGGTTTTTTTTGCAATAAAACCAACCAAACAAGCATTTTAACTACTCTTTGTAGTAGCATAATTGCATTAAATTTATTACTATAGGTTTAAATAGAAATAAGTATCGGTTTCGACCGATTAAAGAATCATAAACTAGTGAGAGTTTTTTCGCTGCCCAGAAGTTTTAGACTTTCTGGGCGGTTTTTATTTAGTGGCATTTGAAATAATCGAAGGGTTCTTTGCAATCCAGGCATTGGAACAAGGATTTACAGGCTGTTGAGCCGAATTGACTTTTCATTTCAGTATTATAAGATTTACAAACTGGGCAGATTACATTTCTTGGCTTTTGAAAGAGTTGAGACTTATCACTGCTTTCTTGTGCGGGTGGTGAAATCCCGTAATCCAATAATTTTTTCCTTCCGCTTTCTGTTAACCATTCTGTTGTCCATGCTGGAGACAGGACAGTGTGTACATTGATGTTGGTATTAAAGTCTTCGGAGAGTGTTTTAATAATATCGAATTCTATCTCTTTCATAGCCGGACATCCTGAGTAGGTTGGCGTTATGGTTATTTCAAGACCTTTTAGTTTGATATCTACTGCACGTACAACACCTAAGTCCACTACACTTAGTACTGGTATTTCTGGGTCTTTTACCTGCTCAAGGCTTTGCCATACTTGATCTTTATCAATCATCATATTCAATGAATTCTAATTCGTAAATTATATCCAGCAAGCTGTAAGCAAATTTAGTAAGATTTTCGTAGTCTAATTTTAAGCGACCGGCGGATTGGAGCTTAGCCTCTGACCATCGTTCACTTTTGCTCAATTTGCTGATTTCCTGTTTAATATTCTTTTTAATGAGCTTGTTCTGTTTATCAACAAATGGCAGTTCATCTAGTTGTTGAAAATATTCAGGAAAAAGACATTTATAGTAAAGATAGATAAGTTTTTTTATTGGGTCAGGTAGTGTATAGTTGAATAAGCAATAGCCAAAAATATATCCTACAATGTTCCAAACAATAAGCTGATGTCCATTATCTCTATACCATTCTAGCTGTTGTCTTTCGTTGTCGATAATTTCTCTGAGGGTTTGGACGTCAATCTTAGGGGTTAGATTGAAGGTGTAAAACACTTGATAGAGTTCTTTTTCTAGTTGTTTTTCTTCGGTTTGGCTTAGTGATTTTAGTTCACGTTCAAAGAAATCAATCTTTTCCTCCAATTGGCCATCTGGATTATGTAATTCTCGATGCATGATTTCTAGGGTTTCCATGATCTGGCCTTGTGGAGTAAGGAGGAAATCCATAGCATAAACTAGATTGAAAATTCTATAAATTCTGGTAAACTCCAGGTATTCATAGATTTCTTTTTGTTCCTCCAAGTCTTTGTATAATTTATCGACCTGATTCTTTAGGAAGCTTATGTTGGCTTTACGAACGGTTTTATGTTTTTCAATCACATGGGTAGTCTCTATTATATTGACTTTTTCAAAGTCTGAAGAGAGCAAGTCATCGAGCTTGTCTGCCTGTGTTGCCAGTTCTCTAAGGCCACGCAATATAACATGTGGTTGTGCATCTGCTAATCCTGCATTGAGGACTAGGAGGATTTCATTTTTTTCATTCAGCGCATATTTTACATATTCGAATTCGTAGTTTTTATTTAGGAGTCTAAGCATCATTTTTTCAGGTAGCTCAATTGCTTCAGCCAACTTAGCTTGAACTTGTAGGGTATGGGGTTCATATTTTCCTGTCAGTTTTACTGAACCTTGGTATAAAGTAAAGGTGATATGATCCTTAAGTTCCTGGAATGTTACGTTGTCCTGATCTCCTTCTTGTTTCAGGAATTCGAGTAAGTTTTTGAAACTTTCTAAGAATGCCTCAGAAGCGTGAAGCTCGATTGCTTTTTCCCAGGCAAGGTTCTGTCTATCAGACTGGTGGTAATTGGAGTGCCTTCCAAGGCTTACATTTTTATTGTTCTCCTGTGATTTAAAAAGCTTTCGTAACATAGCTATTTTGGTCAAGCTTGGCTTTATTTAAAAGAATGTATGCGAACTAAATGTACTAAAAAAAGTGTAAGTTCATTAATGTGGCATTTTATTGTTTTAATTTTTCGACTAAAGATCTAGTTGTATGGATGATTTTATATTGAAAGTTGGTATGCCGGAATATACCTATGCGTTTGATCATAGCAGTCGTTTTTTGTTTATAGGATCTTGTTTTGCGGAGCATATAGGTCAGCGTCTGAGTGATTTACGATATAAAGTTGATATCAATCCAAATGGTATTCTTTACCATCCTTTAAACATGGCTGATGTGCTTGCACATGCTACACAGGGTAAAAGCTACACGCAGTCAGACCTCTTGCATCGAGCTGATATAATTCTTTCTTGGCAGCACCATGGATCAATCTATGGGTCAGAGGAGGATGCTTTTTTAGAGGTTTTAAACAAGCAGGCTTCAGACCTTAGCAGGCATCTTAGATCTGTAGATACTTTGGTACTTACCTTTGGTACAGCATATCATTGGGTATTGAAAGAGGGGGAGCACCGAGTGGTTAATTGTCATAAGCAAGCTTCGGATTTGTTTGAAAAGCGGCTTAGCAGTACCAAGGAATTGGTTCAAGTATATACCAGCTTAGTTGATAGCCTTCAGGCAATTAATCCGGATATGAATATCTTACTTACAGTGAGTCCGGTTCGCTATAAGCGAGATGGTATTATTGAAAACAATCGATCTAAGGCGAGATTATTGTTGCTTTGCGAACATTTGGAAGAGCAATTTGAATCTGTAAGCTATTTTCCTGCTTATGAGTTGTTGATTGATTCCTTACGAGATTATCGTTTTTATGGTCGTGATCTTGTGCATCCTTCTGAAGCGGCAGTTGATTATATTTGGCAGCAATTCTCAAAGGTTTGTTTTACGCCAGAGTCTAGGAGTCTAAGTAAGCGGATAGCGGCTTTCAACAAATCAGCTGCGCACCGCCCCCTATATCCTGAATCTAGTTCATCCATGAAATTTGCTGCTTCATTGGCTGATCAGAAAAGGGATTTGGATCAACTACTTAGTAAGTATTAGCAAGTACTTCTATTTCTGTTTCAGCTCCGAATACTCCATGTTTGTTTTTTATTAAATTGATTCCGGGTGCTTTTCCGATTTCAATACTTCCGAGTTGATCTTCATAGCCAAGTGCTTCTGCTCCATTAAGTGTGGCCCATTTAAGTACGGTTTCAAAATTTAGATACGACTTATACTTAAGGATGGTTTTCATTTCATCTAAAACGGATAGTTTCCAATTGGAGGTAAGGCTGTCTGTTCCGATAGTCATTTTTGCATTTGTATCCAGAAAAACTTGGTAATCAGGAAGCCTGTTTTCTATATACAGGTTTGCATTGGCGCAGGTTGCCCAATAGACTTTATTGCTCCATTTGTGTGCGGCTTCTATGTCTGCTTTGCTTGTTAGTGTATTGTGGACAAAAAGTGTTTTAGCCTCTGGGTTCATGTTTTCCATTGCGTAAAAAATGGAGTTCTTTTTCGTCGCATTAAAATGATCTAGCGAAAAGTTGAAACCTTTGTAGAAGTCAAGGAAACCACCTGTTTTTGAGTTGAATAAAGCGTCTTCATGCGGTGTTTCCTGATTGTGTATGGATATTGTCTGTTCGGGTTTGCTTTGTGTTTTTAGTTGGGCAAAAAGCTTTTCTGAGACGGTATAGGGTGCGTGTGGGACACAACTTTTCTTATTCCCATTTTTATCCGATTGACCTTGATAGACTTTCATGTAATCCTCATAGGTTTTGTCGGTCAAGGCATCTTGCATGAAATCGAACATTTCAACAAAGCTGTAGTATTTTATTGGACTATTTTCTTTAGTAGCAGCGGTATCAAGTTTGTTACAAATATCGCCAACAGCCACTATGCCATCATTTTGCATTTCACGATCTCCATCTACAATAGCTTGAAGGATTTCTTCTTCTGGATAGTCTCTAAGCGACACAACTGCATTCAAAAAGGGTAGGAGTCCTGTTCCTGTATTTGCAGCTCCTTTTAAGTGCGACAGTTCCAGGTGGCAATGTGCGTTAATAAGCCCGGGGATGATTTCACCGTCATAGCGTTCTACGGAAGAAAGATCATGCTCCTCATACTTATCAAGGGCTATGATTCTATTCTTTTGGTCAAGTACTATAACTGTGTCTTCCAGGATTTCACCAGAGACTGTATGTATCTTTTCAGCGCTTATCTTTCTGTGTTTCATTGCCTAAGTGTTTCTAATTAGATTGTTTGAACAATAACTCCATTCTTCATTCTTGGTTCGAACCAGGTTGATTTTGGGGGTAGGGTTTCTTTGTTGTCTGAGATTCTAATAAAATCTTTCATATCAACAGGGTAGAGGCAGAATCCAATTCGGTCAGGTGCTTTATTGGCTTTATCTGCGATTCCTTCCAGGCCTGTCTTACCCTCTACATATCGGATACGAGAATCATTCTTAACATCTTTGATTCCAATGATCTTTGTTAGAATGTATTTATTAAAGAGTTTGACGTCAAGTACATTATCAGGTGCTTTTTTAAGGATATTGTCTTTCCATTTTAGACTGTACCATTCATAATTGATGTACATGAGCATTTCCCGAGATTTCTTGGGAGCCTCTGGAACACTTACAGGGCTTATTTTACAAAAGTTAGAGAGTTTTGCGAGAAAGCGAGTGGGTGTGATTGAAGATAAAGCTTCTACAACTCTATTATATGCAAGTATTTCAAGCTCATTATTTGGAAAATAGGCTGTTAGAAAATACTTGTATTTATCGATGTCCTTGTTTTTTGAATGAAGTAAGGCAGATGTAGAGGTTCTATGGTGACCATCCGCGATATAGGCGCAGTGCACATGTTCAAGGAAAAGTTGTTCAAGTGTTTGAATTTCTTCAACATTATCTATCAACCAAATCTCATGTTGCTGCTTATCTCTATCGAAGTGAATAGAGAATATAGGTTCTCTTTCGTTCGTAATATTTTTTGTGAATTGATCGATGGAATCGACCTTTGGATAGGTCAACAGAACAGGTTTGACTATAGCTTTACGATGCAATAACAGGGATAGCTGTTGTTGTTCTTTTACGGAGATTGTTTTTTCGTGCTTTTTTATAAGCCCATTTTTATAATCTTCGACAGAAGAGCTATTTAAAATTCCAGTGTAAGAGTGGTTGCCTTCTGAGATTTTGTAAATATAAAATGCTTCTTTGGCTTCTGTTTTGAAAAATCCAGCCTCGTTATATTTTGGGAACTCCATTTTGACCGTGCTGAAGAAGGTATCTACAGACTTTATCAAGTCTAATTCGGGGGTAAGTGCCTTAAAAGGTTTTATGTGCATCAGTAGAACTTATTTAATCTAGAATCTCTTGTATGCTAAAAAGCGCTGCAAAGTTACAAGAGTTTTTCGAACAATAAAAAGTAGCTTGAATAATTAATTTTGGAGTTATTTGTTGCAATGAATTATATTAGATGCAACAATGCTGCTGTCTATTTTATTTATATAACGAATAAATAGCAGTTTTGATCTGAAATCTTGAATTAAATCATTCTTTATGTTGAAAATTAAATTCTTTTCTCTCTTAGTTTTATTAATGTTATTCAGTGGCTTATATGGTCAGTCGGACGCTAGTTTGGTTCAGGCTGAAGTGACTGCAACCTTTGCTGTGAAGCTGGGTAAAACAGCTCCAGTACATACGCTTGCCCCAATGAAAAGTGCAGATCTTGAGAAAAAATCAGCATACAAGAAGCGATATAAGGGTAGAACTATTCCTAATTTCCTTGGTAGAGATATAAAAGCTAATGCTTGGAAGGATGCACTTCCCCAAGGGGCTGATCCTGTTCATCAGGGGGCGGTAAAAAGCGCTGGTAGTGTTGAGGTGATTCCTACTGTAAATGTGAATGGAATGCAGACTGGAGCTGCCGGTAATCCATCTCCTCCAGATCCAGACGGAGCTATTGGAAAGGATCATTATGTTCAGATGGTCAATGCGACGGCTTTTCAGGTTTTTGATAAGGAAGGAGCTGAGGTTTCTGGAATAATTTCCATGAACACAATTTGGGCTGGAATGGGAGTTACTTCTCTTGGCGATCCTATTGTTTTTTTCGATCAAGAATATGAGCGTTGGTTTTTAACTGAATTCAATGGTTCTGGAAATGCATTATTGATTGCTGTATCTGAAACTTCAGACCCACTGGGTAGTTACTACACGTATGAGTTTTCTACACCTTCCTTCCCAGATTATCCAAAGTATTCTCTTTGGTCCAATTCGGTTGTTGTGACAACCAACGAAGGTGGAGGTGGCGAAGAACTTTATCTAATCGATCGTTTGGCGATGATAAATGGTGCTGACAACGTGTCGATTCAGCGGTTTGTGATACCAAGTAGCCCAGGAAGTCCTGGTTTTTTCGTTTTGACTCCTGTAGATTGGATTGGTGAAACGGCTCCGCCTTCAGATGCTTTGCCTATGGTCATGCGCATGAATGATGATGCTTGGGGTGGTGCTGGTTCCGAAGATGAGATCGAGATCTTCGAGATTGATGTAGATTGGGATAATCCGGATAATTCGACTGTAGCACAGAGCGATATACCAACTGCTCCATTTGATTCTAATCCATGTTCTGTATCAGGTCCTGGTTTTTCATGTATTCCTCAACTTAACGGTGGTGGTATTGATGGTTTACAGGAAATCATTATGAATCAGGTTAAATACAGAAACTTTGGATCGTATGAAAGTATGGTTCTTTCTTTTGTGGTTGACTACACAGGAGGGGATAATATTTCTGGTATTCGCTGGATAGAGATGCGTAGATCTGGTTCAGAAGATTGGGCTGTGTATCAAGAGGGCACCTTTGCACCAGAAGATGGAAAGGATCGATTTATGCCTTCTATAGCAATGGATAAATATGGAAATATTGGCTTGGCTTATTCTGTGTCTAGTGATGAAATGCATCCTGGATTGGCATTTACTGGGCGTAAAAGTGGAGACCCTTTAGGTGAGATGACTGTCGAAGAGTATACAATAGTAGAGGGTCAGGGCGTTGCTCCGAATTCTCGCTATGGTGATTATTCTTGTTTGACAGTAGATCCTGTGAATAATAGTGATTTTTGGTTTACAGCGGAATATATAAAATTACAGAATGGAGGTTGGGGAACTATGATCACCAGTTTTGAGCTCGGAAGAGATACTTTTGATATCAGTCCAATTAGTTTAGATACTCCAGTTTCAAGTAATCTATTGGGAGCTGATGAGGTAGTTAGTGTTACGATAAAAAATCTGGGAATAGAGTCTGTTGATGATTTTAGTATCGCTTGTTACTTAGATGATGTATTGGTTTCGGAGGAAACCATTAATACGACACTAGCTTCAGATGAAACCTATGCACATACATTTATTCCAAGTGTAGATCTTAGCGCAGTTGGAAGCTACTCTTTTGAGATTATAACTACTTGGGCAGATGACGAATCTAGCAGCAATGATACGCTTCGTGCGGATGTTGTTCATGAATATGATTACGATGCAGCTATTACTGCTGTGGACACAGAATACTCGATTGTTTGTAGTTCTTCTGTGGAATTAGCTGTTGGCCTTCTGAATGCTGGCTATGAGGTTTTGGAGTCAGCGGATCTTACTATTTATGCAAATGGTGTTCAAGTTGGCGATATAGTGAATTGGACTGGGAGTTTGAATTTTGAGGAATCGGAGACTGTGCCTGTATTAGTTGAAGGCCTTACGGATGGTACAGTGGAGCTTGTGGTAGAAGTGAGTAATCCAAATGGTCAGGTTGATGAAAATAGTGCAAACAACTCTTCAAGTAGAACTATTGATGTAAGTTCTGACGGTGAGACAATTATTTTAAATATTACAACAGATGGGTATCCTGATGAAACGACTTGGGATATAATTGATGAGGACGGAGCTGTACTATTTGAGGGTGGTCCATTTATGGATGGGGAAACTGAGTATACTTTTGATTTCTGTTTACCAAAAGATGTTTGTTTTACCTTTAGGATTTTTGATTCTTATGGTGATGGATTAGATGGGGGCTTCTTTTATGATGATGGTTATTATGAAATCCTTGATCAAGCAGGAAATGTTTTGGCCTCTCTTTTGCAGATCAACTTTGGAGATGAGGAATTTAATGATTTCTGTACTGGAGAACCTTGTTTCTTGAGTGCAGATGCAAGTCTGATACCTGCTTCATCTAGCTCAGCATCAGATGGTACTATTTTGATTAATGCGAGTAATGGTGTTGGGCCGTTCCAATATTCAATCACAGGTGGTCTTAACTTTCAGGATTCCAATTTATTTGAAGGATTGGTAGCTGGTGTATACGAGGTTCAAGTAATTGATGACAATGGTTGTCTTTACGAATTTGATCTTGAATTAGAAGCATGCGGCCTTTCTGTGGGAGCGATCGTAGCGGATGAAAGTGAGCTTGGGCTGTTTGATGGGTCTATTACTGTGATAGTGGGCGGAGCATTAGGTACTCTAGAGTATTCAATTGATGAGGGACTTAGTTGGCAGACATCGAATCTATTTGAGGATTTGGGGAATGGAACATATACTTTGTTGGTCCGTGATGAACAAGGCTGTGAGAGCAGTATAGAGGCTACGGTAAGCGCTCTTATAAATTCGGTTCGTACTATTTACAGTGATATCTATGTTGAAGTAGCTCCGAACCCTGGGATGGGCTTGTTCAATATCAAGGTTTCTGGTGTGCCTCAAGATGGCCTATACTTACCTATACAGATACTTGATGCAAGCGGTAAGGTAGTACATAACTGGAATTTGGTTTGGTATGATGATATGTATACAAGTCAGGTTTCTATTTATGAAGAGCCGGCAGGAATATACTTTTTGCGATTTAAGCGATCAGATATTCCGGTGCTAGTGAAATTGATTAAGCAGTAAAAAAAATGGGTTCCAACTTTTGGAACCCATTTTTTTTTAATCAATAACAATCTTTCTACTGAATTGGTATTCTTTGCTAGTAATACGCAGCAGATAAATTCCAGAAGCTAGGCCGCTTATTTTCCAATTGGATTGCCAGTTGAATGGCTTGGAGTTTACGAATTCCGTTTTCTGAATCTTTCCATTGAGATCTAAAAGATCAATCCTCATATCACTGCCTTCGAGGCCTTGTAATTCGATATTGATCTGCTCTTGTGCCGGATTTGGATAGACGGAGAGTAAACTATTTTCTACGGGCTCTTTTGTATCTGTAATCTCTCCCACGACAAAGTCATAATACAATGTTCCTCCGAAGTCGGGGTTGAACACTTTTATTGGAAGATCTATGATGTCATTGATCTTTTTGTTGATAGAAAGGCTTCCTGTTCCTACATTTTGTCCAACTGCCGCCCAATACCAGAAATCTAAACCATCATTTCCAGTGTCTTGGAAAACGAGCGTGTAACAACCTGGGCTAAGGCTAACTTCGTCTTTGTACAATATGCCTGCTTGGAAGTTACTTTTGCTAAAGACTACAGTGCCTGTATTGTCTAAAATACTATAGCTGTTTTGTTCTGGCGTGTTGTTTGTTAATAGGCGAATTATAAGGTTTTCGCCATCTGAGAAGGTGTCGACCTGTTCAAATGTTGATTGAATAGTATTATTATCTGAATATTCGTCTGTGCTTCCATTTACAGAGACAATATCTGCTTGGAATCTTCCTGTATCCTGTCCATTGGCAAAAAAGCCTACCTGATCAACAGGAAGGTTAAGTATCTGGCTTTCTCCAGATTCTAGGTTAAGGGTAAAGGTCTCCTCCAGGATGATATCTGTTCCTAGTACTTGGTATCGTATAGTTATACTATTCAGTATATTATTACCTGTATTTTTGACTTCTAGTTGGGCTTCATTACAAGCTGGATTAATTCGTTCATTTTCTACCTGAGCTGTTGGGCTGATCACTCGTTCAATGGATGCATCGGTTGAAAAATTATAGGCTCCATAAGTAACCAATTGATTTGAAACCAAATAATTTTCACTGGAACCTGAGGAGGTATTAAGTCCATAGTCCAATGTTATTGTTTCACCAGGTTCTGCATGATCATCCAGTTTAAATTGATGGATATCCGATGGCGTACCTGGGCACCAACCTGCTCGATCAAATATCCAAGTACCACCTTGAGGATAGATTGGATTTTGGCCACAATATTTCCAGACTTCATAATTGAATTCTTTGCTTCCTCCATTTACGTTTATGAAATGTTCTTGCGGCACAAACTCTCCATTTTGACCATGTCCGGTGATCGTAGATCGGATCTTGTAATAGCTCGCGAAAGGAGCAAGGCTTATAGATCTTGGCTCAAAGTAAGACTCTGCTTCCAGTCCTCCTGGATATGCTCTTCGGAAGGGCCATATATTTTGAATATTCATGACTTCTCGTTCCGGTGTTCCACTAATGAAAAGGAATTTAATGTCTAGGTCTTCTTGATTTTGACCACCCATTTCAATGGAAAGTCTTCTGTTTCCTTTGAGGATAGGTGCGTAATCCGTCACATCAAAGATGAAGGTTTTTCCGTCCTCTCCAAGATCTATAAAGAAACCATAAGGAGTTACCAAGGAAAGGATTTCGTATTTTGCATCTGTTTTATTGTAGTAATCGAGTGTTTCAATATTGATACTCGCCTCCTGATCGACCAATACACTATCCACTATTGCCCCTGCGGGATCATAGATGTATTGGAACCCTGCTTCGTAAACAAAGCTTGTATCTGTAACAAGTAGATCATTGTTAGCGGTGTAGAAAGATACTACGCTGTTTGGTTCTTTTGGAACTGCTTCTAAGTAGTTGGAGATGTTATTGTTTAACTCATATTCTCCTTGATAGAAGCTTAAGACAGGTCTTGCATCTTGCAGCGTAAATTGTTTATAGGCATCTTCTGAGCGGGTAGTTACTTCAAAAGGTTGGCCTTCTTTTTTGGCAGTAACATTATAAGAAGAAAGTGTTGTTACTTGCTGGTTTGAGAGGTCATCGAAGTTCATAAAAGTAAGAAGCTGATCATACATTGGGTGTGCTTCTGTTGGTGCAGCTCCCATTAGATCTTGAATTTCAGAACTTTCTAATGCAGTCTTCCAAATGGATAGATCATCCATTTTTCCAAAGTATGAATTTGTTCCTGTGTTGCTACCGATTTTAAACACCTCATCAATCTCGATGCTGTTTACCAAACCAGAACCACTATGCCATTCGTTTCCGTTTAAAAATATTTTCATACTTCCATCAGCTGTGTTTTTGGTAAACGCCCAGTGTGTCCATGTACCTCTATAGTCGCTAGGTTCTGCGGGTTTGTTAATTCTATCATAACCAGAGCCGCTATTTCCGCAATCCCAATAGACTTGACCATTTGACCAAGGCAGGTGTATATTTACTTGTCTACCATTATCTGTGGTGCACTCTAGGATGGAGTTATTTGCAGGCATAATAGATTCGTCTCCATAGGACCAAAAGGCTACAGTGATTTCATCATAGGTACCTTGTATGTTTGATGTATTCAGTTCGTAGGAGCCATTCCTGTTGAAATAAGCTGATTTGTCATTAGAGTGGTGGCTCATTGCTGCATTCGAGGTATTTGTTGATGCTTGTATTTTTAGGGCATTGGCATCATTGGAATCTGGAACGTATGAGATTTCGACTAGGATATTTTTTCCTGTCTCCCAGTTGAATGCTTGATAGAGGTTGAAGATGAAATTTCCTGTTGCGAAGAACTCAAGATTTTGATGATACACTTCAGTGAAACCTTCTGTGTGCACATTGTTAGGGTTTAATTCGGCTTCATCAACGTTCTTCATTTTTATCTTGAAAAGCTTTAGAAAGCCAGAGGTCTGTGTAATGTTTAGTTTGAGTCTGTTGATTAAACCTGCCTGTAGGCCTGCATCCTGCAGTTCTGATTCGGTAAATAGGATTTGTAGTTTGTTGGTTTGAGTCTCGACAGGGAGCTCTAATTCGGTATTTGCTGCACCGATAGAATACTCCATCTCATTATTGACTGAACTAAAGGTTGTTGAATATTGTGGGTGATTGATGTAGGTGAATGTTTCTTGGGAGGTATAATTGAATACATCGCCATTGAAATTAGAAATCAGGTGGCTTGGATGAGTCGCTTTTGAGGAATCGATTCTTGTTGTATCCGTAATAAATGTGTTACAAGAATAATCCCACTCCCCACAACCTTGAGAATTGTCTCCAGGATTTATTGCGGCATCTGGGCATCTCATGTTATAGTACATCAAGATTTTTCTATAGGATTGTCCATCGTCTGGAAAATCATAATAGCCTGACCTGAAATTATCTTCCCATTGGAGTGTTTGGACGGTAGTAGTATCTTGTGCGGTAGTCTTGGAAGATAATGCTAAGATTAACATGCACATTATGGTAGCTATGGGAAACCTGGTTTTCATATCTCTTAAGTTGTAATAGATTGAATTAATATTACTAAAGATAAGAAATAGAATGTTTTATCCTCTATTTGGGCTATTTAGAAATAGGCTCTGCTTGTAATTTTTTATCTGTGTTTTTTAATTTTCGAATAGCATTTCTTAGGAAGAATAGTGTTACAAGCGTTGCTAAGACATCTGATATAGGGAAGGCCATCCAGATTCCATTTAGTTCATATCTCATTGGAAGTATGAGTATGAATGGGATTAGAAACATACCTTGCTTTGTTAGGGTGAGGAACAGAGCTGGGAGGGCTTTGCCAATAGCTTGGAAATAGGCTGAACCGATAAGCTGAGCAGTGATTAGGGGTGTTGCAGCAAAGACAATGATCATAGCTTTGGGGGTCATTTCCAGGATTTCAACATCGGATTTACCGACAAAGATTTGGGTTAATTCCAGTGGGAACATTAGGATGAAGATGAAAATGGAACCTGCAATCAAGCTTCCGTAAACGATAGATAGCTTTATTGCAGAAATGACTCTATCGTATTTTTTTGCACCAAAATTGAAACCAGCAATCGGCAGAAAGCCTTGAGTTATTCCCAATACCGGAAAATTGGTAAACATCATAAGTCTACTTATTATTCCATAGGCTGCAACAGCTATTTCGGAGCCATAGGAGAATAGTGAATGGTTGAGTACGATGGATAGTAAACTTACTGTTCCTTGTCTGGCAAGGGTCACAGAACCAATTGTGAAAATTGACTTGATGTATTTAAGCTTAATTTTGAAGTAGTTTCTATTGAGTTTTAGGGTAGAGTTTCCTTTGGCAAAGAACATTGCTGAGTAGA
>Ga0206130_10005646_pt1 | contig 14729 bp, 15 predicted proteins | sample Helgoland_Spring_9_FD_148637 | JGI IMG/M metagenome (GOLD analysis project Ga0206130, IMG submission 148637) | Pelagic subsurface seawater microbial communities from Kabeltonne, Helgoland, North Sea - Helgoland_Spring_Bloom_20160512_1 | ecosystem: Environmental > Aquatic > Marine > Epipelagic ... | reverse complement strand
CTTTGCATACCTATCACTGAGACTGTAAGCTAAACCCGTCCGGAATAAGGTAAAGACTGCCAATCATCGGATTGGTGCAACAAAGCCATTGAGCATGTCTCGGCTATTTAGTATCACAATAATATCAGGATATGCCTGGTTAATCATCGATAAAACTGAGCGACCTCTCAATGCTGAATGTACCTTTTGAATGGATAACTTTGAGTTTTGGCGTATCAGCTCTCACGAATTTTTTGATCATTGTTTGGTTTGCGCGCACCCTAAAACAGCATCTGAAACGCAATGATACTTCTGCCGTACAAGCCTTACACATAAATCCAACTGCACGCATTGGTGGCCTTGCGATTGTTATCGCTTTAGTCGTGTCTGCAGCGTTGTCGCACAGCGCAGACAGTTGGAAACCATTCCTTCTTTTGCTAGTCAGTGCAATGCCTGTATTTATTGTCGGATTAGCTGAAGATCTTGGTTACCTAGCAAGTCCACTTAGAAGGCTGCTTGCCGCAACAGTCTCAGGCGCAGTGTTTATTGCACTAATGGGACAATGGGTGCTGCACACTGGCATTCCAGGTCTAGATATCGCACTTCAGTGGTCACCCTTTGCTGTAGCATTTTCATTGTTCCTAGCAGTTGGCATTAGCCATGCCTTTAATCTTATCGATGGCCTCAACGGGCTAGCAGGGTTCACAGCGTTTGCAGCCGCTCTTGCGCTGGCAACAATTGCACAGCAATCAGGGCTCACAGAGCAGCGCGACATGCTTCTTACAATTGCAGCTGCGATTACAGGCTTTTTGATTTTCAACTTTCCATTTGGCAAAATCTTTTTGGGGGATGCTGGAGCTTACGTAATTGGTCATCTACTCGTCTGGGTGTCCGTATCTATTTTGTGGAACGCTCCAAATGTGAGCCCATTTGCAATGCTGCTCATCTTCTTCTGGCCAATTGCGGACACATTACTAGCAATCATGCGGCGTTTGTCTCTCGGTAAACCAATCGCACAGCCTGACAGGTTGCATTTTCACCAGCTTGTGATCCGCAGTGTGGAAATTGTTCTTTTAGGCAGAAAGAAGCGATGGATCGCAAATCCGTTGGCAACACTGATTACGCTTCCTTTTGTTGTTGCACCTATGATCTCAGGCGTGATGTGTGCTCTTGATCATGGAAACGCAGCAATGGCCTGGGGTCTTTTTGCAATGATTTTTATTGCGACTTACAAGACAGGCATGTGGCTCGCTCCTAAACTGCGCCGCCCTCTTACCCGAAAACTGAGCGAATAACCGCAGAATGAAACTTTGAAAAAGACGTAAAGAGCTCTTTTGACCCTACCAATTAGCAGTAAAATCTACTCATCCAGGTACAAAGCCCACCGCACATCCAAGCGCAATCGCACAAGCATCTGCCAACACATCGCCTACCTCGCCACTTCTGTTCACAAAAGGTTGCGCGAGCTCGATAAAGATGCCGAACATGATCCCGTATACCACGTATTTCCGATACTAATTCGGCGTAGCAAAACTCAACAAGAGCATAAGAACAGCAAATACAAACACGTGGTATAATTTGTCTGTGCCAACCGCTTCAGGCAGCTCCTGAGCTAGTATTAAGGCAGCAAGCCCTATCGGAGCCGCCAAAACGACTGTGACCCTCTTTGCCCGAAATAGGGTCTAAGATGCTCAATCAATCTTAACCTGTTTCATATTCCTCGGGCTTTTCATCTGTATAGAAAGGGGTGCAATATGTTGCTCCCGATATAACTACATCAAAAGCATATAGTCATACAGCCACCTGGACGACCGGAAAGATTTAAACAAATTGAAAAGACTGGGTAAATACTACGCACAAGCTATTTCGAAACCTGCACTTGATCTGCGGTAACGTTAACTCTTGCATCATGCCCCATGAACTCCATCAAAAGCCAAACGCGCTGTTGTGCATCTACTTTCTCAACAGTCGCTACCAAGTTTGCAAACGGCCCCGACAGGACATCTACGGTATCACCAACATTCAATGTTTTTGGTGGTAAGAGCCTCCCAGATGTATCACAACGCAACATCAAACTTGAAATCAGCAGAAGTGGTAGAGGTTTAGGGGAGCCATCAAAGCTCACCAAACGTGAAACTCCAATCGTGCTGTTGATTGTGCGCCACGGCGCTGCGTTACCATCGACGCCAACAAACATATAACCTGGAAATAGTGGCCTTAATTCAGACACAAAACGTGATGCTTTTCTGAAAGAAATTTCCTGCATAGGAAGAAAAACGTCGAAGTCTTGGCGCTTTAAATTACGCTCTGCTAACCGGTGTGCGTTTGGTTTAAATTGGATGAGATGCCACTGCTTCACTTGCGTGCCTCACGAATTTCGCTCATACTTGAACAATATTAGCATTCGATAGTATGCTGCAAGACCACTACACACCACCAGAAATTTCAAAATTTGTTACTTAAAATCAATCCTTAAATTTATTAATTTGTGTAGATTATTGATTTTATTGTATGATAACTATCCCTTATTTTTAAGTTAGTTCTAAAAAGATACTTGTGCGATTGCCTTAATTTGGCGGTTATGATATCCTTCAAAGTTGAACGGTTATGAACCTTTCTGACCTAAATCACTATTCTTTTTCAACTGAGCTTGCGCAGAACGCGAGGCTCGGTGCGGTAGCCGTTTTGGGGTGCTATTTTGGCTAGTAGCCGTAAAAAACAACAGTCTGAGATCCGCTTAAAAGTGATAAGGTTGATTTCGCAGAACCCTGAGATGTCCACGCGGCAGGTGGCGGATGAAGTTGGGATTTCAAACGGCTCGGCCTACTACGTGCTGACCGCTCTCGTTGAAAAAGGCTTTGTGAAACTGGGCAATTTCAAGAAGAATCCGCGCAAGGGTCAATACGCTTATTTATTGACGCCAAAAGGGATCCGCGAGAAGTCTCTCCTCACGCACAGCTTCATTGAGCACAAGCGCGAAGAGTTTGAGGCGTTGAAAATCGAAATCACAGCCCTTGAAGAAGAGGCTGGCCTTGCCGTTGAAGCGACGCCCGCACCAAAGGACGGCAAGCGGTGACTGAACTGACCTGCTTTAAGGCCTACGACGTGCGCGGTGAAATTGGTGTCAACATTGATGAAGATGTTGCCTACCGTATTGGTCGGGCTGTTGCGCAGCATTTTGGTGCCAAATCTATTGTGATCGGATTTGACGCGCGTGAAACCAGCCCGACTTTTGCAGCTAGGGCATCACAGGGGGCGCGCGATGCGGGCGCAGATGTCATAAACATTGGCATGGCGGGCACCGAAGAAATGTACTGGTCAGTAACTGAATTTGATGCTTGCGCCGGGATTGAAGTAACGGCTTCGCACAATCCGATCAATTACAACGGAATGAAAATCGTAAAATCACACTCGCGTCCTTTGGATGACACGAGTGATTTTCAAGTGATCAAGGCGCTGGCGGTTTCTCAGGAGTGGGCGGGCAATAGCGAGGTAGGCAAAGAGCTTGATCGCTCAGCAGAGGCGCGAAAGGCCTATGTGGATCGTGTGCTGAGTTTTGTTGATGTCACAGCACTGCGGCCTTTGAAAATTGTTGTGAATTCTGGAAATGGTGCGGCCGGTCCGACCTTTGATGCACTTGCTAAGCGGTTGATGGAGCTTGGTGCGCCGCTAGAGTTTATTCGTGTGCATCACACACCAAATGCGACATTCCCAAATGGCATCCCCAATCCACTTCTGCCTGAAAACCATCCTGCGACGGCAGACGTGGTCAAAGCGAAAAATGCCGACTTTGGCGTAGCATTCGACGGTGATTTTGATCGCTGCTTTTTCTTCGATGAAACGGGTCAATTCGTACCCGGCGAATATGTCGTCGGGCTACTCGCATCCATCTTCTTAGAAAAAGAGGTGGGCGCAAATATCGTTCACGATCCACGAGTAGTTTGGAACACGCAAGATATTGTTGCGCAAAAGGGCGGTGTCGCGGTGCAATCAAAGACCGGCCACGCCTTCATCAAGCAGGTAATGCGTTCTCAGGAAGCCGTCTACGGCGGCGAGATGTCGGCGCACCATTACTTCCGTGATTTTGCCTATTGCGATAGTGGCTTGATCCCGTGGCTTTTGGTTGCAGAGCTCGTGTCGGGCTCGGGACGCTCACTGGGTGAGTGGGTGAAGGATCGATTTGCTGTCTTCCCAAGCTCAGGTGAAATCAATTTCACAGTGACTGACGCGGGCAAAGCTATTGAGAATGTACTGTCAGCTTACCGCGCGAAGGCGCTCTCACTCGATGAGACCGACGGGGTGAGCCTGGCGTTTTATGATTGGCGTTTCAACCTTCGTCGCTCGAACACCGAGCCACTCGTCCGGTTGAATGTTGAAAGCAAAGGTGGAGCGGACAGGCTTGATGCTCAAGTGAACAAAATTGCGGATTTGCTTGGTGGGGTGCGCGCTTAAGCCTGCCGATAATGGGGTGTTATGGGTAGGTGGGTGAGAGTTTCTGGACCCCGTAAAAAAGAAGATTTCATTCAGTAATGGCAAAGAAAATTACAGTAATTGGTGGATCTGGTTTTGTTGGGACAAACCTGTGCCGACAGCTTTCATTAAAGCAGCAGGATTTTGAAATTATCGACCTAAAGATGAGCAATCAATTTCCGGAGAAGTGTAAGATTGCTGACGTCCGCGAGGCAGAGACTTTGCGAAATACCATCACGGGTGATGTGGTGGTGAATTTGGCGGCGGTTCATCGCGACGACGTCCGTGATAAGTCAGAGTATCAGCGGACTAATGTGGATGGCGCGGAAAATGTTGCCTTGGTTGGTGAAGAAAAGGGCATCGATAAGATTGTCTTCACGAGTACCGTTGCGGTTTACGGCTTTTCGGAACCTGGGACAGACGAGAGCGGGGCTATTAACCCATTCAACGAATACGGTCGCACTAAATTCGAAGCGGAAGAGAAGCTCAGGAGTTGGCAGGTGGTGTCGGATAATTCGCTTCTGATTGTGCGTCCTACGGTCATATTTGGCGAGGGAAACCGCGGGAACGTTTACAACTTGCTGAACCAAATCGCGTCTGGGAAATTTCTGATGGTCGGGCGTGGCGAGAATAAGAAGTCCATGGCGTATATCGGGAACATTGTGGCGTTCTTGGAGGCCTGTATTGCATCGGACTGTAAGTATGGCGTCTTTAATTACGTGGACACTCCAGACTTTACTATGAATGAGTTGGTATCGCAGGTGCGACAGACATTGAAAGGCAAGACTGGCGTTGGTCCTAGACTGCCATTCTGGTTGGGAATGATTTTAGGATATGTGGCTGATGGTGTGGCACAGCTCACGGGCAAAAATTTGCCAGTTAGTTCCATCAGGGTTAAAAAGTTTGTTTCTTCGACCGAGTTTCGCAGCGCAAAAAACAAACTGGAGGGCTTTCAGCCCCCGTTCCAATTGGCTGATGGAATTGTGCGAACATTGCAAAGTGAGTTTGTAGCGCCGGATCCGTCCAGAGAAATTTTTTATACAGAATAGGCGCAGATATGACCCAAGATGATATAAATGCAATCGCTGCACGTGTGATTTCGATTGAGGCGGATGCGCTGTATAAAATGGCGGGGGATTTGCCCACTGATTTTGCAGGTGCGGTTGAGGCGATTTTGCAAACCAAGGGCCGCGTGATTGTCTCAGGTGTCGGGAAATCGGGGCATATTGGTAAAAAGATTGCCGCAACTTTGGCCAGCACGGGCACGCCCGCCAGTTTCGTTCATGCGACTGAGGCGAGCCATGGGGATTTAGGAATGGTGACAGCGGCAGATTTTTGTTTGCTGATTTCCAATTCGGGGGAAACATCCGAACTTCGTGACATTGTTGCACATACGCGGCGCTTTGGCATTCCCATGGCTGCGATTTCCTCAAAGTCGAACAGCACGCTGATGCAGGCGGCCGATTACAAATTAACCCTGACGCAGGCGCCTGAGGCCTGTTCCATCGGCATGGCGCCGACCACATCCACCACACTGACGCTGGCGTTGGGTGATGCATTGGCCGTGGCGCTTATGGAACGGCGCGATTTTCAACCCGAAGATTTCAAGGTGTTCCACCCGGGCGGCAAACTTGGGGCGCAAATGGCAACGGTTGCGCAACTGATGCACCACGGCGATGCGCTGCCTATCGTTGATCATAAAACCCCGATGCAAGACGCCCTCATTACCATGACGTCCAAGGGATTTGGCATTGCCGTTGTGATCCAAGAGGGTGCATTATTAGGGGTGATCACCGATGGCGATTTGCGCCGCCATATGGATACGTTGATGCAGGCAACGGCGGGGGATATTGCGGGGCAAAATCCCGTGACAGTCACCCCCGATATGTTCGCAGCCGAGGCGTTGAACATTATGAACACGAAAAAAATCAGTGTGTTATTGGCGGTGGATCAAAACAATATGCCCATTGGCATCCTTCATATCCACGATCTATTGCGCGCAGGTGTTGTATGAAAACCGTTATTATTATTCCTGCCCGCTATGCCTCAACCAGATATCCAGGAAAGCCACTGGTGGAATTAACCCTGCCAGATGGGGCGCGCAAATCCCTGATCCAGCTTAGCTGGGAGGCGGCCTGTCGCGTGACGGGTATCGATGGAGTTTATGTGGCTACCGATGATGTGCGCATTCGCGACGCTTCAAATGCGTTTGGGGCGGATGTGATCATGACATCTGAAACCTGCCGCAATGGCACCGAACGTTGCGCCGAGGCGCTGGCAAATGCGACCCTAGACGCGGATTTGATTGTGAATTTACAGGGCGATGCCCCTCTGACACCCCATTGGTTTGTTGAGGATTTGATCGCCGCTATAAAACAGGATGAGGCTGCGCAAATGGCAACTCCAGTGCTGCGCCTTGATCGGTTGACATACGGCCACTTTACCACTGACCGCCGCGAAGGTCGGGTTGGGGGCACCACAGCGATTTTTGATAAAAACAACCACGCCCTTTATTTTTCCAAAGAGGTGGTGCCGTTCATGGATCTCGAAAAATGGCCTGCGGATGCGGAATTGCCTGTGTTCCACCATGTTGGGGTCTACGCCTATCGCCCCACAGCGCTAAGCGCCTATATGTCCTGGCCCGAGGGGACGCTCGAACGCATAGAAGGGTTAGAGCAGTTGCGGTTTTTGGAAAACGGCGAAACCGTCAAATGTGTCGAGGTTGAGGGGCGCGGCCGTGTCTTTTGGGAATTAAATAATCCCGAAGATGTGGCCCGTATCGAAGGAGTGATTGAGCAATGAGCACGCAAAAAACAGTGATGGTTGGGGATGTTCCCTTTGGCGGGGACAACCCGATCGCTTTTATCATGGGGCCGTGTCAGTTAGAAAATCGCGATCACGCCATGATGATGGCCGAACGGGTTGCCAATGCCTGTGCGCCTACGGGATCAAACTTTGTCTTTAAAACCAGCTACGATAAGGCGAACAGATCCTCAATCACATCGGCGCGTGGCATCGGCATGGACGAAGGCCTGCGTATTCTGGCAGAGGTGCGCGACACATTTGGCTGTCCAGTCATCACAGACGTTCATGAGATCAGCCATTGCGCCCCCGCGGCCGAGGTGGTGGACGTGATCCAAATTCCAGCCTTCCTATCGCGTCAGACGGATCTGTTACTGGCGGCGGGGAACACGGGCAAACCCATCAATGTGAAAAAGGGTCAGTTTTTGGCCCCATGGGAAATGCACAATGTCGCCGAAAAAATCGCCAGCACGGGAAATACCCAGATCATGTTGTGCGAACGCGGAACATCCTTCGGATACAACACATTAGTGAATGATTTCCGTGGGTTGGAAACCATGGGTGAAACGGGATACCCGGTGATTTTTGATGCAACACATTCGGTGCAACAACCGGGTGGGCGGGGCAATTCATCGGGGGGCGAGCGTAAATTCGTGGCCGCCCTCGCACGCGCGGCCTGTGCGGTTGGTGTGGCGGGTTTGTTCATTGAAACCCATCAGGACCCCGATAATGCGCCCTGTGATGGACCCAACATGATCCAGATCGACAACATGCCCGCATTGATTGCACAACTGCGTGGTTTCGATGCGCTGCGAAAAGGGTAATAATACAAATGCGCCTTGCTACTATAAACAATTACTTTGAAAACATATTACCTTTAATATTTTTTACCGTGCTGAGTGGTGTATTAACTTTAGTTCAGTTTACATTGTTTGGATACATGGTCGCAAACCTAGTCCAACCAAGTTATCCAGTTGCATTACTTGACCGCGTATTTTTAGATAAATATACCTTTATAGCCGTCTTTATTATATCTACCTTCCTTTACATCGGTATAAACCTACTTCGTATTAAAGTATTACGGAATTCATTGATCGGAAGCTATACAAATTTAATAAGTTCACTTGAAAAAGATTATTTTAATCAAAAAATAAAACGTGGAGATTTTGAGCGGAGAGAAAATCATAGAAAAATACTACTTCAGGATGCACCAAGTCTAATCAATTATTTTTACACTCCGTTGTTAGAAGCATTTTTTTCTGTTATTATTTTAGTTCTCTTGTTATTTGCAACATTTTTATTTGCGGGGTTAAAATTTGGTACGATTGCGCTTGGTATTATAAGCTTCATTTTATTTGCAGCGCTACGTACGACAAAAAAAAGTAAAGTAGACGCTAAAATACGACAAAATAGCTCTCTTGAACGAGCAAACTTACTTAATAATAGTTTAGTGAATTTAAAATACATACTTGCAAATAATTTGACCAATCGAATCATAAATCTGAATTTAGAAGCTGAGCAAAAGTTTGCGAATTCTGAAATAAACGTTGTTCAACGTTCATTGCTGCAACGATATAGCATGGAAGCGTTACTGTTTTCAGTACCAGTAATGTTTTTATTAGTGAATATTGTGGGATTTACTCTGGCAAATTCAATAGTACTTGCTGGTTTGTTCTTGAAATCAATTCCTGAAGTCCAAAAAATATTACGATTAATAAATAGATTGTATATAGGTTTAGAAATCATAAAAGATATAGAACTGAATCGCTCTACTATATCAAAAAGCGATGCTTTGCGAAAGATTTCGGACCAAGTTGAAAATCAAAACAGTATAACGCTAGCGCAGGGAATTTCGGCTGTAGAAAATGGAAAAAAAGTCCAAACATTAAAGTTTAGCGTTGGCCGTCCCACAGTAATATTTGGTGCGTCGGGGATTGGAAAAACCACAATTTTAGACCAGATCGCAGGGGTAATCGAAGAAAACATTCATAATATTCACGGTTGGGATAAAGATATTCACTATCAAACCCAGGACCCGCTTATATTATCAGCAGCTCTGATAGAAAATATTAGGTTTATTTCGAAAAATGCCACAGATGTACAGATAAACAGTTTGATACAAGAAATGAAGTTGAATTCTCTATTAGATAGACAGCAACTAGATGTGGATGTGCTGTCAGGAGGGCAGGCTCAGCGTGTTGGATTGATTAGAGCACTGTGCTGTGACGCTGACATCATACTGTTTGACGAACCGACTTCCGCACTCGATCAAAGTATGAGCAGAAAATTTGTTGAAAAGGTCGAACGACTAGCGAACACAAAGTTGGTTCTAATTGTCTCCCACGATGAATTATTATTGAAACAAGAATGGCGAGCGTTAGAAATTGTAAGTCATGCTTAGTGTTTCAAAATGTATTTATGTTTTGTTTCTATTGGCAATATTCACTTTCGAATATGGGGGGTATAAGATTACCATTTTAATCATTCCCTTGTCTTTATTTTTGCTATACCGAAGGGGTGCTTTTAAGCTAAAAGATTTATACTTTTCGATTGGGCTGTTGTGCTATCTCTTATTTATTTTGCTACAGGCGCCCGACCTAAACGCCGAAATTTTATCGCTTACGAGCCTAGTTGTCACTAGTGGAATTGTTATTTTAAGTCGGGTTGAAATGGCAAAATGCAATAATTTTGCATTAAACTTTGTTTTCGCCGCCATCATTACTGACTATCTACTGATCAGCGCTTCCGTTGACATGACACAGCTTTTTCTTGGAGTAGAAAGTAGGTATATTACTGTCGCTAAACCTTATTTTAGAGCTACAGGGATATGGGCCGAGCCAGGCACTGCGGCTGTAGCGTTGATAATTGGTGCTTTAACCTGTCATCGCGATTTTATGTCGTGCATTAAAGTGACGGTTTGTGTAATGCTTTTACTCAGTCCATATGCGTTCTTAGCGTTCGGTGTTATCATAGTCAGGTACTTGTATAAACTTGAGTCCCCCGCAGTATTCGTTTTAGTTATGAGTTTAATTAGTGCGCCAGTGATTTTCGTTCTAAATTATTTGGTAAATGGCCGACTGTTTAATATTTTAAATGATTCTTCCTTTCAGATGCGGTTTAATGCGTTTAATGAAAACGTAATAAAATTTAATGATCCAATATGGTATACTGAAGATATTCTTCTTGCGGATGTTGGGCTATGGTTTGATCTTCAGATAAATCAGGGTCCTGCGATGTTACTTTTGTTATTCATAATGTCTATTTTTTATGGAACGCCATTAATACTCTTAGTGAAAGCAAAATCCTTTAGTGCGTATTTAATATATGCCACTATCAGCAAGAAAATGTTTTTACAAGAAACTGGTCGTCCCGAGCAAAAAGCTCCAAAGCGAGGAGAGATATAAAATGACAATTGGAATTTTAATAGATGATAATGATAGATATAATTTTTTCCTCAAGGTTCTGAAATCATCATTCGCTAAAAATATCGGTGGCGTGTTATTTTTACACACCAAGTACTATAGTTACATTCGAAATGTATCAGATGGAAATCAGCACCTACTTCTTAAAGCAAAACATGTCGAAATCTGTGATTTCAAGGATTGTATTGAAGCTCACATATACGATCGATTGCCACCATCTGTTGATTTGGATCGTAAATCGGCTAAAGCTGTTCAACAGGTTACAGAATTATGGATATATTCCGGGTTTCAATTTGCTGCAAAAGTTGTTGGCCAATATAACCAAAAAAAACGATTTTTTGAGATTGGTAATTTTCCGGCGACATTCCAGGAAAATACTTTTGGAGTGAATTCTGATCGCCAAATTGAAGTTGGAACTAGTGACGAAGAAATAGTTCTTAAATTAAGGAACGAGTTGCTTGATTTTATTCCGCCCCACGTGAATAAGAGAGTAATTAATCGTTTACTTGAAACTTCTGTCAATTTAATTAGCTCGAGAATATTAAGAACTATTGCATTCCGAGCTTCTTTTTCGGATATTATTATGCGTGCTTATCGTATAAATAAAGCTCGGGCGTTTGTAAGAACGTACCAAAAGAATTCTCCGACAGGGGATTATAATTTATTTATTGCGCAAGTTGAAAACGATAGTCAAACGATTTACCAATCCTGTGAAACTCAACTAAGTGCGCTAAAAAAATCTATTGCGTTAAGTAAAGCGGACGGCCGCCCTTTAGTCGTTAGATTGCACCCAGGCGAAAAAGACTATAGGCCTCTTAAAGATCTAATTAAATTTTGCAAATTAAATAACGTTGAAATTTGTAATAAGGGTTCTCTTTTACAGGTAGTTCAAGAGGAGCGTAATATTTACACGGTTAATTCGACGGGTGGTGCACATGCTTTACTTTTGGGTGCAAAAGTAACCTGCTTTGGATCAGCGTTTTACGAGGGCTGGACTGCAGAAAATGTAGCGTTTTATGCAACGGAAATTTTGAGAAAGTTTTAGTACCCTTCTGTCACCTGATCGCGGATAATAGTCGAACTATGATCGTAGCTGAGCTAAAGTCCTTGGATCCGTCAAGCCGCGGGAAAGCGACGGCTGAGGCTATTGCAATCGGTGTCGATCCCCGGCTCATACTAAGCAAGCAATACTTCGAAAACTTCAACTACCGACGCCACTCGGACACCCTTCCCAACTTGGAGAAACGCGCCCGCCAGCTGTCTGCGGAGTACCGAGAAGTTCAGAAGGCGAGGCCGATCGATGTCGTTCCAGTCTCGCAGTCTTAGTAGGGGTTCGCGTGGCGCTACTGGGCCCGTCACGGATGCTGGCAAGGCTGTCTCGTCTCAGAACGCGCGTAAGCACGGCCTAAACGCGCCGCCCGGTAAAGCGATCGTCACGAAGTGGTTTAATGTCATTCTGAATAACAGAGGAGACGACCAGGAGGAGCCAAGCGCAGCCGATCCGCGCCGGGAGGCGGCGCTGAGGCTGGCAATTGCCGAGGCGCGCTACCACCGGGCGCTCCACAAAGTTGACACCCACGAGCGCGAGCCGGGTTCCGCGCAGCAGCTTGCGATCAAGTTGCGCCAAGAGATTTGGGATGTTCTTGCCGGTATGCCAAAGAAAATAGCCGACGGGCCACCTGATCCACACGCGCTAGCCTACGCAAATTTTGCCATCAAGCAACTCGAGGAATTGTTTGCGCAGATCGGCCGAGAGCGTCGCCTATACCGCCGTTACCTCGGCGAGGCGCGGGCGCAGCGCCGGAAAGCATTGAGGGCTTGGTGTGCCTTTAACCGTCACGAACACCTAAATTCCCGAAACGAACTCAAATCACAATTATAGGGAGAATACTGGGCCGAACTTAGATCGTTAGCGCCTGCGTAGGCGGCGGTAGAGCAGGCCCAAGCTAATGCCCAAGGCCACTCCCACGACGTCCGCTATCCAGTCGTTGACGTCGGCGCTGCGGTTGAAGCTGGGCTGAATGAGTTCAATGATGCCGCCGAAGGAGCTCGCGCCGATGAAGACGGGCAGCAGCCCGAAGCGTCCGGTGCGCGCAAGCGGGAAAGCGAGCGCCGCGAAGGCTAAGAAGTGCACGAGCTTGTCGCTTCCCTCCGGCGCTGGGGGCGGCGCCTGCAGGGGCCAGAGCATCGCGACACACAGGGTGAGCGTCACGGCGAGCGTCAGGGGGATGTCGAGGTACTTGCGAATAGTCACCGCCTAAAGGCGCTAGGCAAAGAACACAAGGGAAAGCTATCATTTGGGAGTTTTGCGGTTAAGTAGAAATAGGCTTTAAATCAGGGGGTTGGAGGTTCCGATAAGCTAAAATTCTGGGTAAGTGATTGCAGTCGTTCGTGTTACCCAAGAAGCAATTGAAAGCGCATCATAATTGCGCTGGATGCTAACGTTTTACTGCGCTAGCGTGAATGGGTACAGCGCACTTTCTACACAAACATTGCCAAAATATTTAACATAATCTGCTATTAAATTTTAAGTACCAGTCGGAGACATCTCTATGGCTACAATGAATTTTCGCACCCTTATTAGTTAGTTTGGGGACACGCATGCGTATTACAATGGCCCCGGATGGCAGCACGTTCCACGATGCTTTAGCAATCGGTTCAGCGACTAGCATTGCAAATCAACCAAGGCGGCCCCGCTTCAAAACCCGTACGAATTACAACAACTACGTCGGTGTCGAAACATGGGCTTAGCTGGGCACCAACACCACTGAATACAATGATCAAATCTGGTTTGACACTGCCACCAATCTCTTCACAGCGCCTGCCACAGACACTAACCTGCTAGCGACATCCTTGACGTACAAAACCAAAAGCAATGCGGACGCGCGCAAGAAATTTGCGTTAAAGAAAAAACGAAGCGCACTTATATCCCGATCTTCGCCATAATCGCACATGCGATGCCAGGTGACCAAGAGGCCATTTTAGATGCAGGCTTGGATCGCTATCTAACTAAACCGTTAAAAAGGCGCTTGTCATTGAACAGATCGAGCAGGTTCAAGTCTAAGGCACTCAACCTATTCGCGCAGATCAGGCTGGATAATCGCGCAAAAACACCCAACAGTCGCCTTCGCTCATATCCTGTTGGAACGCGTAACCACCTGAATTGAATGCTTTGATCTCTTCCGCGTTCTCCACGCGGTTTTGGATAATATAGCGTGCCATCGCGCCGCGTGCTTTTTTGGCGAAGAAGCTAACGATCTTGGCTTTTCCGTCTTTTAATTCCATGAAGACAGGCGTGATCACACGCAATTTCAACGCCTTCGGAACGACAGCACCAAAGTACTCCTGACTCGCGCAATTGACCAACGTGTCAGTGCCTATGACCTCTGCTTGAGTGTTGAGCATTTTCGATAAATCCGTGCGCCAATAATCATAAAGCGAAGTGCCACGACGGGTTTTCAAACGCGATCCCATTTCCAAACGATACGGCTGAATCGCATCTAGAGGTCGCAAAACCCCGTAAAGCCCCGACAAAATCCGCAAATGATCTTGCGCCCAGCGCATCTCGTCGCCGTCCAAGCTTGTGGCTTCCAAGCCTTGATACGTATCGCCCGCAAACGCCAAGGCAGCGGGACGCACCAAATCATCACTCGGTTCCGCTTCAAACGCTTGAAACCGGTCGCGATTAAGCCGTGCCAAATCCTCACTGAGGTGCATCAGCTTGCGCAATTCGCCAAGGGTCAGGTTCTTCGCTGTTTTTGACAAACGAACCGCATCGGCTTGCAGGTCAGGCGCACTCATCTCGACGTCACGCTCTGCCCAATCCAATCGCTTGGCCGGTGAAATCACAACTAACATACTCGCCCCCTTGTTTGCTTTGCTTAGATCTAGCTCGCTTCCCTGAGGACGTCCAGAAAAGCGCGGCCAAATCTTTCACTGCGCCGTTCCCCAAGGATACGTTCAAGCGCCATTTCATTCTGTGGTTTTTGCGCTGCGACCTTAGCAAGGAGTGAAGCGGAACAGCTGAGTGGCTTGTCATGACCCTCCCCGCCACGC
>Ga0206130_10005636_pt1 | contig 14741 bp, 23 predicted proteins | sample Helgoland_Spring_9_FD_148637 | JGI IMG/M metagenome (GOLD analysis project Ga0206130, IMG submission 148637) | Pelagic subsurface seawater microbial communities from Kabeltonne, Helgoland, North Sea - Helgoland_Spring_Bloom_20160512_1 | ecosystem: Environmental > Aquatic > Marine > Epipelagic ... | reverse complement strand
CTCGGTGAAGCTGGTCGTTTAGATACCACTCTTTATAGCCATCAGCTTCAACTTTTACAGTGTATTCTATCATTTTACTACCTTTACGTTTTTGCCTAGAGCCTTGCAGATGTCTTCTAAAGTCATCTCTACTGTAGGTTCTGTAGCTTTCTTATGCTCTTCTTTAGTGAGCAGCTGATCGTTTAGATGCCACTCTTTAGAGCCATTATAGTACTCAATAGCAGGGCCATCTTCTCGGTGACGCTTACCGTTTAGATGCCAACTCTTATTGCCATTATGGTACTCAATAGCAGGACCATCTTCTCTGTGAAGCTGACCGTTTAGATACCAAACCTTAGAGCCATTATGGTACTCAATAGCAGGACCATCTTCTCTGTGAAGCTGACCGTTTAGATACCAACTCTTAGAGCCATTATAGTACTCAATAGCAGGGCCATCTTCTCGGTGACGCTTACCATTTAGATACCAGTGTTTAGTGCCGTTAGGGTAAGCTTTTACAGTATATTCAATCATTGTGTATTCCTTTCACTTGTTTATTAGGGCAGTCACGAATTGCTCATTAAGGCTGGCCCGCGCGGCGTTTACCACTGACAAGTCGCCGCCCATCGAATCAATTAAGGTTGTTGATATTTGTGGTCCCATCAGTAGTACCACTTTACTGCTTCTACTGCATCTTCTAGGTTGTAGTGTTTCTCTGTAGCCATAGCTTCATAGAAGGGGTGAATGAAGTCACCTTCGTCAACCCACAAGATGATGATCTTATTCTTCATGTGAGCAAACATTAGTTCCATAGACGTACCTGTACCACGACCAGAGTCACGGCGTACATCAGCCAACACAACACGGCTACTAGCAATGTCATGCAAGTCTTGCTTAAAGATGCGTTTACAGATGTTCATAGTCTTTGTTACACCTTGTAAGTTGTCTCCAAGTTGGTCATGGAAGCTTACACGACGAGTAGGGTCTAAAGCAGAGATGTCAGACATGTCCAAGTAGTCTCTTGCGATAGTTCGCCAGCCTGTCATGTGGTCGGTTGAACAGTCTTCCATTGGTCCTGCGAGATACACTTGATTTTTCATTCTTCTTCCTCTTCGTTTGTAATTTTAGCAGCCAAGTTCCAAGCCATCATAGCAGCTGTGGTTGCCATTGCAGCTTCAGAGCCGTTCAAGCTAGACAGCCAGTCCTGTAGCTCTTTCATGTTTTCCGGTGTGTGGAAAAAGTTTGTACCTTCGATTTTCATAATGTCACCTTTTCTTCTGATACAATTACTTCATAGACTTCAGCGAGGTCATCGTCATAAGCGTGAAGGGCTAGGTTTCTACACTCATCGTAAGTACCCTCGTGTTGAAGGTCACCATCAAAGTATAGCTCGTAGTAAGTTTCACGTACTTGCATAATAGCTCTCCTTTTGATAAAAAAAGGCCACCCCCGAAGGGATGACCGATTAGCTCGATTCTTACTATTTAGAAGTCCATGTCGTCGTCGCCACCGAGCATGTCGGCATCAACGTCTTGGTTGTCAGCAACTTTGTTGACCTTGAACTCTGTAGGAGCGAAGCCACCTTGCTTTGGTGCTGGCTTATACTCGTTAAGTGTAGTAATCTGTACACCCATCAACATAGAAGCAATACCTTCTTTACCAGATACGTTATAGTCATACTGGAATACAGAGAGGTTAGCAATAGAACCGTTACCGATAGTAGACGGGTCAATAGGTGACAAGTCACCAGCAACAACGTTTACCGCTGCCATATCGGAACCATCACGCTTCTTAGACTTCTTCTTGAGGTTAGTACGGTAGAACACACCGTCGTCGTTCTCATCTGGAGTAACACGAAGGTTCTGGTCTTTCCAGCTCTTAGCAACAGCTTTGTCTTTAGTACGAATCTGAACTTCCCATGTAGGGTTCTCTTTGTCAAAGCGAGAGTTAGGGTTTGCTGGGTCAAGCTTAGCAAAGAAAAGTTCAACGTTAGACAGAATGATTGTGTTGTTAGCCATGATATTTCTTCCTTTTGGGATATATTTGTGATTTGTTTTGTGTGTGTTTGGACTAGTATTAGTCATTATTTGCGGGTATTTTTTGACCTTATTTTAAACGATAGCCCAACTGCGGCCCATGTCTTCGAGATAAAGTTCTGCGTAGAATTCAAGGTCTCCTTCCCCGGGGTTAACCAGCACTTCGATGTACTCGAAGGCTTCGGGTTCTTCATAGAGTCCGACAGCTTGGACGTAGCAAGGCGCACGTTCACCTTCAAACTCAACGATAATTGTTTCTCCGATTTTAGACAACATATTTGTATTCCTTTTTCACAGAGTTAGAGCTACCTACTCCAACATAGCCGTTTTCTTTAAGCGAAGGCAAAGTCTGATTTAGTGATTTCATTGATATCTAAGTTTCCTTTTTCTGGGATTAAGTGCAGTGCATTCATTTGGCTAAAGATATGCTCAAGTGGTTCTAGTTCGTATAACTCGACAAACTTGTTACGAACATGCTCGAACATGTGTTCCATATTACCAGCATGGCAACCAAAAGAATCGTGAACAACTGTGACTTCGTAGTCCGCGTCGTGAACAACCATAGTAAGGTGGGCAGCATCAACGCTGTGAACAATGTTGGGGGCAGTTGATTGTTTCTGTTTAGCTTTGTTTAGATCCTTTCTTTGGCGAAGAGACACAGAAATTCTATACACTACACCACCCCGATAGAGTTCTAACTGCTTAGTCTTACTTTCGACATACAGTTGAACCATAGGGAACCCTGTAACTACTTGGTTGTAAGCAACATGCTTGTCTTTGCTGTTTTCAAGAAGACCTAGCTTCTCAAACATGTCTAGCATAGCTGCTGGACCTTGTAGCTCTTTCTTACAAGTTTTGTAGATAAGGTGTCCCAAGTATACTGACCAAGAGTAGTCTTTATCTCTAAGATAATCAGACAGTCCTCGTGTATCATCTTCTACCATATCTACCATTCCGTGGGGGGTACCTCCGTAGCCAAGAGTCATAACAGGACGCTTAACCGTTTTCCTCCAAGTTTTACGGTCTTTTATTTTGTCCCAGAACATAGCACCCATTTGTTTTTTAAGGTCATAGTTTTGATTTTTGTACTCTCCAAGTCTAGAAACAGCTTTACGATACAGCTCTGACTTAGGGTTGCTACTGGCCTTTGAGATCCCTTCTTTAAGCTTAGAAAGATTTGAGTAGACGTCTTCAAACTTTTCAGAGACTTTAGTAGGGGTTTTCTTAGCTCCATTTGCCACTACTTCCATTGTTTTGTCTGCGATAAACATGTAGACATCACCTGGGGTGTCTTGAGGCACAAGGTTAACAAGCGGTGCAATCTTTTCGTCTTTCGACATTGCTACTAAGTGCTGAACACCGTTGTTAGAACCGTCAATGTAGATAGGAAGACAAGAAGGGAAGTCTTCAATAGGATAATCAACACCCCATGCTAAGATATCTGCTAACTCTTTACAACAAGCAAGGAAGCACAAAGGTTTGTCAGCATCCATCCAGTTATCGTTTGCAAGAGGGTCGTTCACATAACCTTGTATGGTTTCAAAGTTATCTTGGGTCCACTGCGCGCGATCATCAAGAGAGACTTTGTCGTTACCCCACATATTAGCAGTGTGAACACAAAGCCAGTACAAACCGCTCTCACCTAGAGGTACGGGCGTGTCGAGGAGTAGAAGCCCCTTGGCGTTGTCTGAGGATTGTTCATGTAGAAACGCAGTGTTAGGATATATGCGACCACGAAAGTCAAAGTTATACAGATGATAGAAAGCATTGTTTAAGTTCCTTTCTGCTAATCTTTCGATAGCTCCAAGTTCAATTAGAAGAGATGCACGCTTTTCAGGGTCAACCTCTTTCATAGCTTTAAAGGGGGTTTTACCTTGGTGTGTCTTTGCATCTTTAAACACTGAAAACACAAAAGGGTTTATCCTCCAGCCCACATCTCCTAGTTTGTTAAGTGTGTCAACTGCATAGTCCATGCAACCTTCTTTTACTTTTTTGATAGCATTTTCATGCGGCTTCTTCTTAATGATGGGATAACCATCTTCGTGGAAGAATTGCTTGCTAACCCAGTGAGATGGCTTTGTCCGCATAGGGAATAAGTCAACCCGATCTACTTCAATATGTTCCATGATAGCGTGTAAAGCATAGGCATCTAGAACTTTGATTTGGTAAGAAGTGTGTTTCTTTTTACGACCTCCTGATTTTTTACCTACCTTTAGATCTAGGGACAGGATATCAAGATCCAAGTATGGTTGCAGAATTAGCCAAGCAAGGTGGACTTCTTTTATTTCAACAAGGTTAGACTCTTCCTCTAGCTTTTTCATAAAGGTATTAGAACCTTCAAAATCCCCCATTTCAGATAACTCATTAGCGGAAGCCAAGTAAGACTTTCCTTTTTTGTCGTGAGTCCCTAAAAAGTATTGTAACTCGTTAATTCGGAGGAGGTGTAGTTCTTCTTCTTTCTTTAGATTTTTTAGCTCTTTTCTTAAGCTCCTAAAAACACAGCCACCTATGCTAGCTAGCAAATTAGCTAACTCGCTCTTCCGCTCAATATTAGTCAGCATGTGGCCGTAGGTTAAAGTTATTAGAGTTTCGGGTGACAGAGAGTATAACACCCAAGCCTTGTTTCTAGTGTCAACCTCGTTTTCGTTTCTTGTTTTCATCATACTAGCTTGATGTTGTGATAAATTCTCACACATAGTTTCCATTGAGTTCATAGATTATTCCTTTTATTTGCGGACAGGGTGCCTTAGCACTCCACTTGGTTAAGGATTTTATAACCGCATTAATCTTCTAGCTTGCCCATAATACCGAGCAAGACTACGACAGAGAAAAATACAGTTATCATTGTTTTATACTTTCAAAAAAAAAAATAAGTTTAAAAAAGCCCCCACCACCCCGAAGGGTAGCAGGGGAGTTTAGGGAGGGGGGAAACTTAAATAGAGTTACTTAGCGAAGTAGTAACCGTCAAGGCCGAAGCTTCGAATCCACTTGTAGATAGTATTGTGAGTGCGAACTTCAAAGTTATTAAGTGCTGACTGATAACCGTACTCTGCAGCATGAAGAGCAACGATTAGACGATAGTCATTGGTGTACTTTACACCGATCTTGCTGTTCTTATAGTCTTTAGTAAAAGACCCCTCGCCCTTCGACACAGCGTCTTTGTAGTCATCTGCAATTTTTGTTTGTCGTGCCTTGTGGTGACCAAAGGGATCAACGCCGTGGTACCAGTTGTGGAGAGATCCTTGAGTCACGCCAAGTATTTCTGCTGCTCTAGCAGTGCCGTGCAATTTCGCTATTTCGACAGCTTCACGACGGAAGACATTAGAGTAGCTGCCACGAGTTTGAGTAGAGATTCTCTTATTGCTTGCTTTACGATTCTTTGTCATAGTAACTTCCTCAGTTGTGTTGTTTGTTGAGTTGTTATTGTCATCACGATTCTTTGTCATAGTATACTCTCCAGTTAGTAAAGATTGATAGTGCTGCGGACGTTATTGTCCTATGATGCAGCCCCGCAGGGCTACACTTTAAGTCATTAATCGTTTGTGACGTCTTCGTAGGTGTGACCCCACTTGGCGTCAATAGCTTTTACCAACTCTTTAAAAGAAATAGAGTCCAAGTACTCTTTGGATTTGCGATAGGCTTTCTTTTCTGATACAGTCATTGCTGTTCTCCTTTTAGAGACTTTTGTTTTCTTCGTTATAGAGGGGTAGATTACTCCAGTTATTTCCAGTGTTCAATATCGTCTGCAAAAGAAAGAAGTCTCTCATACAGCTTGGGGTTTTGAGCAAGGTCTTTTATTTTAAGCTCTTCTCCCATGATTTCCAGTTGTGTGATTTCGATATCTTGTGGCTCGTACCATACAGGACTACGTGCCACCCCATAATCACAACGCTCTAAATAACACTCGTAAGTGATAGTCATTTCTTCTAGTTCTAGTGTTGCTGTTGCCATTATACGCCCCCCTCTTGGATGTCTTCTTTAGTCATTTTCTTTTCCACTACTTCCATGACGTATCCCTTCCTTGTCTCTTTGAGCTGCATCGTGTATTTCTTTTCTAGTTTCATTGTGTACCCTATCTGTAAGGTGTTTCGTTTGTGTAGAACAAATGGTTTCCAATCTGCCCTTCATACTCATAGTGTTTAGTCCAGAAAGGTGAGACTGCCACAGAGTGATAGTGTGTGGCTGTTGTCTCTAATCGGGTAGTACTACCATCCAGAACACCAGAGGCTAACTCTTTGATGCTCTTCCATGCCTCTCTGTCGAGATAAGACATACGGGTAGGGTCGTCGTGTACACCGTCGTGAGTCCAAGAGAATTGTTTCTTCTCCCAGACTACTTCACAAACAGTGTCAGGGTAGCGTTTGTCTGCTACTCTGTTTAGTGTTACTTCCGCCACAGCGAGTTGGCCAGAGGTAGTCTCGTGACGTGCTTCAAAGAACACGTTTAGTGCCAAGCACATTGTTGCTGTCATAATCATAGTTATTTCCTTTATTTAAGCTGTTTTTAGGTTTTTTGCCTTTCCCCAAATATTTAGCCCAGCCAAGGACATCATAAAAGAAAAAGCCAAGTACAGTTACTACGTGCCAAGAGGCGTCTGGTGAGTGGTTGAATAGTGAATACACTAGACAAGCAGTTCCAAGACGAGGGAAGGGGTTGACAAACCAAGACTTGTTAGTCACACAGTAAAATAGAGAAGCTGCTAGTAGGCGGTAGCTGATTCCAATAATGAATAGTCCCATTGGATTTTCCTTTTATGATGAGGCAAGGCCCGTACAAATTAGTGTAGATGTACGGTTGCCAGTTCAACAAAGCAAGATGCTCTGTTTTCAAAGTAGGCGCGAGGAAGTACCCACTCAGCAAACGTGCCGTGTAGAGCATCTCCTTCACATACACCACGGTATGCGTTGAAGTGAGGTGGAAGTTCATCCAGCTCGATTTCTACTACTGCACCTTTAGAGTACTTAGCAGCGTTGTCGTAAGAGTCAGTCCAGTGAGTTAGGTCACGAGTCTGTTTGTCAAGTGCCAGTTCGTTTGCTTCACGAACGGTAGTGCCACGGTAGAATCGGAACATTGTGTTCTCCAGATTTGGTTTTAGTTGTTTCTTTATATAGAGGGCCAAAAGCCCCCACTTTTCAGCGGGAGTCTTTTAAGTATTTTATAGCATTGTTTAGATACTCTTCGTTGTCTTCAAAATTGCCAAGACCCTTGTTACAGTCCCAACAAATCACACCTCTCACTTTTCCAGTGTTGTGGCAATGGTCCACTACAGCGGAGTGTTTCTTCAAACCTGACTGGTGTCCAGACGTTCCAAAGAATATTTTCATAGAGCATATCTTACACTCTCCTTTGTTTTTAGTCAACAGGCCGTCGGCTATCGGTGCGGTTATCCCGTACCTGTGAACAAAGTTACAACACCGACTGCAGTACTTTTGTGTAGTCTTCCCGTTTCTGACAGGACTAATACAGTTTTCAGATGCACATAGTTTCATAGGTTTTTCCTTTCTTCGTTATAGAGGGGCGTTTTTCCCCACTTTTTTTTGAGGTAAAAATAGTTCCAGTTTTGATAAAAAAGGCCACCCCCGAAGGGATGACCATAATAGTTTTTAACTTCTTCTGAAGTTGTTTTCTTTGTTGTTCATGTTTACACCAGAGGCAATCTGAGGCATCATCTTAACAATCTCTTTACGAGTTTGTCTTGATACGTCTCCAGATACGTTAATGTTAAACACTTGTTGTTGTTGTCCTTGGTTCATGTTTTGACGTGCTACAGCGTTCTTAGAAAGAACAACTTCACCCGGCATCAACATAGCAGGAACACTGTCTTTACCAGCTTGTGAGAACGGAGTGCTTGGAACAGTACCACCTTGGGAAGCCTTAAAGATGCTTCCGAAGCTTGTTCCGAAGATGGAGCTGAACAGACCGCCGCCACCGCCAGTGCCCATAAGACCACTGAGGAAACCCCCGCCGCCAGCAGCACCGCCGCCTGAGAACAAGCCTTTTATACCTTCAAACATTTTTCCGAAGAAACCAGAGATAGAGGACAAAATTCCACCCTCTCCAGACTGGTTAGCGAGAGTTTGAGAAACTGCCTTGCTCGTAGTTCCAGCTACGTTTTCGCCAAAGGTCACACCACCTTGGAAGAGGTTAGTTATCCAACCACCTTCTCCAGTAGCCTTGCCAAGAAGTTTCTCAGTAAAGCCTTCAACAAAACTATCAATGATAGAACCTGTGAAGCTGTCTAAAAGGCCAGTAAGAAACCCTTTAATATCACCTGTTCTCAAGAATTGTGATAGACCTGATTTAAAGTCTTCTTTAAAGCCTGTTGCAAACTGTTCAGCAGCTGTCTCTCCGTCTTTCTTCGTGCCGTTCCCGCTTTTCTTGTCTTTACTAGAACTACTAGAATCACTAGAACTGCTAGAACCCCCCTCTAATCCTTCGGAAGCTGCCAGTCGGCGACGTGCCGCTTGGAGCCGACCAAAGAGTTCACTAGCAATAAAATAGTCTGCCCTAGTCTCAGCTTTTGACAAGGCTTTCGTGTGTTGTCTTTCAAGCTTTTCGACTGTACCCGCCAAACCCCCGGTGTTGAACATCTGAGGCATAATGCCAGCGTTGATCTTAGCCATAAAGCCAGGGCCAAACTTGCTAACAGCAGAGGCTTTCATAACATACTCACCGTTAGACAACATCGCTGGGATGTCATCAGAGGTGCCTGTGCCTGGCCCGTTTACAGCACCACCTGTGGAGAAGCCATCTGGAATTTGCTGCATTGCAATCCCAAAGTCACTCGCAGAGTAGTCTTGAATTGCATCGGTAGTTTGTGGTTTGTTAAAGTTAAAGAAGTCTTTAATGGTCGCCAGCTTACCTGCAAGGTAGCTCCACGCCATTTCAAAACCAGAGGTTACAGCAGTTCCGACTGTTTCTGGAAGGTCTAAGAACCAGTCTTTAGCTGCCTGAGCTATGTCAGCAAACTTTTTTCTTAGCTCCTCGTTGTTATAAACATCAAAAGCAAACCCTACAGCTGCGCCTACAGCTGCGCCAACTGCAGCACCCAGTGGCCCGAATGCCATCCCGAGTTGTGCGCCTGCAACAGCGCCGCCGATAGCTACGTCTAGCCCTTCACCTGCGCCACCTAAGGCATCGTCAGGGATGGCTACATCTGCCAGTTGCTGGGCCAGAACCCCAGCCATAGCTGCCTTCATACCTGTCCCTGCTGCAGTAGCAAGTTTTGAACCTAAAGATCGTGCTGCCCCTGCTGCTCTGCCGGGGTTAGTTTGTACTTCCAGTATCGCAGTTGATAGCCCATCCTTAAGCTTCTTTTTAAAGCCTGAAAAAGCATCTACCGACAACCCTAAGACTAGTTTTGCTAGCAGCCCAGTCGCAATCTTTGTCATACCTACTGCAATCTTAGGTGTGAGGATAAACGCGGTTATTACAACCCCAAGAGCGGTTGCTAGTTGAGATTTAAAGCCGTCTTGAAACTCAGTTCCAAATAAGCCTTCAAGTAAACCTTCGCCAATGGCTTTTGCCAAGTTGCCAAGGCCAGTCAAAGTATCAGCAACAAAGTCACCTTCACCAGTGAGCATCTTGTTTAAAGCTTCACCGAAGCCTTTAGCTGTGTTTCGTGCTGCATCAAGAAACTCTGAGTTGTTTCCAAGCTGACCTGCAGCAGTAATAAAGGCAGCTGCAAGAGCCGGGCCAAGTAGCATTGTTCTAAGATTTGGTTTAAGAGCAAGGAAGATTGCAGATGTGATAGCGGCAGACATAATGTTTGCGTTACTATCAAAGAAATCAACGATGTTATCTTTAACACTAGTCAAGTTTTCAGTAAGATTTTCAGATAAAACCTTTACAGCAATAGCAATAGGTGTCGCTGCTAAGGCGGCTGAGATACTAGCAACTCTACCTTTGAGGCTAGTTAGTAGCTCACTCTCTGAAGCTTCTGGTACGAGTCCTGCAGCAACTTCATAGTCAGTTCCTTGGTTGCTAGAGAATAAGGTTTTAAATAAGCTATCATAGCCTTCCTTCATTCTTCGTAGTGTCTTACCAAACTCAGTCTCTACCTTAACTATGCCACCAGGGGCTTCAATCTCTTTCGTGGTTAGGGAATCATAAAAAGAGTCCCAACGCTTAGACATGCCAGTTATGACACGATCCCAAATCGGTTCAAGAGCGCGCATCCATGCACCGAAGTTAGTGTCAACTTCTTCTGGCCCTTGTCCAGTTTGAACAGTCTTAGTTGTTAAATATTTTGAGAAGCCATCCCAAGAAGTTCGCATGTTAGCTATGGCAGAGTCAAACCCTGATGACAAGTTGTTGTAATCAACAGTTTCAAAGCCAAGACCATTCACATACTCAACAAGGTTAGACCACTGGGTTGTAATATTTGTGTTTAATGTTACGAACACCTTAGCTAAAGCACTTGTCCAGTTGCCGATCATCTTTGAAGTTGCGTCAAGTAAACCTTTCCAGTGGCTTGTATTGCCAATAGCCTTGGCACCGCCCTCTTCGTGAGAAGGGTCAAAGATACCTGTCCAAGTTGATTCACCAACAACAGACTTCCATAGCCCAAGAAAGTAAGCCGCGATAGTACTAACAAAGCTTGCAATAGTGCTTGTAGCTGCCTTAAGTCCCGTAAATAGACCCGTTGAAAGGTCAATAGCTTTGGGGATAACGGTTTCAGGAGTGAAGCCAGAAAGCATAGTAGTTATGCTTAAACTAATTTCGTCTATCTTTTCTTTTGCTTTTATTCTTACATTTTCTAAGGCATCAACAACGCTCTGTGCTAGCGCGGACCCATCAAGGCTTCCTGAGAATAAGTCCCCAAGTGCTCGCTTGACGTCCCGTGTAAAGAAGATAACCTCAGACTTAGCAATTAAAAGCTCACTTCCAAGTATGAAAGCCCAGTCTCCGATGTTTTGTCCAAAGTATCTTACTGCTTGTGTAGCAATAAGAATCTGGTCCTTAATGCTTGCAGAAATCCCTACTACCTTGTCCATCTCAGCAACGGCTCGTGTAAACTCGTTCTTTAGAACAACAAAAAGTCCAGCGGTGGTAGCGTCAAGAGTTGCAAACTCTTTGTCAATTTTTACAGCGCCAGAGAGAATAGCGTCGTAAACACCTTCAGCTGTGAGCAATCCATCCTTCGCGGCGTCTTTAAGTTTACCAAAAGGTATCCCCATTCCGTCAGCAATGGCTTCGGCTAGGCGTGGCATTTGCTCAAGAACCGAGTTTAGTTCTTCTCCACGAAGCTCACCTGCAGCCAAACCTTGACCAAGCTGAACAATTGCGTTCTTAGCAGACTCTGCACCAGCACCAGAGATAACCGCAGCCTTTTGTACAGCCTCAGTAACTTCGAGTAGCTCTTCTATGGGCTTGTTTTTATCTTTTAAAGCTAAACCAAAACGGTTAAACGTCTCAGCTGCTGTACCAACATCACCACGAGAACGTGCAGCAACATCGAAAAGCTTTCCCATTACGGCTGTAGTCTTCTGAGCATCTTTTGTAACTAAGTTTACTCTGTTACGAAAGTTCGTCATAGAGTCGGAAGCAGTAGTAATGCCCCTTGTAATGGCAGAACCAGCAAAGGCTGCTGTAATACCTATAGCAAGTTTTTGGAATGTTCTTGTAACATTTTTAGCTTGTTTGTCAATGCTCTGTATAGAGGCATTGAGCTTGCGCATTTCGTTTTGTGCTTGGCGCGCGTCTGCACGCACCTTAATATTAACACCTGTCATTTGTGTTTTCCTCTAAATAAAAAAAAAAGCCCCCAATGAAAGATTCCGTATATCGGAAACACCATCAGGGGCTATTATCGTATTAGATAGGGGTTATTAAACCAATAGTTGACAGTACTTGCTCAATGAAGTACCTTGGGGCTTGTTGTGAATGCCCACTGTTTAGATGTGAAATATGTTCTACAGGGTTCAAAATTGAACCGCTGAGAAACTGACCTCGCCTAGTCTTAATAACTAGGTTTCTCCAGCCTCTACGTGCTTCACCTGTATCAACAGGGGTTACTATCTTTAGTTGTGCTGTGGCGTAGTCCATACGCTCTTCAATTTGGGAATTAGCGAGTTCGATTACTTCTTCCTCGATACGTTCCATTTCTTGTCGAAAGTTAATAACTTCCAAAGAGACAAAATTGCTCATTAGTTACCTACCCAGAATGGAGTCCAGCCAGACCCCTCTTTCTTGGCAGAGGTCACCATCATGTCTAAGAACTTGCCTTTTGGCAAACTCTGAACTTCGGCTGGAATGTTGTCTTTGAGTTGTTTAAGCGATGCAAACACACTACCGGGTTCACCTTTGTAGCCTTGTGCTTGAAGCAACAAAAACGTTCTTTGATCTTCTCTCCAACCTAAAGGGCGTCTACGAAAGTATGCCCCCCACTTCATAAGCTCTTCCTGTGGCATCTCTCGCATAAGCTGATATACTGGAATACCTAGTGAGAAGGCTATCTCGTAAATTGTCTCTTCGGATTGGGTTAGTTTCCCTCAGTGCCACCCAAACCAGACACGCGCATAACGTGAGTGGAAAGCGATGTAAGCTCGCTAAGGGGGAAGGAGTCGAAGTCGTCTTTAGTCAGTTCTTCTGCACCAACGACTGCAACTTTAATAATATCACAAAGGAGTTTCAACTGAGCTTCGTCATCTTTAGACTTGTCAGCCTTCTTGATGACCTTCTGAAGTTCCATAATGGTTCCTACAGTCAGTTTACGTACTTCTACTTCGTCGCCCATGAAAGGGACTTTTTCTGTCAGTTCTTTGTTAATGAGATGTTTCATTTTCTTTATTTCCTTATGAGTCTAACTTATCTTTTTCTGAGAAAAGATCGGGATTGTTTGCTTGAAAGTCATCCAGCATTTTACGCACAGTGTGGAGAACGGAAAGGGTTTCCATAATCTCACGACCAACCGCTGACTCATTATCAAAGTCTTGGAATCGTTCAAATGATTTTCGAATACTAATATCTACGCTTCTACGCATATGACGGAAGGTCGTACGCATAACAAACGCTTTACTAAATGGTTTGTCCATGTATAATACTTCCTTGTGTCGGAGGCCACCCGAAGGTGACCCCCTAAGTAGCTTACAGTGTTGCTGGACCGAAGAAGTCGGACTGAGCAGACAAAGTAACAGTTGCAGTAGTTGCATCTGTCAAAGCTGGGTTTACAAGGATAGCTTCAATTTTACCCAAGAAGTAGAACTCTGTGTTCTCTGGAGTAACTGTTGCTGCAGCTGCTTCGTCTTCAGTAACTGCGCTTGCGCACATCATGAAGCGGAATACAAGGCTCTGACCGATAAGGTCGTGGATAGCTGTCATGTCGCCAGCGTTGTAGTTGACTGTAACTTCCAAGGAAGGAGCGTCAGCTTGGCCCTGAACCTGAGAAGAAGTCTTTTGACCGTAAACAGGAACGTTTACGATGTTTGCAGGTGTACCCACGGATGGGAATTCACGTACAGAAGGCATACGAACGTGGTCAGCGTCGGCTGTACCAGGTGTCGAGCCTACGAACAGAGCAGCGCACTCAGCAGCCGTGTCTGTGCTCGCAGGGATTGTGCCTTTGAAGATGTCGAGGTATGTAAAGATACCCGCACCCAAAGATGAAATATGTGCCATTTGTTATTCTCCGTATTTGGTAAATGGAATTATATAAGATGCACTGTATAGTGCTTTGTTTTGGGGATCTAACCCCTCTACGTTTAAATAAGATGCTCCAAGCCTTGTACCGTTAGGTAGTGTCTTGTTTTCTAGGATGATGTCAAGAAGATTGGCAATAGCCATAACCCTGCCTTGACCTTCACCAGCCTTTGTAAACATTTTAACTGCAACCAAACCATCTATTTGTTTCTCTACACCGTAAGCAGCAAGAGAACTATTGGATGGCATGACTTTTAATAGGACATACTCATCAGACTTTACACCTAAATAGTTATCGGGAATAGTCTGGATGTTATTAGCAGTCCAAGTGGCCGATGCAAAAGCAGTTTCAACATCTCTAAGTATTAGGTCATACATTATACTGTCTCCTTAGTCAATGACAATGTAATAACAAAGCCATCATCTGTGTGATCAGTAATATTGTAAACTGTACTTCCAACAGTAAGAGTATCATACCCATCAACAGACATTTCAGACTTCATCATAGCAGTGCTACTGAAAGCACCGTCAGAAGGCTTGTTTGTTGACTGTATAAAAACTTTTACAGTTTTAGAAGAGGTAGTCCCTACAGTCTCGCCTGTGGCGAAATTATAAGAACCTACCGTTTTATTAGAGATTGTTGCTGAAACAGCTAAGTCACCAATTGCTGTAAAAGCTTTGTCTACAGCAGCGTTAATCTTAGCTTTAAGCGACATTAATTAGCCCTCCACCATCCTGCACCTTGACCCATTGAACCCTTACGAATAAGAGGACGAATAGGTTTAAGTGCAGTAGATGGCTTCATAGGGGTCTTTGTTGTGTCACCGTTGCTATCTGAGATACTAATAGAGCCTACCGAGATAGATTCAAAAGTCTGAGTCTGTCCCATGAGGACGTCTTCATTATTTACCAGATGCAAAGCTTGTTCATAAACAGCAGTTTTAACACGACTTGGTAGCTCGTCTTCTGCGATAGTTACTTGAAGACCTAAACGGTCATCGTTGTAAATAGCGTTCTTACGAGGCCAAGCCAAAGCTTGAGAGGAACTAACAGCAGAACCAATCCAAGCATTGTCATCAATCAGCG
>Ga0206130_10005633_pt1 | contig 14744 bp, 9 predicted proteins | sample Helgoland_Spring_9_FD_148637 | JGI IMG/M metagenome (GOLD analysis project Ga0206130, IMG submission 148637) | Pelagic subsurface seawater microbial communities from Kabeltonne, Helgoland, North Sea - Helgoland_Spring_Bloom_20160512_1 | ecosystem: Environmental > Aquatic > Marine > Epipelagic ... | reverse complement strand
AGGGGGGGGGGCTTATTCCGCTGCTGGTGGCACGCGCTCGGCGCCCCACCCCCGGTGCGCACTCCATGCCCGACCTCGCGGTGGTGCACGCGGACCAGGACCTCGAGGACCGCACGCTCGCGCCCAAGCCGCCGACGCCCAAGCCCGACCCGCGCTGGATCCGCGCCCGACGCGTGCTCGGCTTTCCCTTGCGGCTCCTCGTGGGGATACTCAAATATTTGTGGAACCTCGCCTGCTGGTAGCGGGTCCATCCAGTGAGTGTCGCTAAGCGTGTGACACGCGTGTGAGGCCGTGTAACGTTCAACACGCGGGGTTATCATGCCGATTGCCGGCCACCCCGACGACTGCGCGTGCTGCGTCGTGCAATTCACGGCCTCGTCGAAGCGCAAGCGCACGCGCGAGGACGCCGACCTGTCCAACTTCTTGCCCCCCGCGGAGGGCGAGGGGGCGGAGGAGGAGGAGGGGGGCGAGGAGGAGGAGCTTGAGGAGGGGGAGGAGGCGGAGCCCGAGGAGGAGGAGGAGGCCAACCTGCTCCACTCGACGCTCTTTGCGAGCTTCGACCAGCACGTGACGAACCTGGACACGGCGCGCGTGAAGCGCGTCGAGATCCTGAGCTTCAAGTCGGCGCTCGAGGACGACGGCGGCGACGAGGTCAACCCCGACGCGACGCAGGACGAGCTCGACGGCATGGGCGTGTGGCTGCCCGGCGACGAGCGGCAGGGCGACGTCAACTACCGCACGCTGAACAAGCTGCTGACGCGCGTCGACCAGCGCGGCTTTGAGCGGTGCGAGCGCAGCAGCCGCGCTGATAGAGCGGCGCCTTGCACTCACGCCGCACATTGTCGCCACACAGGAGTGCGCAGCAGCTCGATTTCCACGTGGCGTTCATGAAGGCCGCCGCGCGCGTCATCTACCGCTCGTCTTGGGCCACCGACCGGCCGGCCATCATGCAGGCGCACGGCTGGGAGACGAGCAACTCGGAAGTGCTGATCAGGCGCGAGCGAAGCCACTCGCCGCGTGCGGTTCAATCACGCCGCTCACCCCGCGCCCGGTTTTTGTGCTCGCAGCACCCCTCGGCGCTTTGGAAAAACGTTTTCGTGAGTTGCGGCGCTTCAGGCCACGCACTGCTTGCTGCTCACGCTTGCCCTGGCGCGTGCGCAGCATTGCCATCTTCTGCGCGTGCCTGGCGCTGGCGCAGGGCCTCGAGATTGGTGCGCCGCAGAGTGTCCAGCCCCCTCGTCCGCTTGCTCACGAATTCTCCCTGTGCGCAGTCGTCTTTTCGCCCGCGCGTCGCGCGAGCCGCAAGCTGCTCGAGCGGATTGTCGAGTGGCCAGCCACCGCCAAACCGCGCCTGCTGGGTGCTCGCCTCACGCTCCGTGCTCGCGTGCCAGGTTTGTCAACCTTGCGGGCGGCAACGACAAGATTTGCGAGTACAACCAGGAGGCGTGCCGGTTGATTGCCTTTGACGGGAAGAAGTCGCTCATCCGTTCGTTCCCGTGCGTCTTTGGACCCTTGCCATTGCCACTGCCCAGCGTCACACCTCTGCCTTTTTTGACGCGTGTGCCTTTTTGTGCGCAGTTCAAAAGTCGGGGTACGCGCACGTGCGACTCAAACCGGTGGCGTTAGGGTCCTAGAGGGGGGAGAGGGGGGAGTGCTCTGGCCGTCGAGCTTCCGCGCCATGTGCGAGATGACGAGCTGCGCGCCGAAGCGCGCCGCCTGCGCGTTCAACGCCTGGAGGAACATGGAGTTCTCGTCGTTGATCGCGTCGAGGACCCAGTCGCCCTCGTTCTCGATCGTGGCGCGGTAGAAGTGCGCCTCCTCGCGCGCAACGGCGAGGTGGGCCTCGTCGACGTCCAGCGCGAGGCTGAGGCACACGACGAGCTGCAGCGCGGTGATGGTCTTGCGCTCGTCCCAAAAGCCGACGGTGACCGGCGGCGCGTTCAGCATGGGCAACCGGTCCTTGCGGAAGGGCGCGGCGCGCATGCGCTGCTCCAGCAGCCGGTTCTCAAACTTTATGAACGGCACCTCGAGCGCGATCAGCGAGAGGAAGAGCAGCGCCAGCAGCGTGGCGATCAGGCTTAGCGTGCACGCGATGCCGCGCCGCCGCGCCGTGGGCAGCGTGGGCGGCGACGCCTCGGGGAAGTTGAGATGCACGCTGTGCTGGTGCTCGTGGCGCGCGTGCGCGTGCGCGTGCGCGTGCGTGGGATGCATGCGCCGGCCGTGCGCCAAGCTTTCCGGTTGGCGCTAATTGCCAAAGCCTAGCGCCTGGCGTGCTTATCGCACCGCGCGCCATGTCGAGGGTCGAGTCGTACGCCGCGAGCAACCTGCGCTACGTGGGCGAGGCCAAGCTCGCGCGCCTGAGCGACGCCGACCTGCTCGAGCTGCACCGGCTGCTCGTGCACAAGCTCGGCGCGGTGCCGGAGGCGCTGCCGGCACTGCCGGAGGACGACAAGGTGGGCGTGATCAAGGCCATCCTGGAGCTCAAGGTGAAGATCGGCACCCTGACCAAGGCGGAGGCCGACGCGACGGCCGCAACGCTCGCGCCCGAGACGCCCGTGCCGACGGCCGCCCCCGCGCCGCACGAGGAGCACGATGCGCAGCAGGGCAAGGGGATGGTGGAGGGGGCCGTGAGGAGCGTCGTGCGTGACGCCATGGAGGATGTCGCGCAGTCGGTGGTCAGGGCGGCCGAGAAGAGGGCGGCGGCGGCGGAGGAGGAGGAGGAGCAGGGGGAGGAGGGGGAGGAGGGGGAGGAGGGGGGCGACGCGCTGAGCAGGGCGGCGGCCGAGTTTGAGCGCATGTTCCTCCAGGAGGAGGGCGCCGACCCGGCGGTGCTGACGGCCGAGCAGGAGGCCAACAAGGCGCGCGCCAACGCCTTTGTGCAGCTCGCGGCCGCGGCCGCGGCGCCGCCCGCGGCGCCGCCGGCGCCGGAGGAGGAGCGGGAGGCCCTCGTCTCGGCGGCGCCCGAGGAGGTGATCGAGAGCAAGCACCGGCTGCGCATCTGCTCCTTCAACGCGCTCAAGCTGCGGCTGGGCAGCGCCAACAAGGGCTACCACCAGTCCGCCGACTCGGAGGCCACCGAGGGGTACGAGGGCACGCAGAAGGGCAACGAGCTGACGCAAAAGTGGCTGACGCTGTCGGCGGTAATGTCCGACTTTGACGTCATCCTGCTGCAGGAGGTGCCCGGCTCGGAGAAGCTGCTCGACGAGCGCATGTCGGCCTTCGCGGCCATGCTGCAGATCGCAACGCCCTCCGACGTCGAGTGGACGGCGCTGCCCTCGGAAAAGTCGGGCAAGGACGGCAAGGTCGTCGGGCCGGGCGCCGAGTGTCACGTGTGCTTCGTCAAGGCGCCCGTGCAGCTGCGCGACTTTGGCACGCTCAAGAAGGTGGGCGCGACCGAGCTGGACTACGCGCCGCTCCAGGTGGTGCTGCACGACCCGCGCTTCGAGGACGCGGCCGATCGCGACTTTGTGGTCACGAGCGTGCACATGCCGCCGTCGCCGCGCGTCGACGCGCGCGACACGCAGATCGCCGCGCTGCTGCGCGGCTACTCCGCACCGGACACGTCCGAGTACCGGCTGCAGATGCCGTGGGGGCCGAGCAAGCGCTCCGACCTGCTCCCCGTGCACGTGATCGCGGGGGACTGGAACGCCTTTCCGGGCAACGCGCAGTACGCGATGGCGGCCAACGGGTTTACAAACAAGATCCCCAAGCACGCGGCCACCACGATTGGGAACAAGCACTACGACAACATCCTGATCGACACGCTGGCCGACGAGCGGTTCCTCGTCGGCGGCGGCATCCTGCAGCTCAAGCGCAACGAGGCCAAGGACGAGGCCGCGCTCTCCGACCACTGGCCGGTCTTCGTGGAGCTCGTTGAGGTCAAAAAGTCCGGACGAGGTCGAGCATCCCCGCCACCGCCTCCGCCTCCCGCGCCGCCTGCGGCGGAAGCCGAAGCGCCGGAGCTGGAGTCTCCGCCTCCGGAGCCTGCGCGTCCGCTCTCGCCGCGCCTGGACGAGGAGGTGGCGCCGCTTTTGGATCCGCTGATCGAGATGAGCGACGCGCCCACCGCCTCGGGAGCGCCCGAGGCGGATCCGCCCCCGGCGTCCAGCCCGCCCCCGCCTCCGTCACCGACGGAGGCAGCCGAAACGGAGCCGGAGCCGGAGCCGGAGCCGGAGCCGGAGCCGGAGCCGGAGCCGGAGCCGGAGCCGGAGCCGGAGCCGGAGCCGGAGCCGGAGCCGGAGTCAGCGCCGGAGCCAGCGCCGGAGACCGCCCCTGAAGCGCCTCCCGCAGCTGATTCGTCCATGCCGGTGGTGGGGAGTCTTGATCCGGTGGAAGTGCTCCCCCCTCTGCAAGAGGAGGCGGAGGAGACGCCGGAGCAGCTGGCAGAAACCTTGGTGGCGGAGCTGAGCGCGCTGGCAATCCATCGCGAGGCGGGCGAGTGGGTGGAGGTTGCGGGCGTCCCCGATCGGCGCTCGCCTCCGCCGCCCGAGGGGGAGGCGGAGGCGGAGGCGCCGGTCGAGGGCGCGCTTGCGTATTCGCTGATGTGAGCGCCTCCGATGCGGCGTTCGGAGGGTGGCGCGCGCACTTGGGCTTCCCCCCCTCGAGTCGGTAGCTCATGGTGTAAAAGTGTGCGTCCACCGCCGCGAGTTTCTGCTCCCAGAGCGGCATCACCGCGCCGTGCACCACCCACTTGCCCTTCTTGTGTGTAACAAAGAATGCGTCAAAGTGCAACACGTTGCTCTTGTTGGCGACGCACCCCGCGACGATGACGGCGCGCGGGCACGCGCCGTCACCCATCGCGAGCGCCAGCGTGCCCATGTTGGCGATGACCTTTTGCGACGCCTGCATCTTGGTGCCCTTTTCAAAGCGGAAGCGCTCCGCGCCGCCCGCCGCGCAAAAGTCGTGGGACAGCGCGCAGACGATGCCAAAGGACGTCTTGTGGTACATCTCGCTCGGCGACACGGCGACCAGCATGCGCAGAAAGTGCATGGCGCCCGTGGTCAGGCCGTCCCAGATGTCGGGGGCCTCGGACTTGGCCGTGAGGCCGGCGTCGTACTTGGGGAACATGCGGACGTGCATCGCGCACTCGCCCAGGTTGGTCTTCTCGCGCGCGAGGCCGGTGTGCAGCGCGCACGCGACGCGCGCGTCGCACTGCGCGCAGGCCGCCGCCTCGCACGCGTCGGAGCAGTAGAGACAGATGCCACACGCGCTGCAGCGCCGCTCCGTCGGTCCGTGGCACTGTTGGCACACGGTGCCAGACACGTCCGCGTCGGCGTGTGTGTTGGCCATGAGGAGAACGCGCACGCGTGTGTGTGTTTGGTAGGTGTGCGTAAAGGTACAAGTTGCAAAAAAAGCGGACGCAACACAGTGCCACGTTCGAATCCCGGTTAGGGTTAGATTGTGCCACCGCGCTCGCCTTTATGCGCAACTTGCGGCGGCCAGCGGGCGCAAAACGGTGCCACAATGGGGTGCCGACGCCACAAGTTGTACCCGCTCGCTTTCGTGATGCCATGGTGCTTGCTTTTGCTGATTAGGTGAGACGCCGAACACCCACGAGACGAACCCACGAGCGAGAAAAGCGAACGCATGGCGTCCACGTCCGACGATACCACCAACGCTCCCATCGCGGGAGTCGACACGTCAAGCGCGCCGATGAGCGCACGCGAGCGCAAGAAGCGCGAGGTCGAGGAGAAGATGAAGGCCAACAAGCGCGCCAAGGAGGACCGCGAGACGGCGCTCCGCGACGCCCGCCTCACGCAGTCCGACGGCCGCATTGCTGAGCGGACCGTGATCAAGAACTCGATCGCCCTCGGCGCCTACACCATCTCCACCCCCCCCACGCTCCAGCTGCTGGTCAAGACGCTGGGCATGCTGCAGGGCCTGCTCCTCTCGCAGGAGTGGGTGCGCCGTCGCCAGGACGGCATCCTCAACCTCACCGCCTTCCAGCGCGCCGACCCGGTCGGCGCGCTCGCGCGCGCCGCCAACGACGAGGGCGACGTTCGCGAGGCGGCCCTCAAGATGCTCGCCATCATCCAAGTGCTCTACGACTACGTGACGGCGCGCACGGGCGACGCGTCGCAGATCGCCGAGGGGCGCGAGGCGTCGCGCGATCCCGAGGAGCGCAACCGCGAGGCGCCGGCGTGGTCCGCCGCGGACGGTGGCTACACGCGCCTCAACTTCGGGATCGACGAGGCCGCCAGCCCTGAGGGTGTGCAGGCCTTCCACGACTGGGGCAAGTCGGCCACGCAGGAGGACATCGACGCGCTGGCGGCGGCCGGGCGCCCGGCCAGCGAGGCGCCGGCGCGCATCCCCAACGTCGAGACCATGTGCCCGGCGGGGGACGCCGTCCAGCCGCCCGTCTTCGTTGCGGCGCCGGCGCGCAAGAGCAAGTCGGTGCCCATGCTCACCATCGCCGCCGTTGCGCTGCTGATCAAGAGGGCCAAGGTGGCCATCAGCGTCGCCCCCAACAAGATCGCACCCCTCGGCGAGCTGAACAACAAGATCAAGAAGATGGGGTTGATCGAGGCGGGCATCGCGCGCCTCGCGACCACCCTCGGCGCCCAGCTCGGCAACGGCACCAACCCCGCGGACGCCATTGAGGACTTTCGCGAGGCCAACCTCTTCACCTACTCGCACGACGTCGGCGACCACGACATCAAGGCCTTCAATGCGTGGGTCGACGCCGCCCTCGCCGATGGGTACGCGGTGATCTCGATCCACGACGAGGCGGACACGCTGGTCAAGAAGGTGCCCAAGGCCGGCGCCAAGGCGCCCGCGATCGAGCTGCTGCGCCCGAACTACTCTCTGAGCAGGACGCGCACCGTCCTCGTCGGCGCCACGCTCCTGGCCACGGTGCAGGACGACTCGCTGTGGGGCTCGCTTCTGCACAGGGAGCCGCACGACATGGTCGCCTACCTGTGCGCCGAGGGCCTGCTGATCCCGCCGCTCGAGCCGACGGACCAGAGCGTGCAGTACATCGGCATCGACCACTGCGTCGACGTCAAGTACTCGGAGGAGGACCCGGCCAACAAGCTCGCCTTCACGTTCCGCAACGTGCTGGACCACATGAAGGAGCTGCGCCCCTCCTTCCGGTACGTGCAGGAGGAGAGCGCCAAGGCCAGGCTGCTGGCCGCGCAGAGCAAGGCGGTGGTGCCGCTGACGCTCGCCGACGGCACGCTGGAGCATATCACGGCGGCGCAGGCGCGGCACGACTCCACCGTGGCGGTCAAGCAGCTGGCGGTGGACGCGGTGATGGCCAAGACGCGCGCCGACTACTACAAGCCGGACGAGGTGCCCAAGTTCTTCCCCTCGATGCCGCAGGGCAACCTCCACATCTTCCACGACGAGGCGGGCACCGCGATGCTGGGGGCACGCACGCGGGCGTTCATCGCGACGTCGCCGCTCGAGAAGGCGCAGAAGCGGCGCGCCGACGACGTGGAGGAGCACTGGCTGAGCAAGGCGCTCGTCGTCTCCTGCACGGCCACGCAGCAGGCCTCGAAGACGGACCTGGCGGGCGGCCTCGGCGGCTACGTCAAGCTCGCGATCGAGGAGGCGCTGGCGCAGGGCCAGCCGCTCGCCGTGCTGTCGTACACCTCGGTGGGCGTGGCGGGGATCGCGCGCTCGACGGGAATCCCGCCGGACGCCGACCATACCTTCAACCCGGCCGACCAGGTGAAGCTCTTCCTCGTGATGCGCGTGCGCTCGGAGGAGGTGAAGGAGGACGACGACGGCGTGCCCGAGGAGGAGGAGTACGTCTGGGCGTGCTGCCCCTTCACCGCGCACGCCGACGCGCCGGCGGCGCTGGCCAAGGCGCACGCGGTGTTCGTCGAGATGGGCTGCCCGCACCTCATCCCCTCGATGCGGGTGATCTACGTTGGGTACGACATGTTCGCGGCGGCGACCACGCTCTCGTGCAGCGACCTCACCATCCGGTTCACCGACGGCGACTCGGAGCAGCGCGTGCACTACCTGCCCAAGTCGATGGTCCTCTGTCACGCGATGCTCAAGCAGCTCAACGTGCTCTACCAGATGCTCGGCCGCAGCATGAACCTGCTGCAGTCGATCATCCTCGACGGCTACACCATAGACGTCCTGACGCACCCCTACACGCTCGCCCGCGTCAAGTGCTACTACCTCATCGAGCAGTTCATGGTCAAGTGCATGAAGGGCGCCGCGCACGCCGAGCTGCGCCAGCCGGACAAGATGATGGGGGCGCTGGTGCAGTTCGCCGAGGAGCAGACCAAGACCTTCGGGCTGCCGGTGGACGAGTTCCTCGGCAAGTCGCGCGTCGGGCTGCGCAACCTGTCGCTCAACGCGACGCTGGACAAGGGCGACAAGCGCAACGGCGGCGAGCTCGTCGACCTGAGCGACCTCCGCGCGCCGGGGGTCGCCTCCTCGACTGGGGCGTCGGACTACGACGACGACGACGGCGACTACGTCGCCGTAGGGGACTTTGTCGGGGAGCACCTCATCGTGCAGGGCACGCACGAGGTGGCGAAGGACATCTTCGGCTGGCGCGGGTGCATCGGCAAGCCCGAGGCGCAGTGGCCCGTGCGCCCGAACTTCAACATGGAGGCCACCGGCAACATGACCGACCGGGCCGCGGCCAACAAGGGCTTCATCGACCAGTGCACCCTGCCGGAGAAGGATGCACTGGTGAAGCAGCCCACGTACAGGCGCGACGGCACCAAGGCGTCGGACGGCAAGCCCGCCTTCTACGACCCGCTCAAGCTCGCGCCGTACACCGACCTGGTGTGCCGCGTGCTTCCGGTCTGGTTCGCCCTGGCCTGGAAGCTCGCGGTGTACAAGCAGTGGGACGGGCACGACGCGAGCGTGTCCGAGGCTCAGCGCGTGAACTACGCCAAGGAGCACGCCCACCGGATGTGGTCGCGCGCGCGCGCGGCGCTCGGCTTCCTCATCTGCACGGGCCAGCTCGCGCCGATCCCCAACCAGGAGAACTGGATTACGCAGCTCACCACCTTCACCGAGCAGCTGGGCGACACGCCCGAGCGACGCAAGCAGGCGCTCCAGCACATGCTTCGCGCGCTGGCGTGGAACACGGCGCAGCACGCCAACCACACCAACCACGTGACCGACCTCTCCATCTTCCTCGAGCGCCTCCTCGCCTGCAAGGACGTCAAGTCGGAGCCCTGGAACATGCCCGAGCTCAAGAAGAAGCCCGACTGGTTCGCCAAGGACGCCCGCATCATCTCGCGCACGGCGCACGTCGACGACGCGGACGTGTGCACGCACGAGGAGTACACCCTGGACACCACGCACGACCCGCTCGCGCAGCCCATGGACTACCTCACGCTGCCCTGAGCGGCACGCATTCGCCCCCGGGCGTCCACACACCGTCTCCCGTACTGAGATCCTAGTTGTTAGGCATGGACAGCAGTAGCAGCAGTGGTGGTTGTTGGTAAGGGCCGGGTGTAGTGGTGTTGCACGAAGGTTGGGCATGTAAAAAAAACGCTAGAGAGTCTTACTGGTGCGCGCTTCGCGCTCAAAACGTCTCCCCCGGATGAAGCGCAAGTGGGAACAGCTCACGCTGGAGCAGTCCCTCGGCGTCCCCGCGCCCCGCCCGCCTGTGCGCCTCCTGCACCCCGTCGGCGCGCCGCGCGCGTCGACGGGAAACCGCCCGCTCGTGGTCGAGCTCTTCTGCGGCCTCGGCGGCTGGGCCGAGGGCAGCCGGCGCGCGGGCCTCGAGACGGTGCTGGCGGTCGACTGCGACATGGCGCTGCTGCGCCTCCACAAGGCCAACCACCCGCGGTGCACGCAGTGCCAGATGGTGCTGGGGCCGCGCTCCGAGGCCGACCTGGTGCGGCTCATCCGCGCGCACGTGCCCCCGGGGCGCGCCTGGCACCTGCACGGCTCGCCGCCGTGCCAGCGCATCTCGTGCGCGTCCGCGATGCGCGGCCGCAAGTCGACCGAGGAGGGCATGGGCCTCGTGCTCTGGTACCTCGCGCTCGTGCTGCGCCTCGACCCGCCCACCTGGTCGATGGAGGAGGTGAGCCACGCGCAGCTGACGGGCGCGCTCGCGATGGCGCGGCAGCTGCGCCCCGACGCGGTCGACTTCGTGCCGTCGCTGTGCATGGGCGAGTACGGCGTGCCGCAGCACCGGAAGCGGTGCATCGCCGGGACGCCGCGCGTCGTGCGGCGGCTGCGCGACGCCGCGGAGCTGCGCGCGCCGGCGCCGGCGCTGCGCGACGTGGTCGCGCCGCCGCCCGGCGCGGCCGTGTGCATGTCGCCCACCGGGCGGCTGCCCGACCGCCGCCGCAACGTGCCGCGCGGCGACGGCACCTTCGCCAACGCGACCATCCGGCGGTGCATGCGCCCCGTCGACGCCGTGGCGTGGACGTGCACGGCCGGCAACCGGCTCATCTGGTGCACGGCCGACTACCGCGTGCTGCGGCGCTTCACGATCGCGGAGCAGCTGGCCGTGCAGACCTTTGCGCGCGACTACCGCGTCGGCCGGCGCCCGGCCGTGGCGACGGTCGGCGTGGGCCAGGCGGTGCCGCCGCTCTTTGCGCGCAAGTTCATGGCATGCCTGTGAGCGGCGGCGGCGGAGGAAGGTCGGGAAGCGCGGGTTCGAACCGTTGAGCGTCCCTCGACCTTCCACTGCGGAATAGCCGAATCGAAGGGAAGTGCCGGCCCTGTGGGGTTGTGACACTTTGTAGACCCATTGCTAAAACACAACTGAGCCACACACGCACCACTTCAAGCCCACACAGTCTGATACCGGCTTCCCAAACCACAAAAACGCCTTCGGGGGGACTGGAAGGTCGGTGCGCGCGATGGGAAGTTGGTGGGTTGTAACGCTCTTCTTAGACTTAACACGACCACGGGGTGACACAACACGTAGAGAGTCCCGCGCCCTCGCTCACGCGCGGGCCTCCTTGAGGCGACGGAGGAGCGCCTCGGCCGACGCAATCTTGTCGACGGCGGCGGCGGCGTCCTTGGCCCCGGAGGCCGTGGCCTCCAGCACCTTCGCAAAACAGTCCTCGTACTCCTCCGCCTTCAGCTCGGCGCGCAGGCGCATCCACAGAAGGCCGAGGGCGTTTTGGCCACCCTTCGCCGGGTGCACGCCCCAGAAGGCGTCGCCCTTGATCGAGACCAGCGGGTGGTTCTTGGTCGACAGGAGCAGCTCCTTGACCTCGGGAGCCGCCACGACCTTGGCGCGGATGGCCTTGAACATGTGCTCCACTTTCACCTTGTTCCACTCGTCCGCATCGAAGGGCTCGGGCTTTTGCGATTGGTAGTACGCCTCGGAGCTCGCGTAGACCGTGTCCCCGACCGCGATGACCGGCTCGGTGAACTTCCAGAGCTCGTGCACGTTCTCAAACTCGGTGAGCCACACGTACGGCGTGCCGGCCGCCGACGCGGTCGCTTTGGTGATGCCGTCCATCCCATAGCCGAGCGCATTGGCGACCACCTCGGCTGGCACCCACGCCGGAAGGCCGTCCTCGCACACGTCGTTGTTGCCGTCGATGAAGTCGCGCACGCCGCGCAGCTTGTCGTTGTCGTCAAGCACCTTCATTTGCTCGCGCGAGAGGTAGATCATGGGCCGGTCGAGGCGGTCGGGCAGCTTCTTGTAGTACGTCATGGGCGAGGGCGACGACCTGCCACGGGCACGCGCACGCGTGTGTAAGCCCAAAAACCCAATGTGTAAGCCCGGCCGGCCTGTTCGGAACGCCACTGGCGGTACTAGGCGCTGGCAGGGGGCTGGTGGAGCGCAGCAGTCATCTCTGGTTAGGGGTGTGCGTGTGCGTGTAACGGATGTGCGTTCGGGTTGCGCGCGTGCGTCGTTTGTGGTCGTCAGGTAACAAAGCGAACACGTGGCAACCGCCTTTTTTGCAAGTTTTGTGGTATTAAGGCGAGCACGCGCGGATGAGACGCCGTGGCACGAAACGCGCCGCCGCGGCATTGCGTTCCGCGCCCTAAAAACTTGCATCTTTTGAGCGGCACGCCGCATAATCGGAAGCGGCGCGCGCGCAACCCACACCACACGCACACGCGCGCGCATGAGCCGCGCGCGCTCCGAGCGCTGGCTGCGCAAGCTGTGGGCCGGCTCCGACCTGGTGCTCACCCCGTACGAGCGGCCGGCGCCCGCGACCACGTCGATGCCACCGCACCCGGCGGCGCCGCCCGCGCCGGCGCCTCCCCCCGCGAGCGACGCGCAGATGAAAGCGCGCATGGAGGAGATCCTGGGCATCCGGCCCGACCGCGTCGTCCCGCCCAAGAAGCGGCCGCTGCCCATCGACCGGCAGGGCGCCTCGCACACGCAGGGCGTCGCCGCCGTGGAGCACCTCGCGCCGCTCTACCGGCTGGGGCGCAACGACCTCGGCAAGCGCCAGAAGCAGCCCGGCAGCTTCAACACGGCGCAGCTCGACCTGCAGGCGGCGTGGCACGAGCGCGACGGGCGCGTCACGAACCGGGAGGTGAGCGCGATCCAGCGGGCGCAGGCGTTTTCCGACCCGCGCAACCGGCCGGCCATTGTTGCGCAGTCGGTGGCGCAGTGGCGGCAGGCACGCTAATTCTGGCGCACCCCTGCGAGGGGTGCCTGCGCCATACTAATACCGAGCGGTGTGCGTGTGTGTGCGGCCCGCGGCCGCGTGCGCGTCCGAATGTTTACCGAGTTTTTTTGCGGCTCCCCCAAGACGGTCGCCATCGCGTGGGGCGGCGCGGGCGTCGTCGTGGGCTACTCGTGGTTCGTGGCGCACGTCAAGGCCAAGCTCAACGGCTTCTACGAGACGTTTTACGACCTGCTGGGCGAGGGCGGCGGCGCCGGCGGCGGCGACCTGGGCAGCGGCGACGCCTTTGGCAGCGGCGAGGCGGCGGGGTCGGGGCTCGCCGACCAGCGCGCGCGCGTCTACCACCAGCTGTGGCTGTTCGCGCTCATCATCGCGCCGCTCGTCTCCGCCTCGCCCGCGTGCAAGTACGTGCGCTCCGCGTGGGCCTTCCACTGGCGCCTCGCGCTCATGAAAGCCTACCTCGTCGCGTGGGACACCAAGCAGGAGCCGATCGAGGGCGCGGCGCAGCGGCTGCACGAGGACACGCAGCGCTTCTCCGACGGGCTCGACGGCTGCCTCGTCGCCGTGCTCGACGCGGGCTTCACGCTCGTGCTCTTCACGCCCATCCTCGTGGGGCTGAGCGAGCAGATCCTGCCGCCCCTCGAGTTTGGCGCGCTCGACGGCTCGTGGCTCTGGGTGATGGCCTTCGCGTCCTCGCTCATCGGCCTCGCGGGCGCCGCCTTCTTCGGCCAGAAGCTGGTGGGCCTCGAGGTGGCCAACCAGCGCGTCGAGGCGCTGCTGCGCAAGGACCTCGTGCTGCTCGAGACCACGCCCGCCGTCATCGTCGGCACCGAGGCCACCGAGGCCACCGAGGCCACGAGCGCCGCCGCCAACGCCGCCGCCAACGCCGCCGCCAACGCCGCCGCCAACGCCGCCGCCGCCGCGCGCGCGCGCGCGTACGACCCGTCGTCCTCGACCGACGCGCCGCCGTCGCCGCCGCCGCCGCCGCCGGCGCGCGTGCAGGCGTTCCTGCCGCAGACCTACTTCTTGCAGACGCTGCGCAGCCTCAAGCTCAACTACTTTGCGCTCTTCAAGCACTTTGGCGTGCTCAACTTTTGGCTCTCGCTCTTCGACCAGTGCATGGTCATATTGCCGTACGTGCTCGTCGCGCCGCTCATCTTCGCGCAGGACCCCGGCCACCGCATCACGCTCGGCCTGCTGATCAAGGTGAGCAACAGCTTCGGGCACGTCTTCGGCAGCCTGAGCGTGGTCTCCGAGAACTGGGGCGCCATCAACGACTTCCGCAGCGTGCTGCGCCGCCTGCGCGAGTTCGAGGACGCGCTCTACGCCGAGGCGGCGGGCACCAACCGGCTGCTGACCGAGACGGCCTTCCAGATGAGCGAGGTGCGCGCGCCGGCCGAGGCGCGCGCCGTGGCCACCACCACCACCAGCACCTCCACCACCACCACCAACCGCCGCAGCAACACCGACGGCGGCGGCGGCAACAACAACGACGACGACGACGACGACGGCGGCGACGACGGGCCGCCGCCGCCACCGCTCGGCCGCGCGTCGCTCCCGGCGCACCTCCCGGTGGTGGACGGCGTCGACCCCGTGGCGGAGGCGGCCAGCTTCCGCCGACGCGGCCGGATCGGCCCGCGCGCGGCGCGGGGCGAGGGCCTTCCTATAGAGATTCACGTGGACCACCCACCCGACGCGGGCGAGGACATGCGGGTGTAGATTTGATAACACTCCCCTGTGTCACCTTGAGTAAGATTGGAGTTTGCCCCTCCCCGCTAACCCGCCGAGGACCGCGCACGCTCCGGACGCTTACTTACGCGCCGCCACCATGGCCGATGCCTTCAAGACGCACCCCCAGCCGCGCACGTTCGCTCCTTCCAAGGAGGACGTGCTCCAGAACCTGCAGTACTTCTTCGGCGCGCCCGTCTCGCCCGAGAAGTTGAAGGACTACTCTGAGCACCACGCCATGACCTATCATTTCCCGGACGCGTATGCGGGATCCAACGTGCGCACGGCTCTCAAATCGCCACACCTCATTCCCTTAATGCTCAGACGCTTGCTCACCGCGCGCGTGCTGTGCACCGACAGACCAAGATCCGCGACACGCTCAACAACCTCATCCTCAAGTCCCCGCAGAACTGGCAGACGTCGGTTGGCCTTCCCTTCTTCCAGATCGAGGGCACCGTTGTCGAGTGGGACGAGGTCCGCTTCGAC
>Ga0206130_10005621_pt1 | contig 14757 bp, 12 predicted proteins | sample Helgoland_Spring_9_FD_148637 | JGI IMG/M metagenome (GOLD analysis project Ga0206130, IMG submission 148637) | Pelagic subsurface seawater microbial communities from Kabeltonne, Helgoland, North Sea - Helgoland_Spring_Bloom_20160512_1 | ecosystem: Environmental > Aquatic > Marine > Epipelagic ... | reverse complement strand
AACTGAGTGTAGACGTATTCACCATCAACGGGGTGGAAATATTCTTCGAAGGTTTCATTGTGTATACGTATTCCACTTTGCTCGATGGCGTTGAACACCAAGGATACTTTATTGTTATAGAATTCATCATATTTTGTTTTTTCATTGTTAATATTCGCTTTTAGATCTCCCCAAATCGTTTCACATATTTCATAATGTTTAACAATCGGTATAATTAGGTTTAATTCATGGTTATCTTTATGTTGCCTATAGTACAATTCATGTGTTTGTGTTGTAGGTCGTATATACGTAGTAGGTGGTGGGTTTATGTCATAAAGAGCTTTGAATAAATTTGGGTAATAATGTAATATTTCTTTTTTGTCTCTACAATATAATGTTTCAAATTTTTCTAATAGTTTGTCTACACCCGTATTTAACGCATTTAAAGATTCACTATGTGCAATACATACCATAAAGCCTTTTGTTGCTTCAAGTGGTCTAATATACACCAAACTTACATGGGTTTGTGCCGGATGAATAACATTACTAAAAGGGATTACTTCAATGAAAGCCTTTTTATAACTACTATTTATTAAAACATTTAATTGACTTTCGTCTTCTACTAACCAATACATTTATAACCATTTTACCTCAATATACGATGGGTTTATCTAATATCCACTCTCTCTTGGAATATTTTTTCTAATTGAAGTTCCTACTTCTCTATTAAGGGTTGGAGTAGTTAGAAGTTCCTTTATTTTTTCCCCTTTAAAAGGTATTAGAATATTATGTGGGGAGGGGGTATGAAATTTTCCTTCCATAATCACTCCTCTAGTTGGGTGTATATGATAAAAACCAGAGTAATTTTCATTTGTTTTTTGTACTTTTAATTCCCCACCTTTAGTAGAAAAATATTCATTTTTTTTAGGAAGGTAAAATTTTAAATATCTACCTTTAAAAGACCTAAACATACCCTTTATTTGATTTTTAGATTCATATAGTAAAACTATATTTTTATTAATATTGTAAACTTCAATTGGTTTCCCTACTAGCACCCAGTTTATTTTTATAGGTGTATATAATTGATATTGGGTTTTGGGATTTTCATTAAAATAATTAATATAAGTATGTTCACTAACTTCGATAATATTTAATTTTATTTTATGTTGAAGAAAATATCTTAAATATTCATAATTATCATAATCTTCTTCGGTTGGGAATGTTATTTCTCCTTTTGGTGGTGTCAGAGATATACCTGAGGAACTAGAAATTGCTTGATAAAGTTGAGGGGATTGGACTCTGGAGATATTAAGGTTAAAGTCCGATTCTCCATTTGGTCTATTTTTGGGTTTTAAATTAGGTTTTTTAAGTAATTCTTGGTTATTTCCATCTTGTGGGGTAGCACCTGTGTAGAATCTACCATCCGATGTAGAAAAATATTTCCCAGTATAAGGTTTTCTTGTTGAGGATAATATAAATTCTCCCCCATTGGTAGATAAATTAGATATTATTTGAGATTTTGGAAAATACATATATTAACTATTTATTTGTGGAGGTGTAAGACCTGCTGTTGTATAATATTCTCTAAGAGTTTCCCAAATTTCTTCATCCTGTTCGTCTATTTTACCACTCCCCCACTTTTTTAATTCAGCTTCGAGAGTATTTATAATAGCACCAGCGGCCTTTTTAGGTCTTAATATTGCAAAATATCCTTTACTTCCATCTCTATCTAAGATATATTTTCTATTTACATTATCCCCATTATCATCCATATCCTCCCTTTTTTTATACGCCGCCGAACCATTTGTATCTTTAGCTACTGGGTAGTTATCACCGTATACATTACCCCCTGCAGATATTATTGTGGAGTAATTTCTATATGTAACAATATTAGCATGTGAAAAACCAGTCCACACATCATCAAAGGTTAAACTATTACCTGATCTATTAGCAATAATTATATCTCCTATTTGTGCAGGTTGTTTCCTTGGGTCTAAAACTATAAAACCATACTCATCTGGGTTTTCTCTTATTGTTTGTGCATAACCTGTATGGGCGGCACTTACAGGGAAATTAGAGTAGAAATTAGTATTTTTTACAACATATGAAATAAATGCTGCACTCCAAGGAGTATCATTTACAAATTGTCTCCATGTACCACTTACTAATTGTTCTAATTGTGTTTCTAATTGTTGGCTTGTATACTCTGAAAGATTAGCCCATGTAAATTCAGTTTCCTTTACATTAGCTGTACTAATAGTTTGTATACTTGTTGACCAATTGTTTGAGGAGATATCATGGTTTACATTTTTTATTATAAAGCTTAAAGCGGTAGGATAATTACGAGGTAAAAAACCTTGTTGAATATTTAATGAATTATATATTTTAATACCACTTAGCCCTTCAATGTCTATACTTAAATTTATAGGAATAAACCCCGTCGTATTTGATGGAATTTTTTTATCTTTATAAATTTGATTATTAATATCATTAATATATCCCTTAAATAACCTTTTACCTAATTTTATAAAATCCGGATTTAAGTTAAAATAGTATGTACTGTTTAATTTTTGTTCATTACCATTATTTGAAATTACAGCCCCAAAAGCTGATGATAGCCAGCTAAGATAATTTTCTACTTTTTCTACTGTTTTTTCATTTTTATTTTTATTTTCCTGCTTTTTCTTTTTACTTAATTCTATTTGTTTATGTTGTTTAACTAATAATACATACTCTGCAAAATTAACATTTTCATAACTCTTATTTGAAATTGGACTGTTACTTACATCTCTAATATCTTCTCCTTCAAAACCATAAATTCCAACTTTTCCTATATCTCTTTTACTTTCCCACCAGTTTTTAGTATCAATGGGACTTTCATCAAAATACTTTTTTAATTTACCTAAATCTTCAAATGTTAAAGGAAAGTATTCAGGCTTTGAATCATCTCCAGCTGTTAATATATCTTCATTATCACTTGTTTGTATGTCAAGATTATATCTATCTTTTAACCCCTCATTCCATTTTGAAAATGCCGTACCATCATAATTTTTAGTAGCTAAATTTTCAGCTGTTGCTCCAATTGTAATCATACTAGCTAATTCAGGACTTAATTTAGTAGTAAAGCCAAAATCTTTTACAAAATTAGATGTTGATTTTAGTTCTTTGGTTTTTGGATCAATTGAACCCGAAGGGTTGTATCCAAAAATTTCAAAAGAAGTAGGATTCTGATTGAAGAGATTACTAAATTTGTTTGGTAATGATTTTATTCCAGGTATAGGGTTTTGATCTATAATTGTTATTATTTCATCGTTTAATATAACAGGTTCTAAGCTTTGAACATTACCCAGAGCTTCATTTATACCCGAACATATGTCTTGTAAAAATTTAAATATAGTTATATTATTATCTTTTGAATTTTTCTTTAAACATTTAGATACAAAATCATAATTTAAATAAATATTCATAGTTTGCCCACAAACAAAATCTCCTTCTTTATGAATAAAATCCTTTAAAAGGTTTAAACTTTTATATTCATTTATAATAAGTTGGGTACTCCTTGTTTTTTGTACATCTTTCCCTTTATCCTTTGATGTAGATTCTGTTGAGGATTGGAAAGTAGAAAAAGTGGGTTTTATTAAACATACACGAGGGTCAAGAGATACTTGGTTTGGGTAAATAGAACAAATAGATGTATCTGACTGATCTATTTTTAACATTTTACTACCATTCATGGAAGGGATACATAAATCTTCTAGTTTAGATAATAATTGGGAAAATGTTAAAAAATAATTATATACAGAAAAATCTGTCCCTTGTGGTGGTAAATATTTTTCTTCTGCGTTATCTGTGTTATTTTTATCTATAGGTTTATAATTGTCTTCTTTTTGTAAAAGAGTGTAGAAACCAAAATAATTATTTTTTGATTTTGAATTATATCTCCCAACTTGTCTTGTTGTAAAAGTACTCCATTTATCAGGGTAATTTACTATATCAAAAAATAAATCATTAGATATTACAGAATCACCAGCATTTGTTACAATGGGGCTATTATAAGAACTTAAAGTTGATGCTTCAACAGACCCTTCACCTTGTGAAGTTGTTATTAGTTTTTTAATACTATCTTCAGTAATAATACTAGAAGGATTATTCATGGTTAATGATTCAATAACATCCCCTACAGTAATTAATTTTAATGTTATATCATAAGTACCTCCTGAAGAGAATTTCCAATCAAAATTAACTACTTTTCCTAAAAAACCATCATAATTTCCTGAATGTTTTCTTCTATAGTTATCTATTTCTTTTATAGTATCACTATAATTATTTTCTTGTCCTTCAAACCAGGTATCTTCTATTAAAGTACTACCCATTTTTTGAAGTTCAGAATTTCCATTTAAAAATTGACTCCAACCCCATTCTAATAACATAGTATAACCTATCCTTAAATATAAAAGTTCTATAAGTTCAAATTGAAATAAATTATAGGCTTTCATTTCTACAGTTGCTTCTCTAATTGAGCCCCTATTTTTACAATCTATTTTAGCAGATATAAGACCTGGGGAAGGTTGTATTCCATATTTATTTCCTCCTAAACCATAAGAACTCCTACTATTCCATAAATCTGCACTACTAGCTACTCCTGATCTACCAGATAAGGATACTCCTGTTTTTTCAGATAAGGTATTAAATAATATTGCTTTTTTTGCTAATTGTGTTCCTGTAAATTGTGATGTATTATTTAATCCTATGTTTCTTAGTTTTTGTTCTCCTGCGTTTATATCACTATCTTCATATGAACCAGAAATTAATGTGGCTTCAGTAGCATCTTTAGTGATTTCAACACTAGATGCAAGTTTTAACCAAGCATTAGTATTAGATAATAAAGAAATATCAGTTCTAGATCTCTTTAGCTTTCCTTGGAGTTCTTGCCTAACTTTTATTTGATTATCAACATAACCTTCTAATGATTCTCCTATTATAGCCATTTATATTAACCCATTTAATTTATTATATCTACTTTGTATAGCATTAATGTTATTTGGAATTCTAATTTGTACTCCTAAAGGTAGATAATATGAATTTTGGGGTAATGAAGAGTTAGCTGTTGAAATTATCCACCATAAAGAAGAATCCTGATAGTATTCATTAGCCAATTGATCAAATCGATCACCTTCTTGAGCATAAACGTATATATCATCCGGGGAAAGAGGGATTTCAGGGTATTTTACACCTCTATAGTATCTAATTCCTCTAGTCCCATTAGGGTTAGTTTTTGATATTATTTTATTTTGTGTATATCTTCCCATTATGTTTTATTTACTTTTGGGGGAATATAATTAAACCCACTATAATTATTATTAAACCCATTATTTAAAGCAATAAATCTTTCTTTACCATAATTACTAATAAATCCTCCGGTACCATTATAACCATTCTTTTGTACTTGTGGTACAAAATTATGTATTGGAGTAAATGTAAAGCCTGATACTTTAATTATCATTGGCATTTCTTTAACAGATTTATCTGATTTTATTTCATTATCCCCTTCTCCTACAACTCCTCCATCTGGACCATCAGGTATTGCTATTTCCCAAGGGGATTCTGTTGGTACATCTAAAGTTAGTCCACTCATTATACCAACTTGTTCATAACACCAACCTCCAATAGTTAACGATATTAAATTACCACCCATATACCCGGCTTCAGAATATGAAGGTGCAGTAGCAGAAGCTAAATAATTTAATTTTTGATACATTGGCATTAATTCTTGTTTTGATTGTGCTGCTACTGTCCAAGATAATGAAATTTTTCTGTCAAATCCCTGGTATTTGTAAAAGTTTTCACCTCTACCCATAAATTTTTGAGATTCCCAATCAGATGTGTAATTATCGCTCATACTATCGATAATAGCTCTAAAATGGATAAAAGTTTTATTTGTTGGATTTTCATTGGAAATTACACCAATTCTAAACTTAACAAAATCATTTTTTGTTTTATCTTGTGTTACATCTGATGATCTGTATAAAGGGTAAGCATTAACTTTATCTAAAGCGTGGGTATAAGTAGAATTCTGTAATTTATTAATATTACTTTGATCCGCATCTCTTTTCCCAATTGAATAACTAGATATATTTCCTCTTTTTCCAGGGTTACCTAAATTAACTCTTTGTTCAAATTTATTATTATTTGTATAAGGTAGTGTATTAGGAATTTGGTTATCACTATTTTTTATTTTTTTTCTAAAATCTGTTATATTGTCAGTTTTACCTGTTTTAGAAAATGGGACTTTTTCTTCTATTTCAGCTTGTGTCCAAACTTGTCTAGATATTGAACCATTTATACCACTTACTAATTTACTAACATCAGTTTTTAAATATGTTCCTGGTTGGTAAACGCTATCATCTCTAATACCAAAAACTTTATCAAATAAACGTCCAAATTTTGTTTCAAATCCTAATATAGAAGAACGGTATGTGTTAAATATACTTGTTTTAAATATATTATCTAATTTAATATCATAATTTGGAACAAATTGTTGAGGTATAAATCTACTATTTTTTAATTCAAATCTAGGATTATTGATACCAGTTCTTTGGTCTGATACCATTGTAATTTTAGTTTTTCCAACGCCTAAAGTAGCACCTGGTCCTCCAGTATATGAATATAAAGCGTTTGGATCATCTTGTTTTTCATCAATTTTATTAAGTAAACCAAATAATCTACTTTTGTTACCTTCATCTCCCCCAGTAGCTATAGTACTTAAATAAGTAGGTAAACCTAAAGGGTCGAAATTTGATATAGCTCCTACTATCCCAGTAGCATCTGGTCCTCCTATACCTGCAAGGGGATTTAACCCTTGTTTATTTGTATGAAGGCCAATTGCATTTCCGGCTGCTTGAGCTAAAGTACCTAAAGGTGTATACACACCCTGGTTCATAGCTAAATTGTCCTTGATAAATTGCCCAATAGTAGATAGTACTGAGGATGAAGTAGATTCTTCTTGTTTGTAACGTGTATATCCTTTACTTGAATTAACATTAGTTAATGATAAAACATTTTGTTTTGCTATAAATAAAGGACCATTTGGGGATTTAAAATCAAAAAACATTTGGGCTAATCTAGAGACATCATTTGCTACTACTTTAGGTAGTAATGTCCCACCACGTAATAAAAAATCAGGTCCTCCTGTTTTTCCTACTTTAGAAAAACTTTCAGGGATTTTTGTTGTTACATAGGGTTGGTTGCTGTTTCCACCGCCAACTGTGTCTTTACCATACCTAAGAGATCTTAGGTTGGTTGTTAGATTAACCAAAGCCATTTATTATCCTGGTAAGTTATTCAAATATTTGTCTCCTGGGGGTATTGTTCCTCTATCCATTGTTGATGGAGAAGGTAAAACACCATTTGGTGGAGCTACATTCATTGCTGTTGGATCACCTTCAGTTGAATACTCTTTATGTAAAGTAGACTGTTGGAAATTTGGTATAGAAGGTGTTGCACCATCTAACCCGCTCAATTGTGAACCTTGTTGTGTTAATTTGTTTAGTAAACTCATAATTATTAATTTTTATTATAAATATTGAACTATTGTACTTCGTATAAACCTAAAGGAGCCATTTCTGGTGTTTTCTTAACTAATTGTGCTAATAGTTTATTAGTTTCACTCATATCTGTACCTCCTCCACCTTGTCCTAAATTAGTTCCGGCTACTAAAGTATCTTGATTATTAAGTGCTATTGAACCTTTTGGAGTAGAAACAATACGATCCCCATAACCCGCAGGGATAACACCATCATCCATTGTTTTTGCTTTGGAGCCTGCTGAAGACATTGCTGCTACTACTCCTGCTATACCTGCAGCAATTGCAATAGCACCTATACCCAAGGTTGCAGCTGATGCCGAAGTTACAGCTGCTATCGCCCCTGATATTAAAGCTGGAAGTTGTGCTGCTGCTGCTATACCTGCTCTAATTAAACCCGGAACTAGGGATCCTACTACTGCTATACCTGCTGCTGTTAATGCTGCCGCTATACCAGCAGTTACTGGTCCCATATTTGCTAATGTTTCTTGTAAGGATACAGTAGGGTCAATAATTGCATTTATTATTTCAGATATACCATTAAATCCTTCTAAAATTGGAGTTATTAAGAAAGAAATCATTTCTATAGCGGGTACAAGTAAATCTATTATAGGAGAAATCATTTCCATTATAGGGGTTACAAGTTGTACAAAAACATCTTTAATCTTCATCATTATAGCTTCGAATTTTTCAGCTTGACTATTTTGTTCTCTTAATCCTTCAATACCATCTTTTTCTAATTCAGCTGTTGCCTGGGCTAAACCTACCTCTTTTATCCTAGCATTTAATAATTTTTCTTTTTCCTTTGCTTCATCTCCTGTAGCTCCTGCTAATTGTTCTTGAACAAATAAAGTTTCTGCTAAACTATCTCTATTCATACCAACAGATTTAGCTAATGCATCTTGTTGTATTCTATTCATTTTAGAAAAATCTGCAGAGGAACCTATTTGATCTGATATTTCTTTAGCTACTGTAGCTAGATCATTGTTTAGTGCTGCTTGTCTAGCTTTTTCTAAATTAATGTTTTTACCTAGTAATAATTCAGCTTGTAATTCATTTTCTATTGATGATTCAAAATCAAGTAAACTATCTGCTATACCTTCAACTTTAGACATTTCCATACCTAAAGCTTTAGCAGTTGCTACTGCCTCACCTATTAGTTTAGGGTTTTTACCAAATGATAATGTAGTGGCTGCTGAAACTTTGCCTATATCTTTTAATAGTGATTTTTCATTTAGTAAAACACCATTTTGCATTGCTGACATTTTAGCTTGAGCCATAAACTCACCTGTAATGTCATTCATAGATTTGCCTGTAGCTAATGAAATATTATTAATGCCTATTAATTCTTCATTAGTAAATCCTGCCATGTCTCGCATTTCAGTAAATGCAATAGCGTTTTCACCTGCTAAAACAACACTAGTTCCTAGAGCATTGTTTATAGCCATTTGGGATTCTTGTATTCCCTTAGTAGTAACAAAAATATTTCCAGAATCATTAGCTTGCTTTGCAAATTCTTTCCTAGTTGCTAGAGCTTCAGTATAGCTCATATTTAGATTCTTAGCTAAATCACCTGCCCCAGAATCTACTCCTTTTATGGCATCTATAAGTTGATCACCTAAAAATTTAGCTAATGCTAAGGGATCTGTAAGGTTCTTCATCATGGATTTACCCAATGAACCTATACCTGCTTTTAAAATTTGTACTTTACCCCCAAATGTTGCTGTTTCCGTTCCCCCTTTAGTAACTTCATCCGCTACTTTAGACATTGCATCTTCAGCATCATTTATTCCTAATTGGTCAACCAGACCACCCATTCCTAATTTATCTAAGGCAGATTTAAGACCACCAATCATAGCACCCCCTAGACCCATGGCATCAGAAATTTTTTCTTCTTCAGCAAGCCTTTTTTTAGCAGTGGTTAATAAATCATTATATAAAACATTTTCATTTGCTAAAGTTCCTTCAATTTCAACTAAAGCTGCTAATTCTCTATCAGTTATTGAATTAGCATCATATTTTTGTTTAAGATTTGTATAAAGGGTTTTTTGGTTTTCTTTTTCAGCCTTAATTTTATCTTGGATAGATATTAATTCTTTTTTACTAAGTTTATTAATACCTACTTGATCATTTTGTAGTTTTTGGGCTAAACCCGATAGGGCATTAAATGATTTTTTTGCATCCGCTAGTGGTTTACTAGTTTTTTGCATTTCTTGAACCACATTTTTAAAACCTGAAGCGATACCTGAAATATCATTAGTAGCATCTTGAAGTTCTTGTTTAAGGGATTTAACAACTCTTTCAGCCTCATTAAGTTCCTTAACATCAAATATTTTAATCTGCTTACCACCCAATTGCTTATTAAGTTCTTGGATTTGGTCATTAAGTTTTTTTATTTGGTCTTGAGCCGCCATTTGATATAAGTGGTTTTGTTATAAATATTACTACTTATAACTTGTTTTACCCTTATATGGTTTAGATGCAGCAGCAAAATCTGGGGTGTTGACCTTACCATCAGGGTTAATCATATTTTTTGTCCCTTTACTTTTACTATTTAACTTTTCGTATTCATCCTTTTCATTCTTATAAAATTTATCTATTTCAGAAAAAGTGTATTTACGAAGCCATATAGGCATATTATAAATAGTATTATAGTCGTATCCCCCTTTACCATAAAATAAAATTTGGTGGATTTGAGAAAAAAGAGATTTTCTAAATAAAGGTGCTATATTAATAGTCAGGCCAAAAAAAGTTTAGGCCAATAGGGACCTCTACCTCCTCTCCACTATCTAAAATATAAGATAAATTTACATCTGGTTGAGTATTTTTTATATGATCTCTAAAAGCACGAGAATCTCTAGCTAAAAAATAATTATCAACAAAATCTCTAATATCTTTTTTTTCACTTTTTCCATCTACTGATAATAACATATGTTTTAATCTTGTAGTTAATTCAGGAGATGCATCCTTATTTATTTTCTTTAAACCCGCTACTTCTCTATTTATTTGTTTTTCATCAGAACCTGTAATAAGTTTATAAGTAATTATTGTTCCTGTTGATGGTAAAGTATATGAAAACTCATTTTTACCTGCTTCAAATTCAGATTCATCAAATTCTTTGTTTTCTAATGTAGAACAATCTATAATATGGGATTCACCTTTTATTTTTACTTCATAATCTTTACCATACCCTAAAATACGAGAGGCTATTAACAATGCGTTTTTATCCCCTACTATTAAATCATCAGTTTTAATATTTTTATCAACAATTAAAGAATCTAACAATTTATCTAATACTGTACCTTTTTGGATATAAGATTGATTAGATAAAATATCTTCTTCTCGAGCAGTCATGTATTTCATTTCTACTTTACCACTTGATAATGGGTTATCTTTAGAATAGATTAGGCCTTTAGAAGGCAATTCAACCTCTTCGGTTGGGAATTTAAATTCGCTCATATAAATTTTATTTAGTTATAACTTTATTAATTCTAGTTATACATATGTAATATAAAAAAAAGCTTGGCCGAAGCCAAGCAATTTTCAAAAGGAAGGGTAAAAAATATTTTAGAAATTTAAAATACAGTAATCTGGTTGAACTGTTAACTGTAATTCTACAGCAGCACTTTCATTATCCCAGTTATAATCACCGAAGTTAGCTTCTGTAATTAATGCACCTTTAATAATCCATTCAGATACGATATCACCTACAGGTCCTAATACATTCATAGTTAAATCTTTCTTATAGAAATCACTATATCCATCTCTACCTGTTACTGATTCGTGATGTAATCTAACCCATTCCATACATGCTTGTGCACCTGATGGAGTAATTGGATCAAATAATGTCATTTGTATCGTATTCCAAAGTGTTTTACCTTTAACATATCTTGCAACGTTAATATGGTTTAATTGAACTGTACCTTGTGTTAATGAAACAGCTCCCATACCTTTAATTTGGTATGAAGGAATCCCATCAACATACATGATAAATCTGTTCTGTTGTTTTGGCTCAAATGCTGTATAAAATATTTCGTTTGGGTCTAATACTGCCATTTTATTGTTTTATTTTATTATAAATATTTATCTTTTTATTTTTTATTCAGGAAATGTTGCTCCAGTTGGTAAAACATTGAAATCTAAAATTACAAATTCAGCTGTTTTAGTTGGTTGTAGGTAAATTTGTCCTACTAGCTCATTTCTATCTATTACGTCTGGTGTGTTATTTGTCTCATCCATTACAACTTGGAAAGCATATAATCCTTGTCTTTGTTGTACTGATTCTAGGTATGGATTTACTTGTGCTAAGAAATTATTTCTTGTAGCAATTGTATTTTGTTCAAATACTAAGTTATCCGATACTTGAGTAATATAACTCTTAAGTGAGATTAATAATCTACGTACATTTACTCTATCTAAAGCACTTGCTCTTTTCTGTAATGTTTTCTGACCAAATACTACAACTCCACTTCCTGGGAATGTAGCTATTGGGTTAACATTTGCTTCATATAATGTATCTCTGTTTCCAGATGTTAATTTTCTTTCTGCTCTTACTACACTTCCTAAAGCTCCTCTAATTAAACCTGCAGGTGCGAACCATGGGTCTGAAGATGAATCAGTAAATGCGTATACTGCTGGAATATACGTTGAAGCTGGCGCCCAAACTGTTTGTCCAGTACCTGCATCGACTGTTTGTAGCCATGGCCAATATGTCGCAGAGTATGATGTATCATATCCTGCTGCTTGGTTGGTTACTGTGCCTATAGTACTATTATAAGGTACTAAATCTATTACTGAAATACAATCTGTTCTACCTTGTGCTAAAGAAACCAATTGGCTTGTTTGTGCATGTAAAGATCCTATTAATCCCGGAGCTGATATTACATTAAATTGGTAATCATCTTTGTTACTTAGTAATTTTATAGATGATGTGTAATCATCTGGGTTAATACCTTGTATATTTGTTGCAGTTATAGCTTCATTAAATTTAGCATCACCATTTTCAAAATTATTACCTGTCCCCTCTACAAATGAACCTGAGCCTACAGCTGGTAGACTTCCGGTGTATGCATTTTTAGCATTTCCATCATTATCAAAATATTGTGGGGTTGGTGTAATTACACTATTAACATAAACATAAGCACTTCTATTAGGATAACTACCATTGGTTTTTACATAGTAATCAGTTCCATCCACCTCTATAGTATAATAAGTATCACCTATTGCTTTTGCTACATAATTAGCTGCAGTAGGATCCATTGATAAATTATTATATGTTTCTAATACTGCTTTTTGGGTTGCTGTATCATTACCTCTTCTGATGAATAATGAAAATTGTCCTGAGGATGTGTTTACAGATCCGACTTCCCATCTAACATTATCAGCGGTACCAAGATTTAATGTCCCATTACCACCATCAGCTGATTCCCAGTTATTCATTATTGTTCCTTCTGAAATAGTTTTTAAACTAAATGCACTTTTTTGGAATCCTGCATCTGCTGAATCAGTAAATCCTACAGTAGTAATTCCTGAATTATTTGGGCCTGCCTCACTTCCTGAAGTAAGTGCTGATGAAAATGATCCTGTTACTACTCTTGTTACTAAAAGTGATTCACCCCCTTGAGCAAAATAATTTCTTGCTGCAATTGAGTTTAAATAAGTGTAATATTGGGATCCGCTTTCTACTGACCCTCCAAAAATAGCTTCATATTGAGAATAAGAACCAACTGCTGTTGGAAGATTAACTGGACCTTTTACTGCTGGTCCAATAATAGCCGCACCAAAAGATATTGGTCGACTTCCAATGAATGATTGATCATTTTCGCGTGCTAATACACCTGGTGATATTAATGCTTCTGCCATTGTTATGTTTTATTGTTATTTATTTTGTTATAAATATTAGAAATATCCTCAAAAAATTAAACTATTGGAGTAAATTCTCCACTCTCTAGATCAATATTACCTTCTCCATATTTATCTTGTAACTCTAAAGCTGTTTTTTGTTGAGATGTTTCTAATTCCTGATATTCTTTTATTAAATTTTTCTTAGTATTTTCAAGTGAATTAATTTGTAAATCTAATTTACCTAAACTTACCACAATTATGTTAATTTTTTCTTGGTATTCTTTTAAAGGTTGTAACTCTTTTTCTGATAACTTTTTATTTTTCATTTTAATTATTTTAATTTATTATAAATATATAATAGGGGATTTAAAGTTAATTTCTACTACGACCATCTGTAGTAGGGTTTTGGGTTATATGAGTTGTACCTTTTAAATCACTAACAGCCTCAGTTGTTACAACAACTTTTGCTTTTGAATTATATACTTTAGTAGCATTTAATTCTTTTTGGATAGTATCTGGTATTATATACCCACGTAATCTTAGATTAAATTCACCTTTTACTAATCTATTTTGCCCCTGAGTTAATTCAGTAGCTGTTGTAAATTGGTCTATAAATGCCCTAAATTGGAATCTTTCTGGATTTCCCCAATATGCATCTGAAGCGTATTCACAGGCCTCAATTACCTTATTTAATTGTTCCATATAATATGTTTGAATTAAACAAGTATATTCTAATGTTACATAATCGGGTTGTGCTACTACGTGAAATTTTTCTACTGGTTTTCTATTATTTAATGTTGAAAAATTACTATAGAAGTTTTTAGAACTAAATTGTTTAGACCAAGTCCCATATAAATTAGGTTGATTAGCATCTAGTTTATTAGCTACTGTTCTATCTTTTGAAATACTATTTCGTTTAATTACAATAATAGGTAACATTATAGCACCTTTTTTGTCTCTATAAGAACCATCTTTTTGGTATTGATTCCATCTTTCTGAAGCTCCATACATTACAGGGACATCTCTTCTAGAACCATTTTGATATACAAAAGGTTTTATATGATTATTAAAATAATAAAATATAGCTTCGTCAATATCTTTTATACCAACCGAGTATTGTTTTGTTTTATCTTCCTTAAAGCTCATTTTAGTAGACCTGTTAAAAGGAATACCAGTTTCTTCGTAATTAGAAGGAGTATTTTTTAATTCATTAACATTATTAGGATTTACCTGACCACCTCTATTTTCAATACCTGGAAAGGGGGTTTGTTTTTGCTGACTTAATGTTAGCTGATATTTAGGTTGTGGTTTTCTTGGTTTCGCCATTAGAATCTTTCTTTATAAGGTGAAAT
>Ga0206130_10005620_pt1 | contig 14759 bp, 13 predicted proteins | sample Helgoland_Spring_9_FD_148637 | JGI IMG/M metagenome (GOLD analysis project Ga0206130, IMG submission 148637) | Pelagic subsurface seawater microbial communities from Kabeltonne, Helgoland, North Sea - Helgoland_Spring_Bloom_20160512_1 | ecosystem: Environmental > Aquatic > Marine > Epipelagic ... | reverse complement strand
ACATCGTAGGATCGGAGATTCTCAACGAACAGCGCCAATTCCAATTCATGAAGGGGCCGTTGTTTGCCAACATCGTGCTGGCCGACGAAATCAATCGGACACCACCGAAAACACAGTCCGCCCTGCTCGAAGCGATGCAAGAGCGGTCGGTGACGGTCGCCGGTCAGAATTATCCGTTGCCTTCTCCATTTTTTGTTCTCGCCACACAAAACCCGATTGAGCAAGAAGGAACGTACCCTTTGCCTGAAGCGCAACTCGACCGTTTTATGTTCAACACATGGGTGGATTACCCGACGCATGCCGAAGAGTTGAGCGTGGTCAAGGCTACGACTTCGGATGTCACGACTTCGGTCCGGCCAGTCATTTCTGGAGAGGAGATTTTGTATTTCCAACAATTGATTCGCCGCATGCCCATCGCCGACAACGTGCTGGAGTACGCGGTCGGATTGGCCGGTAAAACCCGCCCAGGCCGCGAACGTGCCACGGCGGAAGTCAACGCCTACCTCTCGTGGGGCGCCGGGCCGCGGGCCTCGCAATATTTGGTCGTTGGTGCCAAGGTCAACGCCGCGCTGAACGGAAAATACAGTCCTGACATCGCCGATGTACAAGCCGTGGCGCTGCCGATTTTGCGGCACCGGATTGTCCGCAACTACAAGGCAGAAGCTGAAGGACATACGGTCGAATCGATCATTGACGGGCTGCTTTAACAGGGGCTGGTGATGCGCGACACCCCGACCCCGACCGGCGCTTGGAGCATCCTCAAACGGGTGTATGCCCTGCTGAATCGACGGGAACGCAAAACGGGGGGATTGCTTTTAGCGGCTGTGCTGCTCAATAGCGTGGTGGACTTGTTGGGCTTGGCTGTGGTCATCCCGGTCATTGGTCTGGTCATCAATCCCGAATTGATGGAATCGCATGCCTTCTTGGGCGAAGTGTATGACGTGGCCTTCCAGTGGGGCATAGTGAGCCAGAAACGCTTTCTTATCGCATTGTGTCTTTTTCTGATTGGTGCCTTTCTCTTCAAAACCGTCTTTGGCCTGTGGGTCAACCAGGTGCAAACCCGATTTGGATTTCGCGTGGCGCATCGGTTGAGCGGGGATTTGTGGATGCACCACTTCACCGACTCGTTGGAACACATGCGATCCAAGTCCTCGGGCCGGATCCTCGAAGAAATTAACGGGTGGCCGATCCTATTTGCTCGCGTGTTCATCACGGGAGGACAACTGTACTTCAACGAACTGGTGGTCATGGCGCTCTTGGCCGTAGGATTGACGGCGTACAATCCGCTTGTCTTCCTCGGCGTTGCGAGCATCATTGGTACGGGAGCGCTGCTCATTCGCTGGCTCACGAAGCGACGCTTGCAGCGCAACAGCACCACCATCCGCACCCTCGCCCCGCAAGCCACTTCCCTCGTCTCGAATGCTGTTCGTGGATTCCTGGAATTGGTCACGTTTCGGGCCGTGCGGTCCATGCAGGCCAACTACCTCAGCAAAACGCGACGACTTTACGCTGTGCACAGCAACCAAATGGTGCTCGGTATAGCGCCTGCTCGGTTGTACGAGTTTCTGGCGGTGACGGCACTCTGCACGGTGATCATCGCGAGCCTCACCTTCGGAAACGCCGGCCCGGCGTTTTTCGAATCCCTGTCCCTCCTCGCGTTGAGTGCCTATCGGGTCATGCCGGCCATGGCGCGCGTCAACGCGCGAATGATCGCGATGCGGGGACAGATGCACCTCATCGAAGCGATGGAATCGGGCAGTGGCTCCCACGAAAATGCAATTCCGAAACCGCAATCCCCCCTCTCTGGGCGCATCGCCATGGAACTCCAAGGGCTCTCCGCCCGCTACGAGGGGAAAGACGAACCGGTCTTCGAGGCGCTTCACCATCGCTTTGAAGCCGGACAACTTTCGACGATTGTGGGGCCTTCCGGCTCAGGAAAAAGCACGTTGGTCAGCATGATGCTGGGATTGCACGCGGCCGACCAAGGCGAAATCCGCATCACGACGGAGTCCGAAACACTGCGTTTAGGAACCGAACTTTCTACAGCGGACTGGCTGGGCCACGTCGCTTATCTCCCGCAACAACCGTTTCTCTTTGAAGGCACCGTGCGGGAAAACCTCACCTTGGGCGGAGCGGTCGAGACACTGGATGAAACAAAGGTTGCGTCCCTGATCGATGCTTTGGACTTACGGTCCGCATTGGGCGAAAACCCCTTGGAGTTTTGGCTTCAAGAAGGAGGGTCCAACCTCAGTGGGGGCCAACAACAACGCCTGGCATTGGTGCGCGCTTTGCAACTCAATCGGCCCGTCCTCATCTTGGATGAGGCGACGAGCAGTTTGGACCGGCAAGCGGGAGCCGCTGTGCTGCAGTTGCTTCAACAAGAAGCTTCGCGCGGAACGATGGTCATTCTCATCACCCACGATGAGTCTGTTGCCGAAAAACACGCGGGCATTGCGTTGACCTGAGACTTTTCAATACCTGCAGCGAAATAACTTCATCCACTGTGCACGGCTGCTCGTGGACATTTCGTAAATTAGAGTGCGCACAATATTTGCGCCACAAGCTCAAGGAAACAACGAACGATGGAGGACGCTGCGAAAGCCAAGCCGAAAAAAGACAAAACGCCGACTCCGGAGTCCGGAACCCCTGCTCCCCCTCCGGCGTTTAGCATTGTCGGCATTCTCCGCCGTGTTTGGGCGATGCTCACCCAAAAGGAACGTCGCCGAGCGGGGTTGCTTTTCATAGGGGTCATCATCAACAGCTTTGTCGACATCCTTGGATTGGCTGCGGTCGTCCCCGTCATTGGATTGGTGATCAGTCCCGAACTGATCCACGAGAACGCTTACCTCGCGAGGGCTTTCCAATGGACCAGCCAAGTGGGCATTGACACCGAACGGAGGTTCTTGATGTTCGCCTCCATCGCTTTGATTGCAGCGTTCCTGTTCAAGGCGCTGGTCAATTTGGGATTGAACCTGATCCAAACGCGCTATTCTTTTGCCATCGGCCACCGGATTTCGGGCTTGATGTGGCAATACCATTTTTCACAGAGTTTGGAGCGCATGCGATCGACGGAGTCTGGGCGCGTGCTGGCCGAAATCAATGGGTGGCCCTTGAATTTGGCCAACACGTTTGTCGTTGGCAACCTCCGGTTCATCAACGAGCTCATGGTCATCGCGGCCATTGCCATTGGTTTGGTGATCTACGAACCCATCGTGCTCCTGAGCGTGGCTGTTTTGCTCACCATCGGCGCGGTGATCATCCGCAAAGGCACCAAGAACCGTTTGGAGCGTTATAGCGAGATTTCAAAAATTGTTGGACCTCAAACGGGCACGCTGATCAACAACGCGGTGCAAGGGTTTCTGGAAGTGATGAGTTTTCGCGCTTCAGACGCCATCCGCAACGGGTATCTCAACAAGACCCGCACATTGTATCGCATTGCAAGCAACAGCCAGATCATGAACATGGCGCCGGCCAAGCTTTACGAGGTGCTCGCTGTTACTGCCGTGAGCGCTGCGATTTTCATCAGCTTGTTGTTGGGCGAGAGCAACGAAGCCTTTTTGAATCTCCTCATCCTGATGGCGCTGAGTGCGTATCGTGTGATGCCTTCGATGACCCGCCTCAATGGACAGATCATGGCCCTACGTTCGAACTATTATGTCATCAACACGATCGAAGCGGCATTGCAATCCTGGGGGTCGAACCCGGACAATCCCGAGCATCCAGAGCATACCCCCGTTGACCCGCGTAAATCGGACTGGCAACAAGCCAACATAACATTGGAAGGCCTGACCATGGGTTACAAAACCCTGACTGAACCGGTCTTGGCCAATCTGAATTGCACCTTTGCCCCTGGCCAAATTCACGCCATTGTCGGACCGTCCGGATCGGGGAAGAGCACCCTCGTCAACACCATTTTAGGGCTGCACCCTCCCATTTCAGGTGAAATCCAGGTGGGAAGGAGTTCGGACGATCAAGCCACACTGCGCGAAGAAGTCCCAGTAAAAGCGTGGTTGGCCAACATCGGTTACCTCAGCCAACAACCGTTCCTTTTCAACGGCACCGTGCGTGAAAATCTGACCATGCGCGTGCCCAACATGACGGTGGATGAGGAGGAAGTGAATCGGTTGATTGCTCGCCTCGATTTGACGGATTGCCTTGGAGACGAACCCTTGGAATTCGAATTGCTGGAGGGCGGGAACAATTTGAGCGGTGGTCAACAGCAGCGGCTCGCCATTTTGCGTGCTTTGCGCATTCAGCGTCCGGTGTTGATCCTCGACGAAGCGACGAGTGCCTTGGATGGACTGAAGCGGGATGCGGTGTTTGAATTGTTACGCAGACGGGCTGATGCCGGGACCAATGTGCTGCTAATCACCCATGACATGAGCTTGGCTGAGCAGTGCGATACCGTTCTGGATTTGGGGGATGACAACGTGCAACCGGTGCAACGATTCAATAACCGTGATTCACTATGAACAAAGAAACGAGGCTCGATCTTTTCCAGAATAACGAATTCAAACCGGGGTCGGTGCTGAAACGAACACTTTGGTATTTGATCTCGCTGATGACGTTTCAGACCAAGGTTCCGTATCCCAGCGTATTAAAGCGCGTCATTCTCCGTCTATTTGGTGCAAAAATTGGCAAAGGAGTGGTCATCAAACCTGATGTGCAAATCAAATATCCCTGGAATCTCATCGTTGGAGACTGGAGCTGGATTGGGGAAAAAGTCTGGATTGACAACTTGGGTATGGTAACCATTGGTTCGCATTGTTGCCTTTCACAAGGATCAATGCTCCTTTGCGGAAATCACAACTACAAATCCGAAGCATTCGATTTGATTGTACAGCCAATTCATCTAGAAAATGGCGTCTGGATTGGAGCTAAGGCACTTGTCAATCCCGGAGTCATTTGCAGGTCTCATTCAGTAGCTGGATCTGCTAGCGTTATTTCTGGAGAAATGGAGGCCTATAAGATTTACAGCGGGAATCCAGGAAAAATTGTAAGACAGAGAACCCTAAACTCATGAATGAACATTTGTTTAGCTCTTCTAATCCGCAAGACTCACTATGCTTGGCAATAGTGGGACAGCTACCTTACCTCGAAGAGAAGGCCTCGTTTCTACACTCAGCTCGCATTTCATCTTGAAGTATGGAATGTCTTCTTATTCCTGACAACTTGTCCGTGGTGGCGCCGTTGTTGGCAAGAAATTCACTGATTTTCCATTCAATTGCTAATAACCATCTGCAGCAAAAAAAACACTGGTCGCCGCCACCTAAAATTACACTCTGCCTTATCTTTATATAGATGAATCGGGAAAACATTCAATTTGCCATCGTAGGCTGTGGGAGCATCGGCAAACGGCACATCGCGGTGCTTGACGCGAATGAGCGAGCCAATCTCGTTGCTATCTGCGACACGGATGCGGAGGCGTTGGAAGACCAACTCAACAAGTATCCTTACCTGCAGGGGTTTGACAATTACGAGGCCATGCTCGCCGCCGGTGGATTTGACGTGGTTGCCGTGGTGACACCACACGCGATGCATTGTGCGATGAGCATGCAAGCGTTGCGCGCGGGCTACCACACGTTGGTGGAGAAGCCGATGGCGCTGAATTCTGAGGACTGCCACGCGATGAATGCGTGTGCCAAAGAAACCGGCAAACATCTTTGGGTGGTCAAGCAAAACCGACACAATGTACCGATTCGCCTGGCCAAAGACGCCATGGATCGCGGGCTTTTGGGAAAACTGTTCATGGTGAAATGTGACATCCTGTGGAACAGGTACCAAGGCTACTACGACGACAGTCCGTGGCGCGGGCAGATAGAAACGGAAGGTGGCGCTTTGTTCACGCAAGCCAGTCATTTCATCGACCTCTTGATCTGGTGGTGCGGCAATGTCGTGGAATCGAAGGCGCACATCGAAACGCAAAACCACAACATCGACACCGAGGATTCGGGCATCGCCTACATGAAATTCCAATCGGGAGCGCTGGGCTCCTTGGTTTGGACTACGTGCGTTTACAGTAAGAATTACGAGGGTTCCATCACCATCATTGGCGAAAAAGGAACCATCAAGATTGGTGGAAAATACTTGAATAAAATTGAATATTGGGACGTCGAGGGAGCGCCGCTTTCGGATGATATCGACTTCAACGACAAACCGAATTCATACGGCAAGTACCAGGGCACCAGCTCAAATCACCCGCAGGTATACGAAGCCTTGATCGACTTCTTGCAAACTGGCCGGAACGAAACCGTCGACGGCTATGAAGGCATCAAGTCCATCGAAGCGATTGAAGCCATTTACAGCAACGCGCGTCATGCCTGAACCTCACATTTTTCAAAGCCAAGTGCGCGATGTGACTCTGGGCGCAGGGGTGACCCTTGTTGAACCGAGTAACCTTTACGAATGCACCCTCCGTGACGGGGTCTTCGTAGGGCCATTTTGCGAAATTCAGAAGGGCGTCGTGGTGGGCGAGCGCACCAGAGTGCAAAGCCACAGCTTCATTTGCGAACTGGTGACCATCGGCGACGATTGTTTCATCGGCCACGGCGTGATGTTCATCAATGACACCTTCGCTCAGGGAGGTCCTGCCGGCGGGGATGCCTCCCTCTGGAAGTCCACCAAAATTGGCAATCGCGTCTCGATCGGAAGCAATGCGACGATGCTTCCTGTAACCGTTTGCGACGATGTGGTCATTGGCGCAGGTGCGGTGGTGACCAAAGACATTACCGAACCCGGCACGTACGTCGGTAACCCTGCAAAGAAAATCAGATGAACATCCCATTTGTTGACCTGCACCGCCAATACCTGCGACACCAAACTGAAATTGATGCCGCAATGGCCTCCGTCATCCAGGATTCAGCGTACGTCGGCGGTCACCGTGTCAAATCGTTCGAAAGCGAATTTGCCGAATGGTTGGGCGTTGAACATGTCGTGGCATGCGCCAATGGAACCGATTCGATTGAAATCCTTTTGGATGCCCTCGGTGTCAAAGCCGGTGACGAGGTGATTGTTCCTGCCTTGAGTTGGATCTCAACGGCCGAAGCGGTGGGCACGCGCGGCGCAACACCCGTTTTTGTGGACATCGACGCGACATATTGTCTGGATCCAAACCTCATCGAAGGCAAGATCACGGACCGAACCAAAGGCATCATCCCGGTGCACTTGTACGGTTGTCCCGCCAACATGCCGGTGATCATGGACATTGCAAAGCGGCACAACCTCTTCGTTTTGGAAGATTGCGCTCAAGCCCATGGCGCCGAAGTGAATGGGCAAAAGGTCGGCACCTTTGGTGACTGTGCCAGCTTCAGCTTTTACCCTGGGAAAAACTTGGGTGCATTTGGGGATGCAGGGGCCATGGTGACCAATCGCTCCGACATCGCCGAGAAAGCGCGGATCATCGCCAACCACGGCCAACCGCAAAAGCACACCCACGTGTTGGAAGGCCGGAACTCACGCATGGACGGAATGCACGCAGCGGTGCTTTCCGTCAAATTGAAACACCTCGACACCTGGACCAACGAACGCATTGCTGCTGCCGCACATTATGACGAACTGCTGAACGATCATTCCTCCCTGGCTCTTCCTCAAACGCCGGAAAACAGCAAGCATGTCTACCACCTGTACGTTGTCCAATCACCCGACCGCCATGCACTTGCATTGCATCTCACGGAACAAGGAATTGGCAACGCCATTCACTACCCCACGCCCCTGCCTGCAATGGATTGTTACCAGCACTTAAATACGCCCGCTTCGGATTACACTGTCGCAGCTGAGGCTTGTGGGCGAATTTTATCTTTGCCGATGTTTGGGGAGTTGAGGGAAGAAGAGATTTTTATTATTGCTAACGCTGTAAACGCTTGAAATGATCTCAATCATCACGCCAAGCTTCAACCGCAGCTACATCATTGATGAAACGGCTCAGAGCATTTTTGCTCAATCTGACCATCGTTGGGAGTGGATCATTGTGGACGATGGGAGCACTGATGACAGTTGGGAGAAAATTCAAGGCTATGCCAAGAAAGACGATCGGGTAAAAGCCTTTCGACGGGACCGTGGACCGAAAGGTGCTTGCACCTGCCGAAACATTGGAGCTACAAAATCGAAGGGGGAATATTTAATATTCTTAGATAGCGATGACATCATCGGCAAAGATGCCGTAGCTAACCGCCTCGCTCACATGGCTTCGCACCAAAATAGTAGTACAATTACGTATTTCCCCATTGTCACTTTTGAAAAAACAATCAACCGAGGTTTTTATTGGGATGACATTGAGCACCCCGTTTCTTGGCTGACTGGCTTGTTCAGCATGACTCCTCCTTGTCAAGGAACCGCGCCCGTTTGGAAGAAATCAGACTTTTTGTCCATCGGTGGTTGGCGTGAAGACTTGAAAGTTTGGCAGGATGTGGAATTACACATAAGAGCCTATGCCAAGGGCTTTCGATTTCAAGCCACGCATAGTCTTGAGCCCGATATATTTTTGAGGCTTTCGCCCGATAGCATTAGCCATGTTGGCTTTCACGCACCTGAGAAAGCACTCAGTCGATGGGATGTCCTAGAATATTGCACGAAAACCTTCCCGACATCCGATTTGTCGGAGAAAGAAATCGCGGCACTTCAAACGATGGCCTTGGATGTCTTCCAAAACATACTCAACATTCGAAAGTATGTCATGGCTCGGAAAATCATTCACTCTCTGCAGAAATGCCAGGCGTTGGAGGCCAGGCAACTTAATTGGATGCGAAAAGCACTGATTCATCATCTTTTTAGACTTTACAAGCTAAAGAGATGTGAAGACAGAATACAAAAAGCGAAAGAAAACTGCTTTGTATGGCTTGAAAAGCGTCAACTATGTAAAAAACAGTGGCATGGGGAAGAATAATCGCGCTTTAAAGTCGGTTACGATTATCATCCCAACCTTCAACGCTATGGGCTGGTTTCGCGATTCCTATGCAGAATTATTGAAGCAGGATTATGCTGGGAAATGGGATATCTTGGTCATCGACTCCGGATCCATTGACGGCACGGTCGAGTTCCTGAAAGATCTACCGAGGACCACCGTATATGAGATTCCTTTGGCGAAATTTGGCCACGGCAAAACTCGAAATCTCGGCGCGAACTTAGCTACAGGTGACCTGATTCTAATGACCGTTCAAGACGCCAGACCACGCTCGACCAATTGGATAACGGGAATGGTAGAATCATTGGAACGGCACAGCCTCGACGGAGTATGTGGTAATCAAGCAGTACCGCACAGCCGCGCTAACAACCCATTAGAGTGGTATAGGCCAATCAGCGAACCCATTCAAGATGACCTAATTGACTTCTCCTCCATTCAAAACGCCTCTCCGGAAGAGCGAAAGAATGCCTGCAGTTGGGACAACGTCAATGCCTTGTACAGAAAGTCAAGTTTGCTCGCTCATCCATTTCGTGACGTCCGATTTGGCGAAGACATGTTTTGGGCATTGGACGTTTTGGAAGCACATGGAAAGATCGGCTATACGCATCGTTCGAAAGTATGGCATTATCACCACCAGCATCCTGGCTTCACAAAAAAGCGTGTTTTTTACGTTCATTATTGGCGTCACAAGGCCTTTGAGTACTTGCCAGAAGCACACTCGAGATGGGGAATATTGGATTCCATTCGCGCCATCAAAACCATGCTATGGCATGCCCACATTTACAGTCCTTCGGAGCTCATTAAATGGCTACAATACAACAAGCAACTCGCAAAAGAATCTCACGAAATAACCGGGGAATTTCTTGCTGCCGTTCGAAAAGGTGAAGAGGCTTTGAATATTTTGTACACATCCTTCGGAGAACATTCACCTGTAGCAACTTCCGATCAAGCCGAATGAAAACCCCCACCATCAGCATCCTCACCACGGTCTACAACCGGGAAAAATACCTCGCTGAATGCATCGAGAGCGTTCAGAATGGACATTACCAAGACTATGAGCACATCATCGTAGATGACGGGTCCACTGACGGGTCCGTTGCTTTGGCCCAAGATTATGCCGCCAAGGACGCTCGCATTCGCGTGTATCAAAACGAAACGAATCTGGGTGATTATCCCAATCGGAATCAAGCGGCTTCTTACGCTACAGGAAAATACATCAAGTACCTGGATGCCGACGACATGCACGGGCGCTTCATGGTCGACATCATGGTCGATGCGATGGAAACATTTCCGGAAGCTGGATTTGGCTTGTTCGATTACGGGCCCAATAAGCCACTTTTTCCAATTGTACTAGAACCTGCTCAGACTTACGCAGCCCATTATTCTGGTAAACATCCGGTTTTTGGAAGATCCCCCATCAATGCCATCATAACACGAGATGTTTTTGAGGAAGTTGGCGGGTTTTCCGGGAAGCGCATGGTTGGCGATTTTGAAATGTGGCACATTCTAAGTGCCCGTTTTCCCTGCACCATCATGTCTGCCGGTCCGGGATTTTACCGCGAACATGAAGAGCAGGAAATGACTTTGCATCGTACCGATCCGATGTGGGCTTTCAAGTACCAGCTTCTCGGACTCGAAATGTGCCAAGGCGAAGGATGTCCGATAACAGGATCAGAACAAACAGCGCTCGTGAAAAAACTCGAACGAAGGTTGGCTCGCACCGTTCTTTATTCGTTCAAACGAAATAGCATCAAAGACACATTCCGGCTGAAGAACGCCACGGGAAAAACATGGGTTGAATTAACAATTAATGCCTTCAAATGAGCAAAATCATTCTAAGACCAAAGGCACAATTCGGGAATATTTTATTTCAATACGCCTTCGCCAAATCGATTTCAATTCAAATGGGGGGAGTGCCTATTTTCGTAGACAGAACCTTTGGCGGAGTCATTCTCGTGGAACTCGGATTAGCTCAAGAATTGGAACGACTCCCGTACAGTTATCGCATACTTTATAGGCACCGACACATTGTCGATAAAATCCTCAATAAAACCCTAAAAATAACCCCGTTCGGCTATACCCCAATTATCCAAAACGGTTCAAATCCCTTGGGGGAAATTAACTTAAATAAAAAAGTAGCCATCCATGGAAGGTTTCAAGACTATAATTTATTTCAGAAGCACTCCGATATCATTCGAGAATCCATCAGGCGAGCCATCCTCGATTATGCAGGAAAAGACAATATCGAAATACAGAAGGGAGAATTAGCCGTGCATGTTCGACGTGGGGATTACCTCGAAAACAAATACTTGCAATCAATCGGAGCATTGAATAGAGACTTTTATAGTCATGGAATAACACGGATTTTATCAGAGCACGATGTTACTGCTATCAAGATTTTTACAGATGATCCAAGTCACCAAGATGTCGTTGACCTTATGAGGACGTACAACTGCACATGCGCAACTGGAAATTGGCTGGAAGACTTCACTGGGATGATGTCAAGTGAATATATTTTGATTTCAAACTCGACTTTTTCATGGTGGTCCGCCTTTCTGAGCGAAAACTCGGCACCGGAAAAAATTTACGCTCCAATTCCCTTCACCGTCAAACATGCTGAACTTCACAATCGCGTCCTACCACAAACTTGGAATGTACTTCCATCCACATGGATCAAGCCTACATGAAGTGTAGCATCCTGATACCGGCCTACAACGCCGCTGAATTCATTGGCGAAACCTTGGCGAGTTGCGTTCAACAAGGGGTCGATTGCATTGAGGAAATCATCGTGGTCAACGACCACAGTGAGGACGACACTCGAGGAGTCGTGGAGCGCTTTCAATCCGAACATTCCGATTTCAGAATCATCCTCGAAGACAGCCCATCCAAAGGCGCCTGCTCGGCCAGGAATCATGCCCTGCGCCTCGCTCAGGGCGATGCTATTCAGTGGCTAGACGCTGATGACTTACTGGGTGAAGGGAAGTTGGAAGCACAACTCGAGCTACTCCAACAAAACCCATTGTGTCTCATCGCAAGCAAATGGCGCCGATTCGCAGGCGACTTGACCAACCTATGGCCTGAGGAGCATGGCGCATGGGGCCACGTGCCCGATCAGTCCGCCCCAAAGGATTGGCTGCTCGCTGAACGCATGATGATTCCAGCTGGCTGGATCGGCTCACGCCAATTGTTCGAAAGCATAAAACCATGGGATGCATCCCTCCTGATCAATCAAGACGGCGAGTATTTCACCCGAGCCATCGTGGCAAGTATAGGAGTGATCTTGGAACCTAAAAGCCGTGTTTATTACCGCTCCGAAATGCAAGGATCTGTTTCCCAATTTAAACCGAACAAAGCTCCTTCTCTATTCGCATCCGTAGAGAGTTTTGAGCAAACTGTTTTGCAATTGGGCAAGGACTCTGCTATTAAGACCTTGATCTCGAATCATTACATGGGGTTCATTTATCGGGTTTATCCGCTTGTTCCAGAATTGCGCAAAAAGGCGCGGGCAAAAATCAAGCATTACGGCAAGCCGACTCGGCAGAATGATGTGGCTGAGAGTGCTGTTGCAAAATTGCTTTGTTCAATTTTCGGCTGGAAATTTTTCGTGCAATTGCGAATAATCCGAACGCGTCTAAAGCCCTGAACATGTCGCGCATCCTCATCATCACCCCCAAGCAACCCAGCGGCAATCCTCGGATGCGCAAGGCAGCCGATGCGCTCGCGACAGCGGGAAATACGGTGCATGTTTTGTATGCCTTTAACGCGAACTGGGCCACCCAAGCAGACGTGGAGATTTTGGCGCAAGCCCAATGGACATGGGAACGAATTGGAGGCCACCCCAGAGACGCCAAATTCACTTATTTCATCAGCCGACTCATGCGCAAGCTGGCCGAATCACTTGGCATGACGAAGTATGCCATGTGCCGCAGCTACAGCAAGTATGTCGCGCTTGGCATGGCCTGGAAACCTGATTTGGTCATCGGCCACAACCCCGGAGCGCTTGGACCTCTGGTGGAGATGGGGAATAAGCTCAACGTCCCCATGCTCTTTGATGCGGAAGATTACCACCGTGGTGAATTCCACATTGGTTCTCAGGAAAGTTTGCGCGTCCAGAAACTGGAGGATGACTGCATCCCTCAAATCACGGCAATGACCGCGGCAAGTCCGTTGATTGCAAAGGCGTATGAGGCACTGTATCCGCAGCATCAAGTAACGACCATAAACAACGCTTTTCCCAAGAAAAACCAACCTGTTCTCCCCACGTCTGAAACGGGGCCACTCAAAATCATTTGGTTCTCACAAGTGGTTGGCTTGGATCGAGGTCTAGCGGAGTTTTTGCAAGGCATGCAACACGCGAAAAACGTTCCCATACAGTTGAATGTTTTGGGATTATGTTCGAATGACGTGCAGCAACATTTGCTCGGAAGTGTTCCTTCGGAATTGCATCAAATCACGCTGTATCCTCCAATGGCAGAATCCGCCCTTTTTGAATTCATTGCAGAGCATGAAATTGGGTTGGCTTTGGAAGTACCAACAACTCAGAATCGCGAGATTTGCCGCACGAACAAGTTGTATTCTTTTACCCTCACGGGTTGCCACATGCTCATTTCCAAAACCCCTGCTCAAGAGCAATTTTTGCGCGAGTTTCCTGATGCAGGTGAGTTGATTGACTTGAACCATCCAAAGACCATTGCAGAGCCCCTAGGAGAGGCCTTTGAGAAGAGGGACGAACTCCTCCAAAAACGACAGCGCGCCTGGCAACTTGGAGATACCGAATTGAATTGGGAGGTGGAGTCGGAGGTGTTGGTGGGGTTTGTTCATCAATACTTGCGACATGAGTGAAAGCCAACAAAAATCGGTGTGGTCCAAATTGCCCATAGCCATGTTGCATCACGTTAGTGATCGGAAAGATTGGGACTCATTGCGCCCTTTTGTGATCACGAAAGCGACTTTCGTCAGATTTCTAGATGCCATTGAAAAAGGGAACTTCCAGCCCATCACTTTCAAACAACTCCAGGAAAGCAGCCGAGGACCCAAGACTAAAGAAATCATCATTGGTTTCGATGATTGTGGACGGCACTTGCTAGATTTTGCCGTTACAGAGCTCATACGAAGAGGCATGAAAGCCACTTTTTACATGCCAACAGCCCACATTGGAGGTCAAAACGATTGGGACGTAGAAGAAGGTCGAAGCGCTGTAGATTTGATGAATCGCGACGAATTGCTCGAGTTGCATCAACATGGAATGGAAATCGGCGGACACTCCCATCACCATATTCATCTGGGAAGAGTTGATTCAACTGCCCTCCGGGACGAAGTGACGGCGTGCCAAACAATCCTGACCGAAATCATCGGTCAGCCCGCCACCAGTTTTGCCTTCCCTTTTGGATCCTTGCCACTTGAATGCGTTGAAGAGGCCGCAGAAATCTTCCGAGCATCTCATTTTCATGATGCCTGTGGTATTTTTTGCCCAAGTGAAAATCGGTTGCAACGCCGGCGATTTATTGTACACGATGGCGATTCAAGTCTCACCATGCGTCTGAAATTGAGTCGGATTTATGCAAAGTACAGGTCAATAGGTGACCCTCGAAAACCTCGAAGCGCATTCCTATGAAGCGCATCCTCATCATATACCCGCATTGGCCGCCTTCGAATTTGGTGGGGGTGCACCGGGTTCGCTTGATTGCGAATGAACTGGAAGCGTTGGGGTGGAAACCGACGGTCTTGACCGTTGACGAGCACGATCACGAAGAGCAGCTATCCGCAGCATCCGAGCAACTGGTTAAGCCCGGCATGGAAGTCATCAAGGTACGGGCACGTCCGGTGAAGAAAATCGCTGGAAAGCGATTTTCTTCACCGG
>Ga0206130_10005617_pt1 | contig 14763 bp, 4 predicted proteins | sample Helgoland_Spring_9_FD_148637 | JGI IMG/M metagenome (GOLD analysis project Ga0206130, IMG submission 148637) | Pelagic subsurface seawater microbial communities from Kabeltonne, Helgoland, North Sea - Helgoland_Spring_Bloom_20160512_1 | ecosystem: Environmental > Aquatic > Marine > Epipelagic ... | reverse complement strand
TGATAGACAGAAAGCATTTCTAACAAATCGCTCATGTAGGATGTTTTAGTTTCGGCCGCTTTAATTAATTCAGAGGCATTTTGAGCAGCCCAAGTATTTTTGGGCTCTCGCTTACATCTAAACAAAACACCATCTCCCAAACCTCCCAGAGCCGCAGCATGTTTACCATTGTCGAAGAATTCCTCCATATGACCATTTCCAATTAACGTTAGGCGCGGAGCCCCCTGACTAACTGTGGCTGAAACTGTGGGGAAAGTTAGCTTTCCACTGTCTTCCATTGGCCGTAAAATTAAAGCTATTTGCCGATCAAGTCCTGTTGCATGCGCCTTTTCAGGTTTTTGGCACATTACTGTCGCTTTGCGGTTTGGGTCATTCTCTAGCCAATCACGTAAACTTCGTGCACTTCCTATAGCCAACTCCTCATCTTTAGACCCCCAAAGAGTTTCTGCAATTGCAACCACATGATCCCTGTTGCGTAGATACCGACCTAAGCTCACTCCCATAGGCGCATCACATGGAGTGGCAGCTACTGGCACATTATCGGGCCGTTCAATACTTCTAGCTACGACTGATGTAAGCCATTCCAGAGAAGAATGCCGGTCAAACCGATCCCAATATATTTGGTTCGAATAATCACGCAGACAGCTTATGCAGCTCGTTTGACATTTCTCACCTCTCTCACAGTCTAAAATATCTAACGCCCTCGTTAACAGGCGGCGCGCTGAATAACGCGGTTCATCAACAAGACGTCGTGCATACCCAGCACCACCTGGCGTAGAATCAGCCAAGATAATCTGATACCCATTTGACCCACTTTCGAAAGTTGCTCTTAAATCGCGTGGGTCGGTACCCAAAAGATCCGCTGCTGCCAACCGGATAGCTTCCGATGCTCCACGAAGAGCATCATTAATAAATTCTAAAGTATCCTGAATTCCCTCAGGTATCAAAATTTGTTCTGACAACCTCAAAATCCTGACATCAGTCGTAAAAATATGCGCTAGGTCTGTAGGGAATTTCAGAAGTTCTACTGGGCAAGGGTCCCCTGTTCTAGGATCAGAATGCTTGCTTTGAACCTCTTCCTTTGATAAATTATTACCCTGTGGAGCGGCTTCAGCATGCTCACAACGAGGACAACGCAAATATCCACTCCCGTGAGGCCCTCGATTTACAACTACCATCCGGCCTTCTTCATCAGGAATTTCCCCATGAGAGGGAGCCAAAAATGTTGTGACTTGAGCTAAGTCGGTATTATGCATCTTATCGCGGGGTGCACGCGTTAAAAGACGGGCCTCTTCCACTGCGCGCACTCTGAGTCTACTTACTCCAGGTTCACCACCAGACCTATTTTTATAGGAAGTTAAAAACCCAATAGGCTCTAGATATTTTCTTGGTTGTCTCAATCGAGTGGTACCACAGCCAAAACATTCTTTAGAAAGCTGCTCCCATTCAGCAACACGCTCTACATGCTGACAGTCGTCACATATACGAATAAAACCTTCTTCAAGCCATGCATCACCAGTCCCATGGGATTGCCTACGTGCGATCCCTGCACTTTCCCAAATTCGCCCCGCCGCAACGGTTTCAGCACCAGGCGCATATTCTGATATTGCTACTGCCGCGTCCCTACTAAGCTCTATATCACTTTCATCTAATCTTTGATTGTCACGGTTTTGCACAATCTCCAAAGTCAGCGAATGAACGGGAAAACTGTAGGTTGGTATAACAGCTGCACGAGATAAACTTTCTACAAGTAGGCGACTAAGATACCGTTTTTTTTCTCCACTGGCACGTTTCATACGGCTGAGAGCTCGATCTTTTTCCTCTGCTGTACCGGCGCTTTTGTAATCACTCTCAGCCTGCTCATACCGGTTCTCGATACTCGCCCATCGTCCTGCTATTTGTTCAATCCAACGGCTAATTTCTTGCCGCACATGTGAAACCAGTTCATTACCGCGTAACGCAGTACCTGTTGGTAAACCTAACGCTATCTTCTCAGCGCGTAGGACCGCAGCTCTTCCACTATCCCCATCAATCCAACGATCTAAATGATGCAGAATCGAACGCGTTTCTTCTGAGTCTAGGCGATCAGCCAACACATCCTGCAAACGCGGAGCACCTGTTCTTTCACTGGCAATAATTCGTTCATCCAGCCAACCTGAAAGAATGCAGGACACCTGATGTCTACGTAAAAAGCGCGCGTTATCAAGGGATATATAAGGCATAGTTGGTAAACTTGCCAGATACTCTGGGAACGCATGAAAGGTCGCCTGATCATAGCGACTGCCTCGGGCAATTGTGAGTGCAATTGGAGCGGCTTGGGCACGGCGACCAGCTCGACCAGCACGTTGCTGATAGTTTGCAATACCTGGGGGCACATTTCGGCAAATTACTGCTTCTAAATCACCTAAATCAACACCCATTTCCATCGTTGTCGTACAACTTAGAAGATTAAAATTGCCTTCTCTAAATCCACCCTCAATGACATTTCTTAAATTTGGTCCAATAGCGGCTGTATGTTCCCGAGCTATAGCTGCCTCAGGTGATGCCTTATATCGATCAACATAATAATTTTCATCAACACCATTGATTACATTGGTGGTGCCTGAACATCTAAATGCAAGACAGACACCCCCTAGATCAAACGCAGCAACACGACCACAACTGTCACACTGATAGCGAGTTTGTCCTTGCTCAATCTGCAATCCATCCAAATTGATCACAAATCCTGCTCTGTGCTTTTTAAGAATTCTAGCGCGACGTGGAGACAGCACTTCCCAACAATTTTTTGCCAACATGGCAGTATCATCAAAATTCAATCCAAGCCTGTTAGACAGGACCCAAGTCAGTCTAGTTGGTGTTGTTGATTTTGATGGTAAAATGGTCCTTAAACGAGTACCTTCAGATGTTCGATCCAAATCAAATGATATTTCAAGAGAACCACGTCCTTTACCCCAAATACCCTCATCAGAAAGGTCAATCCTACCACCGAGATCGCTAATTGCTCTACTTTGCCGCATCATCAACAAAATGAGTTGAAGAGTTCCGGAAACCAGATGTTTTAACTTTTCTGAAGGCAGGTTTTGTTGTGCTTTTTTTATAACCTGATCTAGATTTACATGACTTACACGCCACAAACCAAATGCTTCTGGCGTAATTCGACCAGTTGCAGCCATGGTTAATTCAGCTGTGATCAATGCCAATAATCTGTCCTTAAACTCATCACCCATCATCGCACGCTCTATGTCTCGGCGATCATAAAGCGCAAACTTGGCTCTTCGCAAACGACGCCCAACTGCGCCTGCAACATCATGGAGGCTCATTGGATTTTCCTCACCGTCTATAGAACTCAAAATTGCTCCTCGTAAGGCTTCTAAACGAGAAGTCCGTTCATAAAATGGTGCAAAGAAAGCCGCATCTTGTCGGTTGTCAGAGAATGCGAGCAAAGTACGTCCTCCCATTGGCCCCTCGGCATACTCAAGCGGCGGTAGGGCTTCCAATAATGTTTGCGCTGCCATAGCCGAAACAGCTTCATCTCCGGGATGAATATGTGATAAAGGTTCAACGTGGTTGCCTGAACCTACCCCACAGGCTAAACACTTTTTAACGTAAGATTTACGATCTCTGTCATCTTCTTCAGTGATAGCACGTTGAAGCTCTATTGCACCTTCACCGGGTCCGTCCATAATTTGGCCATCGAAGGGATTGAGATATTCCACATCACCATCGCCCTCGTCCTCTGTAACATCATCTGTTGCAATATTACCACTGGACCCAAGCCTTAGGACAACGCGTTGTGATATACCATTTCGAGGAGGGTTAGGGCAGATACTTGTTTGATTATCATAACCTTCGATGTAGGGTTGCCCACAACTTCTACAAACGAGCAGTGGCCACAGAGCAGGTAGTTTTTCCTTGGCATCGCGCCCATTCCGACCAATTTCAGGATTTGCCCAGCTTTCCTTATTATTAGGGTCAAGACCAACAAGAATACCATCAGTTGCACTGGCTGATATATGATACCTAGCAGGTAATAAAGGATAGCTATCAACTTCAGCGGGTATCGCCAAAACCGCCACAGAAATCATAGCTGTCATAGCCGTCATAGCCGTTTCACAGTTATCATTAGGAAAGACGCGTTGTGCTAATGTTTCGAGTGGCAGAATTTTTGCTCCAGCATTTTCCAAGGGTAAAAGGAGGTCTGCTGTTTTTCGGATTTCAGGCAGTACTGATAGTGCCTCTGATAATTTGCTGCCAAAGTGAGGGCCGGCCTGCAGGTCTAATATGCCAGCTGAAATTTCATTCCAGCATTCGATATGTTCTTCAGCATTTTCAGGTTGGAAATCACCTTCTTGTTTCAAGGCAGCTAGCTCCGAACCAAGTTTTACCCACTGTTGGGCAGAAAGAGAATTAATTACTTCTTTTGATACTAAACTTGGATGCAGCTTGCGACTTGAGGTAATGATAGCTGAACTACCTGCACCAAAAGGCTCACCAAACAAGTCTTCAGCAAACTTCGTGAGTTCATCTTTTCTAGCTGGATCAAGACTGGCAGATGTTCCAACACACCTTAAAGTACCGGGTTCAATCTCCAGTGCTGCTTTCAATTTTCTTAAGAGAAATGCAACTTCAATTGCTTGCGCACCCGTATATGTATGCAATTCATCCAATACAATCCAGCTAAGGTCCGCGTTACGAAGCAAAGCCTTGTTTTTACGCAATAGCAAAATGTGTTCTAGCATTGCATAGTTCGTGATCAAAATGTCGGGCGGGTTTTCAAACATCTCTTTACGGGATAACAGCCAATTGTCCGGGACTTTTTCATCATGGCCAAAAGATGCTTTAAAACTTGGCGCATCAATTATATCCCGCTCAATTTCTTTTCTATTAGCGCGAGCATTAGTTTGACCGGTAAACCGTCCAAGAGTGAGGCCTGGATCATCTAATTCCTTAAATAATAATTTTGAAATCCGGTGCATCTGGTCCGTAGCCAATGCATTAAGTGGATAAACCAAAACCGCTTTTATTCCTGGCCTTCCAGTTCCAGAGCGCAACAAAGCATCAACCAGAGGAAACAGAAAAGCTTCTGTCTTTCCAGATCCTGTCCCAGTCGCTACGAGATAGTTCTCATCCCGTTTGATTGCGGCCCTTTGATGTAAATGCAACTTACGTCTAAAAAGCGCAGGGGCATTTGTGCTCATTACATTCCAAGCGTCACATAAATCCTCAGATACGACCAAATCTTCAATCGAACCACTTTTTTCAAAATCTGGAAGGCTTTCGACAAATGGACCACCCACAAATGAGTGGTTCGATATCAAATTTTTCACGGCTGAGGCTAAATTTGGAGCATGCACAGGAGAAATTGATGCTGAAGATAAGGTGAAGTCACGCAACCGGTCCGCTAGAATCTTTTTAAAAATGATCGGATCAAGGTCTCCGTTTGGTTCAGTCATGGACGCAACCTTTCTAATTCTTGGCACAGAAGGTGAAATGACAGCAGCTCTGGACCTAAACGCAGCAGCTCACCAAATAGCCTTTTGGTTTCGCTTACCGAAAATCCTGTGGCCTCAGCAACGGTTTCAATTAATTCAGTCATCTTTTTACGACGCGCTGAATGAGCATAAACCATTAAGGTTTTATCAATCCAATGCAAAAATTCCTCATCTTCGTGTTCAGGCCCTTTGGGGATACTAAAACTTGGAAAAGATCTCATCACACCTTGCATCAATTGGTTCAAACGCGCACTTCTAATGCTCATTAGACCTTCCACAACATCATCTGAAAAAAATTGAAAATCTTCGCAACGTTCAATCAGGCCAGTCATAGCTGCAATACGATGCTCAGCCCCTAGCACACTGCTTCCATCCCAAAAACTGCGAGATGACCCAAGAATTTGTAATACTTTTATTAAACGTATTGTGCAAAAACCTGACGCTAGATCTTCATGCTGAGCCGTCCTTGCATTTTTAAATCCAAAAAATCCGTGCGGTGAGATGGAATCATTTTTTCGGAAATTTCCTGCTGGGAAACTACTCATTACTGACAGCGCTCTACCAACTGGTGAAGCAACAGATTTCAATGCAGCGTAATCAAAAGCATCAGCACAATGAAACTCTGGAAGAGCTTCAAAAGCGTGCTTCATGGGCAGCCAGTTCGTATCTAATTCTCCAGCATGAGCTAGACAAAGTATCGCCGAACGTCCACCAACCTCAGAGTTTACGCCTCTTAAATTCGTAGACCATCTGTTAACAAGAATATCGGATAGTCCACTCGTCCAACATTCAGACGCAAAGCATTGCTCCATCCAATTATTTAATTGTGTCATTTTTTGAACAGTTGGTAATGAATTTTCTAATGGAGAAGCCCCAAATGAAATTCTATCTCCACCATGAGTTAAGAGCCGCGTCCAATTTTGTTGACCAGTCTCCCTTAAGCTTACATCAAAAAGCTGAAGACCATCAGACAACGGGTTGTTTTTAAAATTTATAAAAACAGTGTTATCTGTATACTTTTGAACAGAAATTTGCTGATCTGCGATCAGTTCTTCTGGAAAATGATCAAAGCTATACTCACTTGAGACCTTATCACCTTTTTCATCTTCCCCAGTGATCATTGCACCACCGATAGGAAACGCAACAGATATTTTAGCCGTCGCACCGTCAGCGCTATGACTCACTTCCAGCTCAGTTGGAGTATCCACTGTTTCGACACTTGCCAGCAATAATTGAGACACTTCCGTTACAAGTAAAATCCGATTATTTTTTGATTTTTGAAGCTGCCGAAGCGGGATAGTCCAACTTGCAGTATTTAAGAACGGCCTTTCCATCAAACGACCAGCTATTAGTAAACTTGCTTGACGATTTGGAGATCGGACAACCAGAGAACCATTCCAATCATTTTGACCTAAAACCAAGGCACTGCCCAGTGGAAGCACCTCTCTAACTCCATTACTCTTCTCCAGAATTATCGAAGTTTCCGGCCAGTCCACTAAAAATTGATGAATTTCGTTATTAATACGAAAAGCGACAAGGGCTTTATCAAACCCCCCGTTTCTATCTAAACAAAGTTGACCAGTGTCATCTTTAGAGACGTGGTTGGATGCTTCTACAACAAAACTTTCTGGGGGAGCTGTGCATTCTAAAACAACACCTTTTAAACCTAGAAAAGTTGGCCAAACAAAAATTTCACGTTTAATCCTAGTCTCAACCAGATCGTCCTCCCCTTTTCGCATCAATGTCAGCATTAATTTAACTGGATCTTTGGACTGATCTAAATCTAATTTATTTAATAACTCTAACAGCGGTATACGACCAACTTCAGTATCATTGAGCGTACGGTTAATAATTTTAACTATTCCATTGCACTCTACTTTAATCGATACATTAGGATCCGAATAAAGTGCTGCTTCTACAACAATCTCTGCTTCTTTTGACCAGAACTTTCCTACTTTTCCTGAGTGTACTGCAATTGGATCACCCTCGATATAAATTCTTGTTCGCTTAGAACCCTTCAAAATAATAGTTTTCTCTCCCGAATGGAGCTCCGCTGTTGCCTTCTGTAAATTTACATGCGCCACATATAGATTAGGACCAAATATCATAGCTGGATTACCATCTACGGTAAATTCTTTTGAAGAAGTTACCACGACAACACTTGCTTGAACGGTTAGCTCTCGGCTGCCTTTATGGGGAACCAGTTGTCGACCATTTTCAGGTTCAAAAAAAACAAATGGAGAGTTATAAAGAGGAAGACAGCGCTTTTCTTCATTGACCACCCAGGTCATTTCGCATGGCAATGGAGTGGGAAGAGGCCAATACTGCCCACGTCGTAGTCTTAGAATTTGTTCACCCATATATACAAGTAACCTACCTGCACCTGCTGGAACCTGTATCTGGGGTCGCCCATCCAACCAAATCATGCGGGGGGACGGTTGGGCCGGTGATGAGCTTGCGCAGCCACTAAGTTTTTCAGCCTTTTCAAGAGCATCGGCGAATGCTGCCGCAAACGTATTTTGTTGTCTAAATTCAGCCGCGTCAGACCGCCAATTCAGAAACAATGTCGCCATCCACGCGGTCTCATCAAGCAGGATAGGACGTAATGGGACCTGAACACCGTGGGGTAAAAAAGTCAGAACGGCGTCATCTTCCCAACGATTTAGTTGAACAACATCATCAGATGATGGTAATCCACTGGCTGCCTCTTGTTGCAAAAAGGCTTTAGCAACATGACCCAGCTGCCCACTTGCAACACCTACATGAACCAAAAACATATCTACATTGCGATCAAATCCATCCGTCACAATACCAATTTTTTGACATGCAAATTTAAACGATTTTACAATTTCATCACGAATATTTAGGCCAGAATCTATTCCAAAAAGGTTGTCTATGTGAGACCATACGTCTTGAGTACCTTGCCCATAATTTTCAAATAAAGTGGCGCATATAGCCCACGCTGTCACGTTAGGGAACTCTCTAAAAAGCCTTTTTGGCGTATAGCCCGAACGCATAAGGTTTTGAATAGCACCACGCGTGTCTACCAAATATTTTAACTCTAAAGATAAAGCCAAAAATGGCGACGCATCTGCTGCCTTTAAGTTACGACTAACAAAAAAATCATAGCTCCTCAGCATAACTGTTGGACACTTTTTTTCTGTTTGTTCCACCAAAATATCATACATTTTGACAACCTTCTCATTTTATCTGAGCGCATCATCAGCAAGTGATAAACGCCGCTACCCAATAAAAAAAATGTAGTTGTTAAATAAATTTTTGTATTACCAATTTGTGCCAAAAACTTTGGATATTATGCCAATTTTAAAATTTTATCATCGATGGTAGATAAATTGGTGGCTTATGCATTTATATCTTTTAAATTTACAGTCTTTCAGATCACCTTTGGGATGGTTAATACTAGAAGTGTTTTTCAATATATTTAACCATCTCAGCACCGTTTAAAATGCGGGTGGTGTTTCCTACACGGACGTAAAATGTTTCCTTACCTTTAATAGTGTCGGCATAAACTGGTGAAGACGATTTTTTAACATCTATTAAGCAAACAACGACGTCTTCAACCGTTTCAAAACGGATGTTAACTCCTTTTGCCACAACTGCTTGACCTATCGCATTCATTAAAAGTGTAGATAACCAATTCTGATAGTCATCTAAATCATGGCTCTTAAAATCTAAATCTTCTTGTATACCAAGCAGATCACCATCGTCTGAGACGCCAATACCAAGCGTTCCACCCTCAGCATTCATAAATGCTGCTATCGACTTAATTACCGCTTCATTGATTACTTTTTCAGGAATATCAGACGACATTGCAACACGCGCTGTAGACTTAAACTCAATCCGTAACGTTTCCATATCATTCAGAAGCTCTGAAACAGATGGACCAACCGGAACAGTCCTATTAGGCAACACATCTAATGTAAGTAATTTAAAACCATCTCGTATGACTTCAGCAATCAATTTTCGTCTTTTTTCAATAAAGTCTAAGTATTCTAGGCTGTGCCAATTGTCTGGCAGAGCATGCCAGTAGAGCGCATTTAATTTTTCATTGTCAGTCAAACATTCAACCAAATTAGGAAAATAATCGCTTGGAGCCTTATCAGATATTATAATATTGTCCGCCCACTCAACGAAAGCAAAGTTAGCAACCTGATTCAGTCGATATTGCCCATTAAAGCCCATGCTTCGGAGATATGCTTTAGGAAACAAATGATGGCGTTCGATAGATGATTTTGTTCCCGAAACGCCCGGATCGAGCAAATCGCTAATCTTTACAGTTGAGAATAATGCTGTCGCTCCCAGCAAATTTAAAGATGCATGATATGCGAATAGATATGGGTTATACCCACCTGACGTGTCCAATTGGTCAGGTAGTGCTACGCGCCAGTAGTCATCAGTGAGTTGATTTGAAATTACTGAATCTAAAAGATGAATAAAAGCTTCAGGTGTTTGGTCAATTTGTTGGAAGCGTCGCAAGTCAGATTCTAAAACAGTTTCAGGACTTCCAGTATATCGCCCAGTCAGAGCACTCATAAAAAACCATCGGCTTATCACATTACGCAATATTTTCCGCTCAATATTAAACTCATGCCTTCCAACCAGATAAATCAAATATCCGTAAAGGAAGTTGTTAGCCGAAGTCAGCATAGACTTTGACCTAAAGCCAGCCGCTTTGATACAAGTAATGTATTCGTGCCAATCAGTAAGATTTAATACCTTAGCCTGGGCCTCTTTAAGATCAGCAAAACGAGCATTTCTATGATCTTCTTTTACTTTTTTATCTACTGGGTCCTTACCCCGAAGAATTTGATATGCATTTTGTAGCACGCCACGCTTAAGCCCCAAAGCAACGGCAACTCGCAACAACTGATCAGGCGTTGGCGAATGAAATACATTATATGGTGAAGATTCATGATTGGTTGTCGGGATTTTAGCCCTGCGTGTAAAGTCCTCCAGTTGATGCCTTCCTTCAACCCAATAAACCGACATCAGCGTCAGTATGAAATCGGCAGAATTGAGAGGTATACCACCTGCATTGATACGCTGAAAAATTTCTGCGACCGTATCAACATCTAAATCAGCAGAAAGAACTAGAACTGAGAATTGATAATTACGGATATTCTGAAGTTGATGGATATTTTCTGCAATCCTATCCACGTCGACCGTACCGACATCTTCACTCGCTTCTAATTGTTTAACGAATTCTTTGACGTAACTGTACTGACTTTTATTAGAGTCCCAAATATCTGATATACTTGATATAAATTCAGGGTTTTTATCTGAAGCCGCATTGGCAACCACAAACTCTTCGGTAATCGGATTGAACGCAATTTTTATCAACTGTTCTTCATGGGCCTCATTTATGACCGGCTTACCTTTCATTACAGCATAAAGACTTGTTAATCGCTGTTGGCCATCTACGATCATTTTTTGATTTTCAGGGCTATTTGTTAGGTTGCCTATTGAATGGCGGTCAACTTGTTTTTGCGTATTCCAAAATAGAAAATACCCAGCCGGAAAGCCTTTATAAAGAGAGTCAAACAGATCTCTTATACGAGACCTTTGCCAAACAAATGGGCGTTGAAGATCTGGCAGGCCCAATGTGCCAGAATCAATTTCTTGGATCAAATGATGAATAGGAGGTGTCTCACTAGAAAAGCGTTGTGTAGTTTGAGACATCTTTTTTACTACTCTTTAAATGCAACATTTCGACCAGAGTAAAACGAAGTATATTTATATTTGCAATATTATTTTATTTATAAATTACTTATCTGGCAGTTCTAGCATTTTGTGAACCTAACTCACCAATTTAATCACGCCCCAACCGATGAGATCAGCGTGCGTTAAATAGTACATATCACTTGCTGGTGTTCGCGCACCTGCAATATAAAAATCTGATGATACGCCAGCGCTCTTTGTGATTTCCAACATTTTAGCTGACATCATTTGGGCTTCGACTTCATCGGCGTTGCCTTCATCAGTAGCCCATCGATGGACACCAATTTTACCACTACTGGCAACAAAACGTTCAGAACCTCCCAGAAAAAGTAGTGAACAGGCGCTTTCGCAGCCACCAGTTGCGACTGTTTTAACACCCGCTTTTTGAATAACCTTAAACCCTCTGATGGCTTCATCTAATAACCCGCCCGGAGAATTGAACTCGATAGTTTTTGCCCCGTTGTGAACCGCTGCAATCAAGCGATCTACACTGTCTGAGGTTACTTCTTCATTAAACTTGAAGACATCAGGGTTTACATCAGTGGTCTGTACATAAGGATTTCGATCCATCCAGGGACAACTGTCAAAAAGCTTTTGAACGTCGCTCTTTGACAGACCTGTTTTAGTCAACATTGCAGCCGTTGGCTTTTCAAACTCAGCAACTTTGTTTGGTTCTAAAAAGCCAAGTCTAATTTTAAGCGCAAGGCCATCTTTCATAGTATCGGTATAGCACCAAGCTTCTGAAAACGTAGTATCAGTCTCGGAAGCAAATTCATGGCCTGCAACAACATCATAATTTTGTGAGCCTATTCTGACAGTTTTTTCCCTAAAAAGGCTGAAATTGGTAGTAATAACTCCTGCCTCTAATTGGTTTGGCTCAGGCACAAACGCAGGTGGCCAGTTGGTAGCGGGTACAGGAGCTATATCTGCAGGTGTGGGAGTTGCCGCCGCCGGTACGGGAGTTGCGATTGCAGGCGTAGTCATGGCCTCAATAACCTGACCAGGCAAAGCAGAAAGTACCATCCTCGTTGTGATACCAAGAGCTAAAATAACAAGTGATACCGCCGCCATATTGATTAGGTTCTTTGTCCCCTCCGCACGCAGTACCGTTTGCTTTGCCTGAGCATCAGCAGCCGTGATTTTAGTCCCGGAGGTTGCTTCAACCTCACGCGATAAGCGATTAGAGGCTTCGCTAACTTGTTGTGCAGGGCTATTAATGCGGGCAGAAACAGATTTAACCATTTCCTCCAACATCTGAGTATCATGCCGCTTTTGCATGGGGCATCTCCTTCTCTGTCAAATCCGTGTTTGTAAATTCTACCAGCTGTGATCGAAGTTCTTTTGCAGCGTCAGGAGGTAAGGCCTGCAAAATACCATCAACTTCTTCTTGAAGGTTATCTCCGATTGGAACCGGCACATATTTGTAAACAATCGTTGGGACTTCTACTTCAACTTTTTTTTCAACAATGCGAGGTTGAATACCTCGTGTTCGAAACCATTCTGAATACATAGCGACACTGGCACCGGTAAGTGCGCCAACAACCCCAAGGATTACTCCAAAAATTGCACTCGTCCGCTTTACTTGTTCATCGCTCACTTCCGAAGCTTCTGCTCCAAAAACAAAGGCTGCCCATCTATGCATTTGCGATGCTTGAGACTCTTCATCAATAAGCAGTTGCTGGGTCACAATCTTCGCTTCAATAGCTTCAATTTCTCCAGACCGCTTTTTGGCAGCGTCTTCAGCAGCTAACTCATTATCAATCCGAGTATTTACCCTGTCAGCCACCTCATCTTCAAAAAGACGAAGCTGTTTTCGAGCATCTTTCAAACGATTTTCCGCATCGTTCAATAGAGCCAATGCTTCTGGTGACGGAGCTATGATTGACTCTTCAATGCTCTGGTTCAGCTTTTTAATTTGAGCATCGTATTTGGCGCGGGCTTCAGCCACAACGGCTTGCCGAGGGGGCATGCCACGCATGCGACGATTAAGTTGATCACGCGTTTTGTTATCGATTGCGTCGTTCTTCAGGCGCTCGTTAATCCATTGCTGTTCTTCAATCCAAGCTTTATCCGCTTGCTCACCAGCCGTGTCTTGTTGCTCAATTAAATTAGCAAGCTGGTCTCTCAACTCTTTGGTTTCTTCACTGTCGAGATTAGAACGAGCACGTTCCGCAGCTCTCTCATATACGTCGACTGCTTCACGAAGAGTATTGATCCTATCTGCGTCCAGGTCAGCAACACGTGACCCATCTGTTTCATCTTTTAATGCGGTTGTAAGAAGGCGCTCTTTATCTCCCTTCAGTACATTCAGTCTGGCCTTAGCCTCTGAAACCGGATGGGCTGTGAGGTGAGCATAACGTTCAAAACCGTTAAAAATTGTCTCAAAAGAAATCAGGGATGCAACTGATAAACCGACAAGAGGCAAAAGCTTACCCCATCTCTTCGCATGAAAAACAACCGTAGCAGCAGGAATTTTTGCAAGTTCAACTGCGGCCAGTACAACAAAAACGCCAAATACCGGGAACATTTGCGCTACACCGGATCCCTCTGGCATCGCGTAGGCTTGAGCAAAAGCTATCCCCAAACCAACCAAAACAAGAACGATTTCGATGAACCAGGCCAAGCCTTTAAGCCGACTGGCATATGTCAAATTATGGACTTGCGTTTGGTCAGCAGCATTGCCGGTCGCAGTCAGATCAATTTGGTTATTCATTATTTCCTCCGAAATATTTCACAACGTTTCCCATTGAAAACAAATAGGCATTGGTAATTCTGGATGTTTTGGAATTCTTGCTAATTTCTTTTGATAATGTTTCAAATTTAAAAAGCTTGTTGACGATGGCTCATATGCTTTTTTCATTTTTCTCAAGTTTCGCGTTCCACTCCAACATCTTAGTGCGCAGGCTTAAAGGCACAGCGAATTGCTGATATTGGCCCGCACGCCTCGGTTTTATTCATAATTTTTCGAACTAAATGGCGCTCCAAACACGGAACACAGTGCAGTTCGGTTTTTGGGTTTAATCATGCAAATAACGGCATGATTCTCCCTAAAACAACTTACACATAGTAACACTGAATACGTATTACAAGTAAAATGTGTTACTTTTTAAAATTACGTATTACAAAATAATTAAATAGTGAAGAAATATATAAATATTGTGTAATTTTGCACAATGAATGTGAGCCTTTATCAATTCCGCCGAGCATAGTTTCCAAAGTTATAAAAACTAAAAAGATATTGTTAGTCGAGGAAATGTTTTAGATTTACTTTGACCACCGTGAAGGCCCAAGAAAACGGCAAATTCGACAGTACTACAATTCAAATCGAAGGAGTATTCAGCGCTATTTACTTGGATGCTTGCAGTCGATCGACAGCTTCCTCAAGAATTTTCACGCGCTCCGATAAAGTCGGCCTGTGATTTGCCATGGGTGCCGGATCATCCGCAACACTGGCATTAACATTGGCAGCTTTCCAATGGCCGGTAGTGCGTAGATATTCTTCGACAGCGCCCGCAATAACACCATTACGGGT
>Ga0206130_10005615_pt1 | contig 14764 bp, 13 predicted proteins | sample Helgoland_Spring_9_FD_148637 | JGI IMG/M metagenome (GOLD analysis project Ga0206130, IMG submission 148637) | Pelagic subsurface seawater microbial communities from Kabeltonne, Helgoland, North Sea - Helgoland_Spring_Bloom_20160512_1 | ecosystem: Environmental > Aquatic > Marine > Epipelagic ... | reverse complement strand
CGATGATTAATAAATGGATATCAAGAATCACCTTATATCGTGAATTTGCTGACGACCTCTCTTGCTCAAGAGGATTGCTTTTCAGCAGAATCATAAACACAAATAGGGCATAAGCATGGAACGATTTCCACGGATAGGTAGTCGTCGGTTAACCATCACCATCACCATCATCATCATCATCATCATCATTTGTATCAGAACCTTTGGTGCGGACTGCTCTGTGGGTTTTTTACGTCGGGGTGATAGGGAAAGAAGCTCAGCGAGAGATTTGGTGCAGCTTCTGCTTCTTGGCCATTAGCTTTTTCTGATAACGTCCTTGAACAATATCAATGAGCACTAGGACCGCGATGACAAAGTAGAAAGTGGTCTTGCTCATGGCCTCGACTGGATGGCCAAAGAAGCTGAGGTGTGCTTTGTGGCCGCCTTCCGAAACTAACAACACTCCGACGATAAATAGAATGAACAGGCCGAGCACTTCGTAGAGCCGGTTTTTTTGTAGGAAGGTGGATACTTTATCAGCCATCACGATCATCAGAATACCGCTGGTAACAATAGCGATGGTCATGACCCAAGCAACCTTGGTGATTGCCATGGCGCTAAGAATGGAGTCGAAAGAAAACACCAAATTCATGATAACGATAAGGGCAACTATTTTTGCCATTGATGCCTGCTTTTTTTCTTGGTCATGTGCATGGGCTTCTTCGAAGCTAAGCATATGAATGATCTCTTTGACTGCTGTATAAATAATAAAAATACCACCAATAAGCGTTATCACGGAGGCGAAGTTGACCTCTGCATAGACAAAATTAGTATCCAGCTTGAACCATGTAGACTGGAAGGAATGCATCATTTTTAGTAGTAAGAAAAGTAGGCCGATGCGCAACACCACTGCTAAGCCGATGCCCCAGATGCGAACGGCTTTCTGTTTTTCAAGCGGGGCTCGTTTCGACTCCAGTGAGATGTAGAGTAGATTGTCAAAGCCGAGCACGGCTTGCAGCAAGATGAGCATAAGCAGATCGATCATGTGTTCCATGGATAAGGGTCTATCATTTGCACACGTGCTTGCCAAGCTTGGCTGGTGGGGCAAGATTGTTGCATGCAGCAAAATCGACTCGGGAAAAGTGGTATTGTCGTTAGCGACATTTGTTTAGGCACGATGACTTTTGGTACACAGTGCGACAAGCAGCAGAGTTTTCGTATTTTAGACAAGGCAGTGGATGCGGGCATTGATTTTCTCGACACCGCGGAGGTGTATCCGGTGCCGCCGACCAGTGAGTTGGCCGGCCTCACTGAAGAGTGGCTAGGGGAATGGTTAAAAACCAAAAGCCGAGACAGCCTTATTATTGCCACCAAAATTGCGGGTCCTGCTCATGGGTGGTTCAACCCTCCCGTGCGGGGCGGTAAGGCAGCGATTGATCGCCATCAGATCAGGCAGGCGGTCGACGGAAGCCTGCGGCGTATGCAGACGGATTATATTGATCTTTATCAGGTGCACTGGCCAGACCATGGCATGCGCGCTGAAGATACTCTGGTGGCTCTCGATGAATTGGTGGCAGAGGGCAAAGTGCGTGTAACGGGTACCAGCAACGAAGACGCCTACGGGCTGATGAAGTCGCTCTGGACGAGTGATCGTTGTGGTCTGACCCGCTATGATACCATTCAGAATAATTTCTCGCTTAATAATCGTCGTTTTGAAGATGAGCTGGCCGAAGTCTGCCGCCAAGAAAATATCAGCTTACTACCCTACAGCCCTCTTGCTGGAGGAGTTCTTACGGGTAAATACAATGGAGGACAATTTCCGCAAGGGGCACGCTTCAGTAGTTACCTGCAAAACGGTGCGCCACGTCAGAAGGAAATGGCAGAGCGTTTTGTCAATGATCGAAGTGTGGCTGCCACGGAGAACTTTATCGCCATTGCCGAAGAAGTGGGCATCGACATCGTGACCTTGGCAACCGCGTGGAGTAAACAGCATGACTTCGTAGCGTCGACCATTGTTGGAGTTTCACATGAAGATCAGCTAGACCCTATTATAGCGGCAATTGATGTAGTTCTCGACGATGAAACCTTGAAAAAAATTGATCAGGTCAGTGCGGATATTCCTTATCCAATGAGATGATAATGGGGTGATAGTAAATGGGTGATAGTTCACTTAGTCATCAGTCGCTTTCGATCTCAAGGTCGGGAATATGGCCAAAAGAAATGCGCATGGGTGCAGCTTCGATCGCGTCATGAGCTCCTCCTAGATAGATAGATTGTTTGCCAAATTTTTTCACTAGCTGATCCATGGACTGATTAAGAGCCTGTCTATTTTTGCCTGCTTGATAAGTTGTATTGTCTGACTCTTTGAAGAGCGAGGGGGTGTAGTTGTCCCGATCGACCAGCCGGCCTAGTACCATCGATATTTTTAATAGCTGTTCCTGATGATGAGGACGTTGCTTCCAGAGGTGTGATGCTGCACGGGCAAGCGTAAGTGAGTCATCAGTGGCTTCCAAATCGGCCTCCCAATGCCAATGACCTCCACGAAGATAACGTAAGGATAAGGAAAAGCGCTGTGCTAGCATGCCATGGCTACGAAGGCGTTGGCCTGCTTTTTGGGTGAGCTTGTGCAATACAGAGAGAGCTCCCTCAGGAGTCCGCTTGTCAGGTGGTAGCACATGGCTATGGCCGATGCTGCGGCGCTCTGCCTGTGTGCTCGGTACTTCTTTGCCCCGTAATTGAAGCCAGAGCCGTTCGCCTTCAATGCCACCCCAAGCAGTATGGAGCTGCTTGCGTGTTGCGTGGCATAAGGTTCTTACATCATGGATGCCATTGGCGTGGAGGCGTAGTTCCATAGCGCGGCCTACACCGTGGATATCGCGAAGACTTAGCTCATAGAGGATTTCTGGTAGCTGCGTGGACTCAATGATAAATAAGCCATCCGGCTTGCGCATCTTAGAGGCCATTTTGGCGAGCCACCGGTTGGGTCCAGCTCCGACAGAGCCGTTGATCCATGGCCCGACCTGATCGTGGATGGCGCGTTTAATTCGTTGACCGATTTGATTGACGGTCTCTGGCTCGCGCAGGTTGTAGGGCAGCCAGCACCACATTTCATCAATCGAGAGAACGTCTTCCACGTGGATGCAGGACTCTACGGCGGCAACGAGCCGGTGGTGCAGCTCGACATACTTGGCTGGCCGAGCTTGAACGATTTGGATGCCGGGGCAGAGCTTGCGTGCATCACCGATACTAGTACCTGTTTTGATACCATGTGCTTTGGCTTCGTAGCTGGCGGCAATGCAGCAGGATGTTTCTGCCAGCACTGGGGCAATCCCCACCGGCTTGCCACGCAGGTGAGGCTGCATGTGCTGCTCCGCGGAGGCGAAGTAGGCGTCAAAGTCAACGAAGAGTGCGGTTAAATCCATAATGCTGTTCAAAAGAACAGTATTATGGAGAGTGGCGTTGGTCAATATTAGATTGTGATAGGCGAATGTTCAGCTCCAAGATGACCTGAATATTTTTTCCCAGATGGTGATTTCTCAGAAGCTACCCAGGAGGATCCCGCAAAAAATAATTTGGTATTGTTTGTCTCCGTTCAATTGCATCACCGATTTTTTCAACTCAGCGCGCATGAGATCACATGCAAGATGGGAACAAAACAATAGCCTGTCATACCTTTAGGTATACTAGCAGTAGCAAATAACCCTGATTTTTTAGGGCTAAAGCAGGGTGCTTTCTAAACCTTGATTAGTATCTAGGAATTAGCAGGGTGCGCCCAATGCTGAGATTTGAGCCCTTGAGCCCATTGGCGCGCTGAATAGCGGTAACTGTGGTGCCATATTTGCGGGAGAGTCCCCAGAGAGTATCGCCTTTTTTGATGACATGGCGGATGGGCGGCTTTCGTGCAGGCTGAACTTTAACCACAGCGCTAGGTTTGGGGGCGGAAGCAGAGGTGGCAGCAGGTTTTGGCTTGGGGCTTGATGAGCTGGCGGTTGCTTTGGTAGTAGGTTTGACTGATGTTTTGGGGGTTGCTACGGCAGCAACGATAGCCGGTTTGGCTGTTGGTGGTGCTGTAGTTGCTGGCTCATGCACGATGCTCTTACGCCACCAATTGCCTTTGCTTTTGTCGTTTGCCCAACGTTCGATATAGTTCCCCTGATTATCAAATGGTCCAACACCAGGGTTGTAGCCACGCAGGGTGCGGTTTTCATTCACATAGCCGCCACCGCCACCACCGCCACAGCTCGTAAGGAGCATCATCATGATCAAGCTCAGCAGCATGAGAGCCGGTGCCAGCAAGCGGGCAATTTGGTTCATCACGCTAACGGAAGTTCCTGTCATGTCGGGAGTATGCCATACGCACTGCACTTGGCAAAAACTTAGTGGGGAGAATTTTTGAGAAGCTCGAGCTCAGGGGAGTAAAGAGGCAAAGCTCTGCTCATCAAGGACGGTAATGCCGAGAGATTCTGCCTTGGTGCGTTTCGATCCTGCTTTTTCACCAGCTAGTAAATAATCAGTTTTGGCTGATACCGAGCCTGATACTTTGCCTCCATTGGCTTCTATGAGTTTTTTAAAATCGGGGCGCGGTTTACTCAGTGTTCCGGTGATGACAAATGTTTTGCCAGTGATTGCTGAATTCGATGACTGGGCAGCTGATTTTTCCGGATCGTAATTGTCTGACTGTGGGTTGATATTGAGGGCTGATAATTTATCCAACACATGTTGTCCTGCTAGGCTGTTGAAAAAGGCCACGATGTGCTGGGCAGCCACGGGTCCGAGCTCAGATTCAATGTTATACTGTGCGAGGCGAGGATGGTTTTCTTTTTTGCGTTTAGAAACGGAGAGTTCCTGATAGTTGGGGAGATCGGCAAGGTCCTGAAGAATTTCAGAGCCCGCGACTTCTGAGAGGTCTCGGTGGAGGCGGCCAATCTCGCGTGCTGCGGATTCTCCGATTTGGGGAATACCCATGGCATAGATCCACTTCGAAAGGGGGGAGTCTTTTGACTGATCGAGTGAGTCAACGATGAGGGCTGCTTTTTTTTCACCAAGCCGGCGTGGTTTGCTCTGTCCACTGCCCAGTTTGGCTGGATCGAGTAGCAGGTCCGACAAGGATGTGGGCGTCAGGTCGAAGAGCTCTAGGGTGGTTGAGACGGTTTGAGTTTCGACTAGTTTTTCGGCAACAGCAGTGCCAAGGCCATCAATATCGAGTGCTTTACGCGAGGCGAAATGCTTGATGCGAGTGACCGCTTGTGCGGGACAGGCAAAGTTGGTGCAGCGCCATGCAACAAAGCCCTCCTCTTGTTCAATAGGTCCTGAACAGGATGGACACTCACCATTGACATATTCGAACAGATTGAAGGCTTTGCTCTGTGGCGGTCGCTTAGCGGTGATGACCTTGACTACCGCAGGTATAATTTCGCCGGCTTTTTCGATGATGACCGTGTCACCGATGCGGACGTCTTTGCGGTCAATCTCATCTTGGTTGTGTAGGGTGGCACGCGAGACAGTGGTGCCGGAGACAAATACAGGAGTGAGCTCGGCAACAGGGGTAAGTACTCCTGTGCGGCCGACCTGAATCGTGATGTTGTGCAGCAGAGTTTCTTTTTGTTCCGGTAGGAATTTGTAAGCGCAGGCCCATTTGGGGTGCTTGGAGGTTGCGCCAAGTTGTTCGTGATCGGCAAGCTCGCGCACTTTGATGACCGCGCCATCAGTAGCGTAGGGGAAATGGTGGCGGTCATCATCAAGCTTGGCAATGACAGCCAGTAGCTCGTCGGCGTTGCTTGCCATTTGAAACCACTTGCTTGCCTTGAGCCCGTAGTCTTTGAGTGTTTGTTGGAATTCATCTACCGCTGTGTAAGGTGCATTTTCTACCTTGCCGTAGGAGTGGAAAATGCAGTCTAAAGGGCGTGCGGCAACTAGTTTAGAATCGAGCTGCTTGAGTGTTCCAGCCGTGGCATTGCGTGGATTAACAAATGCGGTCTCACCGGCCTCATCGCGCTGTTCGTTGAGCTGTGCGAAGGCCTCGTTGGGCATAAAGACTTCTCCGCGAACCTCAAAGAGATCAGGGGCTCCCTGTGGCAGGCGCAGCGGGATGGATTTGATGGTCTTGATGTTTTGGGTAATGTCATCACCATTAGATCCGTCTCCGCGAGTTAGGGCATAGTCTAAAACACCGTTGCGGTAGACGATGGCCACGGCAACACCATCGATCTTGGGTTCGATGGTAATCGCAACGTTTTGTTGGCCTAAGTTTTTGCTCAAGCGTCTATACCAGTCCCGCAGGTTCTCTGCCTTGCCTGCCTCCGGATCGTCGAGCTCAGCCAATTCCTCGTCTTTAAGTTCATGAATGTCCTCGATTGAGAGCATAGGAACCATATGCTTTTTTTGCTCAAAGTGCTCTAAGGGGGCTCCACCCACGCGTTGGGTTGGAGAGTCCGGCTTGGCCAGCGAGGGGTGGGCAGATTCGAGCTTCTTGAGCTCACCCATCAGAGCATCATATTCTGCATCCGATATTTCAGGCTCCGCGTCCTGATAGTAGAGCTTGTTGTGGTGCTCGAGTTGTTGGCTGAGCTCGAGAACCCTTTTTTCAGGGTCTGATTGCTGAGAATCGGCGTGTGCAAAGAGGTCGTCCATGGTGGCAAAATACTAATCCAAAAACTTGCCCGGGTTGAGAATGCCCTTGGGGTCAAGGGCGTCTTTAATGCTGTGGTGCAGAGCAATGGATGTTTCACCAAGTGCTTGCTTGATCCATGGTTTCTTCGCCAGGCCGATGCCATGTTCGCCACTGATAACACCGCCATTATCAATGACCCAGGTGAAGAGCTTGTCGAGAGCTGTGTCCGCTTTCTTTTTAGTCTCAGGATCGGCATAGTTATCAACCATGAGATTGGTGTGGATATTGCCATCACCGGCGTGGCCAAAGCACGCGACTGGGATGCCCGTGTCCTGCTGAAGCTGGGTAGCAAAGTTAACTAGGTCAACGAGCTTGGAGCGTGGTACGACGATATCCTCATTGAGTTTGGTCAGTCCGGTATGTTTGAGCGAGTAGGAGAAATCACGGCGCAGTTGCCAAATACGTTCGCAGGCATCTTCGTTCGGTGCTTCATCGATGCGCAGGGCTCCTACCTCTGTGAGGAACTGGTTCAGGCGGGGGAGTTCTCGAGCCACCGTTTCCTCATTACCATCGATCTCAATCATCAGGTAGGCATCTCCCGGTGGAAGCTTTTCACTTCCCAAGTAATCCCTGGCTGCCGCCATGGTGAATCCATCGGTGATTTCCAATGCGGATGGTAGGGTGCCTGAGTCGAGAATGGCTTGGACAGCTTCAGCGGCAGTAGCAAAGTCGGCAAAGGAGGCGCCGAGCATGGCGCGCGTCTGTGGATGGGGAATGAGGCGAACGGTGATTTCTGTGATGATGCCGAGCATGCCCTCTGAGCCGACCATCAGAGAGGTGAGATCAAAGCCAGTTGAGTTTTTGTGGCAGCGCCCACCGCTACGTAAGATTTCTCCAGAAGCGAGCACGACTTCGAGGCCTAGGGCGTATTGTTTAGTAACACCGTATTTGAGGCAACGTGGTCCGCCGGCGTTGGTGGCTATGTTGCCTCCAATCGTGCATTCCTTGAGCGATGCAGGATCAGGTGGGTAATACCACCCGTGGTCTCTGGCGGCAGCTTGAAGCTCTCCCGTAATGACTCCGGGCTGAACCACGGCAACACCATCGGAAGGGCTGATTTCGACGATCTTATTCATCCTCATCATCGAAATTAGGATGCCTTTTTCTACGGGAACGCACGCACCTGTGTGGCCGCTTCCCGCCGCACGGGTGTAGATCGGAATATGATGGACGGCGGCGTATTTGATGACGGCGGCAACGTCCTCGGCTGACTCAGGAAAAACGACCAGATCTGGAAGGCTGGATGCGTGCCACTTGTCCGAGCTATGCTCAGTGCGTATCTCTGGCATGGATGATACCTGATCAGGGCGCAACAGAGCACCGAGCTCATTGCTGAGGTTTGTGATGTAGGCAGTCATCGTCATGCTTATTCTGTAACCTCGGAATGGCTATAATACACGTAGAAATATGCTCAATCGAGATGATGAGAGCTAGGAGCTACGAATCGCTTGAATCGCGGCAGCCATATCGTCGGCCTTGAAGGTGGAAGAACCTGCAACCAGCACATTGGCGCCTGCTTGGGTGGCTGAGGGCGCGGTCTCTTGATCGATACCTCCATCTACTTGAATGTGGTAATTGAGGTCGCGCTCATCTCGCCAAGTGGCGGCTTGCTTAACCTTGGGCATGACTTCCTGCATGAAGGACTGCCCACCAAAGCCGGGTACGACAGTCATGCAGAGTAGCATGTCAATTTGGTCGAGGTAGGGCTCGACCTCTGACATGGCAGTTGCAGGATTGAGGGCGAGCCCAGCTTGCCTGCCGGCATCTTTGATGCGCTTGAGTGTGGAGCTAACGTCATGCTCTGCCTCGACGTGCACAGTGATCATGTCTGAGCCGGCATCTAGAAAGCGATCCAGATAATGATCTGGTCTGGAAATCATCAGGTGAACATCGAGAAAGGCGTCATTGACATCATCAATGGCTTTGATGATGGCCGGGCCAAAGGAGATGTTGTCAACAAAGTGCCCATCCATGACATCGAGGTGAATCCAGTCTCCACCACAGCTGATCGCACGCTGGGTTTCCTCTTTAATTCTGGAAAAATCAGAGGCAAGTAGTGATGGAGCGATGATGATGTCGGTGTGTTGCCATGAGCTCATGCTCGAGAGTGTGAAGTATTCGGTTTGAAGTTTGAAGTTTTTTTGACAGATTGCTTACGTGAATGATGTGAGTGATGACAGCGCGGACCTGATGATGGATTTCCAAAGTGATGACTACTTTATGCAGATGGCTCTGCGTGAGGCGCGAAAGGCATACGAGGCGAAGGAAGTGCCGGTCGGTGCAGTCGTCGTGCGTGATGGCTCGGTGATTGCGCGTGCATGGAACCAGGTTGAGACCCTGAAGGATGCTACCGCACACGCAGAGATGCTCTCCTTGACGTCTGCTCAAGATGCTGTCGGGGATTGGCGATTGGAGGGATGCACACTTTATGTGACGAAGGAGCCATGTCCGATGTGTGCTGGGGCCATCGTTCATTGCCGTCCTGACAGGGTGGTCTTTGGTTGTCCGGATGAAAAAGCTGGTGCTGCTGGGGGCTGGATTAATTTACTCGAATCGAATCCACCCCTCAATCATCGTTGTGAGATCTCATCTGGGGTTTTACAAGATGAGTGCCTTGGTTTGTTGCAGAGTTTCTTTCGTGAAGCGCGCGACAGAAAGAAGGTGGAGCGTGACTTGATCAAGAAGCAGGCAGAGGAGAATGATGCCTAGAGCGTGATTAGTGTGCCCTGAACCTTGATCGTGCTTTATAAACCCAGTCGTTTGAGAGTTCCTCCCAGCCATTGTTTGAGAGCTTACAGGCTTATCGGCAAATACGAACGCTGCCGAAGCTCGTCCTGAAGCCATAGTGACCACCATATCTGCTACCATACCTGTGATGAGCGTAGCGGCTGCCGTAGTGACTGCGATAGCGATTCAATGAATAGTGGTTGTTGTGATAACGGCTATAGCTTGAGCGATAGTGGCCATGCTTGTTATTGCAGCGGTGAACGATGGGCACACCGCAGTAGCGGTAGATAGGTCGATTATAGCAGTCGTAGCCAGAAACAATACGCTTGGTGTAGATGGGGCAGCCACAGGAGGCATGACCACTTCGGTAGGTGTAGCTTGAGCCGCAATGCTTGGGCGAGCGGGCTTCAGCGTTATGGGAAAGGGCAAATAGCCCGACGATGATGGCAAGTGTAGCGATGACGATTTTCATATCCTTGTTATTGATGTAGTTCGCCCCATTGGACGGACTGGATATGAAACTTATTCAGACTTTTTTAGCCCGAGCTACAATCAAGCAATACCTTTCCGTCGCGCTGATCTTTCATGGCGTGGGTCAAAGCGGTGGTGATGTCAGCCAGTGGATAGGTCGAGTCGATAGGCTGTGCCAGTTTGCCCTCACTGATCCACTGCGCGAGTTGCTGATAGGTTTCGGCCACAAGGCTGGAGTCGTTCTCCTTGATCCACTCAGTGACCCAGAATCCATGTAGCTGAATGCGCTTGAAGATGAGGAATTTGTTCGGAACTTTGAGGCTTCTTCGGCTCATCGCCCCGTAAGTGACATGGATACCTTTGATCGCAAGAGTGTCCATTAAGCGGAGCGCACTGTCTCCACCGACGGCATTGAGCGCTAGGCTTGGAGGGCTATCAGTAGTGATTTTTTGTATTGTTTCGATAGCACAGGCATCATCAAGTAGCACGTGGTCAGCACCAAGCTCAGTCAGGGGTTCGATGAGCTCCTCACGCCGAACGAGGTTGATGGTGCGCAGGCCGAGCAATTTGGCGATTTGAATGACACAGCTGCCGACTCCGGAGTTGGCCGCATTTTGGATCACCCATGAGCCCTTGGGTAAATCGATGAACTGGGTCAGCATGCACCATGCGGTCAGTGGGTTGACCTTGAGCATGGAGGCTTGCTCGACGGGGGTGTCCGCCGAGATCTTGAGTATATGGTCAGCGGGACAGACGACTTGTTCGGCCCAGGTGCCCACGGGCTTAATCGTGATGACAAGGTCCCCGGCTCGGAAATCATCCGAGCAGCTCTCGATGACTTCGCCGCATCCTTCGAGGCCTGGAACTGCGGGAAGCTCAGGTTTGATGCCGTAGATACCCTGAATGTAATTGATGTCAGCAGGGTTGATCGGAGAGAACAGCATGCTGAGGCGAATTTCTCCTTGTGCGAGATCTTTAATTGGGCTGTTGGTGAGCTCGACGACATCGTCCGGCTGGCCGAAGGAAGAGAAGGTGGTGGTAACGGGCATGCTTTAAGCAGGTTATTTATGGAGAGCTGTTTTATTGTCGAGAGTTGTTTTCTATAACTCTACAAAGGACCTGTCCCTTTGCAAACAAGGAGAAGGAGGAATTGTCAAGAAAGCGTTAGTTGAGTTGCAATTGTTGTTGGATGGCTTTCTCCAGCTTGGGGAGAAGGAATAGAGTGCCCTCTGTTGAGAGGTGATCATCATCAAAGTAGAGCGGGATACCGTCTTTAATGACTTCAACCTGTCCGTTTAGCATGGGTATATCTGGGTTGAAAACTGATACGTTTGGAAGCTTTTCAAATTGTTTGATCCAATCAGTGACAGGTGTTTTTTTTGGGTCTTTCTTTCGATTTATGTAATATGAATTGCCAATTTTTTCCCCTTCAAAAAAAGCGTATTGAGTAGCGCTGGTGTCACCTATAGCAAGTGTTGGAGGTTCGGTTATTATCAGAACCTTGATGTGCTTGCTGGTGTAGTTAATAAAATCAGTGAGGGTTTTTTGTTCGGGTTTAAAATGTGACCATCTTGAAGCGATGATGAGTAAGTCAAATTCACCAGACTCGATTGCTCCTAATTTATTTTGATTGAGGGTCATCATCTGGTCATTTGAAAATCGAAAATGTGTTTCAATAGTTTTCTTGTTTACTGGTATTTTGAAATACGGAAAGAGGTTGTTACCACAAAAAGCATTGGCGGTATAATTGTTTTCATAGCAAATTTGCTTGATACAGTCGGCCCACATAGAAGCATGAGAGTCTCCAAATAGGAGGATCGAAGTTGGGCTAGAGCCTTGATGGATGGAGAGACCGGAGGCGGATTTGTGCAATCCAACATTGGTGGGTGGTTTATCTGGACGAATCACTCCAATGTTCAGTGAAGGGGGACCTTGTTGATCTGCTAACATGTTCTTGGGGCTGATGTCGTACATTAAGTCGTTAAAGTGTGATGTCGGCGTGCCGTTGTACTTGGCGAAGTATTTGTATGTTCCAAGGATGGCAAGGGATATGATCAGCGGGAAGCATGCCCCGGTAATGATATTCCTTGGTGTGGTCGAGTTGTAACGAAATCTCTTTTCTATAAGGTAATAAGATGCTGTCGACAGACCTATCAGAAGTGGGCAGAAGATGGCGAAGTCAGAGAGGTCATTGTGGTCATAAAAAAGGCTCCTTATCAGAAGCCAGTGCCATAAGTAGATTGAGAAGGAGATGACGCCAAGGTATTGTAAAATAGCGAATGCTTTATGGTTAAATTGGTTGCCTGTGTTTGAAAATACTATGATGCTTAGTGCTCCGATTAATGTAAATGGGACAGAATATAGCCCACTATAAACGGACGTAGGGAGTAGAAAGCTTGCGCTTAAGAGGATGAGAGAGATTATACGTAGGTGATGATATTCTTGGAGCCGGGCGAATTTGCTATGTAGAATGGCTATGAGTGCTCCAGTTAGCAGTTGCCACATTCGTGTCGGTGTGGAAAAGAATGCCAGGTTTTGTTGGGTGGTAAGTTGTGCCCAGAGAAAGTAGCTGAGTGAGGCAATGAGGATAAGGATGATAAGGCTGTTCAATTGCTTCAATTTGATCGCTAATAGGAAAATGATCGGATAGCAAAGGTAGAACTGCTCCTCAACTGCAAGAGACCAAAAATGAAGAAAAAGTTTATGGTGGGCTTGGTCACTCCAATATTCTTCTAAGCTAAGTTGATGCCAGATGTTAGAATAACAAAGCAGAGCTGAATTTGCATCAAGAGCAACAGTTTTTAAGCCAGCTCGCATAACGATGAAAGGGCTAACCAAGAGTGTGCAAAGCACTACGGCAGTGACAAGGGGGAGTATGCGTTTGATGCGACGCCGAAAGAAGCTGATGATGCGGAATGAGCCTTCCTTATGTTGTTTGGCTATTTGGAGGGTAATGACAAATCCAGAAATAACAAAAAAAAGGTCGACGCCTAAATAACCTGAAGGCAGCCAAGCTTCACGGAAATGAAAAATAACAACAGCAATGACCGCCAGAGCTCGCAGCAAGTCAATGTCCTTGTAGTAGACCTTTTTCCCCATGACTACTGATTGGCTGTTAGGAATTTGTTTTTTCAAGTGAGGTGGTCAAGAGCATAAGAGCGAGAAAGCTGAACAAATTCTAATGATAGAAATAAGTCTGAAGTCGGACAATAAAAAAACTGCAAAACTGTGTAGAGGGGCTTGTTTGCTCCATCGATGTTAATAGAGAGCAAAGTAAGGGGAATGTATGTGTAAGCTTTGCTTGTTTGTTTGGGAAGAGGGGGGTAGTTGTGGATATGGTAGAATTTTTATGGGAAGCATTGCCTGCAATTGGAATAGCAGCTGCCTGGGTGGTGACGATTTCTTTGCTGATCCTTGGATTTGTTGGCACTTTAGTTCCGTTCTTGCCTGGGCACTTGATTTTGTTTTTTGCGGCGGGCGCTCATTGGCTGATGCTAAGGCAAGACTCAGGGGTGGAGTGGTGGACCTTTGTCGTGCTTGGTGTTTTGCTGATCTTGTCTCAGGTGTTTGAGTTTCTCAGCGGTGCTGCTGGCACACGTTGGTTCGGCGGCACGCGCTGGGGGGCGGCGGGGGCCTTGATTGGAGGTATCGTCGGCATCTTTTTTATCCCCTTCGGCTTGATCCTGGGGCCCTTGATCGGCTCGATGTTTTGTGAGTTTGTCTTTGCCAAGAAAGAGGTGCACCCAGCAACAGTCTCTGGGCTGGGCTCGGTGCTCGGCACGGTGGCAGGCATGGTGATCAAGATTATCGTCGGGGTGCTCATGATCCTCTGGTTGGTGGTGGATGTGATCTGGATTTAGCTGAAAATAGCTAGGGGTAGCGATTCGTCTGGGCACAAAAAAACCGAAGAGGGTCGGCCCTCTTCGGTTTTTGGAATGTATATAGTTCTGTGACAAATAGACAAAAATGAATTTGCCCATTGTCAAGAATGTGATTAAGGAGCTGCTACAGTTGGAAGAATAACTGGTGCACCACCTGCAATAACGTTGGGTGGATATGTTGCGCTCAGAGGGTTCTCAGCAGCGGTTGTGGATAACGCACCTAGACCAGCTGTTCCTACAGCAGTGATTGGTAAGCTTTTGCAACTTCCGTCATTGAAAAGGACAACGGCTCTGCCTCCAAATGGGTTGATTGCGAATGGTGAAGCAGCAGTTGGCGCAACAGCGTCCCCAGGCGTGATAACGAGTGGCACACCAGAAGGGGAAGAAGTACCGTGGCTGGCAGTAGCAGTCTTCATGAGATAATGGAATCCAACCTCACCAGCAGCACAAGCCTCTGTATTTGTGCCGGCAGTACCGATGTCTCCGTCTGGCTTGATAGTAAGTCCATTTTTGCAGTAGAAGAGTTCTTCAGTATCGATTGCACTGGAGATGAAAAACTCACGAAATACGGCGTTTGAATCTGCGGAAACAGCACCTGTGGAGTTAACTCCTGCTGAGCCTGGGTAAGCACCTTTGTCCTGATCAAATTCGAACAGAAGGATGAACATTTGCTTGGCATTGTTAACAGCTTCAGTGGCTGCGGCTTTTTTCTGCTGCTTAAGAACAACAGGTGTTGATAGCGCAGCAAGAGCTGCGATGATGGCAATAACAACGAGGAGCTCAACAAGTGTGAAGCCCTTAGCTAGTTTGTTTTTAGTCATTTTCATGGTATGTATTTTGTTTTGTATTTGAACATCAGTTTTGCAGAATTACATCGCTGATGTTTATGGGGTTATTTGGTTGGGGTTATTTTATGTATGGGTATTTTGCAATGTTGCAATAAGTTGCCAACGCGCTTTTATGATTGTTACTGAGAGATCGATCATTAGATGAAATTTCTCGCAAGTAACGCATGTCAGCAACGTATTAGCTATGC
>Ga0206130_10005612_pt1 | contig 14767 bp, 10 predicted proteins | sample Helgoland_Spring_9_FD_148637 | JGI IMG/M metagenome (GOLD analysis project Ga0206130, IMG submission 148637) | Pelagic subsurface seawater microbial communities from Kabeltonne, Helgoland, North Sea - Helgoland_Spring_Bloom_20160512_1 | ecosystem: Environmental > Aquatic > Marine > Epipelagic ... | reverse complement strand
GGAGCAGAAGTGGGCGGTTTTGGCTCCTTCTGCGGGGAGGGTTTCATCGTGGTAGTCGATGGCGCGTGCTGGATCGAGGCCGAGGGCGAACTGGTCGCGCCAGCGGAACTCGAAGCGGGCTTTGGAAATGGCGTTGTCCCGCTCCTGGGCGGCGGGGTGTCCTTTGGCGAGGTCGGCCGCGTGGGCGGCGATCTTGTAGGTGATCACTCCTTCGCGGACGTCGTCGCGGTTGGGTAGGCCGAGGTGTTCCTTGGGGGTGACGTAGCAGAGCATGGCACAGCCATACCAGCCGATGTTGGCGGCCCCGATGGCGGAGGTGATGTGATCGTAACCGGGCGCGATGTCGGTGGTCAGTGGCCCGAGAGTATAGAAGGGGGCTTCATGGCACCACTCGATTTGCTTCTGCATGTTTTCCTGAATGAGGTGCAGGGGCACGTGGCCGGGGCCTTCGTTCATGACCTGGCAGCCTTTTTCCCAGGCACGGGTGGTGAGTTCTCCTTGGACTTCGAGCTCGGCGAGCTGGGCGTAGTCGTTGGCGTCGGCAATGGAGCCGGGGCGCAGGCCGTCACCAATAGAGAAGGAGACGTCGTAGGCGGCGCAGATGTCGCAGATGTCATCCCAGTGCTCGTAGAGGAAGCTTTCCTTTTGGTGGGTGATGCACCATTTGGCCATGATGGAGCCGCCACGCGAGACAATGCCGGTCATGCGTTTGGCGGTGTGGGGCACGAAGCGCAGTAACACGCCGGCGTGGATGGTGAAGTAGTCAACACCTTGCTCGGCTTGTTCGATGAGGGTGTCGCGGAAGAGATCCCAGGTGAGGTCTTCGATGCGGCCGTTGACTTTCTCAAGGGCCTGGTAGATGGGCACGGTGCCGATGGGCACGGCTGAGTTACGCAGGATCCATTCGCGGGTGGCGTGGATGTTTTTACCCGTGCTCAGGTCCATGACGGTGTCGGCACCCCACTTAGTGGACCAGCGCATTTTCTCGACTTCTTCGTCGATGGTGGAGGCGACGGCTGAGTTGCCGATGTTGGCGTTGATCTTGACCAGGAAGTTACGGCCGATGATCATGGGCTCGTTTTCTGGGTGGTTGATGTTGGCGGGGATGATGGCGCGGCCGCGGGCGACTTCGGAGCGGACAAACTCGGGGGTGATGAGCTTGGGGATCTCGGCACCGTAGGACTGACCAGGGTGCTGGTGATTCATACTGTTGCGATTGACCTGTTTGTTAGGGTCGATCTCGGACGGGCGAGGCATCTCGTAGCCGTCTGGGGTGGAACAAAGTTGCTTGAGGCGCTCGGAGGCATCCTCGGGCAGGTCCTTGAGGTTGGGATAGTGGTCGCAGATGGTTTTGAACTCCTGCTTGCGCCCCATGTTTTCGCGGATGGCGATGTATTCCATCTCGGGGGTGATGATGCCCTGGTCGGCATACCATTTCTGGGTGACGGGATGACCTGTGGCTTTCAGAGGTTTGCGCTTCAGGCCGGGGTATTCCTTGAGTTTGTTTTTGGCCTGTTTGTTTTCGTTGTATTTCTCAGCATGGGCATCAGAGAGGTAGCCGTTGTCTGCTGCTTTGATCTCGCGTCCGTCGTATTCCTCGACATCACCACGATCGAGAATCCACTGGCGGCGCATGGCGGGAAGTCCCTCGCGAACGTCGCCCTTAAAATCTGGATCACCCCAAGGGCCGGCGCAATCGTAGACGCGGATGGGAGGGTTTGCCTCGGTGCGTCCATTTTGGTGTTCGGTATCGGAGAGGCGGATTTCTCGCATGGGAACCTTGACGGTGGGGTGCATGGTGCCATCGACATAGATGCGAGTTGAGTTGGGGAAATGGGTAGGGTCTTTCTCGATGGCGGCAAGCTCGTCGGAGTTGTCGATATCCTCGATGAAGTTACCGGTGTAGTCTGAACGCTGATGAGAATTTTCCGGTGTGATGTCGTGTTCGTTGGGAGAGATCATGATACTTGGCTTTTGGCTTTTGGCGATTGGTGGGGAGGGGAGTATACAAAAAACCCGTCGTGGTGGCACAACGGGTAGGGGACGATTCTTCAGAATGAAAAATGCGACTCCCTTCGCCGGTGCTAGCCGTGGCAGGTTCGGAGGGTTTGTTCTGGCGCGATTGAACGTCTCAGTCCCCGGTCGTGAGACTCCCCTGTCGTTGGATTCAATTTGATCCCGTTACGCCGATAATCAAGAATGAATTTTGTTCTTTGAGTCAGAGCATGATTTGGCTTGCTTGAATGAGAATTCTTAGTGGCAAAGAGGGGGTATCTGTGTAAAGTATCTCCCAAGTAAATGGCGTCACAGGTTCGGAAACATATTTCACACATAGCTCTCGTGGGTCAGTCGAGTCTAGCTTCATGTTTGACAGCTACAGTTTGCGTCATTGGCAGCTTAGTCACCGCGACTAAGCTGATTGCCCAAGTTGATGATGGGGGCAAGGTGGTGAATGTAATTGTGGAAAGTGGTAATCTTGCTGAGCAGGAGGCAATCGCGGCAGTAACTCCACCTGCTGTTGCTGTTTTGTCTGCCAACGAGGCTACTCCAGTAAGTGGTTTTGGCATCGAGGGATCAGTGACGGGGCGGAAGGATGCCCGCACGATGAGTTTGGCAATACCAGCGCCAAGGGGGCAAATAACTGACCGCCACGGCGAGCCATTCGCTCAGACGAAAGTGGTCTATTATCCAGCTGTGAAATACGGCCAATTTGAAAAAGCGGATCGTGATTACGTGATTGAGTGGGGGCGCAAGCGTGTTGAGCAAGCAAATGAGATTTTTGGCATCGATTGGAGTGTCTCCGACGAGGCACTTTGGCAGCATTACCGTCATCGTAGGTGGCTGGCGATGCCAGTTAACCATGTCGTCAATGAAGCAAGAAGACAAGAGTGTGAGAGCCAGCTAATGAATGGGTTGGTTTTGCACCCAGTGTATTTGCGCCACTACCCGCATGGCAAATCTGCCTCGCACATCATCGGCTACACGGGTAGTGCTGGTAAGCTTGAGAAGGGGCCTATTAATTATGGAGATCCGATTTTTGAAAGAGCAGAGGGAAGATCGGGGCTCGAAAAGATTTTCAACAAAGAGCTGTCGGGTAAAGATGGTCTTTTACGTGAGGACTACGATGTGGACGGTAGTCTCGTTTACAAGAAATATGAAAAGCGGCCCGTTCCCGGCGGTAATGTGGTGACAACGCTGGATCTAGCATGGCAGAACCAGGCAGAGGCTGTGCTTGAGAAGTATTGTGAGCGCGGTGCGTTTGTGGTGATTGATATCCATACCGGGGAAGTTATGGCGATGGCCTCAAGGCCGTGTTTTGATCTTAATGATTTCATTCCTTTCATCAGTAATGAGAAATATAAGGAGCTTCGAGAAGACCCCGGTAAGCCGTTATTTGGTCGTGCATTCCAAGGCGGCTATCCTCCTGCTTCGACCTTTAAGCCTGTGGTAGCAGTGACGGCCTTAAGCAACGGTGAGGTGCATGAGTTTAGTCTGATTGATTGCCCAGAAAAAATGAAGATCGGTAAGCACTGGTTTCATAACTGGTCGAAAGAACCAGAGGGTTTCATTGATGTGAAACGGGCTATTGCTCGATCGTGTAACCCTTGGTTTTATCAAGTAGGTATTCAGACTGGCCCGACCGCTTTCTTGTCGGTCGCCAGACGTTTAGGGTTTGGTTCCAAGACGGGACTCCCTTTGATAGGTGAAACGGAAGGTCTCGTTCCGACCAATGAATGGATGGTAAAGAATCACAAACGAAGAATGATGGATGGTGATACAGCCAACTTATCAATCGGTCAGGGAGTGATGCTCGCCTCGCCACTTCAGGTGGCACAGGGGATGGCTGGCTTAGCAAATGGTGGAGCTTTGCCGAAGCTGCAACTTGTAAAACAGGTTCAGAGCGTTAACGGGCGAGTGTTGGTTTCGAAAGAGCCAGAACGCCGAAATTTTCTCAACTTGGACCCCAATGCAGTTGGTGTGGTGCATGAGGGAATGATGCAGGTGGTCAACGCTGGTTATGGCACAGGTCAGCGTGCCAGATTGAGCTACACGGTCTTATGCGGGAAAACGGGAACTGCGCAGTGGGGGCCGGAATCAAAAGAGCAGAGGCTGGCTTGGTTTGCTGGGTTCTTTCCGTTGGAGAACCCTCGTTACGCTTTTGCGGCCCTATACGAGGGTAAGCCAGGCGAGAAGTTGAGTGGTGGTCGAAAGGCAGCTCCTATGGTTAGTTCATTTTTTGAGCATTTTAAAAAAGAGATTAAGAAGTCAATCACCCCTCCACCCAGAGCTATGGTGATAGAAGACGAAGAGGGTTTTGATGTGCGCTCACTTGATGATGGCCCAGCACCGAGGGCTATTCCCTTGGACGAAGATGAGGATGGTAGTATTGTGCCTGCGGGTGAAGATCCTCGACCTTTGAGGGCTATTCCTGTGGAAGATGACGAAGCGTTTTTTATCGATGAAGTGCCTCTCAATAATAGCGGCCAAAGGCCACTGCGTGCCGTTCCGGTCGAGGAGGAATGATTTAAATGAAAATGGGTAAAGCCCATGCCGACATTAATTGATGGCGATGATAGTTAGAACAAATGAGCGATGAACCTGAACCCACTATGACTGCAAGAAGTCTGCCCTTGAGTAAGCATCCGCATATTGCGAAGCTGGTAGGCCTTTTGCTGACTGGTTTGGCGGCTGTTATTCCGACAGTGGGAACGGTCTGGCTGTTAGTGGTGATTTATAAGGTTCTCATGCGGGTTGGTGATGAATTGCTACAGCTAGGGTTGAAGGCGATAAACTTAATGCGTTCAGGGCCAGACTTGGTGTCTGGTGATTTTGCTTTTTATGGCTCTGACTTTTTGCGCTTCCTGATTCCTGTTTTTCTCTTGCTTCTGGTTGGCTTTGGAGTGGCTAATCGCCCCGGCCGAAAAATCCTCTATTGGCTCAATGAGGGGATGCAACGTGTCCCATATCTGGGCGCTGTGTACTCGGCGTTGAAGCAGTTTGTTGATGCGGTGAAAAACCTTGGTGGAGAGCGTAAATTTAAAAGTGTTGCTTATGTCGAATACCCAAGTCCAGGTTGTAGGTTGCTAGGATTCGTGACTGGCAATTACCATGATGCTCAGACTGGCGAAGATGTGACGACGGTTTTTATCCCGACCAGTCCGAACCCAATGACGGGTTTCACGATCATTGTCGAAGATGATAAGGTGGAAGATAGCAGCATGAATTTGGAGGAGGCGAGTAAGATGATATTGTCTGCCGGTTTAGTAGCTCCAGCGTCTTTTCAGGAGAAAGAATGATGTCTGCATCGCATCGTTCATTTGATCAATACTTGAATTATTCGGTGCTATTTTGGAGTGACAAGTGCCTCTTTCTTTGCAATAATTAAGACATGTTAAGCAATAATAGATCCGTAAATATTTTAATCATGGTCGTCACCATTCTTGTTTCGGTAGGAGTGGGTTACTTATTGGGAACCATGCAAAATAGCGAGGAGTCAAGTAGCTCAGCTGTCGCAGAGAGTGAAGAGAATGCGGGGGCAGCCCAATCAGCAAGTTCACCCGAAGGGCAGCAGCAAAAGGGTGTTACTTCGGCAGAATTGGCCAAGCTTAAGAGTGTTCCTGAAACCGTCGAATCTCCTCAAGGAGATTTTACCTTGGTAACAGTAATCGAAGGTGAAGAGCAAAATCGCTTTTTAAGATCTAGTCTGCAGGCGGTTACAAATCAGCGCCGTAACCTTGCGATGTTGAATCAGAAGTTTAACCAGATGGATCCAAAGCTAGCGCAGCAACGTGAAATTCTAGCCGGGCAGATAAATGAAATTCGCCAGGCACTTGAGCAGAACCTCAGGTTCATGGCCCAAAATTTTGGTTACACCCTGGCAAACAACTATTTATTGATCCCGCACAATGCGACCTTGAGCTCCGTTGTGGGTGAGGGGGATGATCAAATCAAAACGGTGATTTATACTTTTGAAGATTCCCAGAGCTATAAAAAGTTCCAAGAAAGAACAGATGCGTATACCAAGCTCAAGCGTGACCAAGTGATGGCATATCGTGAAACACTCACTGATGCTGAGAAGCAGCAGCCTCTTCCCAAGATGCCGCTGACTGACGGTATGAAAAAAGCCCGTAAGGCAATGATTGCCGATTACAAATGTGATCTTGAGCGGAACTACGTTGTCGATTTTCAAAAAGCAGCGCTTTATTTCCGCCGTGCTCAGCGCTAGCAGCTTGCTCTAGCTTTCGTGTGCGTGAACGCTGTGGTGCTCGGTAAATTCATCGAGTGCTGCAGTTCCTGAATGTTCACCCAAATAATCTGAAGCCAGGTCTTCGACCTCCATGAGTGAGGATACTGTGCAGAGTCGCTGCCTGAGTGGCTTTGCCCCTGGAAATCCCTTGCAGTAGGTCATTAGCCGTGAGCGCATCGCCATGATGGATTGGCGTTCGTTGCCATAGCGGTCTGATGCGATTGCCATTCTGCAGTGACGCACGATCATCTCCCAGCGCTCCGGTATCGGAACCGATTGAGGCTGTTGCCCGGTTGCCAGGTAATGTTTGGCTTCACGAAATACCCAGGGGTTTTGCATCGCCGCTCGACCAATCATTACACCTGAGACGGCAGTTGTCTCTCGGCGGTATTTGACGTCTGCTCCGGTGTGTATGTCTCCATTGCCGATGACGGGGACGGAAACGTGACGTGCGCAGCTGTCAATGACATCCCAGTTTGCCAGTCCGCGGTATCCCTGGGCTCGAGTGCGGCCGTGGATAGAGATGGCTTGCATTCCTTCTTCTTGTAATATGTGACACACGTCGGGGGCGTTGATACTCTGTTCATCCCACCCTATGCGTATCTTAGCAGTCACTGGTACCTGATCTCCAACAGCGCGTGACACGCCGGATGCTACGCTTGCAAGGCTTTCGCAGTTTTTAAGCAGCGAGGAGCCGCCGTTTTTTGCGACGACCTTGTTCACAGGGCAACCAAAGTTGATGTCGATGAAGTCGGGTTGTTTCCAATCGATGATTTTCTTAGCGGCCTCGCCCATACGCTCACCATCACCACCAAAAAGCTGGACGCCACAAGGGCGCTGCTCATCGGTAAATTCGGTATATTTTCGGGTTCGATCGTCTTGTCTGATAATGCCTTCTGCAGATACGAACTCTGTTACCATGACATCTGCGCCAAGCTCTTTGCAGATAGATCGAAAAACAACATCAGTGACCCCGGCCATAGGCGCAAGGTAGAGAGGGAATTGATCGTTGGTAAACCACGGCAGCATATTTATTCTTCTTCGCTTGAGCTGTTGACGAGATTGTTTTGAGTGTCGCGGTTGTTTTCGTCTGATGTGGGTGGCTCATCTTCTTTTTCGCGAGCTGTATCGATATCATCGTCAGATTCTGATGCCGGCTCAGGGTCTGTTGTAATAATAGGCTCAGGGATACGCCCGCCTGTCTCAAGCATGATGCTGATTTCATCTTGGACGCTCTCAACTTCACTCAGTGGGATATTGGGGTCTTTGACGATAAATACATCGCCAGACTTACGGTGCTCATAGATGCGAATAATACCAGTGGCGGTTGGTTGGTTGTCTGCTTCGACGAGTTGTTTTTTGCGCTCAAGCATTACGGCAAGAATGTAACGAACATTTTCGGTGTGTTCCTCGTCTTCCTCGATCAGCCGCCGCAGCAGGTCCTCAGGGCTTTCTTCGGTGATTTCGATTTCTTCTTCTTTGACAGGAGCGCGGTAGATGCTTTGCCAGAATGAGAATGGGGCAAGCTCGTCGTCACCACGTTGCTCCCATGCATCTGTGCTGAAGTCTTTACGCAAATAGCCGCTGGACTCAGGGTCAGGAAAAATAGCTGTGCAAAATGATTCGCCGTCTTCGAAGTGACGTTCTGTGATTGTGCAGACGTGAGCACGCGATTTAATAGACCAGGGTTCGTTGAGTGCCATATGCAAATTGTTTCGCTCGGCGAATCAAGTTTCAAGTTTATTAAGCAAACGGCAGTCTTTTCTTCCGTTTGTTGATCGAGTGGCGAGGCTGGCCCTTACTTTTCTTTTTCCACCACCCACTTTAAACCGTTGGCTATCATGTCGAGGTAGATCGGGTTTTGGACAGTGGAGTTGTGATGCCCAAGACTAGTGCAGAATACTTTGGCTTTGCCGTATTTATTCACCCATGCCACGGGTTGAGTTCCAGCATCTTTGTCTCCATTGACGCCTGTTGCTAATACGGTGGTGCCATCTAAGACTTTTTTAACAAAGTAGAGCTCTCCCTCAGTTGTTTCCCACTGTTGTGGCATGCCTTTGGTAACAGGGTGTTTTGCCTCTGTCTTGGTAATGGTGATAGGAATGTGCCGGCCGTGTCCATGGCTATGCACGCCCAGAAGCTTGTTCCACTCTTTTTCCAAAGGGTCACCGGGAAGAACAATGTGGTAAGAATGCATGGTGCAGTGAAGGCCGATGACGGGGATGCCCTGGTCGTGATGCACTTTACAGACTCGCTCGATGAATTCCGCGTCTGGCTCGCGAGCGTGGCAGATGTTATAAAGTACAACATCATAGTCCTTGGCGAAGTTGGGATTGTCGAGAAACTGCTTGGCGGCTTCTTTAGTTTTGTGGTGGTGCGTTGTCCAGACGCTGTTGACTCTTTTGCCGACACCCTCGGCGATAAGCACTTTTTGGCTTTCGTAATCGTGGTGTTTCTCGCCAACAATTTGTAATACTTTAATAGGTTCTTTTTTTACAGACTCTTCGGCTTGAGCGATGCTAGTAAAGCATAGAGATGTTAGGGTGAAGGTTTTGAGGATGAGGTGTAATTTCATTGGGTTATTATTAAAATGAATTGTTGAATCAAACAACATGCAATCCATGCCGAGTCTATATTGATCAAGCAAGAGTAAAACTTGAAAAATAGGGTAGCCTCATAACATCATGGATGTGACGTATAAATTTGTAAGGTTTCCAAAGAGATTTAGGTAAAGTATAAGTAATACCATGTCAGTAGCGGAGAACTCACAATCTGAACCGGAGCACCAACCAAATTGGACAAGCTCTCGATTGGCGAAAGCTATTTTAGCTTTTTTTGTAGGTTTGACGATATTGATGCTGTCTGGTGTAGCCTGTTTTTATTTTTTATATCACAAACTTGCTCAGGATCCTGTCGAGAGAATGGCTGGTGCTCTCAGCGATGTGTTTGGGACGGAGGTCGTTGTCAGTGGCTCCACGGCAGTGTTAGCGAAAGCTGAAATCGGAGAGTTGGCTCTTGTTCAACGCAAGACGCAAGCGATTACTAAGTTCCAAACTACATGGCTGGGCAGTGAAAAAACCCTCATCGTAAGGGCTGATTTCATTATCAAAGCAGGCTTTGATCTGAGTGAGGGAGGGCAGTGGGGCATCTTGGATGGGGTAATTAATGGGCCCATGCCACGGGCCAAGGTGTTGAGTGTCGAGCCTCAGGGAGACTTTGAGGTCTACTATGCTGAAAATGGCGCAATCAATCGCCTGAATTCAGAAGATCATGCGAGGGCATTTAATTACCTTAAAAACCAGGCTCGTAAGGATGCTGAGCGCAGTGATATCACCACAGAAGCCGAACGTTTATTACTTCGCCGAATCAAAGATCGTATGGGCGAAGTGGGCGAGAAGCTGACATGGCACGAAGAGCTTGTGCCATAGAATGTAGGCGGTGAGCTCAGTATTCGAAGAGCGGAATTTCGGCCATCAAGTTGAGTTCTTTGGGTGGGGCCAAATCATAGGGTCCAGCATGTGGCGGACGTAGCTTGCTTGCTAAGCTAACTGCGGTGACGATGACAATGGTGTCGTCATTAGTCTGTGTGAGTTGTGCGACATGAAGTAACGATGCGAAATGAGGTGTGATACCCAGCTCTATTATGTCTCCTGTGTGGTAACCACGATGGGAGTTGGAGTAGGGAGTAGGGAATATGATCTCTGCAATGACAGGGTAGGGAGTTGGCTCATTGTATTCGTCGGGCCGGGTGTATGCGCGCAGCTGTATGGCAAAGCCATCAGTGATGAGGTCATCTTTGGTGAGCTTTCGGGTTTGTGTGACTTGATAAGTGCCCTCTAAATAACTGGAGAAGGTTTTTTCTCGGAAATTGGTTAAGTAGCTGTGAAGTAGGCTTCGGTTGATAGTGGATAGCTCGGAGGATGTGTATACCAGATAGCTCTTTCTCAGCGTGGGGGCAGAATTCGATGATAACTTGGGGGCAGTTTGAGAGGTGTAGGAACGAGGCATGGGGAGTCGATCCAGTTTCTTCAGTATCTCATAATTACGCGGTATTTCAGGGTTATTGAAAATCGAAATACAAAGTGACCATGTAAGAATTGAGAAGCACGACGCTAAGGTGAGTGCCACAAACCACCAAAACCATGGCGGCCGGCGGTCGGCTAGGCGTTGAATAAAAGATGATGGAAATTTCCTAGGCACTACGGGTGAATGGATAATGGATTGTTCAAGATCAACAATTAAAAAATAGACAGAAGTCAAAAACGACTGTTGGCTAACGGCAGATTGTCCTATGTAGTGCTGACGTTGGCTAGTAAAGACATCGTCTAAAGAGCACCCACTGTTATGTCTAAAATCCAAATTCTTGATGACACTCTCGCCAGTCAGGTAGCGGCTGGTGAAGTCGTTGAGCGTCCAGCAAGTGTGGTGAAGGAATTGGTCGAGAATAGTATTGATGCTGGCGCTCAGCATGTGACGGTCGAGCTTCAGCGTGGCGGCACGGCACTAATCAAGGTGACGGACGACGCTTGTGGCATGAGTCGAGAGGATGCCTTGCTCTCGCTCGAGAGGCATGCGACGAGCAAGCTAAAAAAGAGCGAAGACCTGGCTTCTATTTTGACCTTGGGCTTCAGGGGTGAGGCAGTGCCGAGTATCGCCAGTGTTTCTCGGTTCCGCCTCTCCACGCGTGAACATGGTGTCATGGCAGGAACGGAAATCGTGGTTGATGGAGGCCGCCTCAGTGATGTGCGCGATGCAGGTACGGCGGAGGGTACATGCGTGGAGGTTAAGCAACTTTTCTACAATGTTCCTGCGAGGCGAAAGTTTTTACGCGCTGAAAGCACGGAATCAGCGCACGTGGAGCATCAGTTTAGATTGCATGCGTTGGCGGCTCCGGGGGTTAGGTTTACTCTCATTAAAGACGGGCGGCAGGTTTTTGATCTGGCTGCAACTAAGGACTGGCGAGTGCGCATTTCAGGGCTGGCGGGACAGCAAGCTGCAGCAAGTTTGATTGAGGTGCCTGTGACATCAGCAAGAGCAATGAAGCTGCGTGGTTATTTGCTTCCTGCTGAATTTGCCCGCAAGGGGAGGCGGCAACAATATGTATTTCTCAATGGGCGCCCCGTAGAAGATTCAGCAATTTCTCGTGCACTAAGAGATGGATATCGTGGGGGTATTGTCGAAGGATCACATCCGGCAGCGTGGCTTTGGTTGGATATGGATCCGAGTTTGGTCGATGTGAATGTTCACCCCGCTAAGAAAGAGGTTAGGTTCCACCGGCCCCATGAGATACGCGCTTTGGTAGCGGAGGCTGTCAAACAGGCACTCAATGATGAGTCGAGATCATCCGCAATACAGGTTCAGAGTGATTATGAAGAGTTCTCCCCAATCCAATATGCTGATCGTGCAACTTCGAATGCAGTAGATGCAGTTGAAGATTCACCAGCTTCGAACAAACCAGTCTCAGATAGTCAAATCAGCGCATCAAATGTGCCAGCAGATGCTGAGCCTGTTGCCCTCGAGCAGGGGGCGAAATCTTTTCCCTATCGCAAAGAGGTTCAACAAGATTTGGTTGATGCAGCTGGGGGACAACTTTGCGAACGACCAGATTTTAACGTGATTGGTCCCTTGCATGACCGCTACATTGTTTTGGAGGGGGTCGAAGGGGCTGTTTTGCTGGATCCTGTTGCTGCGCGAGAACGTATTGTCTACGAGCAATTGTTGATGGCGTCTGCTGAGGAGGGAGTTGTAGCTTCACAAGGTTTGCTTGTTCCTGAGCTGTTGGAGCTTGAGGCCGTGGATGCCGATATAGTGATTCGTCATGCGAATCATTTTGCAGATGCAGGAATACAGGTTGAGGCTTTTGGTGGATCAACTGTGAAGGTGAGTAGTGTGCCAAGCTTTCTCAAGGTGTCAGATGTGAGAGCCTTCTTGCTTGAGCTTGTTGATGAACTTCACGAAACAGTGGGCACTCGAAAAGGCAAAGCAATGGCTTATGAGGCATTTGCTCAAGGATTAGCCAGAAGAGTGGGTAAACACGAAGCTTGTAGCACTGATCATGCAGATGCGCTTTTGGCTGCGATGTTTGCTTGCGATTTGCCGTATTGCACACCCGATGGAAGGCCAACCTTGATTCATATTTCACTCAACGAGCTCGATCGTAAATTTGGTAAGTAATCAGCTATGAGTAGCTTGTGAAAGCTACCGGTGTTCACAAAAACAAGGCTGAAAACCACGAACGGGCCGAATAATACGCTATTTAAGCACCTAGATGTCATGGTGAAAACATTCAAGTCATACATTATGAATGCATTAGGTTTGGTTTGGGGGGTCGCAAAATAATTGTATTCTTCTTGCCAAAACTCAAGCTCCTTGTAGATTGCGCCCTCACTTTTCTTTCTGCCGGTGGGTGTTGGCGCCCCGTTTCCACCGGCATTGCACGGGGCTACTTCCATTGTCTCATGACCGTGGTTGTAAAATAGAAGGAAATTAACCAAGGAACCTAACCTTAACCCAAACATATAATATTATGCCTGCTACTGCAGAATTGGATGCTTTGATCGATTCAAAGTTCCGCACATTTGAAGAAGGATCCGTTGTCAACGGAACCATTATCGCCATCAAGCCCCAAGTTGTCCTGGTGGACATCGGATACAAGTCCGAGGGAGCTATCCCAGCCTCAGAATTTGAAGACGAGGAAATCGAAGAGGGTGACGAAGTCGAAGTGCTTCTCGTAAAACTCGAAAATGACGAGGGCATGGTCGTGCTCTCCAAGGAGAAAGCCGCCCACCGCAAGAACTGGGAGAAAATTGTTGCTGTTTACCACGAAGGTGGACTTGTCAAAGGCAAGATCAAGAGCGCTGTCAAAGGTGGCCTCATGGTCAACGTCGGAGTCGAGGCATTCCTTCCCGGCTCACAAGTCGACATCATTCCTCCGAAAGATCTCAACGAATATGTTGGCAAGGTTTACGAATTTAAAATTGTTAAAGTTAACGACGAACGTAAGAACATCGTTCTTTCTCGCCGCGAGGTGATTGAAAGCGAGCGTGCTGAGCAGCGCCAAGAATTCCTTCAAAGCGTCAAGGTTGGCGATAAGGTAGAAGGCCAGGTCAAGAATATCACTGACTTTGGTGCCTTTGTTGACCTCCAAGGCATGGACGGGCTACTCCACGTAACCGACATGAGCTGGGGGCGTATCAGCCACCCTTCTGCGCTACTTCATATTGGTCAGATGCTTGAGGTGCTTATCCTCGATGTTGATCGTGACAAAGAGCGTGTATCACTCGGTCTGAAACAAATGGAAGATAATCCATGGGAAGACATTGAGGCTCGCTACCCAATCGGTACAGAGGTCACAGGTAAAGTTACTAAACTTCTCCCATACGGTGCATTCATCGAAATGGAAAGTGGCGTCGAAGGTCTTGTGCACGTCTCCGAGCTTTCTTGGGTCAAGAGAATCAACCGCCCAAGCGATGTGCTTGAACTCGATCAGGAAATCAAAGCGGTCGTTCTTGGCATCAGTATCGAAGAGCAGAAAATATCGCTCGGTGTCCGTCAGCTTGAGTCAAACCCATGGGATGAACTCGAGGCTAAGTACCCAATTGGAGCTACGGTCAAAGGCGAAGTGCGTAACCTCACACCATACGGAGCCTTCCTCGGAATGGAAGAGGGTATTGACGGCATGATTCACGTATCTGATCTCTCATGGACCCGCAAGATCAACCACCCATCCGAAGTTATCAAGAAGGGTGACGAAGTGGAGGCTATCGTGCTCAGCATCGACAAGGAAAATCAGCGTGTGTCACTCGGTGTCAAACAGCTTGATGGTGATCCATGGGCTGAGATTTCAGGCAGCTTCAAGGTTGGTGACTTGGTCAAAGGAAGTGTTGCCAAGATTGCTAGCTTCGGTGCCTTTGTTAACCTTGAGAACGACATCGACGGTCTCATCCATATCTCACAACTCAGTGAAGATCACGTGGAGAAGGTCAAGGACGTCATCAAGGTCGGTGACGAGATCGAAGCCCGTGTTATTAAGGTGGACAAAGTTGAGCGCCGTATTGGTCTCTCCATCAAGGCCGTCAGCTACGATCCTGAGCAACTCGAGAAAGAGTCTGCCAGCTTCGAAACCTTACGTCCGTCTGGTGACCTCGTTGGCCTTGAGCAGGCATTCAACCTCGCCTCTTCCGGAGCTGCTGAGGAGTGGAGCCCAAGTGCTGAAGATAAAGACGAGGAGAAGTAATCTCCTGCTGATATCCTACCAATCAAACATTACGCCGCTGGAGCATTTGCTCCGGCGGCGTTTTTTTTGTACCGGGTAAATGGTATAAGTGTATCGTCGTTATTTTTAAGACCATCATGTTCAGCCTTCAAAAATAGTTCTTGGCAAAGAATCACGCCATATGTATGGTGTTATGTAATACATAATACCTAATACCTAATACCTAATACCTAATAACCAAAAACAAATGACCACAGAACTTATGAACAACTTACGTCGCAAATTTCTTGAAAAGGTAAATCAAT